>Ga0163217_1009429_pt1 | contig 18158 bp, 26 predicted proteins | sample SynspAceP_FD_185933 | JGI IMG/M metagenome (GOLD analysis project Ga0163217, IMG submission 185933) | Saline lake microbial communities from Ace Lake in Antarctica - Synechococcus sp. Ace-P (PacBio error correction) | ecosystem: Environmental > Aquatic > Non-marine Saline and Alkaline > Saline ...
GAAGAGAGAGATGGCGCGCTGGGATCAAGAAGGGCGGGAAAGACGGGAAATTCAACCGCCATGCCCTCTCGCAAGGGGCCGCTGTTCCGTATTGAAAGCGCGCGCGAATCCCCGAGCCCTCACGGGTTTCTGGTGTTGGATGCAAGACCGACGACCTCGAGATCCCCACAGCGCCCCAGATTTGGATAACGCGTCAGATCAGGTGCGCGTGATGAACCGGTGCACGGGCCCAAAGGGGCCTTTTGAGCACCGATCGTGATCCTGCCCGGATACCGGCAAGCGCCCGTTGGTTTGATCCGCGACGAAAAATTAATCAAAAATCGTCGACCACGCCCTGTGTGGAAACTTTTCTCCGAAAGGTGACATGCCGGCCGCGCATGGCGCGGTGCGTCTGACGAACCACGCAAAGCGGCGCGAAATGGCGGAACGGCTGCGGCTGCTTTTAAACGTGGCGATGACGTCGCGCCGAAAAAATGGCTGATCGTCCGCCGCAGCGGGTGATCTGCCCAAATGATGGCAATAGCTGGTATCAGAATGGTCGGCGCAAAGCCATGGGTCAGGCGGTGCAAAACCGGTAAGCCAGCTCGGCGGAATGCGCTTTGAACCGGCGAACCTGGGATGCGCATGCCGGTGGTTGATACTGCATCAAAACCGACATTAACCTTTATTAGACCTATTTCAGCACGCCCCTCACCAATATCCCCGAGCGTGCCCAAGACGATGCCCCTTTCAGACCTGGGTGGTGCCAGCTCCTTCCCGGTGACGATGGCCAGTCAAGGCAGAGGCGAAGTCATACGGCAATCTTGGTCCATAAAATGCTGGAAACCACTACCGAATGATGCAGAAGCGACGGTGGAACGGCGTGCCTGCAATACGCTTGCCCAAGGGTATGAAAGAATGTGAACAGCTCAGGCTGCCTTTGAAAGAGGCGAATTGTCGTGCTCGATACGCCCCGCATTGCGCCATGTCTTGGCAAGGATGCGCTCGCAGAGGTCCCTGAAATTACTGCGCCGTTGGCAGCGCGCGGCCTGAAATGGCACAATCGACCGGCTTTGCTCGTATCCCGATATCGATGTGTTGCCCTTGGTGATACAAAACCAACGCGGGTGCAGACACGCCGGATCGTGTCCCGAAGGGGAATTCTGCGCCAGATGGTGGCCTATGCCGCAGCACTGGCGACAGGTGTTTTCCCCGACCACCGTTATTCGCCAACTGCGATCCTTGTGGACGCCGTACTGCTGCCTGATGGAACTGCCCGATGCAACTGATCACTAAAACGCCCTATCGCGGGTGCGCGATCTGACCGGGGACGCAGTGGGGCTACAAGTTCCCATTCTAACCAACCCCCGTGCAGGAGCAGCAAAATGGCAAAACCGCGCAATGTCACAGATCAGCCAACAGTTCGACGGGGGCAGAATTAAGACATTCCGAGATCCCCGTCCGTGTGGATTTCTGGGCTGAATGGTGCGGCCCCTTGTAAGCAAATCGCCCCGCGCTGGAAGGAATCTCCGCCGAGAATGGATGGGCAAGGTAAAGAATTCGTCAAAGTCAACGTTGACGAAACCCAACAGCCCCGCCCAGATGGTGTGCGTGGCATCCCTGCCCTGTTCATCTCAAGACGGTGAAGTCGTAACAAACCTGGCCGTTGCCCGCCCAAACGGCACATGCAAAGGCTGGATCGAAATGAGTCGATTAAGCTACCCGCACCCGTAGCAAGCACATTATTGGCGCGTCAGGCAAAAGCTGGCGCGCTAATTTTAATCCGCTCGAAACCGCTCACATTGGCGCGAGCGAGGCATGTCCTGATTGCGGTCCAGTCGGTTAAAATCTGCTAACCCGCGTTAGGAATTGGCACCCGTGGGATCATGCGGGCGGCACAAAAGGTTATCCTTGAAAAATGCCATCCCATGCAGGCCGGGGGGTAAGCGGCGTATCGCTTGGCAACGCGTCGAGGTCTCCGACCAGATCTGGGTGTAGCTTTGCAGCAGTCGCCGCGTGTATCCCAGCTGATGCGTGGTCGCGAAAAGTCGATGCTGCAGTTTCATTCCACTTGACAATCAACCAAGATTAAGCCCGTTCAATCACCATGTTTGGCCGCGAGCTGCCCAGCGTGCCGCTGGCCCTGCGGCGATAAATCGCCAATGCGTCCACATAAGCCCGCAAAGCCTGCTTGCCAATTGATGCGCGCTGGCCGCTTTCGATACGCGTCCACTCAACCGCTGCAGGTGATTGACCATGAAAGTTGCGGCTGGAAACGGGCGTGTGCCCTGCAACTCGTGGCCCCCGTGGTACGCCGCCAGCCAGCCACCGGACGGCGCCAGCAAGGGCGCGTGATCTTCTGTCTTTCGACACAGGCCAAGAAACGTGTCCCCTTGGCAAGCGCATCCAGATAGCCTGCGCCTCAGTGATCCGCCGCCAATATCTGCGGCACCCGTATCAGGCGGGTATCGCGTCCAGCGCGTCACAGGCCGCCTGATGCGCCGCGAGCATCGCGGTGAAACCGGTCGGTATCTCGCAGGACGTGGTGACATATTTCAACACCACAGCAGCACCGATCGCGCCGTCATAACCGCTGCACAATCTTGCGTTGTTTCTATCGTCCTTGATCCACTCCGCGCCAACACACGTAGGTTTCTGCGCAGACCCCTTTTTTCCGCCACTCTGCCAAACATCTGAAAAAGCTCGACTTTAAGGGCGTCTACCGGGGCAATTCCAAATCACTTCCGACAATATGCCCTTGCGAAACAGCGGCGGGTTTTCATATGTTGAACTATGAAGCCTACATTCAGCAAGAATTCCCCGGCTGGCACGGACCAACCATCATCGGTGTGAAGAAAGACGGCGAAGTCGTGAAACTCGCGCGACTGGTCAGGTCAGCCTTGCCAGACCGTCCATCAAAGAACCGCGCGCAAAGTGGCGCCGTCTCAGCCCCGGTGTTTTGAAACTTGTCGCGGCTTTGCCGGTCTACGCAGATGCCGTTTCACCGGCTGCTGGAACGGCTTTGAAGCCAAGCTGGAGCGACGCGGTCAATTGGCGCGGGCCAGTGTCGAGCTTGCCAGGACTGGCGCACCGATAAAACCTGCAAAAGCTCGAAGCTGATGCTGACATTGTTGACGGACGGGGCCGCCACTGCGGTGATCACAGGCGCGGGCGATCGTGCTGAACCGAACATCAGCGCTCGGCCAATCGCGGTCGGGCGGGGAATTATGCACTGGCCGCCGCGCGCGGCATGAATGGACAGCGACCGAGCGACGCCGAAATCCACGCCCGCGACGCCGATGAAGATCGCGTTCGACATCTGCGTTTATACCAATGGGCAACCGTCACGGTGGAGAAAATCTCACAATGACCGATCTTACCCCCCCGCGAAAATCGATCCGAACTGATCGTTTTATCATCGGCCAGAACGACGCCAAACGAGCCCGTGCCGTGCCCTGCGCAAGATCCGCTGGCGCCGCAAGCAGTTGGCGATGACCTTCGCGACGAAGTATAACCCAAGAACATCCTGAGATCGGGCCCACCGGCGTCCGGTAAAAAAACCGAAAACAGCCGCCGCTGGCAAAAAACTGGGCGCGGGCGCCGTTCCTCAGGTGGAAGCTATAAAAACAAAGTTCACCGAAGTCGGCTATGTCGGGCGCGATGTAGAACAGATATCCGCGCAACCTGATCGATAGTGCCAACCATTGTGATGATCCGCGAACACCAGCGCGAAGACGTGAAGGTCAGCGCCCATAAAGCCGCGGAGGATACGCGGTGGAACGCGGAATTGCCGGAAAAGATGCCGCGTAAGGCACCGCGAACCATGTTTCACAAATAAAGCTGAAAATCGGGCGAGCTGGACGAACACGATTGAATCGAGCTTGAAAGTCGCCGACACCTCTACCCGTTTTCCCACCATGGATATCCCCGGCAACCCGGCGTGGCATGGGGATGATGAACATTGGCGACCTGTTTGGCAAAGCCATGGCGGTCGCATAGACGGTCAAGAAGCGTCTTTCGTGTCCCGAAAGTTACGAGGTTACTTGATGCAGCGAAGAGCCCGACAAGCTGCTGGATGACACGAACCGTCACCGCGCGGCAATCGAGTCGTGGAGCAGAACGGCATCGTGTTTCTGGACGAGATCGACAAGTCTTGCGCCCGCTCTGACGGCGCGGCGGTGATGTCACCGCGAAGGCGTGCAGCGCGATTTGCTGCGCTGAATCGAGGGTACCACGTGTCGAACGAAATACGGTCCGGTGAAACTGGGACCATATCCCTGTTTTATCGCCTCGGGTGCCTCCAACATGCCAAACCGTCGGATCTGGTTCCCGAAATTGCCAGGTCGTTTGCCCATCCGGGTGAACTTGCGTGCGCTGACGGAAGAGACTTTGTTAGTATTCTGACGAAACCGATAACGCGCTGAATCGCTGCAATACTACCGCGCTGATGGCCAACCGAAGAAGTCGAGGTCAATTTACTGACGAAGCATCAGGCATCTGCCAAGAATTGCGCCGATGGTGAAGCCAGTCCATCGAAAACATCGGGCACCGGGCGCCTGTACACCGTGATGGGAGCGCGTCTTGAAGACTGTCGTGTCCACTGCGGCCGGATCGCCCCGGCGAAAGATCAACCGTCGTACGGCGATTTCGTTGAAAACAGAATCTGGGGGGGGGGCGAAAGCCCCTGACTCGGATCCACCGATCTGTCGCGCTACGTTCTTTAGGGTCTTTTCAATCTGGCCATGCGCCTGAGAAGGATGGCGCATGGCATACTTCAATTTATCCCGCGGCCAATTGGTGTTCTGTGGCGGTCCTGCTGACATTCACGTCGCCTATGGCAAAGACCTATTTCATCTCGCTTTTCGCAGGCGAGATTAAGGGCAGCTTTGGCCTGTCTGATGGGCAATGGGCGGCATACACGAATCGGCAGCCACGCTATCGGCGATCACGCATGGTCGGGCCGGGTGTGCTTATGACAGGTTTCGGGTACGCCGTTTGTCGTTCTGGTATGCGCGTTTGGCGGGGGCCACTGTCTGGCATGGCCTGCCGTGCCGAACTGGATCGCGCTGATGCTTGTGTCATCTATGCGCTGCGGTTGACGGGTCAGGAATGATTTCCCAGCTGAGTGCCGTTGCCAGGTCCCCGGGTTCGAGTGCCGCGCGCGCAAGGCCTTGTCCCCTGTCCGTCGTGGGGTTTCAGCGGGTCAGGCGGATCTTGCCCCGTTGTAATTCCGTAGCCCTTTTGCCAGTTTTCCACTGGCGCAGCCTATGGGTGCTGGCGGCCGTGCCTGGTGTGATCACCATGGCCGTCATGCTACATTGCTGCAAGCAGGAAACGGACGCCGCAATCCATGGCGCAAAAGCACGCAATCGCGGGGATGGACGGCCAACATTGACACGGTTGCAGATGTTCCGGCACTGGGTTGTTCTGGCTGATGATCCCCTTGGTCATCGGCCGCCGCCGTGGGCACGGCGTTTATTCTTTCAACAGGTCCACCTGACAGAGGTGATAGGGCTGGACGCCTGGTCAGCTTGTCGCGCTGATGCCGCTTTATACCGTGACAACGTGATTCGACCTTTGTGGTCGGCTGGGCCATTTGACCGGTCGGCGTGACGCGGTGACACCCTTGCAAAGATGGGTGCCTTTGGCCGTGGCGTTTCCGCGTGCTGGCCTTCGCGATACCATTGCAATGGCGGGTGTGGGGTGATGATCTTTGGCGTGGGCAGGGTCAATGAGCGACCGCGAACCTCGTGTTCTGGGCCGAATTCTAGGCACACGCTAATCGGATTCGAATCAAGGCCGTGGGGCCGCGCTGATGGTCTGGATCGGCCCATGGGCCGGTGTCACGGGCCCCCCCCTTTTTTTTTTTTCATTGATCTAGGCGTCGATTTTCCGCAGCAAATTGATCCCGATCGCGAATTTATTATGTCATTTGCGAGGCGATCACTGGCGACCGCCGGTGTGCTGCTGTAGCGCAAGCGCTGGTGACCCCCAGGATCCGTTTAACCGTGGCGGCCCAGTAAACGTAAGTAGGCGCCGCCCACCGCCGTGGCTATATGCGCCCTAGCTGAACCTGAAGCACCGGCAGACGACAGCGCGGCAAAAAATCGACAGCCATTGCGGCACCTGATGGCGCAGCACGCCGTGCCGCCAGCGGGATAGGGTCCGCCTTACGTCCGCATCTGCCCTTGCCGGTGATCACCAACACAAAGCGCCGCCCCTTAGCGGAGACCGAGGATGAATTTGGCCAGGCAGGACTGGCGGTCCCAAGCGTCATGCCCGTGCAGGTCGATCCGGCCTTCGGGGCGCATCTTTGCCGCGCTTGAGCTTGCCGTAAGGCTTTTTGAAATCCATCTGAACCGCGACTGGGCGCATTTGTTCAGGCAACGAAGGCACAGATCATGGGTTTGCGCTCGTGTTTGGGATGGGCCTTTGCCCAGCAGAACAGAGTCGTCTGCGGATCTGCGGCCGCGTCGGCCAGGGCCCTTAAGTGCACGGCGCCCGTCGATTTCGGCACGGAAACAGCTTGTCGACTCCAGCTTTTCTGTCCGCTCTGCACCCTTTTCAAAGGAAAGATCATCCTTGTCAAGCATTTTCGGTCATTAGCAGTGGCTCCGCAGGAGAAGCGTAAGCCCTCGCTGGATCGGCAATCAAACCGATCCATTCGCCCAGGGTCCGCAGCCTTTCCGCGCGGTCACCGGCCGCCCGTCTCACGGTGCCAAAGACACATACGCCCGTGAGGCCCTTAGATCGCCTGAATCCGGTGTCCTGCGCGATCCATCAAGCGGTGCACGGTTCACTGCCCTGTTTTTTCGAATCCAGACAGGCGCCCCGGCGGTAAAAACTTGGGGTCAACGGCGATGGGCGTAGGGTTGTCACGGATCGGTTCAAATCGCGCCAAGCGGCCTGGTCGGCGGCCACCTGACGGACCTCGCGAAAAAACGAACACATAGGACGGATTGTGGTACAGCAGTTTCGCGCGTCTTCGGGTTGCGCCCGACCCCAGTTCTTGATCAACCTCGGCGCTGACCTGATGCGGACAATAGACGCCACGGCGCAACCAGTTCGACGCCGATCGACCGTACGGTGCCGTTCGGCACTACGATAGCCCACTGCGCCGAGAGCTGCCGTTCGGCAACCCTGATCCGACCAGCCCCTGAATTTGCCAGAAAGAAAAAGCTCTTATCCGGCGTCAACAATAGGCGAATTCAAGGCGCGACCCTTCATCAACATCAGTGTCCCAGAATATCACGGCGCGGCAGCCAGGGGTTATTCTCTTGCCTCTGGCGGCATAGCATAAACCGGATAGCGATAGGCGGTCAGACGGTAGATCGCCATCAAGTTCGGGTCGAAAATAAGCCGGTGAACATCGCCCTCGGCACCGTCCTTCCGATCAACCGCGGCCGACAGCAGTCAAAGAACTGGCGCGGGTCGGGATCGACTTGGCAATAGGCCGCCAGATGTTACCGCCAATGCCACGCTCTTCATTATCGCCGCCAGGTGTTTACAAAAGGTGCCAATCGCTGCGGCATGGTCGTCGTTCCAGCCGTCCGAGCTGGTCAAACGACCAGAACTCTATAGGACACATCGGTCGCAGAAGCCGGGCGGAGCCATCAGGCCCGCCCACCAGAAATGGCACCCGCAACAGGCACTTTTAAACGCGTCTGTAGAAACAAGCACCAAATTTTGGATCATCCGAGCCATGACACGAACAAAACACCCATGTGTCTTTTTGCGATGACCGCTGTCCGCGCTGCCTTCGACGATTTCATCAACCGTCCGCGGTCTTCACGACCGACGTCAGCTCGGCAACGATAACGGATCGTCAGCTCCGCCCCGTTGGTGGTTTGTCCATCGTGGCGCTCATCAGCTCCATCTGCGGATGCCGACGAAAATGGCCTCCACGTCAGGCCTCTGACTCGCGTGGCGGCGACCGCCTTCGACGAAAGCTTTCGTAGATCTCTTCCGACAGCAAGGGTTTTGATGTTCGTCGAGGTTGCCATGCTCGTAGCCCATCACGACACATCATAGCACCGCGGGCACCGCCCAGAAAATCGCTGACGCCAAAGTGATGGCTCGATGCGTTCATCCGGCCAGGGCCAGCGCTGTGTCGGAACCCTTTGCGCGCGTGATCGGTGATATCTCGAGATCGGGGCCGCCTTCGATCACTTCGAATGCGGGCCGGTGGGCGTTCAGGTCTCCGCTGACCTCGGCCGGTTTTTTTCGAAACCGGTGCGCGTGCCAAAGCACATTCTTGAGGCCGCAGGATCAGGAAACACGGCAATATCGGCCAGTACCAGAAGTGCTGTATCTATGGGCGAATTCATAGGTACCCTCGTGCTAAGAAACATGAAAACGTCGGTCTAGTGCCCCCTTCATGTAGGGTGTGAACAGGGCCAAGGTCCAACTCTGGCCCATAGGAAGGAACGCCTGCCTGTGGCCGTGTTTTTAGCTTTATTGCCGTACCGCTGAATCGAAAAACGTTGTTCATTCTCTAAGGTGGGTGGGGCCGATTGCTCGGCTGGACCCTGGCGATTGTTGTGTTCGACTAGCGATTATGGCACCTAATCTGATGCGCGCGCAGGGGGCGCTTGGCACTTGCCAGATCATAATCATCCCCTTCCGAAAGTCCGCGATTCCGAACCTGAACCGCTGGTGCATGGCGCGATGATCCGTTTGCCGGGCCTTGCCTGCTGACCCCGGGTTTTTCACTCGAGATGGCTATCGCTTTGGCCCTTTTGATACCGGGCGTGCCAACGGCCTGCCTCCAAGCGTCCGGAGCAAAGTTAGCGTATCTGTGTTTCACATGGCGGCACCACCGGGCCCTCGACAGGCCCCCCCCCGGGCCCCCCCCCCAGCCCCATCGTCCGATGCAGGCGACGTCCATCGACGGCGAAATACCGAGCTGTCAGAGCAGGACCGCGGGCCCAAGCGCCCGTCTGGCTGACAGACGCAATCTGACGCGGCCAAGCGATCTGTAAGCCCGACGGAAATGAGTTTTATAGTCTAAGGAGCCTTAAATGGCTGAGAAGAAAGCAACACACGACCTCAAGCTCACAGCCGCAAATGCGCATCCTGGGTCATTTCATCACCGCGATATGTCGTTTTGAAAAACATCATGCACAAAAGGGCGCGCCAACGGATTGCAGCCAAGATCGTGCAGTTTCAGGTCAATCTGGATGCGAAAAAGCGGTCCCTGGTTGCTGACAACAGTATGATCCGCGATCAAGCTCAAGGTGACAATCAAAGGCCAAGAGCGGCGACGCGAACGCTGTTCTTGCTTTGAAATCGACTATGTCCGGGATTTTACCACGTCGAAACCGTGCCCAGAAATTCAGATGCCATCGGCCTTTCTTGCTGATCGAATGCCCAACGGATGATTTTCCCGTTCCTGCGTCCGTGTTTAAGCGATGTGAACCGCGACGGTTGGCTTCCGCCCGCTGAACCTCGAAAACATCGACTTTGTCGCGTGTATCGGCAACGATATCGCGCGGCCGTCAGACCGAGAATATCACAAAAAGCAGACGCCTAAAAGCGTCCTTCCCACAATGCGCTGTCGCCCAGTTTAATCGACAAATTCGGTTAAATGGGCGGCAGCTCTTGCGGGGTAATCCCGCGAGGCAGGGGCGTTTCGGGCGCGTTTTGGGCCACCAGTCGGGTGGTATCTACCTTCTTTGCGCTCCTGGTGGTCGACAGACCCAAAATCGCAGCTGCGCCCGCCAATCAGTTCAAATACACCTCCGCGAGAATTCACTAATCAAGGCAAAGCCCCCGTGCAGACGTAGCGAACGCGTTATCGATGCCGAAAACCCGAACGGCACAAGCGCAATCCAGCGACGCCGGTGACCAGGAAAGCGTTTGGCGTGCGATGGCCAGCGTATCGCAGCGCCTGCCACGGAAGTCTGGGGCAGACCCATCCACTTGAGTTCAGCATTCCAGGAATTTGATGTCAAAAGCCGCGTTTTTTGTGGATCACCAAGCTTTTGAATCGCTCGATAAAATGCCAGAAATTCCTGCCGATCTGCGCAAATTTGGGTTGTCCGCGCATGGAAATCATCCCCCACCCGTGCACCTCGAATGCATCGGCGGGGCCATGCTGCGTCGGGATTGATATACTTGGTGATACGTATTGGACAGGTCGCCACGGTGGCCCATCAATTCAACGCGCCGATTTTACGATCCTATCGCGCCTGCTTTGAGGTCGAATCCGGTGGTTTCCGGTATCCAGCACGATCTCACGCAATGGGAAAGCTTCCTTTGATATTGTTCGATGACGGGCCTGCACCTGCGCACGGCGTGGGGCGGTCTGTTTCAATCACATAGTCGCCAAGGCGCATTTTTCATCGTTTGGCATCTGTTTCGCCGAAATGTTTTCGAACTGTTTCCAACGTCATTGTGGCCTGCGTTCCATCACCCGAATTTTTTGCTGGATTTCCGCCGAAAACAGTGACGCCCATGCAACCGCATCCATGCGTTTGTTACCGCGTTCATCAAAATCAACGGAATATCAGCACGAACAAACTCTGCTTGGTATCGGCTCATAACAGGCGCGCCGTCTTTCGCCAACCAACGGTGCACGATGGCTTCGATCTTTTCAAACACGTCCGGGTCCGCATCAACAGGTTTTTAGCGCGGGTCGGTGACACAGTCCGCCCGCGACGACGGCAAAATCGGGCAAACTCCTTTTGAAGGCGCAAATGCGCGCGCCCGCCCTGGCATAAAGGCGAATTGTACCGGCGGCATCGGCGTAACCAAACTGGCACATCCCAGTTCAGCGAACAGTTTTTGCGGTGGGCCCGATTCCCCCATGACCGATCGACCCCGGTCAGACCCAGTATAAAACAGTCACGCGCAACGCCGCCAAAGGCGTGTTTTCGCTCGGTGCGCCGACTGCTCGCGGGCGCCGTTGCCCGAGAGCGCATCGAGTATCGCACGTATCCGCCGCGACAATGCGTCCTGAGATCAAGAAAAAGCATCGCCCTAAGGCTAAAAAGCGAGATCAACAGTACGAGCATTTTGGCCTGCACCTAGGCGGCTTCTGCGCTTCCAAAAGGCTTGTCCTTTAGCGGTGCATACACGAGATCCGTAACCAAACCGTATCTGCGCGCAGCCGTTCAGCGGCCACGCGCACGTTCAAGCGGCACGCGCACTCTGTTTGCCAATCATCCTCAAAGCGACGTGGTGTCAAACCACCAATGCAAGCGTGGCCCACCATCAATGTCCCATCTGCGACCAATCCATAGACGGTAAAACACGGTTCCAAATACCGACCCGCAGGCGTTCAGCCCGCTTCTCGGTTGCGGTTGGAAGAGCAGGATTTTGCAGGGACCAACCTGCATCCCAGCAACGACCATAATCACGGCCCGCGCAGCGCCACCAGCGCAAGAACACGCATGCGGGGCCAGACGACGCAACCCAATCCGCGCACCGGTTTCAGATTTTCGATAAACCCGTAGCCATCCGTATATGGTCGCCCTGGATTTTGCCATCGGCGCGAAAGGTGATCCCGGGGTTTTTAAATTTTTTTAAAAACCCCCCCGCCCTCAAAAATAACCAAATCATCGCGCACGGTCCCGTTAATGATGTCCGCGATCTCGATCACGGCTGCCTATGGGGGATCGTGGACATTGGCCCCGACAAACCCCATTTGCGGCATCGTCCCCTCTAGGACTTGGCGCATATTTTCGGGTTCGACGTGTAGCGGATATAGGCGCCTGCAGGCCAAGCGTTTTAGCAATGCCGTGTATCTGCGGGATTTCTGAAATGGGCAATCCGGTGACTCCGATCACACCTGCAGGCGTATTTTTGGCCATGGCTCATGCGGAAGATCCCCGTAGCGTCAAAATAATTCAACAGTTCAAGCAAGTAACCCTAGGACATTTAAAGTAATCCCTTCAAATGCCGGTGAACAGCTGACGCTTCTTCTCCAGCTTATAGGCACCGGACCCGCGTGCTGGATACTGTCCCGTTTCGCGCAACGTAGTCCTTTCTATTAGTCGCCCCGAAGCATCGCGCATCCGCACCGGACCTGACCTAACGTGCGCAGATCGGTTTGCCGTCTTCGACCGATAACCGCAGCTGACAACAAACTATGGCGACATCCACCCCGGGCAGGATTTCAAGCTGCGCAATCGCTTTCGTCGGGCGTTGCGGGTTTTCGACAGCAGCGGTACTGCGATGGTCGAGCACCTGAATCGCAAGCCCAGTACCAACGCAACCGGGGGTCGCTTGTCGCTGACCACTTGCGGGCTTTCATCTCTGCCGTGGTATCGGCGATGTCACGTGGGGCGCCTGCTCTGCAGCAGGGCCATCTTAATCATTTGTTCATCAATCGGCGACGCTTACCTCGTGGGGACGCAAAGCCTGTTGCAGCAACTTGTGACCGATCGACGAGCGGAGGCGAGGATGAGACGTTGGGCATGTGGGATTATAACCTGTGTGCGCGGCTAGGAAGTTTCTTAGGGATTTTTTTCCCCGATTGGCGAGGGTCCTGCAAAAACCGTCGGAAACCATGCGCCTCCAGCCGGAATTTCACGTATTTGATACGGCAGGCCATAAGTGATAAATCCGAAATTCCCCTGAACGGAGTTTATCCCAAGCTTATCCACAGACCTACACAGGGTTATCCCCCGATTTTTTTCGAAAAGTACCTCACTGAAAGTTATTAATTTTAATTTGCACATCCCGTGACTTATCATCTGTCGGAGATTCTACGAAGTACATTCAAGGTGGATAATAATCGAGGTAAAAGACAGTATCTCACAGAAAAATGGTCTCCCCTAACTTGACATCATCATTCTTTCTCTTTTTTTCTTTATTTATATAGTAAGAAGACCTCATAACCGGAAGTCTGACATGACCGACCTGGCTTGCCATCGCCTAACCCTTGGGTAAAATTCGCTTCATATCATTTCGGTCATTGTCGTGGATGGCAGCGCGTTCTATCTGCCCGCCTTCTCGTGCATCATTACGGAGGCAGGTAGCCAAAGCGGCCGACCTCAGTGACCTTTCAAAAAGATGGAGTTCAAGCTTCGCCACAGTCATCATGCGTCCTGCGAATGATCGGCACGTGGATCTTTGGGCTGGCGCTGGTTCTCAAACGCCCGCATCGTTGACTGGGCCGCTGTGTGGCCGTGGACAAAGGGCGCCAGCGGTTTGCGATGGACGGCTTTCACGGGTGGCTTGTCGGGCGTGTGCGGGCCTTTGCAGCGGGTAAGAACAGCCTAAGCGGAAAACGTTACCGGATCATGAACGAAGTACCGACCCTGCTGATGACTCATCATTGTGTTCTGGTCGTGTTGAAAGTTCTATAGTTTTGATTTGACGAAACCGGCCAAACGAGTATGTGTTTGCTGCACCCGTCCGGGGTTTGTATTTAATCTGCCCTTTTTATGAAGCACGACCCGCCCGTATTTCCGGGAACCGAAACAGGATATTTCCATGACATACCCGAACACTTAAACCCTTGCCGATCTAAGGCGCAGACGCCCAAAAGAATCTTTTGGCGAGTGCCGAAGACTTGAGATCGGAAAAACGCAATCCATCGGATGCGTAAAGGCGAGATGATGTTCCAGATTCTGCGCGAAATCGCGCGATGATGGTGGGAAATCTATGGCGATGTGTGCTGGAAGTGTTGCAGGACCGGCTTCGGTTTCCTCCGCTCGCCGAGGCCAAACTACCTGCCCTCCCGATGATATCTTATGTTCGCCCGAGTGATCCGCCTAGCACTCGCTGCGCACGGGGGACACTGATCGAAGGATGATCAAGGCGCCGGATGATACCGACGCTTACATTTGCGCTTGACCGCCCCGCGGCCGCCCGAAGTGACCAAAGACAAACTTTGAGAGCCCGAAAAGCCGCCACAGGTTGCTTGAATACCTGACGCCGCTTTACCCAGACGATTACGTCGCCCACGATGGGAACGTCGAATGATCCAACATCAGGACCGCTCGGCACGTATTATCGATCTGGTAATCGCCCACGGTAAAAGGCCAGCGCCTGTGATCGTGGCCCGCCACGGACTGGTAAACCGCGTTTTTGCTGCAAAATTCCGGCAATTCGAATCGAAAAGAACCACCCTGAGTGCTATTTGATCGTTTTTGCTGATCGATGAAACGCCCCGAAGAAGTCACTGATTATGCAGCGGTAGTGTCCCAAAGGGGAGGTCGTCTCCTCGACCTTCGACGAGCCTGCGACCCGTCACGTTGCGTGTCGAATGGTTTCGAAAAGGCAATAACGTCTGGTTGAACGACAAGCGGCGACGTCGTAATTTTTTGGCTGGAATTCGATGCACCCGTTTGGCCGCGCCTTTTAAGCAGCTGTGGTACCATCGTCCGGTAAGGTTCGTCCGGTGGTGTTGAATGCGAAACGCGCTGCAAGCGTCCGAAGCGTTTTCCTTGGTGCCGCGCGTAAATATCGAGAGGGCGGGTCGCTGACCATTAATCGCGACGCGCACCTGATCATACCGGCAAGCCGCATGTGAACGAAGTCATCTTGAAGATATTCAAAGGGACCGTAACCTCCGAAATCGTGCTGGGATCGGCAAGATCGCAGACAACGCGTCTTCCGCTGCGATGGAATATCCTCCTAAGTCCGGCACGCGAAAGAAGATCGTTGGTCGATAAAATCGATCTGCGAAAAGAACATTTGTCTGCTCGTATCTGAAACCAATGGGTAACCACGGATGCCAATCGAATCCTGATCGGGAAATTGAAGCAAACGAAGACAAATTTCCCGGAATTTCGTTCGACTCGATGAGCAGCTAAATATTCACTTAATTCAGTGGGTTAAATGATATGGATACATTATTCCGCCCAAGCCACAGCGCAGGGGCGGGCCTGGTGTTTGCGTCATCGTACTCGGCCCGCAGGCTTTTTTTATCGCAAATGCCATCGCTGTCGCCCCTGCCAACAGTGGCGCCAAGCCGCGGTTCGCCGCGGTCAGCGACGCCGAGGGCAAATCCTTGATCGCGCGTTGGTTCTCACGTTAAGGGGCCTAAACAGTTTTGACCGGCGAAGACCGGTAAGATAGTTGCCCTACTACGCAGTATTGCGGTAGTGCGGCTGTGCTAACGAATAACTCTCCGGCCTTTCGACACGCTCGCGCTCGCGGAAACATGGCGAAATTTTACGCGTCGAGCGATGGAGAACGGTAAAGCTTGATCCTTTCACCCAGTGAAAGGCTTTGGTGATTTGATCGTAGGCGCGGAGACTGAGGTTCTAGCGCAAGCATGCGTTTACGCGTTCTTGTCCGGTCACTTGGCCAGAAGTTTGACATCTGGCGCGAAAAAACTAAATACGCGCCGCTGCCTGCTCGAAGTAAGCATCGATTCGCTGAACGAGGATGTCCCGGTGGACGTTTCGCCGGAAGTGACTGCGCTTCTTACTGCGGTGAATGCCGACATTTCAAAAAGAATCGCAGGTTACACCACACCGCCGAACGGATCAGAACCGGAAGTTTGAGGTCGCTATATCGACGACCCCGAATGCTTGGTAAGTCGACTTTACTGAATGCTCTGGCGGGACGCGATGCTGCGATCACCTCGCTGTGCGGGCACGACGCGTGATATATCGAGGTCCCGGATGGATCTAGGCGGATGTACCTGTCACCTCTTGAATACTGCCGTCTACGAGAGGGCGCCGACGAGGTTGAAAGCATTCGGAATTGAACCGCGCTATAACATAGAAAGCTCAACAGGCAGACCTACGGTCTTTTTGGTTGAGAAGGCGATGAGCTTCCTGTTTCTCTTATCCCCAGATGATGAGTTATCTTGCGCCCGAAGGCCCCGATCTTTTAGCGACCCAAAGGGGCAATATCAGGTGCTCACCGGGCAGGGCGTAAAGCAACTCGTTTGATAGAATTCAAGAAAATTTCTAAGTGTTCGGAGCCTTGAACGCCGATTGGCCACGCATGAGCGTCATCGCGGTTTGCTTGCAGAAATCTGCCGCAAGGTCCTGGCATCTGCGAGTTGGTTACTGGATCATTGGGCCTGATCAACTATGAGATAGCGTCAGAAGAACTGCGGCCATTCGATTCGTGCGCTTGAGGCGTTGGTTTGTCGATTGACGTGGAAAATCTGCTAGATGTAATGCTTCTTCGAGCTTTTTTTGCCTTGGTAAAATAGATTGGAGAAGTTTCTACGTGAAACATTTTGATGTCCATTGTTATTGGTGGTGGGCATGCCGGCGCCGAGGCTGCGCATGCGTCGGCACGTTTAGGTGCAAGTACGCTTTGATAACAATTGTCGCCGATGGCAAATCGGCGTGATGTCCTGTAATCCCTGCAATTCGGCGGATTTGGGAAAACGGGCACCTTGTGCGCGAATTGACGCGATGGATCGGCGTGATGGGCCCGAGTGCGGATAAGGCCGGCATTCCGTTTCGTGCTTCTTAATCGTCGCAAGGGCCCCAGCCGTACAGGGAACCGCCGCGCCCAAGGCAGATCGCGCCATAATAGTCGTCGCGAAATGCTTTCCAGAGACCGAACAGCAAGCCAATCTTGAGATTATATGAGTGGCGAAGTCCACTCGTACTTTAATCGTGTTAACAAAACGGCGCGTAGCTCGGAGCTGTACTGTCCGATTGATTGAAAATTTCTGCGGCGGCGGTTTGTTTCTGACCACTGGTCACGTTCCCTTCGCGGCGTTATTCATATCGGTGATGTGTCAGCGCTTCTGGTGGCCGAATGGGCGATAAGGCCTCCGTGAATCTCGCAAAACGTATGCGATTCATTTTGACCTCCACTTGGGCGTTTGAAGACAGGATACGCCAGCCGCGCTAGTAATGGTCGGACCATTGAACTGGGAGAAGCCTTTGAAGTCCCAGCCAGGGGATGCGACCGGTGCTTTTTTCGTTCTGTGTCCTAATGCGACAATCAGCGCTCCCAGATTGCTTGCGGCATCACCCATACGAAAATGAGAAAACGCACGACATTACTTCGCAGCAACCCTCGCGCGTTTCCGCGATGTTCGGTCAATATTAGATGGTGGTTGGCCCGCGCCGCTATGCCCTCATCGATGGATAAGGTCGTAAAGGTTTGGCCGTAAAACCTCTCATCAGGTGTTGTCTACAGCCTGAGGGCGCTGAACGACCACACCAAATTTAATCCGAACGGTATTTCTACATCTTTACTCCCGGAAGATGTCTCAGCTTGAGTTACGTACGTTCTATGGTTTGGATTAGAGCGTGGTTGAGATCATCCAGCCTGGTTATGCGATTGAATACGACTGACGTAGAGCCCTCGCCTTGAACCTAACGCTCGCCGTGCGAAGCGGGCCGGCCTTTTTCTGGCGGTCCAGATTTATACGGAACACGGTTATGATGAGGCCCGCTGCGCAAGATTGGTTCGCTGGGTTTGAACTGCTGCGGCTAAGCTGGCACAAGGCAGGGAGGCAATTTACCTGTTAGCCGGTCGGAAAAGCTACATCGGGGTATGGTTGATGAGCTCTTACAACGCGGGTTAAACCGACCTTATCGGATGTTTACATCGTCGAGCGAATTCCCGCCTTTCGCTTCGCGCGGATAACTGCCAGACCAGAGATTGGACGCCGATTGCCTATTGGCATTGGTGTCGCGGTGCGGAGCGGATCGAGAGCTTTCCAGACTAAGAATGGCCAAAATCGATAGACGCTTGGATATGCTTACCAAGGTCTGCTTACGCTCTAAGAGCCATTGAGTCTGCTGGGATTAAGGTTGTCCGTAAGATGGGTCCAAGCGTAACCGGCCCTTTTTGAGCTTCTGCGTTCCCAGATGTGAGCGTTCCGAACCCTCATTAAGATAGGCCCGAGCTTTTGAGTATTATCGAGGCCCCAATTCGGCGACAGGTCCGAACGCGACGCACTGTACGCCTACATGTACATTGTGCCGGCAGGAAGAGGGATATAGACCTTCTATCAGAAGGACGAAGCACAGTTATTCCTATTCGAATTTGATTAGTTCGATAGATGGGTTGGTCTATGAACGTGATCGATTAACTATCGCTTTCCCGCCCGGAAACCTTTTCGCACGGCGCCCGGGATTGATGGTCATGACCTCATCTGCGCTAACACTTGCTACTATCACATCTAAAAAACGTGACAGCCGAAAGAAGTCCAGCATAATGATCGGATCAGATGGCGATGTTTCACGTGAAACATGAATAAGCTTCAGCATTTTGCCGGTCTCGGTAAGAAAAGTGACAGT
>Ga0163217_1054199_pt1 | contig 18146 bp, 23 predicted proteins | sample SynspAceP_FD_185933 | JGI IMG/M metagenome (GOLD analysis project Ga0163217, IMG submission 185933) | Saline lake microbial communities from Ace Lake in Antarctica - Synechococcus sp. Ace-P (PacBio error correction) | ecosystem: Environmental > Aquatic > Non-marine Saline and Alkaline > Saline ...
AAAAAGAGAGAGATTTGGAGCTACATAAATATGTGATTATTCGCCGTCCCCTCGACGAGGACGCCCGACCCAAAGGAAACCCTTCCCCGGTGAGGGTTTTTGGGGCAAAGGGGCAAAAAAAACTGCACTTGGTGGGGGGGCCCGGGGGGTTTTCCCCCGATTTCATCTTTTTACCCCGCGCCAAAACGAGGGACCGGGTCCAAATTTTCCCCTGATTGAATTAAACAACGGCCTATCGGTCTGCCTTTGCCCCCGACGATCAATTTACCTGCCGGGCGAATCACGGCCGCGGCCCCGGTTAATTCTTCTGTCGCAAATTTCGGTTTCCGCCCTACGGCAAGGAAAGTCCTGGATCCCGGCTTTTTTTTTGTCCGCTGGCCTTTGGTCGCGGGCCGCTTGGCCGAAGCGCGATGAGGCGCCAGCCGGTTTCTGACTATCGCCCAATATCAATGTGCCTGGAACTGATCTGGGCCCGGCGAACGTGTTGATCATGGAAAAATACGCGCTTTTCTTGAATAAGGCGAGACTGAGAACGATCCCGATCCTTGGCAGCTTCGGCAGTTTGGTGACCTGTTCGCAGTGACGCCGGTTTTTCAGCGCACACCGCGCCCACGCTAGTGTCCGCTGGCATTGCCACCAATCTTACCAAACTTATCGGGCTCGCCATGGCGGCGGAATTGGATCATTTTGGCGCAAAAGCGCTCGATCATCCCGAACAGCCCGGTCATGGCGATTGTCGGCGGGGCGAAGTCCCAGCAAGCAAAAATCGACCATGCTTCGAGAACTGGTGACCAAGGCCCTTGACCGTCTTCCGCCATTTGGGCGGGCATGGCCACACCTTCTGCTCCGCCAAGGGCAATTGACGTCGGTAAAATCGCTGGCAGAAACACCCGAGTCTGCCTCGCAAGCGACCCGGGGATATTTAAAAGCGGGCGCGCAAAGCTGGATGTGAAAATCATCCCTGCCGGTCGATCGCGTGGTGGCCGACTGGATATTTTAAAAGAGGGCGCGGATACCGCTCGTTGCCATGACAGAACGCCGCCAAGGGGTATATGTCAAAAGCCAATGAAATATCCTCGATGTGGCCCGGACAACGGTCACGGAATTTGATGGAACGCGAATGGATAAGTCCAAAGACGTTGATCTGGAACGGGCGTTGGGCGCGTTTGAGACAATCCACCTTTTGATACATCGACTATAGAAGCCGCGAAATATGCAGCCCGGCTGACGCGTGGCGGGTAAGCCTCATCGCGGTGGCAGGGTGGCGCGCACGGTCGCCGGCGCTTAACGCCGCTGAACGTGGTCTGATGATTTCACCTTTGTCTCGACGCAGGCGGGGCGTTTTTGGAATCGGATGGAAGGGAAAAACCCCCCTTCCGGTTGGACATCGTAACGAAGGGACAAAGCCAATGAGCCGACTAGATGATAATGGTCGCTGTGGCGGAAAGCCTATGGTTAAACCTGGCAAAGGGCTTTCTCGCGCGGACGAGTCCACTGGTACGATTGGGCAAGCGCTTTGCCTCGATCAGCACGGTGAGATTATCGAGACCAACCGTCGGGACTGGCGCGACATTTTGTTCCGCACAATGCCCCCGCGATTGGATGATCACCATTTCCGGCGTCATTCTTTATGAACGAGACGCTTCCGCCAAATCTGCCTCTGAAATGGCAACGTCGATGGTTGAATTTGTCAAGGCGACGGGCGCTATTCCGGGGATTAAAGTTGATAAGGGCATCACCCCGCTGCGGGTCGTCGGGCGAGCAATCACGCAAGGGCCTCGATGGTCTGCGCGAACGCTTAGCCGAATAATTATCGACTGGGGTGCTGCGCTTCGCCAATGGCGGGCTGTGATCGGAGATTTCCCATCCTGAATGTCACGGTTGGCCGGGAACGCCGACCGAAGGCGGCATCAAGGCCAACACCCTGCCGCTGGGCCGCTATGCGGCGCTTTTGTTCAGGAGCTGGCATTGTTCCCATCGTCGAGCCTGAAGTGGCTGATGGCGGCGCGCATTCGGTCGAACGGCCTGTCACAAGTGGACGGAACGCGCCGCTCAATTCACTCTTCACTGAGCTTATGAGCAATGGTGTGGCGCTAGAAAGCGACCATCCTCAAACCCAATATGTTGTGGCAGCAAACAAATGTGCGAACAGCTCGACGCGCGAGCAGATCGCGAACGCGCAACGATTAAAGTGCCATAAGGACACAGTTTTCCGGCGCCGTGCCGCAATCGCCCTTCTCTCCGGCGGGCAGGAAAATGAAGACCACCCGCAATCTCGACATGATATGAATAAGATCGGCGGTTTCCCCGTGGACAGCTGACCTATTCCTATGGCCGCGCGCTGCAACAATCGGCCGCTGTTTGCGTGGCATGGGCAAAGGCAGATAAATTACGCGGCTCGGCCCAAGCGGCCTTTAACGCACCGAGCCAAAAGTGACGGTCTTCCGCGTCCAAAGGCGAATGGTCCCGCGGACATCGGGACGCGAAGTCCGATGCGTAGACGGCTTAAAGTCGGGCTATGGGCGATTTCGTCATTGATATCGCCCTCTTTGTCCGGATTGGCCAGAAGTGACCCCTTTGATCGCTCCGGCGGTGCGCGCCGCGCTGGCAAGACGCTAGAAAGCGCCCATTGGGGGGAGTTGTCAGTCCGTGCTGAGTGAATCGACGCCCACATTCAGCCTCAAACCGGCGACTACCGGAGCGAAAAGATAAGCCGACAAATGTCCTGTCTTTTCCGAGTGCCCCGCCTGAAGATCGGTCTGAAATGGGCCGATGTTGTCTTCTGCGCCTTGAAACCGATTGCGCGTGAGGCCTGAAGGCGCCAAGGCAAGAACGTTTTGCTCGACCATTTACGCATTTGCTGAATCCACGCCGTTTCTTCTCATGTTAGCAAGGTCTTGACCTACTGAAAACAGAATGAAGACGCACAAAATATGGAGGCGCATCGAAGTCTGCGCATTGGCGCGTCTGTCGATTGAACAATCCCTATAGGTTCGGAATAATCCGCTAGCTCCGCTTAATGACCCACCGACCCCACGTCGTCCCCTCGTCGCCTGAGCTGGCATCCGAGCGGAAACGGATCATCCCTCTTCAGTAAGATTTTTTCGGCCCGTGGCGACGGTCGCCGGTTGGGCCTGGCGAACTCCGAATCCGGTGTCTCCGACTGAAAAAGGCTGCCGCGCCAAGGAACGGGATGGATGCCCGTCTGAGCGGTTCCACTGCTCCGCGTCGATGATGTGATGTGCCGCGCGGCGACCTATTGTTTGCGATTGAATAAGACCCGCGACAGCTCAAAGAATTGTCCAAAGCGTTTCGCGAATGCGGTCATTCCCCGACTGCCTGTTTTTGATGACAGCGCTCCGAGTAACGCCCATCGCCAGGTCACATTAAGGATCTTCTGCCCTACCTGAATGTTTGATGCGCGGGGACTACGGCCAAGACCTATCCTGTAATCGTAAAGTGATCCGCACGATCAAACGCTCCGGTTCTGTATGTGCCGCCCTCCATGTTGGCGCGGATCTGCTGGCCCGGATGCCAGGCCTCCCGGATCCATATGGCAAATCGTCGTCGATGAATATGGCGTACGGATGGCCTGGTCACAATTGAGGATCGTGATCGAACCGATTGTGGGGCGATATTGAAAGATGAGCATGACGAGCTTGATGAATGAGCTTAAACGATTGTGCTCGATGGCGGCCCAAGGTCTGCTGGGACGCCGATGCCCCGCATGTGTTAATTGACGATTTCGAAGAGGCAATCGCCGCGCGACTTTGCAACGACGGACGAGGAAGCGAGGTCGATAACGCTGGGCCGGATTGGTCTTTACGTTGGCCGGACGGAGTGGCCAAGAACGCGGCGAAGATCATTTGTCCATCCGAAGGGGTGGAAATTGGAAGTGATTGATGCGGATCCGCGGCGCGTCAAACGCTTGCGCGTGCACAATGCCTTATTCAAGATGAGGGCGTATTGGCGACGTGCCACACCTTGCTGCCGCAAACAATTAATGCCCAACCCAACCGCTTCAACAGCGGATGTGACGGCGCCAGGGGCCTTGGATTCCCCCGGCTAGCCTGTCATCTGCCGCCGGCGCGATTGCGGCCCTCGGCTTCGCCCCGTTTCATTTTTTGGGCGTCACACTTCCTCTCGCCTCAGCATTCCTGTTCGTCCGTCCTCATCGGTGTATCGAGCTGGACCGTCCGGGTCGGGCGGGGTTCTGGCCGCGGTACTGTTCGGCCTTGGTTGGTTTTTCCGCCAGTTTGTTTTTCTGGAATCGCGTCTTGCTTTTCAATCGAACGAGGTTCCCCGGGAATTTCCTAACCGATGATCCCGCCCTTGGTTGGCGGATTAAGCGGTGTGTTGGCGCTAAATTTTGGCCTGTGGCAAGGGGGTGTTTGCAGCCTCGAATGATGGGCGACGCGTCGATCTGGCGGGCCGGGCTGATCTTCTCGCGGCCATTCATGATTGCGGAGCTGGCCCGGTCATATCCTATCAGGTTTTCCCCTTGGAATATGGCCGCTTAATGCTTTTTGAACCGGCGGGGCGACCAGTCAGATGGCCAGTCCTGATCGTGTCTATGGATAACGATGAAATCATCTCGTCGCTGCTGCTTTGATCCGGCCTCGGCAATGCTGATGCGGGATTGGCGCCCGCGCTGGGCGCGTGGTCCTCATCTTCGCTGAATGATCGGTTTTGGCAGTTGGCGTCTGTCGGCCGCGACGATTGAGACGCCAAACCCGGCGTGACCTTGCGGCTCGTCGATGTTGCCGTTCCCGACAGTCACGAGAAGATGAACCGGACACATCCGTTCAATCGTAACCGCTTATATTTGCGGCCAGTTTGGCACCGGGCCCCTAGACACGGTCACGCATTTGGTTTCGGCGGAAGGCGCAGTGAACGGTCTGGCCGATTAAAGAATGAACCGCTGTTGAGCGCGATGGGTGGCCTTGTTGACCCAAGAGAACGGCGACCGCCGCCGGTTCTGGCTCATGAACTCTCTACGCATTGAAGTCAGTCCGGATCGCGACCGGTCTGTCCCCCAGCGCCCGCTATTATAATAGCTTCTGTCGCGATCGTACTTTTGACGAATTTTGGGCTCTCCGACTGTTGCAGCGACGCAATGATAAGGCCAAGCTCGTCCCCGTTTGCGAGTTATTCCGGGTGGAGAATGGGTCGAGCGGATGGGCGCACGATTAGTGTCGACAGCTTTGGGGGGCGATCTCGCCCGCCTTCGGGAAAAGCGCATCGCCAACGTTTTCTCGACCCCCCGATTTCACCGCCAAAGATCCTGCTATGAATTATCTTTCCGGAATTGACGGCCGCCTCCGGGTGCAAATCAAGACGGCCAATCTGCGCGCAGGCCATGGCCTTAATCAGAGTAATGAATGCGTGGTTTCGGGGAGACAGTCGGTCCGGCCCACCATTGCCGCGATCGCCGCGCTAATACCGGGCTATTGAAAAGGTTTGCCCTGATCGTCAAGCATCCAACCGGCATTAGCGCTGTTCGATCGCGTATGGGCGCGCGGGATCTCACCGCATGTTAGATGGCCAGTCGTGAAATGGACATATTGACGCGGATTTGCCGCTGCCATGGCTTATCAATGAACCTGTCAATGAGCCCTGAGCTTTGCTTAATCTATGTTTATTTACTACTAGGGGTGCTCGCTGCGCCGCCAGCTAAGGAACAGCAAATTGGCGTGAACGGTTTGGAAACGGATCCTAAACGCCAAGGGTATATGGTATAATGGCAATAAACATGCAACCGCGATCGGCGAACCCGTCGATGTTCACGTCGGCGCGATGTTCGCTTGCGGCGGCAAATTCTGCAAAATGAGCCCAAGTAAAAACTTTGGCGATCAATGGGCGTAACTTTCCAAAGCAGGTTTCCAGGAAATATAGCGCGGCACCAACCGTGTCGGTGCCTCACGTCTCTGCGTCACCCCTGTCACAGGTTCCTAAGAATGTGCCCGATCAATGCTACTTCCTTTGAAGGCATACCAACCAAAATCGAAAGCGTGTGAGTTTTCTGAGAAGATCAAGATTGCCAATCGGTCTAATTGATTTTCATCATAGCTCAGATGCGTGTCCGCGCTGGCTAAGAGCCTGTTCGCAAATCACCAATTAAAGCAAGTTCGCCGTCAATCCCTTGAGTTGGCGCGGAGATTCCTCGCCCAAAGACCAAAGAGAGTGCCGCAAGGCGACTTAAGCTGCAGGGACCGCGACAGTTACGACTGGGTTGACTCAAGAGGGTCAATCGCGGCAAGTGGCGCGGCCATGAGTTTTTTAAACCCGGAACAAGATCGTTTTCGTACTTGCCGTGCCAAGGGGCCGCACCTTATCGCAGGCGCAAAACGGCATTGAATGGACACGGCAACGTGGCCCGCGCTTGGAAGATTATCCCGGTGACGCTCTAATTACCGCACCCGGCCCCGCGTTGCCTTGAAAATCGGCTACTGCACCGGCACCATCCTCATTCATCTGGCAAAACCACCCCGAATATCTCAATCGTGGAAGTGAAAGCCGTTTCTCAATGGGACCGGCCAAGGCGGTCAAGCCCGTGGCGGAATGACGGCTGGACATAAATCCGCCTGTTTCGCGGGATGTGCCGTGAGTTTTGATGGCCGAGATGCCGGACGGATGTTTTGTCGCGCTGTTCTATATTGTTGGGTTCCCCGATCCGTGGCCAAAACGCGCGGCACAATAAGCGCCGCCTGAATCCGAACCGGCCTTCTCGAGAAGAGCTGCTCAGGGTTGTTGACCGGGACGGCGCCAACCTTTGCCTCAGAATTTCCCGCATTATGTGGATTGGGCGCGTGAAACGCGCTCCGCGACACATGCCCGTAAAACGGGCGCTGATTTGACTGGACGGGCGGCGAAGCCGCCGGAGGTTGGCCGGGGACAAAATATGAGGCAAAAGCGCGCCGCGAAGGCGCCACCCCTTATTGGTTTGAGTTCGACCAACCGCCTCTAAAGGCGGCGTGACCTCAATTCGCAGTCGCGTGAGTGAATTTTAAGCAACAGCCAGGTGCGGCCCCGCTTCGATCCAATCCGGATATTCAATACCGGTGATTTTGCAGATCTTCAAATCAGTTTTCCGCCTCCCTGCGGATCGTCGATCATCCGGATCAGCGCGGCCAAGGGAGAAAAGTCTCGTCCGTCGGAAATGTCGAACGCGTTTTGTGCGTCTGGCCCTAAACAAACGACCTTCCAATCAAGAGAAGACCAACCCCGGTTTGGACCCATTCCTCAACGCAAAGGACCGATAAAAGCATAAACGTTCCTTGATCGTCCCTTTGTAGGATGGATCACTGATGTCGATCGGGGCACGTAAAATCAATCCGGCACCGCACAACTTCATTGCAAGATGAGTGTGTCTTCAGAGGAGCAATCCGCAGAGATGCCGGTTGGGTCGAGCCAAGCGGGTTTGCAAAAATAAGACCTGTCGAGACCGCCCTTTGCCCTTTTTCAGCATCTTCTTCACTTTGATCGATTGGAACTCCTCGACCCGTCCCGTTGTGGGTCAAGTGTGTAGCGCGCAAAGCCTGCCCGACCCTGCCCAAGGCGAATTGGAACTGTAAGCAGTAAGGGGACTCGGGTCATAAATAGCCTTTCTATACGTCGTGTCATTTGTGTGACCTATGTTTGTCTTAAAAAGTGTAACAATAAGTGTTAGCCAAGTCAATATAGAACGTAACAGTCCGCCCCGCAGCGGCCCTTGAATTTGGCACGCGTTAAGACGCGAATTTCCGACTCAAACATTCGAAATGCCAACCATCTCTTTGAAAAACCGGAACACACGTCTGCTACATGCAGCGCAAACATCGCCGGTTCTGCAGTTGCCAGCCAGGCGGCCCCCCCGGCAACGGCGGGCCCGTTTTTATTGCGAATTGAAGGATAGCACTGAAAACCAAGACATATGACGAACGCGTCTTAGAGCTCCTGAGCCCATAGCCGAAGACCTAGTTTCGGTCGTTCGCGTGCGTCATGGCCGCAAAACGCCGTAACGGTCAGATCATGGCCGAGCGTAAAAAGTGATGGCCTGATGGGATCGAAAATTGTCAGTCTCTTGTCGCGCGAATTGTCCTGCGATTATGGAGCGAAGACCCCGCTTGATGATGCTTTATGTTTTGGAAGTCAGCAGCCCCGGTATCGACCCGACCGCTGACGGACATTAAAGATTTCAACGGCCTATGAGGCATCTCGCCCGCTTGAAACTTGACCGGATGTGTGAGGGTCGCAACGGTTTTCGTCGGCGTCTGGCCGGGTCGAAGATGGCCGAATGGTCAAAAAGCGTGGACATTAATCCTGGACGGGAAAAAGACGCGACCGCGTAATCACCCGTTTGATTGGATTTTTAGAAAAGCCAAGCTTCTGATAACGGATTCGAGTTGGTCGAAGAAGGGCCAACGCAAAAAAGAGGCGGCCATGGTAATGACCAAGGCCGCAGCCAAGGAGCGAGAGGAATAGCGCCAATGGGTTATTGCCCCGGCGTTGCGCAATAAACTGGAAATGGCTGCAATCGCGAAGGCGGTTGCTGAAGAGAAGCCATCGAACAAACAAATCGTGCTGGCCGCGATTGAAGGAACTCGAACGTGCCGCTAAAGATGCGTTACGGTGCCGAGCTTGATATCCGCGCGTCCTGCATCCTGAAAACGGGTGAGATGAGCCTGCGTCGGTCCATGAACTGTGCGCGAAGAAGTCGAAAAACGGATATATTGATGTCGATCTCGCGGACGCTAAGCTGATAATCCCTGAGGGCCGAAATCGGCGACAGAGATCAAAACACGCCTCTGCAAATGATTGAGCCGCAGCCGGGGCAGACGCAACCCGCCCAACAGGTCATCAACTCCAAAAGACTCGTGAAGCTAACGGTCCGGGGCGCCGTCAATTTGAAGAATTCAAGAACGTCGCATCGCGAGATCATCAACGGTATCGTCAATGCGCGATCGAATAGGTCACATCATTGTCTGATCTGGGTCGCGCTGAAGCCGTCTCCGCCGTGATTCAGGCTCTGCCGGGCGCGAAAACGTCAAGCCGGGTGGATCGCATCCGGCGCCTACATTTGGATGTGCGCGAAGAAAACAACGTGGGCAAGCCAAATCTTCCTGTCACGCGCTCATCCCGCAAATTCAATGGCGCAGCTCTTCCGCAAGGAAGTGCCGAAGTTTTATGAAGGCCCAACCATTCAAAGATTGGTTGGCTGTTGCTCGTGCTCCGGGCAGCCGGGCTAAGATCGCCGTCCTAATTCTAATGACAGCTTCGATCCGACCCGGTCGGCGCCTGTGTCCGGTAAATGCGCGGTTTCGCGCGTTCAGGCCGTGGTCCAATTGAAATTACAGGGCGAACGGATCGACATCATTCCTTATACGGACAGATGTTGGCCACGTTCAATCGTCCAATTCGTTGCCGCTGCCCACTGTCGCCAAGTCGGATCCACGAAGCCGATGGACCGCATCGGAAGTTGTTTGTCCCCGAAGAGCAGCTCAGCCCTCGCCTATTGCCGTCGCGGCAGAATGTCATGGCTCGCCTCGCAATTGTCCGTTGGGCTTTGGACATCTTGACCGGAAGAACAGGAAAGGCGAACGTCGTCAGCAAGAATTCCGCGAACGGTTCCCAACTGTTTCATGGTCGGTCTGGATGTCGACGAAATGGCGCCCAACTGCTCGTGTCCGAGGGTTCGAAGACGATGGAAAGAAGTTTGGTTCATGTCGAAATGGCCAGCTTCCTCATCGAAGGCTTTTGAATGAACGAAACGGCAGAACGAGTTACAACCCCGCCCGTTCGAAATATCTTTGAAAAGATCGCCGGGCAAGAAGCAAAATGCGAAACGCAATCGAGCTCGGGTTGAAGACGGCGTTTCTCGAAAGTCGAGCGGCGTCACACTGCCAATGGGCTGTGATCTTCGGTGAAACGAGATTGTCTCGGTCGAAGATGTGCTGGGATTGGTGCCGGACGACAATCTGACGGGTTTATGTCGATTTAAAGACGGGAAAAAACCCGTGAACCTGGCCTGTTGAAGGATGAAGTTTCCACGACTGAAAGAAGGCAACCAACATGATCATGCGCCGCGCGTGTTCACGCCGGCTGGATTAGTGATAGGAAGACTTATATCAGGGACGAGGAGGAAGCTGAGGGTGAAGAAGGGTCGATGATTAAATGTCGCGCCCGAGCGCGCCATCGATGCTAGCCGAGGCCTTGTTTTAGATAATGATGGCCCTCAACCAAAGGCCTAGGCGCTTAATGCGACCTTATAGCCCCAGAAGGCCCGTTTGAGCGCCGAGTCCCGACCATCCTCAGCCTCGGAACAACCGAAGGAAAGAAATCGTCCGCGGGTACAGTCGCGCGAGCGCCGCTGCGCCCGCGACGGCGATGTGCGTGAATCCCGATAGGATGGTACGCTCATGTCTATCGCCGGACGTCAGGTCGTGGCGATGTTTATGGCAAATTGCCGGGCCGGGGTGTCTGGTGTCCTGCGAATGAGGGCCCTGCTGCGTCAGGCCGTCCAATAAAAGGCGGCCTTTTGCGCGGGGTTCAAAACGAGAAGTCTCCGTCGACGCCAAGATACGCTCGTGCGCATACGCGCGATCAGCCTTGCGTCGGGCATAATGCTGGGTCAAGTTACGATGGCGGCGCAAAGGCGGGCGGCTTGTTTACGGACAAATCGGGCGTGCGGGAACCCGCAATCGCGCGGCGATGTGGCTTTGCGAAATCGAGGCCGTCAGACGGTGCCCCAGATGGTCGTGGTAATTTGCGAACATTAAGCTAGCCACGGCCGGAGAGAAATTAGAACGCCCGTACCCCGCCCGTGATTGGGTGCTTGACGGCGCCTCGAAATCGGTACGGCGCTGGCCGAGATCCGTCGTTTCACAGCGGCTATCTTGTGTCGGCCCGATGGTAAGGCGATGAAGGCCGCGCCTGCGTTTATCGGGGTTTGAACAATTGGTGGACCAAGCGATTGGGCGGATGCGCACCATAAATAGTTGGAGCCTCCGCCGCCAAAAAGACGACCCCCCAAGGGCGGTTTGAAAAATTAGAGTTTCCCCGCTAGTTGCGGCCCCGTCGCAAAGAAGGGCCGGAATTGAACGGCTTTTGAAAAGCGGGCGTCCTGGCCCCATGCAACCTGGGCTGATGGCAACCCCAGGACCCCGTTTTTGACGATATGATGATTTACAAAATAGAATGAGGACAATAAACGTAACAACCACGCCGTCCCGGCGGTTTGGTTCGGGGCCGTCCCGGCGACCCAACAACGCGGCCCGCGTCGGACGACGGCGCGCCCATCGCCTTTGGTGGTTGAGAAGAAAAAAGCGCTTGGTTAAACCCGGGAGCTTGGCGCAGCCGTTCCGAACCGGTGCGAAAGCCGAAAATTCAGCTTGAAGCCGCGGCCAGCGCCTGCCGGGAACACCCGCGCCTGCCGGTACCAACGCAGAAGCCTGCCGCCACCGACGAGGCAGCGCCTACGCCTGTGGCAAAAGCCGAACCCAAAGCGTCGAAATTCCGGCGCCAGAAGGCAACAGTCGCCGACGCGGCGAACACCAGAAGCTGTCAAGCCGAACTGAGACGAAGGAGCCAAAACCGGCGACATTTGGCACCACCGATCAAAACGGCGGCCGCCGGCTAAACCCCAAAAGCCAAGCTACAGCCAAAACCAAAGTGATGAAGTGCCGACCCGGTTGCGGCGGGCGGCGCGGAATTGGGTCCTGTTCAGAAAACTGAATATCCGCGCCCGTCAACAGCGCTTCGCCCAAGCTCAAGCCAGCCTGAAGAACGTGCGCGAAAAAAGCCGAGAAGCCGAAGCTCGCCAAGCGCGTATGCCGCGAGAACAGCAAATGGCTCGAAGCCAAGAAGAAGGCCGAAGAGAGGCTGAGCTGGCGCGTATCGAAAAGAAGACGAAGAACGTCGCCTCAAAGAGAAGGAAGAACAGGAACGCTTCAGCGTAAATCTGTTGGATCTCCGCTTGAGGCGCAAAGAAGGCAGTGAAGGCTGCGTCCTTGAGCGGAAAAAGCTGTGGCCGGATCAAGAAGAACGCAACAACGCCGCCGCCGACCCGCCTCCAAGGCGAACAAAAAAACGTCCGTCCGCGGTACGCTGACGATTGTCTCGGCTCTGTCTGAATAATGAAAAATCGCAACGGTCGCTGCAGCGGTCAAAGCGGCAAGCGCGAGCGGGAACGTAACGCCCGCATGGGCGGGTCTGGCTCCCGTGAGAAAAGTGCAGCGCGAAGTCGTCCGTGCCGAAACATTCCGATTGGCCGATCTTGGCTAACCCGATGCCCGAAACGCGGCGCCGATGTGTGAAAATCTGATGCAGCACAGGGCACAATGTCCACGCCAATGACCGTCATCGATCGCCGATACGGCGCAAGTTGATCGTTGAAGATTTCGGCATGTTGTGAAACGGTTGTCCGGGAAGCTGACTTGAAGAAATTCCCTGATCGACGATAACCCGAGCCAAGAAAAAGACCGTAAAACACGGCCCCTGTCATTTTGCCATTTAACGTCCACTGCTTGACGCCTTGCGCGTCACCGATGTGGCGGCTGGCGAAGCAGCGCATCACGCAGCATATTGGTGCTTCCAAATTGCATGCTTTAAGTCCGGCGATAAGATCACTGTTCTGGATACACCCGGCCAATGCCAGCATTCGCGCAAAATGCGCACACCGGTCGGAAGCCGGTGGATAATTCGTGGTTCTGGTTGTCGCTGCCATGACGGGGGTGAAACCTCAGACATCGAGTCGATCCGTTAAACGCTAAAGCTGCTGGTACGGCCGCCGGATCACGTCGCCATCAATAAGATGGAATAACGTAGAGCCAATCCGCAGAAAATCGAAACGACCTACTGCAATATGAGGTCATCCACGGAATCCATGTTCGGCGATGTCCAAGCCATTCCGGTCTCTGCCAAAGAAGGCAACGGGTCTGGATGCACTGGCCGAGGCGATTTCGCTCAAGCCCGAGCTGAAATGGAATCAGGCCAATACGAAACGCAAATCCGGAAACGTCCCTCGTGATCGAAAGTCGCTACGAAAAAGTTCGGGCGCTGTCACCACCTTGCTTGGAGCGCGGCCACGCTGCCAACGCGGACGAATATGATCCGTGGCCCCGACGAGTATACCTGGCCAAGGTCAAAGCCCCATGATGGATGAGCGCGGCAAGCAGCTCAAAAAGTCGGGCCGAGTACGGCGTCGAAGGTCATGGCCTAGACGGCGGCGCCAATTGCGGTGAGCCAATTCGCCGTGGTCGAGGCGAACCAAAAAAGCCCGCGAATTGTCGACAATATCGGTGCAGCGTAAGAAAGAAACAGGAACCTTGCTTCTGGCCGTCAGCTCTGGAGCGTCGATGGAACTGGAGGTGATGGGCGGAAAGCTGCAGGAGACAAGGAAGTCTCCGACGTGCCGCTGCGTGGTCCAAAGCGCGCGACGGTCCGAAGGTTCAGCCGAGCGATCAAAGCTCCGAAAGGACTGTCCAATTCGGGAAAAGTCAAAGCCAACGTCATGCTATCGGCAAGCCCGCGGGTTTCCGAAAGGATTGTGAGATGGCCAAAACGGCGAAGCGCCGATTTATCGGCGTTTATGTGCCGCCAAACAAGGCAGCCAAGGATTGCCGAGCGCGAAGGTGGTGGAGATTCGCTACTACCGTAAACTACCAACTGATCAGAGATCGAAGCGCTCTGAACCGGGATGATCAAACCGAGCGTCCCGCGGAGACCTTCATCGGCTACGCCGAAAGTGCTGGAAGTGTTCAACAATCTCAAGCTCGGCAAGGTCGCAGGTTGTACGTGTTTCCGATGGTCCTGCGTGGAACTGGTTCGGCGTCCCGCCTCTTGCGCGACGATGTCGTCACCACGAAGGCACGCTCAAGACCCTCCAAACGCCTTCAAGAAGAAAGTCGAGGAAAGTCCAAGCGGGCATGGAATGCGGTATGGCCTTCGAGAATTTAAACGAAGACATCGCCAAAGGCGATCAGATCGAGTGGTTTCACCGTCGAAATGATCGACCGCTCGCCGAAATGGTGGCCCTGACCCGATATGGAAGCCGCCGCTGAGGCAAAGCGCAAGCGAAAGCCGAGGCTGAATCTTGAATACAGCGTCTCGCCCATCAAGACTAGAATTAGGGAGGCTCCGGCTCCCTTTTTTCGTACTTTTTTATGGTTCTCTGCGCCCACTTTGACAGCGCGTCAATCCGACGGAGAGATGGAAGGCTAGGAGCCGATCATGAACGCCACTCCGAACCGATTTGCTGTTCTGCTTTGTGGCCCGTCTGGTTCTTCAACTGGCCGCGGAACAAATTGAGTGGTGATAGTCCTCTGGTCTTGCGGAGCTCGGCGCGAATGGGGCTGTTCATCGGCTTCATCGCAGCCCCTCTAAACCGACTGCAGTTTGATGCTAGGCGCCTATCCTGCCGCCGCAGTTTGTTTGCGCGCACAGGCAATATTCCCGACTTTTCAGCGCCGGCCGCCAGTCCCTGACTGTCGGGTCCTCGCGCTCAGACTTGTACTGCCCGAATCTGGGCTTGGTCCCCCGATTCGTATTGTTCAGGGTGTAGGGTTGCCGGCCAATTTCGCAGTCTGCGGAGGCTGCTCGGACAAGCCCGCGCCCAAAAGGGCGGACGGGGTAGCGTTTCCTCGGTGCCTATAAAGTCCCGCGGCCAAGGCTGCCCTTATGACCGGGCCGTTTCTGATTCGGGCGCTGCGGCGCCGCTTGGCCGCCGCATACTTTCGTCCTGACCGGACTGTTCTTGCCTGCGCCTTAACCCCGTCTGTTTGACGCGCCAGATTGGAGCCCCGTTCGGCAGACGACAAAAGGTCTGCCGCTTCGCCAAATATTGCGCGGATGGCACCATCAGCCGTTGGTCGGATGTTTCCAATGGGCTGGGGATATCAATACAGGACATTCGCATTTTTGCCGCTTTAATGCGGCCAGCGTCATGAGCAAATCTTTGACCGATTGCCTGCGCCAGCGTTGGCTTCGCTGCTCGCCGAATGCGGGCGCTCTTATAGCGCAATGGCCCTTGGACGGTTGTCGGACAGGTTTGATCGGCGAGCAGTCATACTGCCACCTCAATGCGGAGTTGCCGCCACTGCCGTTCTTGGTTCCTAGCTTTATTTCGGATCCTCTTACAGGAGCTTTGTGAATATGGCGCTTGGGTTAATGCTCTGGGGCGCAGGATCGCTGAACGTTTTACGGATCGCTGTGGCCCACGCAATCGACCGGATACACGGAACGGTCGGGTTGACAACCTATGGGTGTCCTGATCATTCTGGCGACAGGGTCCGTTATTGGTCCGATTTGGCGGCTTAGTCCGTGAGCCTCGTACCCGGAGACAACAGTCCTATTCCTTTTTTAACAACGCCGGACTGATCACTTTGCAGCACGGTCAGAATGAATCCAACGCTTACGCGCGCGCCGACGCGTCCAGGCGCAGCCGCTGGCATCCATTCCATGCCCCGCAACCCGTCGGGCTCAGGGTGGACGCTCCATCTATTTCCGGAACCATCAAGGGCAAAAACCCGAAAGACGAGATCTAAGACCATTACATTGCCGATATGGCCGCACCCTGTCAGACTTTCACATTCCACACCTTGCCTCTCCACATAGAGGACAACCAAACTATTTCAGTTAAGAGATTGAAACATTCATGCCGAAACAGACCCCCTCCCAACCGGCAGCTCAAAGCTTGTGGAAGTTATTCGCCGCGCTTGGCGACATTATCAATCGCGAAGATCTGCGGATCCCGCGCTTAGGGCCATGCCAGCGGGTGACGATCTGCGAAGTGCGCCGCTACGCCAGATCTCAAGATCGCACGGTCTTTGCGGCGCCGCTTGGACCGACGCCGACGGCGAGGCTGTTAAATTGCGGGCTTGAAAGCGCTGCAGTCGTTTTCCTACGCGGGACGTTAGGGCCGCGAACTCGACATGAAGAACACCCGCGCTTGGTTTTTTTTCGTCTGGATACGCTTTTGAAAGTCGCGGACGATATGGCGCCGCACTGCTGGCCCACCCGGATGTGGTTCGCGATTTAGGCGCGAAGAGGAAATAAAAAAACCGCCCTCCCCGATGGGCAGACGGCGTGAAACGAAATGCGTGCGCTATCGGATTACGGTCCCAGCTAGGGGGCCATCGGTTTCGCCCGTCACCGGGGTGTGGTGCCGAAGAGCTTCCATCGGAATCGACACCGTATCGGGATATTTGTATAATCCCCGGTCCAAAAACGCTCGACGGCCAACCCAATAGGACCGCCCAAGACCAGAATGCCCGCCTCCGAGGCCCCTCGACTTTTGCCGGAGATTACTCCGGCTCGCCGTTTGGATAGCCGTCCTTATTGCAATGTGATATCGATCGTTTTGCTAGACCGAGGCAACTTGAACGTCGGGCCGGTCTGGAACTGTTTGTTCACAAGCAAAGTCCGATCCGCCCAGTGGCCGGTTGCACCAGCCCCCGGCACGGCGCCCGTGTCAAACGCCAACGCTGCGTGGGTTCTTTGCCGTTCACAACGTTGAACATGCGCAAGGCAGAGGTTTGCGGCGGACATCGCCCAGTTTGAACAGTCATGAAAGAAGTCCCCAAGTAAAAAATTCGCCCGTTCTGTTCAGGCGTAGGTTTGAGGGAAGATTTAATCTCGCAATCATAGAGCGCAGAACCTACCAAGTTTCAATCTTCACTAAAGCGCCGCGTTTTCTTGTGCTTGGCCCGGTCATGCCCCGCCAAATCCGCGCCCATGGATCCGAAACGGACGCAATCGACGCAAAGCGGCAACCGGTTCCTGTGGGTCGTGCTGGACAAGCCGTTGGGTTAGACTTTCGGAGCGGGCAAACATTTTTGGATTGAGCAATTTCAGAGATGTTAATTTTGCAATATCGGGAAGGTTTTTTCCTAACAAAGTAAGCTTTTATATAGGAGGCTGTGAGAATTGAAGAAATTCCTTATTGCGACAGCTGTTACCGGAGTTTTAATTACTAGGGGACTGGTTGGTGAGACAACCTCTGTCGCGGCTTACTCAGCCCTTCCGAAAATAATTTGTTGCGTTACAGCAATCTGAGGTTGGCAAAGCAAGGCAAGGTTGTTTGTCATTAGGTGATTTTGGAAATGCTGCGGCAGATGTAGATACCGGAACTCACTTGCCAGCAATGGTGCGATGACGTCGTTCAGGAAAAAGTGCAGTTGAGTTCATCGAAGGACGCGATGAGGAACAGAACTTTTCAAGCGGATTCTTTTCGATCCAAACTCCAGCAAACAAGATCTCAGGAACCGGTCACACAGTTTTTGGGACGCAGTTCATGGGGAACGGAAACTGGAAGCTTCATTGAAAAATTTGGTGTCTGATGTTCATACCATTCGGGTTACAATGTCAGCAGTAGCTATGACCTTTACCGAGTAAAGTTTTTTCGGCTTTTAAAACGCTTGTCAGAATGTGGTTGACGCCATTCACGCCAGCCCGTACAGAAAACTATTTAAGACTGCTATTGAGCAATCCGGATTTCAGTAAATTGACAGCGTAAAGCTCAATTATATAAATTCTTTACAAAAGGCCCCCGTTTCGGGCTTTTTTTTGATTGTTGGCCGCCCATCGGAGGGGATCCGACGGACGTAATCGAACGCAAAGCCGCGGCAATCCCCGGTTTTCAAATGGTTGGGTTGTGCTGGACAAGCCCGTTGGCGTTGGGCAGCACCAGCTGTCGACGTGGTACGCTGCTATTTGAATGCGCAAAAGGCTGGGTCACGCCGGAACGCTTCGACCCCCGCTGGGGCGACCGGCATATTGCCCCATTGCCTTAGCGAGGCGACCAAAGACGGTGCCCGTTCTGGTCATGCGGCGAGAGCCTATGAATTTGATATTAGCTCGGGCAGTACCCTGAAACCCTACGATGCGGAAGGGGAGGTGACGGGCCGCTCGATGTCCCGGCCTAAGAACAGATGCGATCAAAGCTGTGCTGCCGCGCTTCAACGGGTAATGTAGAAACAAGTGCCCGCCCAAATATCCCGCCATTACAAATTGACGGCAAACGCGCTTATGATCCTGGCGCGAGCGGAAGCGGTGGCGGTGGAATGAAACCCGCGATCGTGCGAATCGATGCCGTGTCACTCGTTCAGCAGTCCTGGCGAGTGGCATCTTTTACCGTGGACCTGCGGCAAGGGCAACTTATGTGCGCTCGT
>Ga0163217_1118381_pt1 | contig 18144 bp, 11 predicted proteins | sample SynspAceP_FD_185933 | JGI IMG/M metagenome (GOLD analysis project Ga0163217, IMG submission 185933) | Saline lake microbial communities from Ace Lake in Antarctica - Synechococcus sp. Ace-P (PacBio error correction) | ecosystem: Environmental > Aquatic > Non-marine Saline and Alkaline > Saline ...
AAGATGTTATGATCCATCGACCCATTACAGAGCGCCATCAAAAGTTGTCGGGACTTGTCTCCTAGAAAAGGACTTATTAAAGACTGTTGGATTGGAAAAATGAATATGCGAGGGAAAATGCAATCCAGTAATGGCAATGACTCACAGTGCCCAATGTTGCCATCTACATTTAGTAACGATTCCCTGTTGAAAGTTGCAACAAAAAAAGCTTAGCTAGAAACATGAAGTTGTGAGCAATCTTCCGTACTGATTTAGCATGAATTCGCTGAGCGCGCACTAGACATGGACTTAAGACAGGGTTAAAAAGTAGTTGGACAAAAATTTATGTGATTCAGATAAAACACCATCACATGTAGACAAGCCGTCATCATCTGCGAATCGTCGCTTTCATGAACAAACTTATTAAAGCAAGAAGCGAGGTGATCAGCAGAGGATACACTCCATAAGGCATATGAAACCTGTGGCCACACTTTCATCATTATTAATATGTCTGACCTCAATTGTTAGGGAAGATCGGCGAGGCAAGCTAGCAAAGTCTATACCGCGCGACCATACGTTATCTCCAATTCCATGATAATCTTCTTTAAGAAGTTGTGAAAGAAATCGAAGAGATTATTAAACTCAAGGGTCCTATTAATAAAAAAAGAATTAGAAGACAAATCCTTATTAGCAATTTCTCCCAGAGCACTCAAATGCGGTTGTTTTTTATACATTTGGTTTCATAATAAGAAGAAATAAATTTAACAGATATCAGATAAAGACAGTTTCATTTTTTTTTTAGTAGATATTTGGGCGGAACGGCTATCATGTCATCGTAGCAAGGACAAACCTCTTTATAAGCCATTTAGGAGAACCGCCGTATTACGGAAAATGGACCAAGAATATTTTAATAGAGAAGCAATCCTGAGTTTTCTGTCCGATAACCGTACGATTGGGAAAGTATCCAAGAGGGATACTAAAAGCAGATGAGTCATCCTAGGGGTATAAGGAACTTCTAAAAACACACGTCTTCGATGTATTTAGCAAATAATAAATATTCGGGTTGCAAAATATTGCCCACTTTTTCCTGACTCTGATACCACCAAAAGAAATTTATCAAATTCACCAACCAACTAGAGCGTATATGGTTAACCAATCCATGTTCTGTACCTGTAAAATTAAAAAACAGAGCCATAAGGAACACTGGAGAACAGGCTCGCAAAAATTAGGAATTGCCACAAAATGCGCAGTTTATGCTGAAAAAATCGTATTTTTGAAGAACTAGATTTATCGCCGAAAAAGATTATGAGAAAATTGGTTGTTTAATCATAGAGTTTCTGATAACGCATAGAAAAAACAGCAAACCTAAATTTTTGACTACATAAAAACACACACACACACACACTCAACTGTTCCGAGACTAAACATTAAAGACCGGGATACAATTTTGATAGGTAAGAAACACGAGAACGACATTGCGCCCAAATAATAGAATAAAAGACAGAGCAGGCAGTATCTTCGAAATATAATAGACTGATAAAACTATGTTTATATTCTTTAATAAGGTAAAATAAGAAAAGGAAAATCTACTTGCGGCTTATAAGAGCTCAAACTTAGCTGAAATGTATATCAAGATCATTAAAATATACTTTACCCCCACGCAGGCTTATAAATTAAGCTACTATAAAATCGCTGTGTAACGCAGAGCTTTTTTCCTGAACGATCAAACTATTTGGGCTGGTTTGATAATAGAAATCAAAAAGACCTTAAAATTTTGGGCGAAAGATGCACAGAGAAAAAGTGTTTGCAGAATTTATAAAAACCCTTTGCTTTTATCTGTTTTCGATCCGGAGCAGCTCAATCTACTGCCAGGTATGATGGAGTACTAATTTTACAATTTAGGGTTGAAATGATCGCGTCAGCTCATTGGCCTGCTAATACGACACCCTGCTAAAATGACGTTGCTTACGATTAGCTATTATTCGTCGATCATACAGATGTTTCTCAAGATGTCGTCCTATAGAAATCTAAAGTTACAATTTGAATCATATTATGAAAAAGCTAAAAAAAGAAAATAGAGTCAAATTAGACAAAAAACTTTGGATGGGGACGATTAGAAGAAGATTGTTAAAAAATATAGGAAACAGAAGTATGAAAATAGGTGAACCCTTACAAGAAGAACGGGAGAAGACTTTCCACAAAGAAACCGATGGTACAGTTGATACTACGCTATTAAGCAGCGGTATTGGTGCATCATGGGACTTAATCCTAGACGCTGTTTTTATATATGACTTGCAATGACTTATCTTCTAAATTAAATGGGACCCTAACGTACGCTGTCAATGTAAATCTAACTGGTATTTGGAAATAAAGGATGAAATCTTCTGGTACAGAGGAGTAGAAGCGTTCTTCCCCTAGAAACGAGTCCTGGAAATCGTGGGATAATTTTATTTGGTGAGTTTTTTATTAAATGCACAAGGAAAGAACGTGGGTGTGCAGGTTTCGTGTAAACACTGTGCTCCAAAAAACACCTAACTGATTCACGTACGGAAGCTTACACCAAAATTGAGATAGCTTGCGAACCTAAAAACACTGATTCCGTCCCCGAAGTCTAACTCAAGCAATTAGGCAAAACAGCAGCAAATCTTGAAACCTACAAAAAGATAGTGTCCATAAAAACCATGAAATTTACCATTGCAAAATGATGACTCTTTATCGTTGCAGACAAGAAATGAAAAAGAACACACATGCCGATTGCCACTGCTGTTGATATTACATCAACGAATGGGAAAAATTACTAAAGAAAAACATAGTGAGGAATCCACACCTCACCAATTGGAACAATTGCTACTACCCAAATTTTGCATGCAAAAGCTATCGATAAGGCAAAGTTTAGCAAAAGGACTTTGCAGCTTTCTCCTGGAGAGCCAGAAAAGAAATATGTTTTCTGCTGCAGCAGAGAAGCCACGCACCTTATAAAAAAGGCTAAAAAACTATTTTGGTGAGACAAAAACTCTCGCTGAAGATATCCTGGAATGGTGAAATGCAGAAGGGATTTTTGACAGCTAGAGAGGAATGACCTCTCAGCGCATCAAGTAGCCCCGTGGAATGGGTACTGGTGTGCTATTGAAACCAGTGAGGTGCTCACAGACGGTGAGAAATCAATGAAGATGAAAAAAAACGTGCAATACAAAGGCCGAATATTTCTAAAATGAAGGAGCAATCATTGTTCCTTAGATGGAACAACAGGACAGTAGTGTTTATCTATGCGGTGATATGAAAAAACTAATATCCCGCACCTTAGAGGGAAATTCAACTAGAGTTGATGATTAGAGCAATTGATGAAATAAAAACAAATATGTCTTGGTTTCGAGCCCAACGCAGATACGCCAGAAGATGCGAAACAACATTAGAATTTTAGTGCAGAAGGGATTGGGAGCTAAATACAGAACTCAGAGCCATTTATGTTTTTTAAAGAAACTCGTATCTCTCAGTATAAGAACTATGTTAGCTTGGACAACAAATTGAAAACGAGACAACTAAGCGTTAAACGAACTATCGCCCTGTAATGCAAAAAATGATTTTAATCCTGCGAAATTTATCATTTTAATTGGAGTGTGAAGCCATTTCGCACCTGTTAAATATCCGCCTTTTGCAGATATTGCTCAGCCTGTTAAAGAAAGAGGAAATTCTCATTTAGCGTGAAACAAGTATGGTGGTATGAGCCCAAGAGGAAATTAACGGACGAATAAGTATGGAATTGCATGAAGTAAATCCTATGTTGGGACATCGAGGATATGTTAGAATAGGAATTATAACTTATCCTGCGAAATTAGCTAGAATGCAGTGAAGAGCCATAATGAAGTCTGCTTTAGAGTATCAGCGATAAAAAAATCGAAATTCAAGACACCTGAGAATTATAGTATTGCTTTAATATGCAGTGATCGTGAAACGAGAGGGAATTTAGTCCCTTATAGTAGAAAGCAAGAAATATAACATGAAAAATTAAAAAAGATAATCACAGAGAAAGGCCAGACACTTCAAGTATCATATTCTGAAACCATGACATTTCACGACACTTTAACACGAGCTGACCATTAACAGCTGAATCAAATTGCAGCGAAGAAAGATATTCTATCACCTTGAACCAAACTGAGTTTACCAAATGATTTCTGTATAAAAGAGATGACTCAGTGTTTTTCTTCTGTAAATACATGAGCATAGTAAAAATATTTTAGATAAAAAAGGACCATTTTGATACTTATGAGCACAAGAAGAGCTAGTTTGGCGCAAGCAATAAAAAAAGTCTGCTAAATGAGCACAGGAGAGTCGCCAAGCACTCAAACCAAACTCTTATTAGAAAGTGGTATTTGTGGCGACATGGGAGACCTACTGCATACTATCTGAGTTTTTTTCAAAGACTAGGACTAAATTAATTCTATCTTGCTCACTCCCCGTGTAACCTCATTGCTCGTGTATAGCCATACATTCTGCTCAACACGAATAAATATCGTTAAATTTTAACATACAAAATAGGATAAAATGCCGTTTTTTTTCTAATCAAAAAATATATAGATGTACTGTAACACATCTAGTTGTAATACAGTGACTTAAAAAAATCTAACCTGTTTTTCCTTTTTTTTCATAAACTAAATATCAGCAAATGTACAGGGAAATCTTATTTTAGTTACAGTTCTAAGCAGATCTCAAGTAATCATGAACTTAAGTATGATACTAAGAAGTCATTTATTTAAATAAAATCAGGGTTGGGTTATATGGTATCAATAAGATTTTGAGAATAGATCACTGAGAATACAGTTAGAGTTTCTCCAAGGTGGTTGCGAATATCAAAGTGTATGTAGAGAGAGATGATTGAGTAATATAGGTTCATATCCATAAACTGAACCCATTTGAGTCTACATCGAGAAATGAAATCATCCATTCACGCGAACACATTCAGTGAGGAAAAAGAAGGCTATTTTCTTTTGTTGGGAGTGGGAAGATAATTTGAAGTCATGATGGTATTTTTGAAGAGCACAATTGAATAATGGCTCTTAATTTAAACCAATGTTGAAATGTAGCCGGAGGCAAATCGAACAAGTCAGACTTAGTTCTTCACTCAATTCAAGAAACATTATGTGGACAGGATAATGTCATTTGGTTTTTTCCTGGTTACTCTCTGCATTCACACATTACACACCAGTGATATGGCTGATAATTTCTAAACTATATGATGTATTATTGTTGAGCGAGTCCTACTTAGTAAAATGGAGCTTCGAATCATTCCAATTGGAACTACACACGGAAAACAAGGGATTTATATATATTGATTAGCAAATATAGAGTAGAAGTCAAACAAGAAAAACATGATTTATTTACAGGGTATTTGCTTCTCTAGAGCTTAAAACGTGAACTGCAATTACTGTCACAAAATACGTAATGGAGTAAACGTTTTCATTCTTGCTAACCTTCAACTGGCTACTACCCGGGAATTAAGCCGGATAGTCCTTATAGAGCGCTTATAAATATTACTTGAACTAAGCTTGACTCTCTATATATGTGGAAAAGCAAAATGAGTGATTGTTATCGTAATCGGCTCCATTGGCGCACGAACCACATATACGAAACCTAACGTCATTTCTCACACATAGACTAATGGCGCAACTATTAGGCTCTATGTATGAGCACGATGAAATGTTCGTTTGTTGAACAACAATACCATCACAACCGTGATTCAAACCGGTTGAAATGGATAGAAGGCAAGGATCGGCAATATCAAACATTAGTTGTTCTTATTACTTAGAGATAATTTCCTTTTCAAGCCATGTCAACTGGAACAGAAAACAATATCTTAAGGAAGGAATGGTTTCTTTTGATTTTGTAGTCAAAATAAGAGCGGGAAAAAGTTATAGAAAAATGTTACTTGGATCCTACATGATCGCATTATATAGCGAGATCAAAGCAATCTAATGTTGAATCAAGAAAGAAATTAGAATTTAGAATTAGATGATTAAACTGAGGCTTGCAACACGACACGTTCTAATGGTACCAAGAGAATCAAGTTAATCTAAAGCATCTTTAACAGGAGAACAAACAGAAACGTTATATCGATGCTGAATTCTAAACATAGAACTTTCAATAAACCCATAAATGAGCAATTACGCTGAAATTATTCATAGCATTTTAGAGGAACAAACCAATAAAGTAATGTTTAAATCGCTTCTTGTAACCGAGTCTAATAAGAAAGCATTGCCTATAAAATTTGGTTCCATCAAATAAAGCATTATATGCCAATCTTAACGTAATGAGGATGAAGCCATCGAAGACAACGAACTCTGAACAAATTTAATCACAAAAAATAAGAAACCTATATCATAAACATTTGTAGTTATTAGAGTAAAGGAAATTAAGTAGAATAGAAAAAACTTGGTTCTAAAAAGTAGTAATTTAAAAAGAAGTGAGAACTATAACTATCTAAACAAAATTTTTTCTTGGAGCGATAAAGTTTACAGTCAAAAAGACAAGCCAGGTAGAGATGCTCTATTCAGTAGAAGGCCGAGTTTCATTTCCAGTGGGTTAGAGAAACGTGCAATGTAAGAATGAGCGGAAAAGAAGTGTTATATATTGAACAAAGCATTATGGAAATTTTGCACCGACCTATTTCACTGTTATTGACGTAAAGATCGAGCTAATTAGCACAAGAATTCACAATTTTCAAACACAGCGTACACAATTAAGGACCTGCGTTGAAGTGGAAGGATCTATTTTGGGAACACGATAACAAATAATGAGCCAATCAAAAAGTGATGGCAGATAATTTCTAAAGAATGGCTAACATGGGAATACTTATAGCACTTAGATATTAAAAAAGAGGGATCTGCATTATTAGCTTTAGGCTGTCAGTCATTTGTGATTGATTGTGTTATGCGCAAGCTCAACGAGCTGCTGCAAAGCGGTGGATCTTAAAAAAACTGACTAATTTTCAAAAAGGTTCCAATCAAAAAATAATGATACAATCAGAAATTTTTAGATAATAAAGACAGAGATAGTAGTAATATATGCTAAAGATCTTTAAAAGATAAAAGACAGAGCAAAGGTGTGTTTTTCCCCAATAATTTGGGTTGATTAAATTCAACCCATGAAAAGAGGCGAATATGGGTTCAATTTTTAAATGTACCATGATTTCGCGAATAATAATGATTAGATTAGGACCAAAGTCTTCAGCTATATCAGTTTGCACAAACAGTGACCAGGAATGCTCCCTAAGCCAAAGGTTCTTCAGTTATTTGGATGATTTTATAAACACAGATGATTAATTGAAAACAGAAGGTACCGATAGCTGAACGACTTCAAGAAATAAAAGATTTTTATGAAAACCAGGAGTAGAACTCCAGAAAAATCAAGTGTTGCTAACATTTGATGATGCTTCAATCAGTATACAAATACGCTTAACCCACTATATTAAAAAGAACAGCAATTCATGCATCTGTTTTGTGGTAATTAGGGTGGTTGTTTCAAAGAAACAAAAAACCGTTTCAATAGTCAATCCACCGTTATGAGCAAACAAGACTTGAACAATGCGTGAATTGCTTTTTTTGAAATGGCTAACCACACAACTATATTTACATCATGGGTATGAGAGTGGAAGAACTCAAATGCAGCGAGTATTCTCTTTCAGAACGAAAAGAAGATTATAAAACGGAATGTGGTGAATATGTAGATAGTTTCAGATATATTTGCCTTACGTTTGAATTTATCAAATCGGAAATGTGTGAAACCTTTAGCTGAAATAGGTGTCCACATATGGCTTTCTACTAACATCCCAGTTTAAATACAAAGGAACACCACTTTTAGAATGCAGTCCGCGATAATCGGTTACTTTGGATGTACGCTAGAAGAATTAAAAAGGCCCTAGTAGAAAAGAAGCTGAAATAGATAAAAAGATAGTTATGCTACGGTTAAATAACTTCAGTAGATGACAGCTAAAGCTTGTAAGTGGAAAAGAGAGCAGGAAAACTAGGGAAAACAAATTTAAGGTGAAAAAGTAAACCGGATGAAGCGCTCACATATCAGGTTTCCGTTACCGGCAGAACGCTTATTCCAAACCAACCATTAGCGCAGAAAATGGCTACTTGAGAAGGAAGAAGTGACGTAGAACGACTCTTTTAGCTCACTAAAAGATTGTATGTAAGCGATACAAAAAAATTGACACATAAAACAGGACTGTTAAACTAAGTTTCACTTACATAAAGAAACGAAAATCAACAATTAAAAGGAGAAGCAAAATGAAAAAGAGAACTGTAGAATGAGGAAGGACTGTCCTAGTTTGTGAATCACTCTGTGAACAGTTCAGTCCTTTAAATTAGCTTCCTGAATATACCCTGTCTTAACTAGTCCTAATTCGCTTAATAATCTCTTTGTGTTTTTTTGGAAGAATTAACATTTGTATTGATAGTATGAAAGTGACTTCAGATCATTGATTTGTGTTGTATTTAAAGAGGATGCTTTCTGTGATGTCATGGGTTTTGAAGGCTCATAGCACTTTTTCTGTACTTTTGTACCAAACGAAGGGAGTGAAAACATGGTTATTTAGTTAACTATGTGAGTTGCAAACGATGTTATATCTAGCAATTAATTTAAATGGGATTTTTTTTGAATAGCAAACAAGAATAGCATGTAAAAAACAAGATAAAAGAAGGGTAAAATGATGAAATAGAACATAAAAAAAAAGTGGCAAATCATAAGCAGCTTTATTCGTTGCGGTTATAAGTGGATGTGCAAACAAATACGAAACGAAGAGAAGACTGAAAGTCCCTAAAAAGAAGAAAACAATTTACAAAATAGCTGCAGAGTCAGACCCCATGATACAATGGACACTACATTTCAACGACTAAAAATTTTTTAAACACCAATGAGAATAAGTCTTTGAAGGGCTAATTTGCATAGATTATCGGGGAAATAAGTCCCAGCGTAATGCAAAAGATATGCCGGAAATTTCGAATGAATGATTAACCTATACATTTAAGTATTCGTGACGATGCTCAACTGTCGAACGACACACCGGTTAACGCATGCTGAACTATCTATTTGCTTGGCAAAGAATGTGATACCTGCTAAGGCTCTGGATAGCTTATTTATTTTCAGCGAATGTAAAGAAATGCAGAGGCTATATGAATGGCGAGAAGGAAGTTTAATGAGTTAGGTGTGAAGTGTAACGTGGGATACACATTAAAGTTCTTTGAACAACCGGTAACCTTATTTCTTGATATGTTAAACAATTCTCCTTATTTTTCCAACAAAGTGAAGCTTTTGTGACAGAACAAAGCGAAAATTATGGATAAATAGCCGAAACAACGATTTTAAATGGGCCCCAATTTTGTCTTGTCTGATTTGACCGCAGCTTAAAGGTATTCTTTAGGGAAATACGTAAAAATGATGCGTATTGGGATAAAGACTCCGATTCGAGCTTGATGAAATCAATACACAAATGTAAAAGAGGTGAACGGGTATTAATATATATTCAGGACCAATTAGACACTTTTCTTTATCTGAAACTTGTTTCTCATACAAAATAATGATGATTTAACCAAATAATAAAGCTGGATTTACTATTTGGAACTAAACAAGAAGTACCGGAACTAGCAAAATAAAAAATACGAAAAAGCATTAATGTGTCTATCAACCGCCAAACTTTACGGAAAATGTCTTGGCAAGATGGATCCGAACTATTATATGCATGTTCCTAAGGGTTAACTAAAATAAGATTTTCGTGAAGAAGCATGAGATATAGCCAGTTTTGATGTTGAACAGAAGCACAAAAAAGACTGCAGTAGAGTTAAAAGAGCTAGGTGAAACGAAAGAACACTAGAATTAAACAACTACTTCTGACACAGGAAACATAAGAAATTTAGCAAATTCATTCAACAGCGAGTATACCAAAAGAATCTGCCAGGTAAACCTTACTATCCGTCAAATGCTGAATACCTAGACGGACCAATGTAAAAAAGGCAATTATCAACATGCACCCCCCCACAGTATTGGCTACAGATTCGCGATACAAATATATAAAATTTTATTGAACGTTTTGAATCTACAGCAAATCAACGAGAAAGGAAACTCTCGTTTGAAAGATGTTGATCATTGATGAAGAAAGCAACCAAACAAGCGTTCAATGACTTGTCAGCAAGATGGGAAACACATGATTCAAGCTGAAGAAGATTGCTCTGGAGAACATAGCTAATGATATCCCTATTACAAAACAGCTGAACCGACCTGAAAAAACCGAAAGTCAGATATTTTACCGTCCCGTTTCGGTAGTAAAAGTTATAAAATATACGTATATAGATTAGTTCAAACAATAAAGAGTAGGCAAATTATTTTTCGTTAGATACTAGTTTATATCTAAATAATTAGATCATTATTCCTATTATTTTTAATTTTTAACGTTTAATTAGTATATACAGAAACTTGTCTATGCACCCGTAAGTATTTCAGTGAGAGATAACTTACCAGTTGAGCATGTATAGAAGTCTTTTTTGTCGAAAATATACAAAAGTATTATATGGAAAGTGGGTTTCACTGAATAAAAAGATAAAACCAAATACCATTCAAACTCAAAACCAGTATTGTAGAAGATTGCTAGCAAATTTTAAGTAACGGTAGAAATCAATCAGTAATATAGTTCTAATAATATTCGCTTATTGATTCTTTATTATGAAGTTTGTTAACAATGAAAGCAATGATAGATAGTTTAGTATCAGATTACGAGTTACAAAGATATTTGAGGAGGAACGGATATTAAGCTGCTTATTATTTTGATATGGATGGTGTAATTGTTGAACACAGAACTCCTTACTTACTACGAAAGGCCTCGCATGAATTTTCAAGGTCAATGGCATTCATCCCGCTCATGAAACGAGTAGATAAAATGCAGGATCAGTTCGACAGCCATCCATGGAGGGCCAATTTCAACGTATTGGGTAAACAAGATAAAAATAAATAAGCAGGATTACAATGAATTATTTTAAGGATCGACCGTTGCTAACAATGAATAACTAGACTCGAATAAAAAAAATTATTAGACTGGGTTAACAAAGAACAGTAAATCAGATTGCTTTAGCTCAATGCTTCCTACGATAAAAGCAATTCAAAAGTACTAGAGGAGTGAATTGGAACAGTATTTGAGCCCTTTAGTGGCGATAGGTTGAACAGTCCAAACCTAATCCTGAAATCTACTTTAAATCACACTCAGTTAAAATGTAAAAACCAGAAGAATGTCTCGTCCATGAAGATTCAACGTTGATTAATTATAGCTGCAAAGATGCAGAGGATGTATGTTTTAGCTAAAAGGAACGTTCAATTTCACTCAAAATCTTTCCACCTAAAATAAATTGAATCCGTTTTAACCGATGCAATAACGGCGTTCAAAGTTAAAATAGCTAAATGAACTAAAAAAATAGTAAAAGGAAGGCATTGTGTTAGCTTCTTTAACTATTTTGCTTTGCGCGATAGTTTTATAAAATAATCACTGCTAGAGCAACAACGTTGTTCATACAATTTTTTAATCTTAGGGATCTCGGAGGACTGCTAAAACAACCAAGATTAATCTACGTTTTGGGTTTATCGATGGAGGTGCAGTAACGAAAGGTACATCATTCGTGTTTCCAATGTAATCAAAAGTAAGCTTCTTCTCGTTCACCAGATATTAAAGCCAAACAAGAATCATTTGAACACATGTTGCAATACTTTGGGGGAGAACATGGATTAACTTCACCCCCACATAATCAGACTCCGTTCGTGCAAAAGCCCAATCTTGTCTAACTGAATAGAATCGTACACGGTATCTTTATCGACAAAATCAGGTCGAGACAGGTTAGATACCAAAAAACCTTTCCCATTCTTATTTATATAACCTTCGCAATACAATTTTTCCCTCATATCAATACGAGCATTTTAACTACTCATCAATACTCTGGTTGGTCAATAGGGGATTTTCAGCGATTGACGTGTGTCAAAACTCCCTTTACTCTTTAGATTATACGACTTTTTTTTTGATAGCACAAATGGTAAGCGTTAAAAAAGAGAACAAAACCCAAATGAAATAACTGATAAACACAAAAAAGTCCTAGAGCTAGAACAGGTAGGTTCAAGATAATAAATGAGAAAGGAGTTAAAAGTGCTTTACACGCAATACCACCTAATGCGTATACTCAGGTAATGGTGATGAAAAACGAAAAGTAAGTGAACGGAGTTTTTAGTATTGTGTTTGAATTTAATTTTTATCGAATCCAAGTTTTTTAATTCCTTTACTTTTAGTAAGCATCGGAATTATTTTGGTAGGTGGATCCCTCTTCAACAACAGTAAGTGAAAAACAAAGGAGCGTATTAAATTGGCTAGTATGACAGAGTAGTTATTTTTACTGTGGCTTTTATAGTGAATGCCTTTTATTTAATTTTCCCTGAAATTTTGCTTACCCAGATCGGATCATTGATATTACGGCCTAAGCACTATCATTGAGCCTACTTATCATAGATAGCTTATAAGTTATTGGCACTATCTTGAGAGAATCCCTAGCAGATAATAAAATGAATTGTATTGTGTTTTTTCAGTTAGTTTTTTCCTATTAGATTTAGTCAATCACAAAGTTATTAATCTTCTTATAATAAGAGCCTTATAATTGTTTGACTAATTTTTAATCTGTTTTTTCAGGTTTACATCTTATTTTCTTCTATTGTAAACCTTACAAGGAAATGGTTTGGGTATATGCCCGCAGTATGTCTGGGGGCTAGTACGACCACTGAATGTAAACTAGAAATCAGCAGTTTTTTATATTTTTGTTCGTTATTACACCAGAACTAGTTTATTATTTAGCAAGATGGGTTATTTTTTAGTCATATATTAAAGGAGGCAAAAGACATCGGAACGGACAGTAACTATACCAATGGGTAGCTTTTATTTGTGCGGGATTTTTATCTTTTTATCTCCATATTAAGCTTCCGTTGCCTGCTTTATAATAATATATCGTATATCACATGGTCAAAAATGTTCAAGAAGTCAAAGAAACAATCATTGCATTTAAAAAAATCGTTTTTAGATTTTTTTGTATTTTTTTTTTTTTTTTTTTTTTTTTTTTTTTTTTTTTTTTTATTTTTTTTTACATGTCTCTGGTATTCTTACTAAGGAGTATCACGTGTCTATATTAGTTAGTATTAGCGAATTGAGTTAATTAGGAGATGCATTTAGTCCACTAATCGAACTGGTTCAATTAGCATTTATTGCAAAGATTATCTGGCTCTATTAATATCTTATGGGTCTTTGGAACAAACAGAGAATTGCTTAAGAATCCCCGCTTTATCAGGAAGATTATCCGTTTTTTTTGAAACAGCAAAACTAAAACGATTAATATTTCATCAACTTTTATAGTTGGTTAGGAGCTTGCAGACTGGTTGGAACTCCTTGTATTGGCCCTGTTTTTTTTTTCTTCGGATTCCTATACTAGGTAATGCGGTTGGATCTCCTCCGCTGTTAATTTAGGGCTATAATTGCTTGGTTTTTTCATTACCATTTCTAACTGGTCTCTTTCTTTATTGGTAATAAATCAAAATACCTGTAAAAATACTAGCGATGTAATCATAAAAACAGGAGAATTATCCTAATCTTGCTTAGGAATTAGATGTGCTGTACGGTACTTTGGAGGTCTGTCTGAGTGGACTGGCTCGCTTATTAGACAGGAACAAATTTGAATTATTGGATAAATGGGGTGCATTGACATGAAAAAAATAATTTGGGCTATGTTAGCAAATCGCCCTTGTAAATGGGTAATGGTTGATTTGGAGTAACATACACCAAGAAAGAACAAGATAAAAAAACAAGCGAAAGCAGATACGAAAATACACAACAACAAAGTCAAAAAGAAGAAGTAGTAGAAGAAGGAAACATTCAAGGGCAATTAGCTTACGTAGTTTGAAGCAGAAGATAGGACTGGAAACTTAGTTAAGTTATCAAGACTATCGGGAGAAAAAAAGTTATTCTTGAATTTTTGGGCAAGGTGGTGGTCCACCTTGGTCGCGCTCGAAATCCTCATCTAAAAGAAGTTTTCCTGAGACACAAGATGAGTTGTGTAATAGAGTCAATGTTACCAACTTCTGAAACCGATTTAAACTAACGTGGCAATCTTATTTAAAATGAGTTTTGACGTGGCTATAAAAATGTTTAGGCACAACAAAAAATGTTTAATCCTTTACCCGGTTTCAAATCGATTGCCAGTCGACATCATCTGACCGAGAAGAGCAAAGTTATTGCAAGAACAATAGTAAGGAACTGTCCACACCAAGATATACTAATAGCAAGTTTAATTTAATAGAATAATAATGAATCATCAAATAGAGAAGAAAGGTAGAGTAGAAATAACATTTCCTCAAAGCTAAATCATTAGAAAAATTTTAGCTTTTATCACGAGCATCATTTTGCTTCATTTTACATTTCAAGAGATATAATTGTGGCGTTTGGTCCATGCTGTTTCACCGCCAGTTCAAAATGTTAAAAGAATTCCAACAATCACATTCAATCTCAAGTTAACGCAGATCAAAATCCCTGAAATAGCGGTCAATTCACAGTTTTTCACAGTCCAGCACTCTGTTGTTTGCGAAAGAAAAAAGAAGTTCATAGAAGAAGTCACGTTTTGTCGTAATGGCATGATTTACAGATAAATTTAGCCAGAGTTATGTAATTACAATAAGTTTTTTAAATTAAAGTTAACCCACATAAAAAAGCCTTAATCATTCATTTGATTAGGAGCTTTTATTATGGTTAATTCAAAATTAAATAAAAAGAATGTTATAACTAGTCCTCAATTGACAAGGTGACAAAAACAAAAGATAACAAGCTGAAATAATTGAGAAGTAGCATTTATAAAAATGGGTATGATAATAAATAATATGAGAGTAACGTAGTAATAGTAGATACTAAGAAGTGAGTCTATAATGAAATGTCAAAGGAACAACTACTTATCATTATTTATCAGTTTTATTACTAGCAGATTCTTTATTAATGCTATTCCGTTTCGCGAACATCGGAGTATTTTTATTCTATTTCTTTATTACTTGTACCAGCTTAATTCCATTGAACGTTTATCACATCTAAAAATTTATCTTGGTTTTAACGATTAATTATTAGTCCTAGGATTAACATTAGTTTCTTATCTGGCACAACTTTGATTTCTCAAGCCTATTTTAATAAGAAATACCTATTAATGAAATGGTGCAATTACTCTTGATGTGGTTACTTTTAACCAGGAAGTAAGGAAAAACGATAAAGAACTAAAAGAATTAAAATAAAAGCAAAAGAATTAGAAAATATGTCGGCTCATTCTAATTATTGACCATTTCCAGAGTTTTGAAAATCGCGTCAAAATTATTTCTACGGGTACACAAAGACCGCAATGAGAAAATTATTTATGTGGTTTTTAAACCAAAGAGGTTAATTAAATGCAACTGAACGTCCAGCTTTCATTTTTGTTAAAAAAAACACTCTAAAAAACTGTTCGCTACAGATTTTTGAATTTAGTAAGAAATTAACTGATGGCTCTTATCTATTTTTTTACAAAATACAAAAGAAAAAGGCTGTTAAAGGTCATAGAATCTTTATTTCAAACATTGGAGAACGGAAGCTGAACACGATCAACTACACTTAATATTGAAGGTATTTGATCAAGAAAAAGGGTTAGCGGGTATTTTGAAAAAAAAAAGTTGAGGATTGAAGAACTGAAATATTAATGATGGTAATCATCCTTTTTTTTCTGGTTGATGTTGAATTTTTTTATTCAATTTTGACACTGGCTGGGGTTATTCAGAGGCTAAACGAGGAGCAAAAAAAATAACATTAACCATCCCATCTGTCGCTCGTTTTATATCCGCTCACAATGAAGAATTGGTTATTATTGAAACACATTGGAAATGCAAATGTAAAAATTGACTATCCCTGGAGAACTAAACGATTTCATGTGTAGATGATTAACTCAAAAGATGATACTGCTGAAATACACAGAGTTCAGTTACTTATTTCTAAAAATTTGTTAGTAAAAGTGCAACCTGGCGAAGCCACTGGAAATCACGCGTTTAAATTATGATTGGGTCTATTACTAAATCTTTATTTTCTTGTATACGATGCTGACAATCAACCAAATAGTGATGCAGTTATAGAATTGGTTCATGCAGCGGAGACGACTGAAAATGCAGCAGGAGCAGTAGATATGTGCGAACGTAAATGCCAATCAAAACTTTAACACGTAATGATTGCCCATTGAATTTCAAGTTCTTTCCAATTACTAATGCAAAAGTGGCAGATGGAAAGTTCAGCGCAGGCTCATTAAGCGGGAACAAATATGTTGTTAAACCAGAAACTATTATTGAAGAGCGTGGGTAAATGATCCCTATCAGTCAACTATACGATTTTCAAAAGAAAATAGTAAAGAGGATTATTGAACATTTACATTCAAAAAGTTTGTACATGAAACAAAAATACCTTTTATTTATGCAAACGGATATTTACTGCAATAGCGCCGAGTTGAATGCGATTATAAGAAGCTATTATTTTAGGTAAAAAAACGATTTATCCCGCAACTGGAACAGATTCGAATTTGGTGTGTTTGAAATAACCTTGAAGCATTGGAGCGCTTATCGTAATTTCCTAAATCGCGAGAAACGCAACTTGTAATACGATTAAATACTTGTAGCGAAAGAAAACAAAATATATTTACCGTACTTTTCCAAAGAACGAGACAAAGTACGAGCAGCAACAGTATCTGATTTGAATTTTAAAATGTTTGAATAACAATAAATTGGAGATCAAATATGTGCCGAATAGTTTTTTCCCTAGGTTATGATGTATAGAGTATATGTTTTAAAATGTACCTCGATGAAGATGCAAACAGGAAATTGGAATAAGTAAACCGAAACGTGTTTCAAAAACGATGAAACACTTTTTTATGTGCCCGATATGGTATACCATTAATCGCTTTTCCAACAAGATAATGCTGTTTATTCAAAAGAAATGAAAATAAAAAGTTGGAGGTAAAGGAATTATGAAACGATAGGGTAATGGATTGGATGCAGCGTTTTTCAAAGCAATGTTTTATACCAAGTATTGATTTACCACATTGCAGTATTCTACATTTTGCACTCGTAATTTGTTTACAAATGCACTATTGGACAACGTTTCCCTTTAGATACCCCTATTACAATGGGATTTGGAATCTATTTTTATCCGGTCTTGGTTTCAATCATTAGTAATCTTGGGGTTATATTTTGATAATGGGCTTTAGCATCGCTAACGATAAGAAAAACATAGAAGCAGGATTAACAAGCAGTATTAGGCTCTTACGTTTTTTTTTTGTTAACGCTATGAAATAATTTAATGGAACTTAGCGGAGTAATGTTTGTAGGTGAACTCACTGCAAGTACCAGGCCAAAACGATGTTTCTAGGTGACAAATACTTGATAATGGGTGTTTTCTTGTATTATATTAGGAATTGTAACGGCAATTATACCACAAATTCTCTGAAAAGAATTTAATAATGCTTTTCAAAAATATATGTGGGGTACACGATTTTCATTCATATGTAATTCCATAAGTTGTTTTTACCTGGCTATTGCCTTTTACTTATATTTGGCCATTTTTCCCAAAATGGTATTAAACAGTTATGAACACTCCCATAAATCAAAGTGAAATTTTTGATTTTCTTATATGTCATTAGGCGTTATGATTCCACCTGAACTACATCACTTAAGTCCCTATACGCTTTCTTGTATACATCTCTAAGGAGGAAGATTCAAGAATTGAGGACAAATTTTGAAGATGCAAGAAAATATTTATTTTGCAGAAATTGGCAGATCATTTCACTGTTAAAATCTTATCTTCAAGTGTTATCTGGGGATGCACGTGGGCATATCTAAAATGTTTGATTACTTGGCAGCAATGTCTGCTATGTATCATACCAGCTAGCACCGAAATGAAAAGGAAAGCAGAGCAATATTCAATTCCGCAGTATTAACTTCATTTTGTAGCTGGTGTAACGAGCAATCGAATTTTCATTCATGTTTTGTCGCACCGCTATTATTTGCGTACATGCGGTAATTAATGGGCTGAGCATTGTTGTATAAATGTAT
>Ga0163217_1050531_pt1 | contig 18143 bp, 22 predicted proteins | sample SynspAceP_FD_185933 | JGI IMG/M metagenome (GOLD analysis project Ga0163217, IMG submission 185933) | Saline lake microbial communities from Ace Lake in Antarctica - Synechococcus sp. Ace-P (PacBio error correction) | ecosystem: Environmental > Aquatic > Non-marine Saline and Alkaline > Saline ...
AAAGAGAGAGATGCAGACCCCTTGGGACTGGGGCCGTTTTCCCTTTTTTTTCCCCCCCCGGGGGCCCTTTAAAACCCAAAAATTTCGTCCACCCTAAAAACCAAAGCATCCATACTCCCTGGCCCCAACCAAATCTCGTTGGAACAACTGCAAGTCATGCCTTAAAAAACCTCCGGCGCACGCTTGCCCCGGCCGGAAATTGAAACCCAGACGGACCTGATTTGACCAATTCCGAAACCGCTGCCGGTTGTAAACAGCAGCTGGTAAATTTGACGCCGCGGTGGTGACGACTGCGGCGCGAATCCAAACCCGGTTGAAGACAATGTGAAGTGAAAACTCAAGCCAGTCCTGGACTTTTTGGCTGTTGGGTTGGCAGATTACAGCATTGGAAAATCCCGCTTGGGTGACTGGGCCGATGCCCCATCTGCCTGCGGCGAGTGAACACCCGAACTGAAAGTCGCCGCTTGGGCATGCGAAAATCCGACAGTGTCGGCCGCGGAAACCCCAGGGCATCAAAGGCTGTCTCAGTAGCTCCGGCACGCGGAGGTTCGTATCGAGGTCCGTTGTCTCGATCCCCGTCATCACCACCCGGACTCCAGAATCCGTGTTGCAGACATGGCCAACGTGTTTGGACTAACCATCGTGATGTCCACTCGGCCTCCGTATCGAATTCAACTATAGTAACAACGCCATCCGCATGTTTGTCCAACTAAACCGGCCGAAATCCGTTTTTCTGTCTGCCGAACCGTTGCTCAGCAAACGACGTAGTTCACGCGGCGGTAACGTGAGGTCCAGAACCGTGGCCCACGTCGCTGGGCACAAGTAGGCGGGATCACAGTGTTCCACTCAAAGATTCGACGTGCTCCGGGATTGGATGGAATGCAGGGCGGTGGCGTCAGCAAAGGCATCCTCCAGCTTTAAGATCACCGTGCAACGCCGGCCTGTTCCATGAAAGGCAAGCAAGTTTTGCGAACAATGTTTCCATCCCCAGTGACCGTCGGACAAGAGTCGGCTGCAATCTCCCATTTCTTGCGAATGACTCCCGCCGGAAATTTTTCTTACCGCACTCTCGTGATGTGAAGCGTAAACCAATTTTGCCCTTTGAATTGTTCTGGCACTCCTCGCCGCGCCCGCTCACGTGCCCGACGAAACCGCCGCCAATAGCGTATTCCCAACCAAACGCCCATGATCGCGAATCACGACCACAAAACTCGATACGTGAGCCTCGATTCCGCCGAAAGTTCTGTCGACCGAAACCGCCCTCGATCCTCTACTAACGCTTGATTCTCTGAACAACTCGCATCTCCTTCACCGCATGATGACCCGAACAATTCCGTAGCACTCAGCGGACACATACGGCGAAGTCCTGTAGCCAGATGCTAACGGTTGGTGTAAGAGGTCCAGGCTGTCTTTCAAAATTTCCCCCCAAACTCAACTTGCCGTTGACTAAACGCGTGAGCCAGTTGGGAAAAGACGCATGAACGTCATGCGAGCGTCAAAATTTTGACGCGCATGGATCGAAAGACGGCGAGCGAAGGTAGACCAGCGGTAATCGCGAGGATTTTGACCGTCCACAAGCCTGCGAACGAATAGTGTTGCATCCAAATACGCGAGCCACGGGAATTCAACCTCGACTGGCAGCCCGTGCCGTCCCACCAGCAACATGGGTTTGAAACCGTCGATCGCGTTGGAGCACGCAAAACCAAAAACAACCACATCGCAGGGTCGGGGTTGGCGGTGGCGGGTCGTTGTTTCTTTCCATGGGACTCTCATAACCCGGTGCGTTAGGCGAGGGATTCCCTCGTACTCCTTGCTCACGCGTTGGTTGCGGGGGGACTGCTGGGTGGCTGGATGCCGCTGCACTCTCAAGATTGTAAAGCAAACGCTATACGCTTGACGGCGCAGTACAAACGCTAACAGTTGTTGCGAGCAGGTTCGGGTGATTTCATCCGCGTATCACCCCATTAGCCGTTTCGGTTAGCCCCGTTCAACACGAGAAACCTGGGGCTAACGCGCCATCGGCTACACACCGAACACTTTCCCGACCTGCTTAAGTCAGGTGTCGTGCCAAAATTTTATGAGGAAACCAAAGCCGATGTCGAGTTTCCAAACCGCCGCCACCTCCCTACGCGATGGACGCCTTCGGTAAAACCATCTCGGAGGCCGACCAGATGAATTACCACGGCCGCAAAAGCTCGTGCCAGATATCTTGCGAAATCTGAAAAAGTTGTTGAAGAACGACTTTGACTACGCAACGAAACGGCCGCCGTTTGTCGAGGGTTCCCCGCTAGCGGCGAGTCGGGGTCGCATCCCAGCTTTAACGGAAGAATACTCACATGAAGCAACCAAAACCTCGAACAATCTGCAAATCGTCTGCAACGCGTTGCCATGAAATTGCCGACTCGGTAACAAGGAGGCATGCTGTTGAAGCACCTTGCAAGCACTCGATCGCCCGTCTCGCGCGACGCGAGGTCGGTTACCTGCGAAGCCAACGTTGTTGATGCAACGTAAGGTCCCTATCTTACCCATGCTATTGAAAATCGTCGCTTTGGCTTCGAAGACGAAATGCCGAGTTCGGATGGGTGCGGCGGCGTGCTGACAAATTCTGCCGATGCGCCCGCAAATCGCCCGGATGCTAATCCAGAGGACGCAATGGGGTCCCAAAATCAAGGTTCACCGTCGCCAGTTACTGATCGTTTCCAGAATGAAAATCGCAGAGCTTCCATAAGCAGCCTCGCATCATCGCCCCGTTTGGTCCTGATTGTACGAGCGACTGAGATCACGCGATCAGACGCTCAAAGCTCGCCACGGGCTCAATCCGCACCCGACGATAGGCTTGACCCTCGGGCCAGCGAGAAGTGATGCCTCCAAGCGGTCAAACGGGTATCCGTAACTTGACAACAACTCGCGATGCTCCAACGTCAGTGAATTTTTCACTTCAACTCGGAGCGTCATGCGACTTGGCCTCACGACACGCGTGCGACCGCTGTTGCGTTGCAACTTGCGAGCAGCTCCTCGGCATCACGATAATCCCCGAATCGACTGTAGAATGGTTCTCAACGCCAGACATCCGGCCAGCAACGATTCCGTAGTCACTTGACCCTCGCGGCCAGTTTTGCCCGCAGACAGTCGTACACGTAAGCCCAAACGTCCAAAGTGATGCGTGCTGCCGAAGACACCAAACTGTACATCGAAGGCCGCCGTCGACCGCCCTCGAAGCCGAGCCGACGAAACAAACCCAATTCTTCCGACCAAATCGTCAACCGACCGAAGCCCGTTCTCGGTCTCGTTGTTGTCAATCGCAGACCAAGCCATCAACCCAGGAATAACCTTCAACATCATCCCATTGGTTTCAGAGAGTAGCGGACCGCTTTTGCCAAGCGAACTCTTTGGGTAGACACCCGCCGTGTGTTCCTTCCTCTAAAAAGGCCAATCGTGAAGATCACGCATGATCGAACCGACTCCGAATTGACGAAGTTCAAGACGATCCTTGCTCACTGAAGTCAAGAGCGCGATGCTCGATTCATAACCAGACCTCGATAGGAAAGACAACGCACGCGGCAGCGGCGAACCGCAATCGTTCGGTTTCGGCCTTCCACAAAATTTCCGACGCGCGTGCGAATTGCAAACAAGCCCGCACAAAAGATACGATCACGCCGCTCCTCAGATAGACTCCGTTATGTACCCCATAATCATCCACCACAGCGTGGCCGTGAAAACTACCCAAGAATTCCGCAGGCCATCGCGTCCACTAAACTCTGTGAAAATCGAATACGTTGGTAGAAGGATTGTCCTTCTCGACCACAGGTACAACCAGAAGCGTGCCCGTCCGCATCTTGCCGCAGCTCGCGTCTTGCAGTCCGTACCGTCGTGTCATCGATGCTCAGCACTCTGTCCACGAACACCCGCTGTCCGCATCAACTCCCAACAGTGGAGCGATCAAGGCAGCCATCAGCCACCAACAGGCCGTACTTGCGTATTGCCGGGATCAAAACAAGCCAAGCGCGGCGAAGATATCTTCACCTGCGATAACAACGGAGGTGATCGGCGAACTTATTGACGGCGACTTGCGTGTAGACACCGTAATCCATAATCCGCTACCCGGGGACCGTGTGGTCAGGCCGCCAGGTTCTTGACGCAGCGGGAACTTGTACGATTGTTCCTTTGCACTGCTGCAGGCACTTCCGGGGCGACGGAATCTCCCAAACGAAACATCTCCGCTGAATCAAATCCACTCGTCTCGCTGATGTCTGTTCGTGATTGGCATCCTCGTCCCTGACAACACGGACAGATGCCGATCTTTCTCCGGCGACGTCGGCGTGACAATTTCCACAGCGCAAAGTGTGCCGGTAGTTTTTTGAAGTTTCTTTTTCGTTTTCGGCGTTCCTGTCCGTAGGCGGATCTCTGGTTCTGGCTCCGAACCGTCGGCCTGCTTTTCTTCACACTACAAAACAAATGCAACTGCGGAATTCGTCGACGTGCCGTCGCTGGACTGACCGAAATACTTGCGTTTTGAAGAAGAGCGAGTTCTTCAACGCAGTTGTTCGATCGTCCTGCTGCTGTTTGCTGCACGGCTCATCTTCAAGCTCAACGTTCAATCCTTAAAACGCTTTGCCAAAGTAGTGATTTTTCTCCGGTTCAGCCATGTGTGATTTCGCATAGCCAATAAAAACGCAAGCTCTATCAAGCCTTGCGTCCCGTGGTTATCTCAAAAGATTGGCTGAAATTCAAGCGGCTTTTGATCGTTTTATCGAGTATCGTTTTCTGTCGCCTGGAACCTCGATTCGAACACCGCGAAGCATCATGACTAACTCAGCGTGATCAATCTCGAAGTTGCCTTCGGTGTTTGGGCTGAGCTTTTTCAAACGTTCCGCTTTCGAGTCGTTTGCCAGATGAAGAGCCGTCTTGAATCCCCACATCAGGATCTTGACAAAGTCACGCTTGCGATTGAAGAATCACGAACAACATGCCCTGATACAGATCGCCTCGAAGTGCTGCTCACGATCCGGAAGACATGAAACTTTTTCGCATGTCGGTGGTCTGCGTGGAAACGAAGATGCGATTTTCCCTGCCGCGACGCAATCAATGATAGCTTCTCCCAACGGGTGGGTGCTTGGACGGATTGCGAGAATCCGAAGTTTGCAACAGGTGCTGTTGGGAAATCCGTGTCCCAAGCGAACCGATCCGCTCCGCCGGGCAATTCAAATCTGAATCAATGCGTGTGACGGCTCCGCAGTCCAAGGGGGTGCCAGTTCGACAGCGACAAATGCACCGCACGATTCTTCCGCTGATTCGTTTTCGAGCTTGCGTCCGCCATTGGTAAAACGAGCGCGACGCGAGCAATTTTCCTGGCGCAGAAGCTGGGCGACGAGGTGGTGCCAAGCGTCTCAACCGCCCTGAGTCGTGCGACGCCAATGATCGGTCGAAGTTGAAGATTGGCCAAGCGAACCATGGGGTTTTTCTCCCTGTAAGTGGAACGAAACCCACCAGGCTTAACGACGCAGTCAAACACGGCAGAATAGAACGCTACGCTGCAAGAGGCGTTGAACCTTCCTGGACGCCTTTGGCAGAGAAGATTCCAGACGAGTGTCGTGCTTGTTAGAGTTCTGGCGTACAATGCTTGATCGAAGTTAGAAGCGGGATCGCGAAGCGTTTGTACGTGCTGGCGTCAGACCAAAAAAGTCGACTCGCGTTTGTCCCGCCTACCATGTATTGGTCTGCTCGCGTCGCGGCACGACATTGAAAATCACCCAAAGCCTTCGAGCCGTTCGTAAAGCCAATCGCAATCGACCCCGGCCGCGAGAAAAGCTGATCGATCGCCCTCCCCGATTTAAAGCGGTGCGTGAGGGAACCACGGATCGAAGACTGTATCAACCACAGATGCACGCAAGATGAGCACAGAATAAAAGCAGCATCTGCGTAGTGGACGAGCTACCAGTCCCACGCTTTGAAAGCGCGTCGTGAGCGGGGAACACGGATCAAGGGTTTTTCGTGACAATACACATGAAGTGAACAGCAAGATAAACCGGCGCTTCTACGAGCTAAAACCAAGAAAAGATGGTTGATACCGGCGGCCAGTGCGCCGGAGGTTTCCAGGCATGAACTGCAGTGTCTCAATAGATGGTGCCTGAGTAATGGAATGCTGGTTGGACTAGGTAGGCCGGATGGAAACGCCGTCAGAGCTCTGCAGAGGGTTGCCACTCGACAAGGGAAATCGTCTCTGGTCGCCAGCGCTTCCTCGCAAAAGAGCGTTGCGCCATTGGTGCCGACGTCCTCGGCGGAATTTCGGTTCGCCGAGGACGATTTTTCATCAAAATCATTTGGACAACGGAGCCATGGAGTGCGGATAAAACCGGTTTGGATATCGAGAATGAAAGTTTTTCTACGAAAAAGGTTTAGCCAACTACTTCGCTCCGGCGGAGGTGCGACTGCGGTAACAACGTCGTGCTGAGCGTCCGTGCAGGGGGAAACGTAGGCCAGCTATTGAAGCTCCGAAATCAGTAACTTCATCCAGACGCCGACCTTGTCAGGCAAGGGGAAGGCAAAAACCGTCATCTATGCTCGATCGGCAATGCGTGGTCTGGGCTGTGCGTTAGTCGGATGAACCGTTTGCAATGCGTGGAAAATTCCAAGCTCGAAGAACCGGAAGTCCTATTTGCCTCTGGGCCATGTCGTGATGACACCACCCGCCAGAGCGACCAGAAAACCGCAAGGGTAAAATGCTGGTATGAACGCGAATTGGGATGGCTGAATGGTTTCGTAGTACCGACGAACCTGGGCGAACAAAGCGGCGCCCGCCGTAGCGGAGTCCCTTAGCAGGAAAGGGAACCATCCTAAGGGGAATCTCTCCCACTATCGTGTCTTGCGCCGGAACTTTGAGCCGGATCATAACGCAGGATTGAGTGCGAATAGGGGCGGGCGACAAGGTAACGGCGGTCAAACTGACGCTGGATCGCTTGACCCATGAGGAGCCGATGATTAAACGCTCGAGTAACGGATCTGTCGGGTGGGCGGCTGCAACAGCGTGCCCTACCGGCGATGCCTGAAAAACCTCGATTCTGGGGCTCGGCGCACGCGTCCGTCGATGAACCGAAAAATCTCCTATTCAATCGTCTCATCTTCGTCCATCGGTGTTGAAAATCCCACCGCAAATAGATAGTTTAATCAAGAATCCACTACAGAAGACCAAGAAGGACGTCATGCTCAACTCTTATCCGTGTTGATCAGCGTCCATCGGTGTTCAAATTCCCACCCAATGAATTCTAACAAATCCACTACAGAAGAACCAAGGAAGGATTTCCATGCCTCAACTCTTATCCGTGTTGATCTGCTCCATCTGTGGTCAATTCCCACCGCAATGGATTTTCAACAAGATCCACTACCGAAGACCAAGGGAAGGAACTCCGTGCTCACTCTATCTGTGTTCAATGACATGCGTCATCGTTGGTTCAATCCCCACCGCAATGGATTTTTAACAAGATCCACGTAAAGAAGACCAGGAAGGACTCCATGCTCAACTCTAATCCGTGTTCATCAAGCGTCCATCGTGGTTTCAATCCCACCGCAATGGATTTTTAAACAAAAATCCCACTATAGAAGACCAAGAAGGATCCATGCACAAATCTATCTGTGTTCATCAGCGTCCATCGGTGGTTCAATCCCACCGCAAATGGATTTTGACAAGAATCCACTAATAGAAGACCAAGGAAAGGGCTCCATGCTCAAATCTTATCCGTGTTGGGTCCACGTCCATCGGTGGTTCAATTCCCACCGCAATAGAGTTTAACAAGATCCACTACAGAGGAACCAAGGAAGACTCCATCCCAAACTCTTACCCGTGTTTTGATCTTGCGTCCCTCTGGGTGGTTCAATTTTCCCACCGCAATGGATTTTTTGACAAGATCCACTATAGAAAGACCAAAAGGAAGGGCTCCATGCTCAATCTATCCGTGTTGATCAGCGTTCCATCGGTGTTCATTCCCACTGCAATGGATATTTAAACAAGATCCACTACAGAGACCAAGGAGGATTCCATGCTCAACCTTATCCGTGTTCATCAGCGTCCATCGGTGGTTCAATTCCCACCGCAAATGGATATTTTAACAAGATCCTACTACAGAAGACCAAGGAAAGGATCCATGCTCAAACTCTATCCGTGTTGATTCAGCGTCCATCGTGGGTTCAAATTCCCACTTGCAATGATATTTAACAAGATCGCACTACAGAAACCAAGGAAGGATCCCATGCTCACTTCTATCCGTGTTGATCAGCGTCCATCGGTGGTTCATTTCCCAACCGCAATAGATTTTTTACAAGAATCACTACAAAAGCGCAAGGAAGGACTCATGCTCCCAACTCTTATCCGTGTTTGATACAGCGTCTATCGTGGTTCAAATTCCCACTGCAATGGATATTTAACTAAGATCCACTACAGAAGGACCAAGGAAGGAATTCCATGCACAACTCTTGATCTGTGGTTCATCAGCGTCCATCGGTGGTTCAATTTTCCCCGCAATGGATATTTAACAAGATCCCACTACAGAAGACCAAGGAAGGATTCCATGCTCAACTGCTATCCGTGTTGAATCAGCGTCCATCGTGTTCAATTCCCACTGCAATTGGAATATTTTAACAAGATCCACCAGAAGACCAAGAAGGACTCCATTGCTCAACTCTTATCCGTGTTTGACAGCGTCCCATGTGTTCAAGATCCATGCCGCGTTTCAAAAATCCATCGGCGGTTTCAATCGCCGCGAACGAGCACGAAGTCCTTGATCGGAGCGCTGCCAGCACACACGTCGCGCTGAACGATTCCGAGGTGTAGAGCAACTCCGTCATAAAAAAGCTGCTTTGCACACTCATCTCAAAATTCCAAGTTGAATTGGCGTGCTGTCCCGGCAGCGAATCGGCTTTTGCGTGAAACTCAGCGATCCCCCGCGCCGCGGCGCGGCTTTCAAAGGCGGGTTGGAACTGTAGCGAACTGCGTTTGCCTGGGACCGCGTGCGTGTCTGTTGGTCTCGGTGTATGAGGTTGAAATGCGAGATTGATTGTTCGCCGACGCTGAGCATCGCTTTACCTCGCGGTCGGAGTGGACAATTCACCATCCACGAAGTTGAATCGTCGGTTAGCGTTGCAGACGCGCTGGAGAGCGATGGCGAACGTGACTGCGTTATCGATTGCCTGCGAATCGGCGGGTAATCACAGCGGTCAACTCGGGGCCGAGGCAATGTTTCGAGTCATGCCGATACTCGGCATCGGTCGGATCTCGCGGTTGATCGGGCCTCGGATGATTCGGGTGCAGGTGGCTGTTGTTTTGAGACAACAGCGTTCCATGACCGCCTCAAAGCGGACCGGTCTGCCGGGACGGTTCTTGAGGGAGCCAGACGGTCATTGATGCGAGACCGAATACCAACAGAAACAGACAGGCTGAAAAGCTATCCACGACAAACGACGAACGAACATCCCGACTTAAAATCCTCCGGCGGCGAAAACCATCGCATGAAAAATGCGGATAAACAATAGCCCACGATCCCGCCGACGGACGACGATCGTCAGCGGTTCGATCATGGCACTTAACTTCTTAATAGCCGATTTTAATTGAGCTTCATGGAATTGCGTGACTTGTTCCAGCACTTCGTCCATTTGCCCGGGTATTTTCCGCCACCAGCCACCATGCTGGCCACATCGGCAATGAACGCCCCCTTGGCTCGCAGTCCCCCTCGGACAAACTACCGCCCTCGATCACCTTTCTCGCGCCACGACGACCGCGAAGCCAGGAATTTTGTTGTCGGAAGCCCCCCACCGTCCGCAAACCTCCAACACCGTGGATCCCGCTGCGGATTCATCAACGCCCAGCGAACTGTCGAACGTCACCGTGCCGCAACCGCAACACGGTTCCAAATCAAACGGAATCGCGCAAGCCACCTCACTTATCAACCAATTCGCTCCCTGGTGCCAACGTAAATCAAAACCATCGCCAATCGCGAACGACGATCCGACCGCGACGGGTCGGCCGTTGTGCGAATGCCCGCCGAAAGATCCAACAACGACTGAGTGATCGCGGGTAGCTTTGCGACCGATCGACGACAGGATATTTTTCCAATTCATGGGAATCACGAACACGAACCAATATCCGGCCACCGCGATTGCCGCAACACCGACCGAACGCCGGATTACGGCGACTGCGGTTTCGCACGTTCGGAAATGTTCTCGCGTCGCGACGCATTTGTTCGGCCTGCCGTTCAAGACGATGTCAGATTGCCCGTCGTTTTCACCGACGCGACCAACTGCACCGCGATCGGTGAAAGCACTTGTGTTGTGACATCGTCGCATTCTGCCAGCGAATCGCCTTCCTGGATGCGCCTTCGCATAACTCAACGCAATCTTTTCAATCGACGGCGCGGTCGCTTGCTCGGCGACCGTTTTGCACGACTGGCAACAAACCGAGTCGCGCTGCGCAAGCATCACTGCCATCCTGCTGCCAGAGAACGACCTCAACCGTCCACACCAACTAGGCGGCAATCGTGCAGGTGGGTTTTCAAAATTTGGTATTGCCCAACAGCCCCTTCGACTCGATCGGCTTAACGACTGATCAATCGCTCGCCGCGCGATTCGGATCATTGCCCGAAGCGCGGAAACCGGCGGACTCCGACCATTGTCCCGCTTGAATTTGCCGCTCGCTTTTCTCGCCAGATAAGTAACTCCGCATCAACCAAACGACCAAATGCTTCGAAGGAACTTCTGATACGACGTGACACCGGCAAACATCTTGTCGATCGCTCGTCCATCAACATCGCGTCTTGCGTTGGTGAGCGTGAAGCGGATTCATCGCCGTCTTCGCTGGCCCCTGGTTTGGCGATCAGTTCCGGCCGCCTCGACATCGCAATCGAACAGTTCGATCAGCGCGACACAACCAGTGAATCCGCGTCCCCGGCGCAGTACAACGCATTGGCCCGATCGTAGACCGTCTGCCCGGCGATCTCGGGCCCGGCCAAGTAGGTCAGCTTCCCGCTGGGTCAACTCGCGAGCCTCACGAACATTTCACGCACAAGTCTGCCGTACCAATCGCTGGGCAATCGCCAATCGCAGTCGCCGCGATCCAAGAATCCGTTGCAGTCCCATGTCGGCCAGACGCGTCACCACGCGATGGCCAGAGTTGTGGTGCAGCGTGCTGAAGACCAAGTGCCACCTCAGCGATGCCTTGAACCGCATATCTCGCCGTTTCCAAAATCGCGATTTCAACGCGATCAATGACACACGTCGGGGTCGTGACGCAAGATGCTGCGCAGCGCCATGGTCAAATGCTGACTTTGTCGCCGAATCGATTTCGACTTGCGAACACGTCTTCCATTTTCATACTCGATCGGATCCTCACCGTGATCACGTTCCCCCGACCGCCGTGAACGCAGCAACCTCTTCGATCGCGCGTACAGCGTCGTCTATTGCCGCTGCCGGTCGTCCGGTCAGCAAAAACCAATCCATGAGGCCGCGCGACGCACGCCTGAAATGCGGTGGATGTTGACGTCGTTTCATGCCCAAATTGGTCAGACTGATCGCGACCGGCTTGGCCGCCCAGCAACCCGGCAATCGTGACTCGTTCGCCGAACGGGTCGGCAGTTGTGGCCAACTGGCGATGTCGACCTCTTCTGCTCCGCACCAATAGCGCGTGAAACGCCCGTCCTTGCGGCGATCGTTTTTCGGCGATAGTCTAAACCCGATTGGACTTTGATGGCGACCTGGATCACGCTCGGCGCTTGCATGTCGGTCGGGATTCGTCGACAGCGTTCGAGTTTCGCCGTCGACCACGCAGTTTGACGACCAGTGATTTTTCGTTCGGGATCAAGTGAATGTCCGCCGCACCGCGCAAGGCCCGCCGCTTGCATCAGGTCGTCACAGATCGTGGACGTTGCCGTCGTCCAAATCGATCACGGACGCCATCGCCGCTGCCGCGACCTCATCGGCTTGCTCCGTGCAGTCGAAGAACCCTATAGACCACCTTGAGCGCCCGTCGCAAACTGTCCGGTTCTCGCCGAGAGCAGCCGAGCTCTCTGATCTGAGAACAGTTTTTCGAGTTGTCGCTGAGGTCCCGTGACGTTCTTTCAAATATCACTGCACGCGAACCAGAATCTCGTCGTTGATCTTGCATAGGCGGCAGCCCCAACTTGTTTTGCGAAGCGCCAACGTCTGCTGGGACTTTCAACGTCAATTCCAGAATCGCACTCGGACTTGGTCCATGTCGAGAACCTCGTACCGGTATTCCGCTCGCGTTTCGTCTGGGGCATCGCCGTCGAGCAGCGATTCGTTTCGGAGTTCGTTCATCGCCTCATTTCCCGGTCGGGCCATGGGTCGCGTCCGCTCGCAGCGTTCGTTCCGTCCAGGACGCCGGCTGCGGCGGTACACCCGCAGCAATCGATCTTGCCACGATGGAACCCGGTTCTGTGCGTACGGCGTTGGCGGTCTGTTCGCTGATTCATGCGTCGTGGATCAATCGTGCAAGATCTTGTGTCGAGCGTCCTCATTCGGATGCCGAACTCGGATTTCGATTGAGGATAGAATCTGAAGCAACTCTTGCCCGACGCGATTCCAGGTGCCGAAATCGCCGAATTGACCTCGCATGATTTCGCTGCCCAACACCCGACGTGCGATCTCCGCGTGCCCGATTCCTGGTCGCTTCGAACCGCCGTCCCGTCGGCGACCATCAAGTGCTGGGCCAGAACCGCTTTCAAGACCAACGCGAGTTGCCGGCGCCGCCGGATTGTCTTCGGACGGGAAACGCTGTGATGCTTTCGATTCACTGCCGCGCAGTCCGGGTGCGTGGACGGGGCGAAGACGAGGTGATCGTTCCGCTTGCTGTGATTGCGGTGCGGATGGTGTTGAGTTCGCGAATTTCGTCCGACGCAGGATCACGTCGGGGTCTTGCCCCGCAGCGAGGTCGGAACGAGTGCGTTCTTGAAACGAAATCGCTGTCGATGCGATTGCCGTTGATTGACGAGCGATTGTTTGGTTGCGGATGGACGTACTCATCGGGTCTTCGATCGTGAGAATGTGGGCTGTGCTGGTGCTGGTTGATGCGACGGATCAACGTTGCCTAAAGTCGTGGCCTTTTCCCCGAACCGTCGGCCCGCGACGATACGAGTCCCGTCTTTGAGGTCGGCGAGTCGTAGAGCGAATCGGGCAAGCCGGAGTTGTTCGATGAGTGCGGATCTTTTCTTCGATCGGCGGATCGCGAATGGCGGTGGAGTTTCTGTTTGCGAAACACGTTATAACCGAAACCGTCCACCCGCTTCGGTCGTTCGCCCCATCGATCTGCGCCACTTTTTCCCAATTCGCAAAAAATGCCCGCTCCGGCGCGGTATCACCCTGGCCATCTGATCATTTGCCTCGGCTCGAGCACCGGGAACGATCCATCAACGCTTGAGCACGCATCGATCCGAAAAAACGCTGGGCCTGCCACTGTATTCAAATGCATCACTCGCCCCGCCACGGACGCACCGTGTGAGCAGGTCTTTCAAATAGAGATTTTCGGATCAAGTCATAGAAGAAGGGGAACCACGATTGGACCGAGGTGAACCAAGGATGATACGAGGCCAACGTAGGGAAGTGTTGGTAATAAGAGCGGAATTCCTAAAACCACAGATAGACGCAGACATGAACAGATAAGAACGAAGGGGATTTAGGGAAATATTAGGCCCTTGGAATGGAAAGTCATGAACCACAGATAGACTACAGATAGACACAGATAGACAACAGATTAAAGCAGGAACAGATCACTTGGTGTAGATTTTTAAAATAGTTGTTGAACAAAGCACTTTTCGATCAAAAACTACTTCAAGAATTTGCTGATCCCCGCCACCCAGCTTTTCTTCTTATCGGTTGTTCATCTGCGTCCGTCTGTGGTTAACTCCGCTCCCCACAATCCGCCCAAACTCTTTTTCTTAAATCTGTGTTCATCCGCGTCCATCTGTGGTTAATCCCTCCCCAATATCCGTCCCAAAACTCTTTTTTTCTTAATCTGTGTTCATCTGCGTCCGTCTGTGGTTAAACTCCCTCCCCACATCCGCCCAACCTCTTTTCTTCTTACATCTGTGTTCAATCCGCGTTTATCTGTGTTAACTCCATCGCCCACATCTCGGCCCAACCTCTTTCTTCTTATCTTGTTCATCCGCGTTTTATCCTGTGTTACTCCCTCCCCACATCGCGCCCAACCTCTTTCCTCTTAATCTGTGGGTTCAATGCCGCGTCCTCTGTGGGTAATCCCCTCCCCACCATCCGCCCAAACTCTTTTTTCTTAATCTGTGTGTTCATCTGGCGTCCCGTCGTGGTTAACTCCCTCCCCACATCCGCCCAAACCTCTTCCTCTTATCTGTGTTCATCCGCGTCCATCTGTGGTTAACCTCCCTCCTCCACCATCCGCCCAACCTCTTTTTTCTTGATCTGTGTTCATCCGCGTCATCTGTGGTTAATCCGCCTCCCACATCCCCCAAACTCCTTTTTCTTAATCTTTTGTTCATCTGCGTCCGTCTGTGGTTATACAATCCCTCCCCACTATCCGTCAACCTCTTTTTCTTGAATCTGTGTTTCATCCGCGTCCATCTGTGTTAATCCCCTTTCCCACAATCCCCCAAACTCCTTTTTCTTAATCTTGTTCAATCTGCGTCCGTCTGTGGTTAACTCCCGCCCCACATCTTGCATCCGTGGTTATCGCACGACGCGTTTCCATTCGAGTTTGCGTGTTTGAAGTGATGGTACCCACGACTCGTCAAGGCCTGTGCATTTTGAGGTAAGTTGAGGCATTTTTGCTGATCTCGTGGTCAGTTGATTTGCTCGATCGTTTTGGTGGTCGGACACGACGGTGCCGAAACAGTGAGGTCGGGGACGTAGCGCGAGCTCGACGTTGGTCGCTTTGTAAATGACGGGGAAATCAAGGTTGCTGGTGGAACGGGATGTTCTGGACTGCCGGGAACTCGCGGCTTAATGCCGTTCTCATTAGATCTTCTTCAAATGGGGAAAAAACGGAGTCCGAGTTGTTGAGCACTTCCATCGAACAGCCGGATGATGCGGTGCGTTCTTCTTTCAAAAGTAAGCACGGTATCGTTCATGAAATCGCCTTATTGAACCACAGAAGGGCGTCGATGAACTCCCGATTGTAAGGACAATGAACGTGTGTTGTTGTTTTCAGTTGTTTGCTGAACCACAGATGGAACGCAAGATTGAACACGATTTCAGGGGTCGAGCAACAGGCCTGTGTTGATGTTGTTTTCTTTAACCACAATGAACACAGATTTAGGGAATTGAGTGAGGTATTTTCTGAATTCTCTACTTTTTCCCGCCGCAAGTCTTGAGGAATCCACCATTCCCCCGCTCTCAATGGATTCCAAAACAATTCAGCCCCCTCACTCCCAAATTTTCTTTATCTGTGTTCCATTTGTGTCTATCTGTGGTTTAACGCCCCCTACACCAATGATCTGCAAGATTCCCAGGTTTCTCCAGAAGACTTGACGGCGGCGCTTCCAATTCGAGACGTTCCATTTCGACGGAAAGGGGATGACTTGTCTTGTTCCAGGCCGAGCTTTTCAGGGCCAACCCGTAAGTCCTTCATAACCGACCGCGTAGCTTCATGCGGTAGACCTCTCGCGATACCGAGGTCGGCGAGTCTTTGATTGGGGTTCGATGCGTTTTTTTTTGTCCGCCAACCAATTTCAAACAGGTTCCAAGGCCGCTTCGGCTTGCCTCTGCGATCCCTTTTTCCGGGTGCTCTCGATCAACCCGTAACCGATGTTGACCGAACAGGCGGGTGACTTCTGCATCGTTTGCGGCAGGCCGGACGGGCCCGCAGCAACAATTGTCCGGCATCGCGGAATTTCCGGTGGGCCAGTAAATTGGTGAAGCGACGTCTCCTGCCGATGCGAGCGTTTCTCCAACTCTCGCATTCTCCGTCTTCACTTTCGCTTGGCTTGCAGCGTATCCACAAACCGTCCTCGGTGTCTGTCTTGCTGCGACTTGACGAGGTTTCTCCAGTCGCGAGCTTTCCTTGCGCAGTTTCGTGCTTGCTGAGGCGAGTGGAGCAATGTACGTGTAACCGATCAAGACGAGTCCACGCGGAGCGATCATGTTGATGGCTTGCTGGGGGCCTGGGTTTCTTGGATGTGGTCATGTTTTAAAATCTCGGTTTGTTAGGCTAACGGTTCACTCGACGAGCTGAATCCGCGTCGTTTCGTCTGTCCCAATATCCATCGGAATCTCGAACTGGATCAGCCCCATTCGTTGTGTCGGTTGGGCGGATGGGCGCCGCCACCCTGGGCGGCGCTGCGATTCGAGTTGTGACGCGAACGCGCGACGTCTTGGTTTTTCGACTGCAACCCCTTCCACATGCACCGATTCCGTTGTCACTGCGGAATCGCAACGCAACCCAGCAAATCGCCGCTTGTACAGCTGGGCCAACGACGAACAACCATCTGCACCCAACGCGTTGTTGGAACCGCCGTCATCTGGGTCGCCGATGCCCAGGTCACGACAGCGAGCGTTGGCGTGTCCGCAGCCCATCGACTTGAGTCCCGCAGCGCAGTGACCTTCTTTTGGCAATTCCGCCAGCGATTTCTTGTCCCTCGGCCTAGCTTCTGGCGTTGTTGGTTCCAGCTTGCCGGCCTCTTCGACCGCCACGTCGATGTTGGCGGGTCGTGAGCGTGTGCAGTCCGAAGCAGGCCAGTACTGAGGCACGGCCATCTCAACGCAGGACGTCAATGTCGCCGATCGGTTTCGACATCGGTGGCTTGTCCGCTGCATCGCGGGCACGTGAAGTCCCGCCTCGTCCGCCCTTGCCGGTGTCAAAATCCTTCCGCGAAACGTCGCTTTAACCCCAAGCCGCCAGCACAAACTTGCTCGTGCAAGCCGCACCCGCGAACTCACGCTTTGACCGTGTCCGCTTAAGTCGACCCAATCGCGGAGGCACGCTGGCGTCACTGAACCCAAACCGACCGAATCTGTGGTCGCGGTTACGAGTTGGCCCGCGTGAAATGGATCGCCCATTGTTCAGTTGCCCGGTCGTTCGCTGGTCGCCAAGTTGCCTGCGACTCATCACATCGGACGATCCGCTGTTCCGGCACCGTGCCATCGCCACGGTCGTCTCCGCGAACGCACTGATCTATTTTCCAGCTTGAGTCCATCCGGTCGAAGCAGTATCCGTATCGACCGGGAACCGCGGCGGGCCGGGTGCGCCCATGCCGCCCCACTTGGCACCGAACTGGTGTGACGCAGCGGTGAGTTTCTGCCATACCGAGTGCGTATGTGGGTCCCACCCCACCAACGCGGAATCAACCGGAACATCGGCGGGCAGCTTGGGTCGCTCCCAATCGCGAATACGAACGCCGAGGATACCCGAGAACGCTTTTCCCGTCTCCAGTGGCAATGGATTTGTTGCAGCTCGTCGCTTCGAGCAGTCCCCGCCAGTTCCCTCTCCAGCGACAACCACCCCGGTCCACGCCTGACACGCAGCACCCCAACATCGCCCGCCTTCTTCGGCCCTAAACGCGTCGCACGTCGACCTGCCCCGCCAACGGCTCCGACGGAATCCCGCTCACGTCGTCCACGTTAATTCCTTCCTTACGCTTTGGCGACGACAACGAAACGTCAACAGCGAAGCGGGGTGCGAAGGAGCGATCAGGATTGAGAGTTGAGTTTTTTGACATGGTTAAGATTGGTTACATCCTTGTTTAAAGGAAGTCGTAGCAACGACCTCTTCCGTTCAATGTTCCCGCTGGACTTGGATCTGACGAACAAACGGTCTTTGTTTTTCGGGGCGACCACTATCACTCGGGACTTGATTCCAGTCACAATGACGCTCGGAGCGCCTTGGGACCGAAGACCAATTGCTCAGCAACGCCACATATCCTGCGGAGAAGTCACCGACGCATTCGAGCGTTGTTCTAGGCAAACTCCCTCGCCGTTGAATGGCCGGTACGAATCGGGCCGGGACCGTAGACACGACCAACAAGCCTCGTCCGGGGTTCAACGTCGTATCGTCCATGCCGTCGGAAACGGTCACTCCCACAGGCACGTCCCCTTGGAAAACGCGCGGGCGAGAACGGGCCGCCCGCAGACGCAAATCCCGGTCCGCCTGGTAGCCCGACGTCGGAAAGGTTGATCAG
>Ga0163217_1019860_pt1 | contig 18142 bp, 21 predicted proteins | sample SynspAceP_FD_185933 | JGI IMG/M metagenome (GOLD analysis project Ga0163217, IMG submission 185933) | Saline lake microbial communities from Ace Lake in Antarctica - Synechococcus sp. Ace-P (PacBio error correction) | ecosystem: Environmental > Aquatic > Non-marine Saline and Alkaline > Saline ...
AGAGAGAGAATCGACGCCGGCCCTGGGGCGAAGCAAAGTCTGTATGACCCGATCACATTGTTCTACTTGGGCCCCAAACCCTCGTCCCCCGGGGCCCTTTCAAGTGGGGGGGGTTAAATTTTAAAAAAACCCGTTTGGCCAGCCCAGTGGCCCGAACTCCGGCTTTTGGAAAATTTTGGAAAACATTCAGGGTGGGGCGGAAGCCAGGCGGTTTGCCCGGAATCATGAGGCGCCGTATCCACCCCGCCCCTGCAATCCGGGGCTGGTTGAAAAGATCCTTTCTTTGCGCCAGCCCCAAGGTGGCGGGACAAAGGACCAACTGGCGTTGGCCCTGCTCAGGGCGAGCCCCCCGAAGCCTGGGGTTCCCGAAATAATGCCGGGGCGGCGCGGGTGATCGTCTGAATTTGAAAAGGCGCCAATTGATGGGAATTCAATGGGCGCCTTGCAAAAAGAATATGGCTTTTTGCAAAGCCGCCATTCAACCCCGTGCAAGCCGAGGTGACGGGACATTCGTTTACCCGGTGCTGGAATACAGCGCTAAACCGCAAAATCACGCCAATCTTGACAACGGATCCCGTCCTGGAAAGCTACTTTGCTACGGTATCCAAAGGGTCAGTAATCTGCTGCTGGAGTACCGGCCGGTCATCAATATTCGTAAATACATCCGCCCTATAAACAACTGGTCTGTCAGTGTGTCCCTGAGGAGCAAACGCCATGGCGTACCGAACAACCAAGACCATTTACCTCAAGGACTACGAGCAACCCGATTACTGATCAGCGAGAAACGCAACCCTGACTTCGATCTGCCAGGATGAATCAACGCGCTGGTTGCACAAGCCCCGTTGAGCATCAACTTGAATACCGAAAAAACACCGGCGAGAGCTTGGCCCGCGCCTTGTAACTGGACGGCCAGAATCTCGAACTGAATGGCCGTAAGCCTGTTGATGATCAGGGCCCTGGCTACCAGCGATTATCAGGTCGAAATGCCGACACGCTGCGGCCTGCAGCCTGCAAGCGCCGCCTTTTGAAAACCTGGCGGTAACCCACGCGAATCAAAGCCGCGGAGAATCACGCGCTCGAGGTTTTGTATCAGTTCCGGGGCGAGTTCCCTGTAACCCAGTGCGAAGCCGAAGGCCTTTCGCAAGATCCACTTATTACCTACCTCGACCGCCCGATGTGAATGAGCCGCCTTTAACCACCACGGTGAATCGCCGAGCGTGCGACTAATCCGGTAACTGGCTGTCCAACCGGCAAATCCCGATGCCTCGGGTTGAGCCGCAGGCGTCGTCCACCTGGGTTTACCTGGGAAGAACCTTTCCCCAAAAGCCTGCCTATCTGTTCCGCGCTGGTGGCCGGTGACCTATGTCTGATTCAGGAACAGCTTTACCACCATGAGCGGCCGCGATATTGACCTGCGTATCTATGTCGACCGGAAAATCGCGAAGCAAATGTGCGCATGCGATGACAGCCCAAGCGTTCCATGCCGGAGAAGAGGTCATGGCCGGAGTAACGACCTGGATATCTTCATGATCGTCCGCGGTGAAACGATTTCAATAGGCGCCATGGAGAACCAAGGGCCCTTAATATTTTCAAAAACTCCAGTTGTGGTACTGGCGCATGCCGATACTGCGACCGATCTGGCGTCCAGCGGGTCGAAGCCGGTGGTCGCCGCACGAATATTTCCATAACTGGTCAGAGCAAACCGCGGAACCTGTCGTGACTGGTTCCAGCTGTCGCTCAGGAAGGCTTTACGGTGCTGCGCGATTCGCAAGTTTCTCCGCAGACATGAACTCGGAACCGTCAACGCTGCAATCGAAGGCGTCAACCTTTCCTGCGCGCCAACCCAGTTTGCCGAAGATGCCGGCCCCATGGCCCCCCACCCGTCCGTCCGACCTCCTTTATCGGAGATTTCCAACTTCTATAACCCTCACCGTTTACGAGAAGGGGCGCAGAGGTGGTTGCGCATGCTGCACACGCTCCCTGGGGCAGAGGGCTTTCGCAGGGTACCGACCTGTATTTCCGATCGCCACGTGGCCAGCGTGACCTGTGATGACTTTATCAAGGCGCTGAAGATGCCAATGGTGCCGACTTTACCACAATTCAACCGCTGGTACAGCCAGGGGCCCGGCATCCCCGCCGTCTGGCGGTGAGGGGCGTTATAATGCGGCGGTCGACCCTTCAGCCTGCTGTTCCGCCAGAGCTGCCCCGCCAACCCCGGGCAGAGCGATGAAAAAACCTCAGGTGATTCGGTGCGTATGGCGCTTGCTGAATGCTCAAGGGCCGCGAGATGCCGTCTGCAATGGCTGAAGAAGCCCAGCGCAAGGCACCGACGCGTGCTGGCCGGTGAACCGAAAGCCGAGCAGATGTTCACTTCACCGGGGTCCACCAGAGCAGCCATTGCGTCCATTGCTGCGGCTTTTCGCGCCAGTGAAAAATGACTTACCCCTATAATTACCCTTGAACGACGGGTGTTCCCTGGCCCACAGCACGATCTCTGATGGTTTCAATCGCTGGGAGGCGTCCAGGCGCTGGCGGTGAAATCCTCCAGGGGCTGGGGGTATTCACCAGGCTGGCCGCCCTTTGATCTGGACCAGCGCTGCTGGATGTTAAGCGCACGTACGCGGACAGCACACTGGATCCGGCCCATGGTTGCGGAAATGCTGCGCCTGCCGTCCTGAAACCTACCTTGTGGAGGCTGCCGATGTGGCCGATGTGGACGCGATACATATGTCCGCGACTGGGTACGGCAGAACTTGGCGTGGCGCTGGAGGCGACCAATGTTGGCCGTTACCAGCGCTAAAATGATCAGGTCCTTCAGCCCAGCCGCAACCCGCCGTGGCGCGCCGCAGCCTGAAAAACACCTTGCCTTGGTTAATCTGAAGCTCAGCCCTTCGGGCAAGGCTCTGGATGTTGTGTGCGGCAGTTCGTCCGAACCAACAACATGACGGATCGCAGGCGGCGCTTGGTGCGCTGTCAACTCCGCCCACGATGAGCAAAAAGGCGCGGCCTGAGCGACTTTGCCAACGAGCGTTGGCAGAGCTTATCCATTGGTCATGGATCAGTGGTTAGTATCCAGGCAGCCGCACGGCAGCGGCGCCTTGCAGCGTGGTGCAGGACCTGATGAGCATACCGTTCAGCCTCGCAAATCCGAACAAGATCGCTCGTTGATTCGGCGCTTTCCGCCAAACCCAGATACCTGGGTCCAACTTTCATGCGGCGGACGGCCTCCGAGGCTATCGTTTCTGGCTGAATCGACATTGTGGCAACTTGACCCGCTCAACCCCACAGATCGCGCGCCGTCCTTACTGACCCGCTGACGCGCCTGGCGCAAATTTGAATGATCAGCGCCAGGCTCTGATGAAGGCCGAGTGTCCCGAGTCAATGGGCCGCGCAGAACCTGTCTCCGACGTTTACGAGGTGGTCAGCAAATCAACTGCTGTAGGTTTTTTCCAGCCCCCCGGTGCTTAGCCCGCGGGGCCCTGAATGCGCCCGTGACGCTGGTTCACAAAAGATAACCATGACTGTTAGGACTGTAACAACCTCTGTAATAATCAGGTTACCCGTTGTCTTGCACAGCGTAGAAACCAATAAAAAAAAAAAAAGGGGGTTTTTGATGTATGGGGAAGTCATCCGACTGGCATGCTTCATCCATCCGCTCCCTGCGTCCCTGTTCTAGGGTTGCTGCTGTTTTTTCGAGACGTTTTTTTCGGTTGTTTCAATAGCCTGTTTCAGGTCGCTTTTGTGTCCTGAGCGAAAGTTTGCCTGTCCGGGAAGTTTTTTCTCCAGGGGCCCGAACGGCCTGCAACGCAACCGTGTGATGCCGCGTTAATTGACGGGCGGAAAGAGTCATGCCAACCCTAACAATAAATGAAACGATGGTTGTGGGCCGGGAGAGTCGGATGTTCATAATAATTCACGAAGCCGAACCTTTATGGAACGGCTGGTGTTAACAATCGCTTTGCCGGTTGTTGCGATCCTTCGTAGTGATCACTATCTTTCTCGTCCAGGCTCGCAAATTCGCACGGAATACCAGCTTTGCACAGATGATTCCCGCCTCGAGCACCCCTATATTGTTCAACTATGGTCAAACACCAGACGACTGCCGGCTTGGGCAACCGATCCCGTAAATCGCCGTCTCTATAAGGATGTGACATCTTCTCCAGCGAATACATGGAAACCCTCAAGCGCGTAACGATGAGGTGTTCTCCTCCGGGCGTCCAACCGCTCCCGATTGCGTTGCCTGGACACCCAACGTGCGTTGACGAATGACCGAGCAGGGCTTCGATGGTGGCCCGGTTGCCATCATCCGGCCTATCTGGAGCCGGACCAGATCGAGGACTTGCGCGTTAACAGTGCTCAAGTCGAGCCGAAATCGCCGCCTGGTAGCGACACAACTTCAAGTCCAGCATCATTGAAGTGCGCTCCAGTTCTAACCCAATCCGGAAAATCAGTCAGAAGCTGATTCGACTGAATTACGGCGACTTCTCCCCCTGCTGGAAGAGAAGATCCGGACCCATTCCAAGAAGAAAATCCCAATATCGAGATTTCATATGTCGGCCCTTTGCGAAAAAGTCGGTGCCTGATCGAAGGTCTGACAGCCGTTGTCCCCTTCTTTGGTATCGCTCTGCTGATTACCCTGGTCCTGCTGTACTGGTTTACCTGTGTATCGCAGGCACCTGTCGTACGATGACCCGCTGATCGCGGTGGTCTGGAACTGGGCCTGATCAATCTGATCGGTTTTGGCCCTGGATCCCCCTATATTCGATGCTGGTGCTTTCTGATCTTCGCATGTGTATCTCCCACGGCGTGAGAAGAAATCAACGGTATTGCATTACAGTCAGGTGAAGCGACAACGCACTGATCGCGCGCGCGCACCTTCCGCCAGCTGTTCTGCCCGGCAAAGACTTGCAATTCCTGCTGACGCGGTAGAGCTTTATTACCTGCTGGTATCGATAATCATATTCCCGAGTTGGCCATCGGTGCAAATCGTGGGTGGGGTGGGGGGGACCCCCCGGGTTAAAATTCGGGTCCTTTACCAACCTGATCATGTTGCCGTGACCATTTCCCTACCTGGCCAATCAGCCAAAAAGGCTATCGAGCGCAGCAAGCGTGAATGCGGGTAACGCGGAAACCCGTTTGGCCGTGCTCTGTCCTACAGATACGGCTCACCCCTAAACTCGCTCCGGTGCTGGTTATCCTGGCAGTGTCGCGGTACCGTTGCTTTCTTCTAACCAGAAAGCCAACCTCAGGTCGGTTGACCCTGGATCCGGGCGCGCCTGAACTGAGGCCTGACTCCGCGCTAGCAAATCTGGATAAAGATTCATCATCTCAACTACTCGACCAGTTTTCGAGGTTTCTGGTAGTAACTGGTCGAAACGCCCCGGAATGTGTTCGTCCTCAGACCAATGGCTCCGCCCATCGATCAGCTCGAATGGCACATGGCTAACGTCAAAGTGTGCAAGTCGGCAGTCTCACTGGGTGCGCGTGGCTCAAACAGGTGGCTGAATGGTAACAACGGAAGGCAAACCGAAGTGGCAAGAACCTCTGTCGCGCAACCAGGAAACACCTCAATACGTGCGGTCAGCCGTGCACCGGAAGCATGTTCAACAACACCTGCTCTCTGGCTCCGGTCCAAGGTGTTCCCTCAACGATCACAAGGCTGGCGTTGAAAACCGCAACGGCAGCGTGGAAGCCTTTGCCGCCGAATACAACACGAGACATGAAATCTCCTGCTGGCAGCTGTACGCCGGTATTGAACGGCAACAATGATGAAATTGCTAGCTCTGAATTGCTGATTCTGGTGTGGTGTTATATCTGGGTAGGGTTGATGTGCTACTTCACCTTCCGCTTCCCTGGCCGCAACCATCTGTGTGGTAACTACCGCTGGTATGAAACCTCGGTTCTAGGGTAACGCCATTTGATGGCCTATGCTGGGGATCGGCACTGAAGTGCGACCCTACGGTGATGCACCTGGTGTAGGCGTGGGTGTGATACGGCATGCATCTATAGCCGCTGAGACATTCTGCGCGCACCGTATGCCCCTTGCAAGAAGCCTATTAACGAAGACGCTGCGCTCCACCGTAAAGCGGTAATTGTTCACCGGTTTTGTCTGGCCATCCGGCCGTAGCCACCTGGGTGTCTCGCGATCAAGTTCCAGGCGATATGGTCTGGATAGCTGACCTTCATGTTCCTGGTCCAACATGAATCCGGCGCGCTGCTGCTCTGCCAGCATTGGCCCCTCCCCCGTTTCCCTGATTCAACGCGGCGAAAATGGTCGACAAGCTGCGAGCAAACTGACCCACTGATGCCGCGAAGGCAGTCATTCGAATGCTCGATTTGACTGCCCTCTCGGGAAGCGCACGTGCGCGATCAGGTGGGTCAAAATCCGCCTAATCAGCGCTTCCTATATCATGTGGTGATTAACAAAAGATAACCGTGGCCGTTGCAGCCTCTGTCAAAGGCCGGTACTATTTGATCAGCCGCTATTGGCGGTTGCCATGCTTGCATCAAATGCAGGCACCTATAAGAATAAGGGGGATGGGTATGCGTAAGCCATTCGAGCGGCGCGCTTTACTTCTTTGCCAAAACCGGTAGTGAAACACACCGGCAGGCAAGAAGTCGCAAAACAATCTTTGTCTCGTCAGATCCTGACTGCTCTGGCCTTTCGCTGCTTGACCTGTGTGCTGCCGCTTCCGCGTTGCGCAGGAAAAGCATGGTGGAGACACGAGACCTGCGGTGATTTCTTTCAAGCCAGTGAGTACGTTGCTGGATGTCGCCAATGCCGGGTGATCGGCTGGTGGCTGTTGGCAGCCGTGGTCACATTGTCTTATTCCTGATGATCAAGCCTGAGCTGGATTCAGCGCCTTGTTCCTACCCGCCAAACTGCTGACCGCGTTTATTTTGCTGATGAGCAGAACGGCTGGGCTGTAGGTCACGATTCGCTCATCTGCATACCGCAGAAACGCCGCGAGAACCTGGAAATGCAATGACCGTGATTCCGGCCACTGAAGGAGTCCAGCGATGATCAGGAACGGCGGTCTGCTTGGAACGTCCGTTGATGGATGTCTGGGTTCGCGATGCCAGTACCTCGGTTTCGCAGGTCGGCGCCTATGGGTTGTTCCTGCGCACTGAACGAGCGGCGGCGCTACCTGGGAAAGATCTGAACCTCCGATTGGATAACGAAAGAAATGGTTTCCACTACAACGCCATTACGAATGGCCGATACCGGACTGTTCATGGTCGGCGAGCTGGAGCCACCAATGTATCGCTCCTCCGACACGGCGACACCTGGGAAACCCTGACCGATCTGCCTATGACGGTTCCTTTCTTCGGTGTTTTCTGGTTACCCTTGAGCGACGCCCGAAGGTGTGTGGGTTCCACATAAGGTCGCATCGCAACCGCTGGCCGCCAAAGCATCAGGCCCGGCATGCCGTACCGGGCAGTCGTTAGCCCGATACCGGCGGAGCACGTGCAGCGCAGAAATTAACCCCGGCAGAGACGAGCTGCGCTACTCCGCGTGAATCCGAAGCTGTACACCCGGATATGCCCTATCGAGAAATGACCGTGCGAGATCGGCGCGTAGGCTCAGGTTGGGCGTAGCGCATCTCCGGGCGAGCGCGGAGTGGAGAGAGCATGCGTATTAGACGGCGAGGGAGCGACTCAGGCGCGCGCCGTCGGTGCAGAATTTACACACTGCCTTGCGCGATTGTGGCGCACACATCGTGTGTGCCACACAGTGTCGGCGGCACCGCCCCGACAGCACACGTTGTTGGCGAGCACTCCCATGCGTCTGCAGCATCCATGGCGGCGACTATGCCGTGAGCGAGCGGGTCAAGGGCAGGTCCTAATGGTCCGCAGTCGCCGTCCTGATCTGGGCTGTATCAGAAGTAAATAAACTCGCGAGAGAAACTGGATGTCTCGAAGGCAGCATGAAGCAGCCCGCTTTGAATCGAGGCGGTTGATCTCGACAACCGCGAGTGATTGTTTGCTCGATGCTTGGCGTTGATATATCCGCACTAGCGCGGTTAATCAAGCCGCGCAATCAAAGCCGGATACAGCGTTCGAGAAGAGAGGCGCTCTTATATGCCGACGCGCGGACGAGCCTGCGCGCGCAACGAGAGAGTCGTCTGCGGCCGAGAGCGAACATATCTGAGACCGCAAGCGAGACGGCTGGAGGTAGAGAGAGAGAGGTATCTGAGCTGGTTGAGATGTTAGGCGGGTTCAACAAACATCAAAGCGGCGGCTGCGGTTCCAAAACGTACACTCATCTTGCGGCGAGCCACGCTGGTATCGCGCGTCGCGGACCTTGGCGCGTGATAGCGAGTTCACGTCTCTGACGGCGTCTATCACAACCGCGCAAAGATGAAAGCAACGACAATCAGGCGTTGTTGAAGATCAACCGCTCGATAAAAGGGCTTTGTCCATGGATGCTCGACATCCACTGTCTCCTGAAGTTATTTATTCTGCATGACAGGTCTGTCTCTGCAAGGCGCATCGGCAGAGGCTGAGCGACACGCCGCGGTAGACCTGCCTGACCGCGCCGGGCGCGCGCCGCGCTGCGAATCAAGCGAGAAGCTGTCCACCTCAAGGCTATCTGTGCCGCGAGGACAAGGGCCAACCACCACGAACTCAGAAGCCGAACAAGCGAACATCCAACAGCTCGCACCGCGCGACTCGATCACGCGATACCAAACGCCAACGGCACTGCTCACCATGATGACCACTATCACGAGTACCTGGCCGCGCGAGTTCCTGGCCGACAGGCTTGAGTCGCGCTGGACAGCGTAATCGACAGACCGGTTATTGCGGCGTATTCAGGCCTGACCTGCTCCGCAGCTATCGCCAGAGAATCGCGGGAGAGCCGGAATCGATGTTGCCGACGCAGCGGCGCAGGCCTAGAAACACTGCGATTGCGAGGCCTGCCACCCACTGACAGGTGAACCACGGAAGAGAGGACAGAGAATCTCGTCATAGGGCCTCAGGGCACTCGGAGGTCACGGGGCTTTCGCTCAGGTGTCGCCGCGTACCCGGAGGCAGTCGATACATCGTGCCGCAGCTCGAGAGCCCCGACCACGAGACCAGGCCCGAGTACTCGCCGAGCGTATGAATGGCGTCGTATTTGCGTGAGATACACCAATCTCTCCCGTTTCATCGCAAAATCGGCGAAATCTATGACTCTTCCACAAGCGTTCTGAGCGGCCGCCGTCGTCAGTGCGCGTCAGGAAGCGAGAGCGCGCGAGAGAGAGGCGCCAGGAACCCAGACACCGGTCACTACGCCAGATCGCGCGGCATACTCATGACATCCTATCAACGACGTTCAGCGACCGCGACCGCGATTCCAATCGCGTGGACTCTTCCAGTGCCGGATAAGGTATTGCATTTCCCAGAGTCTCGCCCGGCGGTCCTGCGTATGGCGAATGAGCGAATCGTGACCTACAGCCCAGACCGTTCGCTCATCAGGCAAAATAACCCGCGTCAGCAGTGCGGGTAGAACAGGCGCTTGAAATCCAGCTCAAGGCCTTGAATCATGCGATAGACAATGTTGACCACGGCGCAAACAGCCACCAGCCGATCCCGGCATTGTCTCCACTCTCCAATGCAAACAGTACGCTCACTGGCTTTGAAAAGAACACCGCAGGTCCTCGTGTTCTCCAGCATCGCTGATCCCGCGCATACGCGGAAGCGGCAGGACACAGGTCAGGCAGCGGAAGGCCCAGAGCAGTCCCAGGATCTGACGAGACAATCGTGAAGCTTGTTTGCGACTCTTGCCTGCCGGTGCGCTTTCGAGCGGTACCAGTGGCAAGAAGTAAAGCCGCGCGCTCGATGGGCTTACGCGAGTACAGCATGTCCTCCTTATTCTTATAGGTGCCTGCATTTAGACCGCACAGGAGCGAGACCGCCAATAGCCGGCCTGATCAATATCACCTGGCACCTTTGACAAGCCTGCCAACCCTGTCCAGCGGGTCTGATCTTTTTCAAGCACCACAAATCTATGAGAGTTGGAAGCAACGTGATTAGGCAGGCGGATTTTGACCACTAGATTCCAGCGCACTCGATGTGGCGCTTCCTCGAGACGCAGCAAGGTCTCATTTCGAGCATTCGAATGACTTGCTGCGCCCCGAGCATCAAGCCGGGTCAGCCGTCTGGCTGCGGTTGATCAGCGACGAGGCTGCCGAGACATATTTCGCCGAGGCGAGTTATGAGTCAGAAGACACGGCCAGGAAGACGCGGCGAGCAGCACAGGCGGCGCCGAAGTATAGTTGATCTCAAGCCGAGACATGAAGGTCCACAAATCAGACACCCAATATCCGCCTGGAACTTGGTCGCTCGAGAGACACCCAGGTGGCTACGCTGATGGCCAGTACCACAAACCGGTGAACAGAGCAAGAAAGCAGCTTGTATCGGGAGGCGTGCAGCGGCTACGACACTAGACTTGCCTGGGAGAGGGCAACCGGCGCGAGAGATGCGGTCGTCACAACGCAGCCCGGCGTTCTATAGAGCGATAGACAGTTGAGAGCGCGAGCAACCCACGCTCGGACCACACCAGCGCGATGCAGCGGGGAGGGTCCGCACTTTCACTAGGTCCGGTAGCCCCCGCGAGGAGCATAGCAGCATCTGCACCTCGCACAGCGCACGAGTCGACACACCTATCTCATCGATCCGGCGCGAGTCCACAGTTAGATCACGGACCGGTAGCTCGAGCGCGCGAGGAGCGAGCACAGGCGAGTTGGTGCTGGCCGAGGGAGTCGCGAATGGTGATAGGTCACGGCACAGAGCGAGCGAGCGCGCCTACCAGATAACACAGCACCAGCGCACAGAGCGAGCAATTCAGAGCTAGCAATTCAGTCCATCAATTGGTTGCAGCGCTTCACAAAGGCTACCGAGGCGGCTGTCTCTCGAGAGCGCCAGAGGCAGGAAGAGTACTCTGCACTAGTCCGTATTCCTAGTGGTTTCAAGTCCACGGCGCCAGAGGCGCGCGCGCAGCGCGCGAGCGCGCGCAGCTCGACCGAGTGTCGTCACCGGTCCCAGCTATCTCAGTATAGGAGGAGACACCGCGACTGCGAGCGAGAGAGGAGTCCGCACGCACGACAAGGCGAGCGCTTGTCTTCACACCGAGCAGGCCCTCCCGCAAGCGCACGGCATAGAGGCCGTCAGCTTATTTAGCGAGTGCTGCGCGATAGACGGGCGCACAGAGAGGCACACATGACCATCTACGTGGCAGGTTGTCTGGGTGTCCTCGATAGTTGATAGTCCGGACAGCACCAGCTCCGGGGGTCCCATCCACACGCACCCCGCGCCACCAACGCGCCAAAACCTCTTTTTGGCCATCTGAAGCGGCCACAGTGCGAGACTAAGCGACTTGCACACCCGCTAGCGGTGCTCACGAATGGCTGCGTACATCCCGCAACGTGCGACCGAATGAGACGCGAGCGCCGAGCAGGTCTGCCAGCCCACCGAGCATTCTCCGCGCCCGTCTCCGAACGCAGCGCCATGCACGGAGAACGTCGCAAGCTGGCTCCGAGTTGAGCCAGTTGTCGAGAATGCGGATATACCATCGAGCTCAGAGTTGTACCGAGACGCAGTATCGCGGACCGCGAGTCCCACGCGCGCTGCGAAATATCGCGCAGCTCTTGCGACCGCGAGCCTCGCCAGGGGCCTGAAATCGGCTTCTCACTGCGAGAAGAAGTACACGCATCACGCGAGGTGAGCGCTGCGCAGCACGTGGCGCGATCCGCAGGAAGGGCATCGTCAGAAGCGCACGCATGCAGTAGCCAAGCGAAACTTAGACGCTTCGATTCATGGCCGCCCTCGATCTGTAGGCCGCGCTCAATCCTGTACAGTCAGCCATCCCTGCCCCGACTCTCGTGATGAGCCACGAATCACCACTCAGCAAGCCTCAGGCGAGCAACTCGACAGCCCTGGAAGCAGAAGCGGCGCCGCGATCCAAGGCCGGCCCGGCAGCGCTGCCGAGGTCTCGAGACCGCGGTAAGGGCCGTGCTCGGAAAAAAAAGGCCGGCCTTTCGGCGGGCTTGGCGCCATGGGGGCGGCTTTCAGCGAGAGGAACGTCCCTGGTGGGTCAACGGCGGCCAAACCGGCTGAACCGAACAACTCCCAGGAGCTGCTCGCAGAGGGGGCGGTTGGGTGGGCTGAAAACAGATGGCTGTGCGCTGGAGCAGAATGCTGGAGGGTTGAGAACGCCTGATGTCAGCGGCACCGGGAGCCGGTAAGTATTGCCGCTGGCACCGTTCATCACTGATCGGCCAACGGTCGAGAAATGCAGGTCGACATCTTTTCGCGGCGCCTGCTATCGTTGTCGTCTCGAGATCGGAAGGTGGAGAGCGACCCAACTATCAACTTCACCGCCCTCAGCATCCCGCCCGATCACCCGGCGCCGGACATGCAGGACACGATTTTATCTGTGCATGATTGCGACCCTGAGCTGCGCAACGCCAACCAACCCTCAACCGGATTCAGAATCCCGCCACCGATTGAGAGCAACGCCTCCCAAGCCGGGAGTGCGGATATACGTCGGCTCCCGGGCAGGGTCTTCCACCGCCGCGATGCCGGGCTGGAGATGAGCCCACCCACTCGGACCGTGTGGTGCGCGAGCGCGAGGTGGAGGGTGTTGCGACTTGATTGAAGTCTTCACTTCAGCCATCTGCGGCGGCAACCGTCACCACTTTTTTGCAGCAGTTTCTTCGAGAGGATACTGCCGGTGCGCTTCAGGGGCCAGCCTACTCCCACCCTTCACTGAACCGTCCGCTGAGTGGATGTGGCAGTGCGCGGCAGCCGTTGCGGCGAAGTGATGGGTTGCGGCATGGTCATCCAGTCCGTGCTCGTAAAAGGGAGGAGGGCTTAAAGGATCTTCCGGCACGCTGGAGCGGTTTTCGGCCGCCGGCCTTGGGTGTCGATGCGCTTTGCAGTGGTCCGCCACGGCATCGATGACATCCGGGTCTTGTACAGCAAGCGATCTCCGCTTCCCTCGAGCAGTTCTGAGGCCGTTGCATCGGGCGCCCCATAACGTCGACACTTCCTCTGCCAGATAACCGCACCGCGGCTGAGTTACGGGTGAGCCGTGTAGGGAGAGAAGCACGCCAGAGACGGGTGTTGCGGCGTACTCGCATCACGCTTTGCGGCGCTCGCATAGCCCTTTTTGCTGATGCCCAGGTACGGAAAGATGGTCACCGGCAACATGATCAAGGTTTCGTAAAAGTAACGAGTAAGCGGCCGACACCCACCCGATTGCAACCGATGGCCAACTCGGTTGAATCAACGCCGATATCGATAAACCAGCAGGGTAAAATAAGCCTACCGCGTCAGCCAGAATTGCAATATCATGCCGGCAAGGAACAGCCTGCGAAAGGTGCGGCGCGCGCGCGATCAAGTGCGTTGTTCCGCTTCACCTGACTCGTAAGCAGATACCGTCATCTTCTAGCACGCCGAGTGGGAGATACCAACGCGAGAGATCAGGAAAATGGCAGCGCAGCATCGAATAGGGATCCAGGCCAAAACCGTCAGATGTCGGCCCAGTTGGCCAGACCAACCGCGATCAGCGTGGTCATCAGTACCGACATAGGTGCTGCGAATCAACTAAACCAGTACAGCAGGACCAGGTAATACAGAGCGATACCATAAGAATGCGACAAACGCTGTCAGACTTCGATCAGGTCACCGACTTTTTTCGGCAAAGCCGACAATATGAATCTCGATATTGGGATTTTTTCCGCCCCTTTTTTTTTCCCCCCCTGGGGAAAAAAAAAAAAACTGGTTCCCCGGATCTTCTCTTCCAGCAGGGTGAGAAGTCGCCGTAATCCAGTCGAATCAGCTCTTGACCTGATTTTCCGGATTGGGGTAGAACTCCTGGAGCGGCCCTTACAATGATGCTGATCTTGAAGTTGTTCCTACAGGCGGCCGATCCCGCCGACTGAGCACGTTAACGCGCCAAGTCCTCGATCTGGTCCGGCTCCAGATAGGCGCGGATGACTGGCAACCGGGCCAGCCATCGAAGCCCTGCTCGTCAACTTCGGTCCAACGCACGTTGGGTGTCCCACAGGGAACGCAATTCCCGGAGCGGTTGACGCCCGGCAGGAAGAACACCCTCATCGTTTACGCGCTTGAGGGTTTCCAATGTATTCGCTGGAGAAATGTCAACCATCCTTGATAGAGACGGCGATACGGAATCGAGTTGCCAAAGCCGGCCAAGGGTCCGCCTGGTTGTTTGACCATGTTGACACAATAGGGGTGCTCGAGCGGAATCATCTTGGCAAAGGATGGTAATCCGGGCGAATTTGCGAAGCCTGGAAACCGAGAAAAGATAGTGATCACCTTACGAAGATCGCAAACAACCAGCAAGCGATTGTTGAACACCAGCCGTCCATAAAGGTTTCGGCTTCGTGAATAATTATTCGACATCCCCGACTCTCCGCCCACAAGCCATCGTTCATTATTGTTACGGGTTGGGCACTGACTACTTTCGCCGTCAATAACGGCAGCACAACCGGTTGCGTGAGCCGTTCCGCCCTGGAGAAAAAACTCCCGGACAGGCACACTTTCCGCTCAGGAACAAAGCGACCTGATACAGCTATTGAATCAACCGAAAAAAACGTCTCGAAAAAACAGCAGCAACCCTAGAACAGGGACGCAGGGAGCGGATGTGATGAAAGCATGAGTCGGATGACTTCCCATACATCAACCTCTTTTATTGATTTTTCTACGCTGTGCAAGGCACAACTGGGTAACCGTGATATTTACAGAGGTTGTACAGAACATAAACACTAAAGTTCCATGGTTTAATCTTTTTGAACAGCGCTCACGGGCGCTTCAGCCCCCGGCCGGGCTAAGCACCGGGGGGGCATGAAAAACCCTTACAGCGTGATTTGCTTAACCACCTCGTAAAACGTCGGAAGACAGGTTTCGGCGCGGCAATGACTCGGTCAACTCGGCTCAGTAGAGCCTGGCCGGCTGATTCATCAAATTTGCGCCAAGCGCGTCAGGGGGATCAGTAGACCCGGCCGCGCGATTCTGTGGTGAGCGGGTCAAGTTGCACAATTCGATCAGCCCAGGAAAACGATAGCCGGTAGCCGTCCGCCGCATGAAAGTTGACCAGGTCTGGTTGGCGAAATGTCGCCGATCAACGAGCGATCTTGTTCGGATTGACGCAGGCTGAAAGCGTATGCTCCATCAGGTCCTGCACCGCTTGCAAGGCGCCCGGCTGCGTGTCGGCTGCCTGGAATACTGAACCACTGATCATGACCAAAATGGAATAGCTTCTGCCAAACGCTCGGCAAAGTCGCTCAGGCCGCGCCTTTTTGCTCATCGTGGGCCGGAGTTGAACCACCGCCACAGCGCGCCTGGCGAAATCCGTCATGTTGTTGCCTTCGGACGAACTGCCGCACACAGACATCCAGAGCTTGCCGAGAGGGCTGAGCATCAGATAACCAAGCAGAGGGTTGTTTTTCAGGCTGCGCGCGCCCGGCGCTGGGCCTGGGCTTGTAAGGCACCCTGATCATTTAGCGCCTGGTACAACGGCCACATGTCTCGCCTTCCAGCGCCACCGCAGTTCCTGCGTACCCAGTCGCGACATAATGTATCGCGTCCACATCGGCCAATGGCCAGCTCCACAAGGTAAGCTTCAAGACGGCAGGCGCAGCTTTAACCGCCACACCCATGGCCGGATCAGTGTGCTGTCCGCCAGTACCGTGCGATACCCATCAGCAAGCGCTGGTCCAGCATCAAGGGGCGGCCAGCCTGGTGAATACCCACCAACCCTGGAGGATTTCCACCGCCAGCGCCTGGGACGCCCTTCCAGCGATTGAAACCACTCAGGATCGTGCTTGAGCCAGGAACACCCGGTCGTCACGGGTATAGGGTAAGTCATTTTCACTGCCGCGGAAAAGCCGCGCAGCGAATGACGGCAATGGCTGCTCCGGTGACACGGTGAAGGTGAAACATCTGCTCGGCTTCGGGCAACCGCCAAGCACGCGGCTCGGTGCTTGCGCTGGGCTTCTTCAGCCAATGGGCCAGCGGCATCTCGACGCCTGAGCATTCAGGCAGCGCCATATCGCAACCGGAATCAACCTGAGCCTTTTTCTCGCTCTGCCCCGGGGTTGGCGGCCAGCTCTGCGGAACAGCAGGCGGAAAGGTCGACGCGGCCGCATCATAACGCCCCTCCACCGCAAGACGCGGGGTGCCGGCCTGGCTGTACCAGCGTTTGAATTGGTAAAGTCGGCACCATTGCATCTTTCCAGCGCCTTGATAAAGTCTCACAGGTCACCGCCTGGCCATTCGTGGACGATGAAATGACAGGTCGGTACCCTTGCGAAAGCCATCTGCCCCAGGAGCGTGTGCAGCATGCGCAACCACTCTGGCGGCCTCTCGTAACGGTGGGTATAGAAGTTGGAAATCTCGATAAAGGAAGTCCCGGACCGGACCGGGGCATGGGCCGCAATCTTCCGCCCAACTGGTGGTCGCGCAGAAAGGTGACGCCTTCGATGCGGTGACGGTTTCCGAGTTCATGTCTGCGGACGACTGCGAATCGCGCAGCACCGTAAAGCCATCCTTGAGCGACAGTGAAACAGTCCACGAACAGGTCACGCGGTTGCCTGACAGTTATGGAAAATATTCGGCGCGACCACCGCTCGACCCGCTGGAACGCCAAGATCGGTCGCAAGTATCGGCAGTGCCGCCAGTACACAACTTGGAGTTGAAAATATTAAGGCCCTTGTTCTTCCATGGCGCGCCATATTTGAAATCGTTCACCGCGACGATTCTGAAGATATCCAGGTTCGTACTCGCGGCATAATGACCTCTTTTCGTCCCAGAGCATGGAACGCTTGAGGCGTCCATCGCATGCGCACATTGCTCGCGAATTTTCCGGCTCGACATAGATACGCCAGGTCAATATCGCGGCCGCTTCATTTGTTTGGTGAAGGCGTGTCCTCGAATACAGAACATAGGTGCACCGGCCACCAGCGCGAACAGATAGGCAAGGTTTGGGGAAAGGTCTTCGCAGGTAACTCCCAGTGACGACGCCTGCGTGCTCACCCGAGGCAATCGATTGCCGTTGGACAGCAGTACCGGATATGTCCGCCACGCTCGGGCGAATCACCGTGGTGGTAATAGCGGGCACTCTATCACATCCGGGCGGTCGAGGTAAATAGGTGATCTGCACGAAAGCCTTCGGTTCGCAAGTGGAGTAACAGAACATCGGCCCGGACTGGATAGCAAGACCCTGCGAGCGCTGTGTCTCGCACGCGGCCTTGATTACGTGGTGTTTACCGCCAGGCTCAACAGGGCGGGCGGCTTCAGCTGCAGCGTCATCGTGTTCGGGCATGCGACCCTGATACTCGCTGTAAGCCAGCGCCTGATCATCAACAGCTACGGCCCATCAGTTCGAGATTCTGGCCGTGGCCAGTACCGAGCGGCGGCAAGCTCTCGCCGTCTTTTTCGGTATTCAGTTTGATGCTCAATCCGGCTGTGCACAGCGCGTGATCATCCTTGCAACATCGAAGGTCAGGTGCGTCCTCGCTGATCCAGTAATCGGGTTGCTCGTAAAGTCCTTGAGGTAAAATGGTCTTGGGTTGTTCGGTACGCATGGCGTGCTCGCTCAGGACACACTGACAGACAGTGTATAGGCGGTGTATTTACGAATATTGATGACGCCTGGTACGCAGCAGCAGATTACTGACCCTTGATTTGCATGTACCTTTAGGAACGGGATACCTGTCATGGGGGCGGTGGGTAGCGCTATCCAGCACCGGAGGGTACGAATGACGTCACCCTTGGGACACGGGTTGAATGGCTTGGCAGCCAATTCTTTTGTGCAGCGCCATGATCCCATCAATGGCGCCTTCAATCAGATCGATCAACGCGCCCGCCGCATATGACAGGCCTCGGCTCGCCCTTGAGCAGGGCACGCCAGTTGGTCCTTGTCCGCCACCTGCTGCGCAAGAGGTCTTCACCAGCCGGATTGCAGCGGGTGATACGCGGCAATGAATCGGCAACGCCTGGCTCCGCACCCTGAATACATCCAGCGGGTCCGCACCTGGCTGGCCAGGGTAATACCACCTTGAGACCCGGACGAGTTGGCAGGTAGATCAATGTGATCCGGTCCATACAGAACTGCCGCCCCAGGCCGGCCTCG
>Ga0163217_1088121_pt1 | contig 18140 bp, 25 predicted proteins | sample SynspAceP_FD_185933 | JGI IMG/M metagenome (GOLD analysis project Ga0163217, IMG submission 185933) | Saline lake microbial communities from Ace Lake in Antarctica - Synechococcus sp. Ace-P (PacBio error correction) | ecosystem: Environmental > Aquatic > Non-marine Saline and Alkaline > Saline ...
AAAAAAGAAAAAGGAGAAAAAAAGAAAAATGGTTTTTTTTTTGGGAAACCGGGGAAGAAAAATAAATCCTTCGAGTCCACGGTAAAAAGGAGCTTTCAATTTCCCCGCGAGCCAATGAAAGCAACCCCGTGCCGGGTTTGTTTTGGAATTGTCCCGGCCCGTTTGCCCCTTTCTGCCTTGGCCGTCCAACTGGAACTTGGTCCTGACGCTTGCTTTTGGTTCGGGGGCTTGCAATCGCAAATTGGCGCAATCGTGCGTACACGCATGTTGCGTAATTCGCCCGGAGAACTCTCCTCGCTGGATTTTCACGCGACAACAACGGTTCCTGCGCAAATTACATCCAAACCCGCAGCGTCCCCCGGCGGGAATTTCGCTTATTGCCAAAACGGAATTTGATTGAACGGGAAAGGCCCCTCGTCCTAACGTCATTCGCCAATCGTTTCAATGCGGCTTTGCGATTGGCCAAACCCATTAAACAGGCAGCACTGCACCCCTTGGAGTTTTCCGACAGATATGCCTTTTTGCCCGTTTGGTACTGCTAGGCCACCAATCGCGAACCTTTTCCGCTTCATCCACCTGAGCACCTATTCCTCAACCTGAGCAACCTATTGGCAAAAAAGTTCTGCCCCTGGTCGTCAAACTGGTGAAGGAGGCCGCACTGGGCGTCTTGCTTTGTCGTGGCCACCTCGCGATTTGTGCAATCCACGAATGAAAAATGCCAATAGCCAGGCGTGATTATTACTCGCCCGCAGCAATCTCCCACGGCTTGCTCCGCCTCGAAGAGGTTTTGCAATCGCTCGCCCGTCGCGAACGCATAAGTGAATTTGGCCGCCCGAGCGTTGAAATGGATTTGGTTTAATGGGGTCGATGCCCAAATGCTTCGAATGAACGATTGCGGCCCCTAAATCGTCCCCGGCGTGAAACCCGAACCGAATTGGCTCGGCGGCGGTTTTTGCAAATCGGTTTCGCCGATCACTTGACCGCCTTTGATGTCGGCCACCCGCCCATGATTTGCGCACATCGGCTTCGAGCCCAATGGTCTCGTCCCGCCGTCCCTTTTGATTCTGTGGTAGTTCGATTCCGAATTTCCCGGCCGCCCATGATCGCGGTCCGATCCAAGCTGCCCGCGTTCGTCGAGTCGATCCAACAGCGCTGCAACACACGTCCGCGATCGACGGGGGGAAAGCAGTGTTCGAGTCGAGGAAGAGTTGTCGTAATGCGTATCGAAAAGGTCAAAATCGGCGGGACGCAATCGGACGGTGAGCAAGTGCACTCCGGCTTCGATCAGTCGCGCGGCCAACAAGAGCGATTGCCCGAAACTCGTGTTTCCCGAAGCGAATTCGTTTTTCAGCGGGACCCTTCTTTTGAAGATCAATGCGGCGCGTGTTTGCGGCGAGCTGATAATGTTGAACGCTTGCCTTGCGAAAAGCGGTCCCGCATTCCGCGAACTTAATCGTCCAGTTCCTCGAAACCCGCGAAAGGCCGAGTCGAAGTCGTCCTAAGGAGTCTCTTTTTGTGCGAAGCATATTTTCGGGACGTCAAAGGCCGTCCTTCGAGAGCGAAAACGTGATCCACCGACCGTGTAAGGAACAAGCATGTTTTGTGGCTTGCTGGCCGTCGACGGCACTGTAGAGCGAGAACCCGAGAATAACGCGCGGGCCAACGAGACGAACCTCGTCGATCGACACATACGTTGGTAAAATTGGCGACGATGGGAAACCTTCGACCTCCGACGCTACGTTTCTGGATAGCCTGACCGTCTGCGAAGCCTTGTTTCCGGTTCAACAAGTATTTCTTGGCGAGAAACCGTGATCGGCCACGTTGTGAGTGATCTCGAGGACAGCAAACTTGTCGCTTGCGCAGCATCGAAGATGCTCGCAGATTTTGAGGCAGCAACCGTGGTCGAAATCGGCTTGAAACCACCTCCGCCCTTGCGCACCTCAGCCGGGACATCAAGGCCTTGGAGGTCAAAGGTTCGAGATGCGACGGCACCGTCGCCTGCAGTGAAGATGAAGGAGGCGGAACGCTGTTCCGAAGATGCGTTTTTTCGGAAGCCTGTAGTCCCGCAGGGTATCGTGAGCCCCAAGTGGACAGGCGCGCGTGCTAATCGCGACCAACCTTCCAGAATTTGGCGGCGCTGTCATGTGTTTCATCGCGACCATCAAGTGGTTAAGTAAAAAATTTTTTTCTTTGGTGTTCAGCATCCGCCCACCATTAGGTCGGCAATGCGCCTCGGCAACCGAGCTTGGCTGATGCGAGATGCTCCTGTCGCCCGCGTCCGCTGTCTTCCTCGCCGGGGCCGCGTCCGACCGTTCGCAACCAGACTTGTTTATCAAATCTGACCCGCATTCAACGGCTCACTCGTGCTTCCGCGTCTTCGAGTTCAAATGATGCCAGCCGCTATCGGCGATTTCGCATGCGGACGATCGGGTCGTTCTGCGTGAAAAATGCGCTTGCAGCAACGTTGGTTCGTGACGCGTTTCGCCAGTCGCAGTTAAATCGACGATCCGGCTTTTCCGGAAAACCTTGCATTGCCGTGGCGTTTGCCGCCATGCGCCCATCGAGCAAATGACCGAGGCTCGTCCGCTGGAGTTTCGTGGCGAACTGCGTCTTGTTGATCGGTTGCATGCCGTCACCATGTTTCATCGCGCGTACACGACTTCAGCGGGGAGCGCCGCTGAATGGCTCGGCTAAAAGTTGCGGCGGTCGGTTGCGGTTTGTTCGTTAGGTGCCCAACCACGTTGGGTAAGTTCTCCACTGGACGTTATCTTGTCGTATCAGCCACTTCATTTCGTAAGTCATTTTCAATAAAGCCGCTGGCAAGCCAATCGAGCAAGCGGCGCGTTTACTCGTTGGAAGTTTCGCGGGTCGTGAATTGGTCGGGCGGATCGACGATGCAGCATGGAAGTGACCGCCCAACACGATTGCGAACGCTTTTTGCAAACGCAGAGGATTTGTCGAGTCTCGCATCCAATCATGATCGGCTTGCGTGCGGATCATGCCCGGTTTCCAAAGGAACCCTCTGACTGCGTAACCAGACATCAGTAGTTGCGGTTCAGTTACAGAGGAGGTCCGCTTCGTTGTCGGTCCACTGAATCAAAGAATCGCGAAAAAGTCGTTGAAGTCGGCCTGGTCCATTTGGTCGAATGGGTGCTTGTGGCAAGTTCAGCGCATTGCATTTTGGATTCCCAGAACACGCATGCCCCACCGACAATCGCTGTATTTTTGCTCTTCCAGGCTTTGGTCCGCGTCCAGAAATAGGCATGCCATCTCGCGACCGGACAAAGTCACCCAGCATGATGCCTTCTACGATGTTGGCATACGATTCGTTTCGCGACACGCTCGGTAATCCAGTCGTAGCCACTCAGATGCCTTCACGTAGCCCAATCTTCGCGCGCGACCTCCAGCAGAACTGCTGCATGGATTTTGGATTGCAGCCGGTGAAGTCGCAGAGTTTTGTTCGTCCACGCACGCCGCGTAGGCTGGTCGTTCTAGGTAGTGTCGTCGATCTTGCCGTGCGTTTGTCGTTCGATGGGTCGGCAAGGGAAAGCAATGACTTCGTCGGGGCGTTGGCAGAGTCCCCGTCAGGTGATGCTCAATCGACGGAGAAATTCAGAGTCCGTACAAACAGCCCGAAGAAACAAGTCCAATTTTCGCGGCTTTGCGTTCAAAGACGGTCGATCGGATGGTCACTGTTGGATGCAGCGGGACGTCCGTAAGCTTTCTGCGAAGTTTTTGGCGACAACGTCTGAAGCACTGGAATCGCGGCAAAGCCGTTGTCCCAATAAAAACGCGACAATGTGGGTGTCGCCTTCTACACGACGGACATGGCAAGGCGCTCACGGTCGACCCGTGACGATTGCGTCGTTGTTGGTATTGAAATCGAGTCAGGCACCGTCACGTCTTCTCGGACGCCGTTCTCCCCATTCAGCGACGAATCTTGAGCACGTCCGTATCGCCGGGGTCTTCAGATCAAGGAACTTCGAGGGTTCGTAGTGAAGTTTGGCGAGAACCTGATCGGTATCACCGGCCGCATTCGCGTCCGTAAACGAGTCGGCCAATCGGTGCCCCCATCTTACCCATGCTTCCCGAGTCCGCGATTTCCTGCGGGCGAGCTTTCCCGGAAGGCGGCATTTGCAGGTCTTCACTATTGAAGCGGAAATCAGCTGTAGTGCAGCAACTCTTTTCTCGGTTCGCCGGCAACAATCGCTGCAATCAGATCGCCCCCAGCCAAAGACCGAGCGGCGAGCATTCAAGTTGGCAGGTTCCCTTTCGATTTGTTTGCCCAGCGTGGCATTCAAAGCAGTTGTTTTTTCCGCAAGGTTCGGAATGTTTTTCGAAAGAATTCGATTGCCCTTGGCTGTGAATTGATTTGGATGACGAAGCGGCCGGTGGAATCGTCGGGCTTGTTATCTCTTTCGCGCCCCTTGCCACCTTTTGTGCCCGAACTTCAATCCAACGCAATCAGAAACTTGAATATTCCCAAAGAATCTTTTTCAAAATCGTTTGCCCCTTCGTGATCCGTTTTTGCTCCGTTTGGTTTTTGAGCAAAATCAGGCTTTTCATGCGGCTTGAGGGGATTCCAACACGATTGCTTCCTCAGACGTCCGCTTCCCCAGTCAGAGCAGCCTGATCCGCTTGGAAAATCGAATCCGAACAGTGACAACTGCAAGCCGCCTGTGCCCTTGAAACGAACCATGGCATTTCGGCTGCGTTGCAGCCGCGAATCGCCCCAGCAACTGGGACGACGTGCTTTTGTGAAATCGGGCGTCCTCCTGCGGTCCACGGTTGCGAATTCGCTTCGCGGCTGACGGTGGTGATTTCGTCGGCGAACGAAACGCTTAAAGAGTGCTACAAGGTGACGAATGGCCGTGATTGATTTCATGACCAGTCCTCTCTTTTTGCAAAAAACGTCAGTCTTCCAACGCGTCCTGACTGAACGTTTAGATGAAACAGCGCCGACACAGGATCATGTCCCTGCATGCAGGTCGCGAATCGTGTCGGGTGTTTCAATTGTAGAAACAGAGATGCGAATGCTTGCATGAATCACTGCCGCGTCTTTCGCTCGCTGCCATCGGCATCTGCTTTGACTTCGCCACTTCCACAACACTTCGTATCCGATTGGCCTCGCCACCTTTCCGACCCAGTTCGCCAACGAAAGCCTCGGAAGGCATCGGGGGAACACCGAAATCTTCGGGCTTGAACGGCGCAGTGCGTTCAAGCACCTGAAACTTAAAGCCGGTAAATCCCACACTTCGTTTTTTTTCGAGTTAAAGTCCGCCGGTTCGAACCGTTGACGTCCTTCGCCGCGTTTTGAATCAGTCAAGCAGGGTTTGTCAGGAATTTGCCCGCGACCCCCACTAGTTTTGATTCGTTTTCCAATAATCTGTTTTTTTTGACCGACGCGTCTTACCGGATGGCGTAGTCCACGTCCAGCGTCCAGTTTCACCGAGTTCGATTTTTGTCTTTGACCTTGAGTTTCGCGCTCACGATTCGTAGAAATTCACGCTCCCGGCCTAGCTCCCGGTCTGGCTTTCTGCGGTCTGGCTCTCGGCTTGGTCTTTTTCATCCCTTCGCTTGCTTTGCGCGGCCGCTTTCAGCTTCATCCACCGGGCAATGACTTTGTTCCTTTGGTGGCTCCTCCCTTCAACCTTATTACTCGAACAGCACTGAGTCCCTCTTTAGCAACTGTGCTGTAAGCTTGTCCTCCCAATCCGTTGCTGGTCAGTTCTTTGGCGTACTGCAACCCGCCCCGACATCTTCGACTTCGCGTCCTGCGGTTTGGTTTGGCAAATGCCGCCGCGACCTTATCTTCCTGGTCTGCGGTGGGTATGCCATTAGAGGAACAGTACAGGATTAGTCGTATCGGAATCCGCAGAATGAGCGAATCGACCTGCCACGGCCGGCGACGGCGATGGAAGTGGGCATCCAGAGGTGTGTCCTCTGGACTGGCAGCCACTTCAGGTTCTTCTTGGGTGGCGATGGCACATGGCCAGAAAGTGACGTCGCCTTGCTTGGCTGAGGAAGTAAGAGCTTGTCATCGGCGTAAATTCTGGCGAATGCTGGTCAGTGTCGCCTCCAAGACGCCTTCCTCCAGAATTCTTCCGCCGCTGTCTTTGCATCCGGAAGCAACGTGCAATGCCAACCGTTTTGTGTAGGTCGGTGTGGTCACCTCAATGAACAACAAATCGTCAACGAAATCACAGGTGACGGAAATACGAGGCGTACTTCTCGGTCGTCGGGGTTCTCAAGCGGAAGCGAGTGCGACTCCGGGTCACAAGGTCTCCGCGGTCCATCGCTCTCAACCGCAGGCCATGTGTCCCGTCCAGTCCACTCGAAACGTAGATCATCCGTGAGCGGTGATCGGTCCAGGGCCGAAACATTGAAACCGCAGGAATGGGAGTACGCGCCAAGAGTTCATCGCATTCGCCGATCGTAGGCAATCGTTGCTTCGGCCGCCGGCCGCAATTAGCTGCCGCTTGGCCATTGAATTGGAGTAAAGTTGCCGTCGCAATGAGACTTCTTGTTGTCGTTGGGCTTTTCATCGCTGTTCTTCGCTCCAGTCCTCGGCGCACGAGGGTTGCTTGCCAATCGGTTCGACATCGCGATTCTTCTTCCAAACGCGTCTCGTTGCCGTTTGCTTTCCGGGCGGAGCGAAGAACTGGCTGTGTTTCGGTTCGTCATTTAGAGCGTCGCTACAGCGCACGGTACAGCGACTGGTCATTCCACAATCGGCGAGGAACCTTCTGACGGAACATGTCGGCCTGGGTTTTGGTTTAGAGTTCCGCAGACTCTCTGTCGGACGGTGTCTCTCGCTCGCCAGACAGACTTGTGGACACCGTGCTGTTTGTTCGTTATCTCGCAAACGACAGTTGAGGTCAGGATGGCTTTCTGCGACGGCTAAATACGTGGATCACGAGAATACTCGCAGGTCCCTCTTCTTGTCGACAAACGGGTGTCGGTGTCGCGGACTGTTTTCTAGGAATGCCGCGCGCAGTCGACTGCTAGGCGGGGTCAACCTGAACGTTCGGATCTGTCGAACACCTTAGAGTTTTCGTGAGTCTTCGCGTCTTTCCAGATCAGACGCAGATCGCAGCGAAGTTCTTTCTTCTCCAGTTGTCGGCTCCCAGGTGGTTCAGCCACTCGTTTCCCCAAATGACGTCGCAGACTGACGTTAGCCTTCGTCGGGAGGTGCGCGACTTTCCCATTGCGGCGACATGTCTTCGTTTCACTATCAAAACCGCGTGGGGAGGTTGGTTCTTTGCGGAAGGAAATGACCGGCGTCTCCGGCACCTGGAGCCACGGAAAGCTGGGTTTTGCCCAGTTTTGCGGGGGCCCGTTCGTGGCAATGCGCCCTTGTGCCAGCAGCAGACAAGAAAATCAGAAACAGTAAGTATTGCTCATGGGGTCTTTCCAATCGGTAGCGGTCGAGAATGAGGTGGTTAAGCGAGCATTGCGTCGGACAAGATGAGATCCAACGCTGTAGTCGCTTGGTGATGTGTCATAGCAATTCCGGCCCGGAGCAGTTCTCTGAGTCCGGGCAGAGAATGCGTGCTAGGGTCGGCGGGCGATCCAGTGCGCATCTCAGTGGCTGTGCTTTCATTTTCTCGATTCTCAGCTGGGATCGTCAGCGACGGATAGAGCTTCGGGCGTTGGCCCATTTTTCGCGGACTGGTGCTGGCGATCATTATGGCGCCGACTTTCTGTTGTGTGATTGTGGGAAGTTCCATTCAAACACATTGCCAGTTAAGTGTCGCGAAGGTATCGAGGTTATCGCCGTGAAAATGTCAATGCTGTACTGTTCTCCCGCAAATCGCCATCCGTTGTTGTCGCGTCGAATTTCGCAAAACGTCTATACGCGAGACACGTAAGTGCAAATCGCCTCCTGTATTCGGAGACTTGTGTTCGCTTCTAGCACAACGGGGACGCGTTCCGCAACTCTGAGGAACTGGAGTTGCAACGTAGGCTGAGCCGAAAGGCGAAAGCTGCCTGCCAGCGGATCACTTGCCGCTTGCATTTTTAAGGAGTCAAACTGCTTCTTTGTATGCCTGATCGCTGCGTGCCTTTCGTTCCAGTCCCTCTCGCCTTTACTTGTGACGACTAGTTCGACTCCTTGAGTCTTCCACTCCCCAGCCATCCAAGAATCGGGTAAATCCCAACTTTGCCGCAAGAACCGACATCTTTTCTCAGCGTATGTGTACTGTTTCGTCATAACGAGGAACGGGCTCCGAAACTGCTTCATCGTTTCAGCGGTGCAATCAAGTCTCAAATCTCGTCGGGTGCGTAGTGCCTATCGTATTGAGCAGCGGCTTGCACCGTAACTTATCTATGAGAAAGCGCGTCTAAGCACTTGCTCTGCGAGAGCGAGACACGTGTCGTTCAAGTCGAACACGACGGTGAGTGGTCATCATGTTTCACGCGCCAAGTCGAGTCGAATCCGGCAAGTGCGTCGAGTCGTTGAAACTGCGTTCGCACAACTTCTGCAATGCGCAGTCGTGGGAATGTATAAAACCGACATCGACATCGGCTGGCTGGCGGCTGAACATTCATGGCAGAGGAGAAGACTGCCTGGTGTTTCAAGACGCAAATTCCTTTTTGCTGCTGTCTCAGTAAAGATTGTCAGGCGCGTTGTGTTGGTGGGGGGTTGGGGTGTGTGCGGGGTGGGGGGGTGGGTGCGCGGGGTCCCGGTTGGAGGCGGTGCGGGTGTGCGGGTGGGGTCTGTGGTCGGCGGGGGCGTGTGATGCTGGTGTCCGACTGCCCCGACAAAAACACCTTGGATTGATCCGGAACTCCAAACTCGACCCATGAAATTAAGCCAGACAATGAGTTGCGATGTTCCGCCTGTAACTCGCTACCAACAATCAATTCGTCCCGTGAATGCCCGTCCTCGCTGCCCCGTCATTGCAACAGGCCCATCCAACGCGGTCACGGTGATGAATTCAATTCCCCGCCGTCGTTTGGCAGCAACTGCCAGACTGTCATTGGCAAAGAGCACTCCAGCGGCCAAGGCCAGCACCCGCTTTCAGAATGTAGTAGCTTTGCTATGGCGGTCTCGAAGGGGTACCTGCACTTGATTGTGGCCCCAACTGCGAAACGTTTCCGCTTGACGCAGCTCGGTGCACGAGTGTCGTATGAGTGACACCGAATCCTGCTAACGCGAGATTCACGAAAAACAAGTCTCCTCGCCGACCTGATCAACTCGCAGCCATTCCTTCCAAGCTCGAGCTCCGCTCCCCTTTGGTGGCAGGGGCAATCGTCCAGATAACTTGAGCAGAATTTCGCATTGGGGGGGAGTGGATCCATTCATTCGATATCGGTCGCCCTCTTGCAAGACGTGTTCAACGCACTCCTTCGTGTCTGAATAGCAGCCGAGACAATCGCTTGTAAAACAGCGTCCAGCCCGGTTCCCATTCGCTCGGCCACCGCGACACATGGGCAAAGTCCCTCCAAAGTATCTCAAGTGTTCGAAACAGATGGGTTCTGCCCCGGATTGTGTGATGCGGAGAGGCGAACTCCTGTGCAAACAGCATGCGTCGCTGCAGGCGCGCCGCTTCGGCGCACCGGGTGTCCTTCTGCTGGCTTTCAGTAGGCCACTGCTCGGCTCGAATCACTTCAATAGTCTGCGAAGGGTGTCGAGTGCGGGTGATGTCCCTTGCGGTACCCGGACGCAACCAGTCAATCCGCTTCCCCGCGAGCCGTGATGACCAGTGCCCACGTGGGAAGAGTACGGCTCCATCGACAGTCGAAAGACGAACTTCCTCTGTCGTTGCGCCTTCAATCGCGACCGTTTCTGGAAGATGTCTTCTGCTGCCTGAGCATTCAGCCCACGACCCACCCGCCCGCCGCAAATGCGGTCGCGTGATTTTCATTAAAACGCGGAGAAGTGTTTTGTCGGGGTGAAGAGTGCCAGGATACTCCACCAAGTGGACGGTATCGCGGAAGTGAAGCCCTGGAACAGTCTCTTTGAAATTGTTCGCCCGTGCAGTGTGCACCGCAGTTCCCACGTGTTCGAAGAGACGGTCTTTTGCCGTGCAGCCGGGGACAGCCCGTCCGTGTCGAGCATCCCGTGCTGTCGCGTGCGATCAGAGCGAGCGGAGCCGCACCGACGCGAAGAAGGGAGCAGGTCGGACAGTATGACGCACACTAAAGCGGTACAAAGACATTGACAGTACGATTGGGCCCGCCTTGGAATCGAAACCAGCAATCGCGAGAAAACGCACTATTTCTGCCGTTGCGTTTGTGTTAACGCGCTTCACGCGAGGGCGTCCGAAACGCACGCAAACAAGCAAGCGGTATAATGACAAAGCACTCGACCCATAAACGAAATTGGGACCGAGGTTATTGGCTCGGATCGGGACCAATTTGGCCGATTCCCGACGCGGACTCAACCCAGAGGAGCGAATCGAAAAGTGCACTGATTTGAACTTCATCACTGTCCTTTGCTTCACCTAGGATTCCGGCAACGGCACTTGTTCATGGGGTCGTAATACACGTGGCTTTTTTGAACTGGTCTGTAAAGGGGTCGAAGGTTCAGTCGAACAATGCGAATAGACGAGAAAGCAGCTCGCCGCAATTCAAATGCGACGAGCCTGTTTTAAATTTCAAGTCGGGGACAACAAGACGGCTATGAACTTTTTTCTGAACCGGCAGCGGGTTGGAATAATCGAAGTTGCCAGGCGGCAGAACGCTGCGTAAGTCGAACCCTGATTATGGTTGCGATCGGCGTTTTTTTGTTCAAATACCGTCGGCTCAATGCGTCAAGCATGTCAATTTTTACAGCAATAAAACTTGACCCTAGCGCGCAAGGTCACCTTGCGATCTTATTATCGCCCTGGCAGCTACAGCGACGAGAATTGGGTAATCGCCCAAGTTCAGGCCAGGGTCGGTCTCAACTCGGCCAGAGCTTCATGAGAGGCGAGCGTAGTCTCCACCGGTTTGAACCAGGTGGCCGTCGCCACCCGGCCCGCTTTGACTTATCGCGGTCCCCATCCTGTCAGGACAATCAGACACAATGCCCTTTCCCGATGGCTGTTCTCGTCATTTCGCGGCAGGCAAATCGTAAGTCGTCTCAACTTGGCAGGCGATGTGAGCAGCACGATGCGGTTCTTAAGGAACTTCAACCCGCCGCCTGCGACCGCTTTCCAGTGCTGTCGTAGGCGGTGTGCGTCTTATGGCCGGTCAGCTCCAGCACCTTCGCCAGCCGGACCTGGGCCGAGGTCCTGGTGGGTCATCGCCACGAGGATGCAGCGGGGGATTGTGGTCGTTTGCTCGATGATGGTCGGCGCTGGTGGCGGTTTCCGGGCGAATTCAACCGCGATCGGAAGACGCACGACGAACTCGTTGCCCTGACCCGACACGGCACTGTGGGCTTCCACCGGCCGTCGTGCATCCCCACGGTTTTCAACGAAGCGTCAGCCGATGCGCACCACCCGCTGACCCGAACGTTCGAGCGTATAGTTATCGATCTGCAGCGAACATCTCGAAGATGCCGCGCCAAGCCTGCGGCGCGAGTGCCCAGATGCCGTTGTCCCCGCAACTCGCACACACTCGCCGTTGCACACAGCGCCTCGACAGTGAGACGCAATCTGCCGCTTCGTCGTGTACTTGCAGGCGTTGTTGAGGAGGATGCCCGATCTTGAGCTAGCCGGGTCGGGTCGGCGTTCCGGAATATCGGGTTCGGCGGCACCGGTAACGGTCAGTGTTTTGGTTCCATGCTCTTGCACTGCGGCCGTCCGCCTTCGACGGGCGTGGTGGATGGGTCGCGGAGTGCTGAAGCCACATACGGCGGAAAAGGGTCGGGCAGAACTCCCGTCAAGGCCGATCTCTCTGAGACTCGTGATTTTCCCTGCGTCTCGGAGAACGCTGCTATGGGTTACTAGGCGTAATCACATTGTGCGCGATGTGCTTAGTTCGAATCCGCTCTCTGCGAAGCTCTCGCTAATTTCCGGCGGCTGAGCGGGCTCGACATCGAAGCAAGTCGTCCACTAGCCGCAGGCCATCTGGCCGATCTGATCAGCTTCCAGTGTGGTCGGATCGCGGACGCCCGATCGAATGCTTTCGATCAACCGTCGCGGAACTCCCGGCTGGCTTCAGCCGCATGATTTGCAGGGCGTTGCGCATCGGGGCGATGAGGTTGCTCGGAGTTCGGGCCAGCATCGCCAGGAGTGGTTCGGTTTCTTTCGGCGTCGGCTTCCTGCAACCACGACGCTTGCGCTCGTGACATCACCGCGCCGCGGGCGAATACTCCCCGCAGTTTTTCGGTCGCGGGTCGTGAATGTGCTCGCGTTTGTAGGAAACCACAATTTCCTTACGTCTCGGGAGCGGGCGTGAGTTCGTACCGTGACTTTGCTCTTCGCCCAGCACCAATTTGATGCCCGCCTCGGCGCGCTCGGGTCGGTCAAGTAGTTCTTAAACGGGCGCACCGATCAGCTTCGTCGCGCGTGCATCCAGTGAGCGCCTTCATAATGCTTGTTCACAGTCGGTGATGATGCCAAGCGCGGTGCGTGTGCATCAGCGCGGCCCGATGTTCGATTCAATCAGGAACGCGATGTAGAGACTGTTTTGATCGCGCACGCTGATCAACTCAGCATTCCGCTCGGATTCGCGCCTGCTTCCGCGCCCGCTCGCTGCCGCTGCCGATCAACAGGTAACCGATGGATGAGCGTCCTGCGCGTCGCGCAAAGACGCCGTGACGGATACCACCGCCGGAACCGGCTGCCGTCCGGTGGGGATATAGGTCAAGCTCGTAAAATCTTCGATCCGGCGCGAAGGCTTTGAACCACACACGCCAAGCCGGGCCGTGATCGCGGTTCGAGTTGACCGCACACTCTCGGGGCGATCACTTCCCTGAGGATCGAGATTCTCGGCCGGGTGATCGTGTTCACCACTTCGGCGGCGGTGTAGCCTAAGCAATCCGCTCGGCACCGACGTTGAACTGATTTTGAATAACGCCGCTCTCATCCGTGGCAATAACTGAGAGTTAACGCCTGGTTGAAAATCGCGTATTTGCCAAAACGCCCGCTTTGAGCAACAGCCTCCTCCCCCCTGGCGAACAGTAATTATCGATGCCGATTGATTCTTATCTTTCCGTACCCTGAATTTTCAAATTTTCCGCGATTTCTTTTCACGGCCGATTGTGATTGCCCAAATCGTTGCGTTGAATTGCTCGTGTGGTCGCTCAAGTAGTGGGGTGTCAGCTCAACTGGAGCCTTCAACGAATAATTCCGTCTCAGCAAAATTTCGTGGAATCGACTTCGATCTGCTGCATCCGAAGTCCACTCTCCGGTGTTGACCGGGCCCTGCCTCGATTGCGCGAGGCTAAGCACATCGTCACAATCATTCGGTGAAGACCACGTAGCAGCGTCTCTCTGAGACGCTGAAATTGCGAGTCTCAGAAGAGACTCGCCTATAACGTAGTCTGCCGAACCTTTTCACCGATGTGCTTAGCAGAAATCAATCGTGGGCCGACGGCACTCCCGTGGCTTCGGTGCATTGAGTTCAATAAACCTTTCCACTGGTCCGGCACGTCGTCTTCGTAGAGATCGTTCGTCGGCAAAATTCGAGAACGCAGGCTTCCACAGTCGATGCACTCGTCGGGTCGATGTAGACCATTGAAATCTCTCGGAAAGCACTCGACCGGGCAAACCGCAAGCACGCTTTGTCCTTTGCACCCAATGCAGGGCTGAGTAACCACCATCGCCATATTTTTTGTCTCCAACCGTAGGATAGGTGCTAGCCTGTCTGATAAAAAATGACAGGCTGCAGCCTGTCTTAACCCAGGAGTGAGAAACCGAGTTTGGAAACCGACAACGCAGCAGCAAGAAATCCAAGAAACCCTGAGCGTGATCACCTGATCCGCCGGACGATGGTTGCTAGCGGGCGAGTGGAAAAATCCGGCGACGCAGCGAGCCGCGAGGTCCTGCTGACCGCTACCAATCGCGCTGGTCGCTTGGTTGCCACGCTTGACGTCGCTACAACCCGCGATGATCCTAGCGACCGTGGTCCCAGTCGGCGGATGGCAGCTTTTTCGAGTGCGCCAGACACAGTCCGCATCAAGTCAGCGAAAGCGGTGTCGCTGTGGCGATTGCTGGCGACATTCGCTCGTCGAAAGATGCTCGTCGATCGAGCGTCAGTCAGGCGATCAAACGTGTGGCGAGCAAAGACCCGTGTGTCGCTGAAACGATTGAGTCTCAACTCTCCGAATCGTCCGACCCGATTCCGGCGACGAGGCGGAGCACGTTCGTTTGCAACGTTGAAGGCAGAACTGCCGAAACGATCAAGTTTTGTTGATTGTCGAGGGTCTGCGAGCGGGCCGCAAACGAAGAGTTTGGCCGATCACTTTCGGAGATCGACGAAAAACCCGTACGTCGCCGCCTGTCCGCGGTGCGAGAGTTGCTTTGGCCCCGAAGCGAAACCGCCGAGAGGTGGCCAGGCGGCAACCAGTCTGCCGACGTGCCCCGAGTCAGTACACCGAAGTTCGTGCTTGGCCAAATTGATCAGCAGCGGCGGCTTCGGAAAGGTCTACGCTGCACGACTGCAATCCGAATGGCCGGACGCGTTCGCCGTCAAACTTCTTGGGCAAAGCGTTCTGGCAAAACGAAGACGCCGCTCGCCAGTCAATTCTCGCGAGAGATCACATCGCATCACAAATCAAACACGCTGGTCAATCATCCGTTACCTCGGCTACGGCGAAATAACCCACGGCGGACCGTACGCATCAGCGAGTGATCAAGCGGACGGTCGCTGCAAACGGTCGACATAACGCGGAACAACTCTGCAGATCATCGGATGGCTCACCCAAATTTGCAAAGCCATCGAAGCGTTGCATCGGTCCTGGGTGATCCACGGTGACCTGACACGCGACGCAACTGCTCGTCGCCGCCCAAGAACAAGAATCACCATCACCGGATTCGGATTCTCACAGGCGTCCACGCTATCGGTTCCGCCAATTTCTGGGTGAACACTGGGTTTCGCCGCTCCCCGAGCAAATGACCCTGCGTTCGGTTCGATCAGTATCAAGACCGACATTTACGCGCCATCGGCGGACTTTCTTCACTGGCTTGCTGTTTCGTCGACCACCCAACGTCGGCTTCCGTTTTTTGACGAAGCGGCTTGCGAAACGCTCTGCAGCACGATTCTGAAACTCCGACAAACGGAGCAGTTCCCGACGCACTTCAAAGCTTCTCACTGCACACTTTGCAAATCGCCCGGCGATCGAACAATCAACAATCACTGACATTATGAGAGCTTGATCAGGCCCTGTAACCGTCATTTCAAGCACGCCACCTCGAAAAGAGGCGATCACACAATCGGCGCAAAGTTCGGCAGTGAAATCGCCACGCTCAATCAGCGCGCTCAAATGGCTCATGCAGTCTCGGAATTTGTTCTGATCCACGCCGCGGTTAGGCAGTCCTTCGACCCGGCGATTTTGCGGTCCAAATTCCAAACGGAACGTGTTCACTTTGAACCGCAGCAATGTACGCTTCCGCATCATGGGTTCGTCGGAACAAGCCGGTCGTGGCTTCGCCCACGATGCTCACCGGAACGCAAGGAAGGAAGGGGCATGGAAAAGTCGCCAAACGAGTGTCGAAATCAACGAGTGCTTCGAGGGCGTAATCGGACCATTGTAAGATCAGACATTGCGAAACGAACCAGAGGAACCATCGAGGCATTGAGTGAACGCTTGCCTCTGTCGAAATCCGAGGACTGGAATCTGAACGACAAAATGAAGGCGAACGTAGAGACGCTTTTAACGATTATCGCTTATTACCATCGTTAACCGAGTGCCCTTCCACCAGTTCGGCGTTCGATTTTTGCCGGCCCAGTTTGTGGATTCACGCTCCTCAGAAACGCTGGCCTCACGAATTCACTATTCTGTTTCAGAATGGTTCGCCGGTGGCTTCGACGTAAGACCATTTCCAACTCGGCGTTTGTAGTCGGCAAACACCCGGTCCAGCCGTGTTCGAGTCTGCCGCATCAGTTGTCGCGTTGGAAACGCGAACGACCGCCCGCCGAAGATCCCTCGCGGCACGCTCGGTCCGCGAGTTGGATCAACTCGGCCTTGATCGTACCGTCGGATCGAACCTTCAATTCACTGCGATGCGCATCCAAAGAGACAACAGGTAATTTCGGTCGGTGCTGAGACCAGCCAAGTGTCTGCCGCTGCCGGGTAACCCGCACATCATCGTGACCGTGCCTTGAAATCCTCATGCGGAACGTAGTGCAGGTTCGGACTCGGCTTGGCGGAATACATCAACCGAGATGATCGGAAACGCGAAAACGGATATCGTCCGTCAAAGCACTGGTTCTCTCGCCACTAGTTTCCAAAGTCAAATTGTCCAGTTCCTCGTCGAATTCGTGGTCCCGGCCACGCGAGTCCGCCAACGCGAACAGATACAACAAACGATTCTCGGTCCAGCCAGGACATCCGAATGACCTCACGTTCGGCGCGACTGCGCGTTCGCCAAAATACTGGCCGGCCCGGGTAACGCACAAACCCCAAACGGCGCTCGCGCACTTCCGAAGCGGCACTCCAGATCCCGCAGCACGCCCGACCAACTGTTCACCTTGAGGCGTGGTTGGGTGATCGCATACGTCCCGGTCCCATTCCTGCACAGTCGTGATCGGCTTAGCGGAATCATGAAACAGTGCGGTCACAACAGAACCATCGGATCGGCATCCAAGCGATTCCATTCATCGAGCCGTGGGCAACTGACCGCAAACCATCTTCGATGCGTCCACCATCGCCTGGCGTGCCAGGTCGCGGTCTTGTTGCAGCCGGCCATCAGCGACACGGCCACGACTGCGACTCCGCCCACGCCAGAACCCTCGTGTGCGTGCGCGTTCCTCGATCTTGTTCCCAGTTCATGACCAAATATCACACCATCGACCACTCATTCGGCACCATCACTTGCTGCTGCCCATGCGTACTCTGCTTGATCTTCTCAATAAACTCCGGCCGCCAACTTGGCCGCCCAGTGACTGCGTCTCATTTTCCGTTCGGAATAGAGTCCTCCATCCGATTATCGGTCCGCCGTCATGGATTTCAAAGGCGAGCGACCGAACGCCGACGCACCGATCAGTGACTCCACCAGTCCGACTTCTTCAACGTCCCACGATGTTCGATCGGAACGGTTCTCGATCCCGGAACATCGAGCATCTCATCCGCTTGCTTAAGCGTCCCGTGAACACTGCCCGTCCTTGTCGTAAACGTCGAACTCGAAAAGTAATGCGGCAGTCGAGATAATGAACCGAATGCGAGCGTACATCCACTCGCCATAACATGATGAAGCCGATCACCCAAGACGGATTCGAGCACGCTCCGCTTCCCATCGTCCCACTGCTTGAACAGATTGTAACTGCGGATGCATCCCCTCGGTGATTTGGGTGCCCACGGCATTGCAGCAGTCACTCACCCGCTGACAAAGTGACACCCACATTCCGTCCCGTCCGACTTCTTTCGACAACAACGAATCATCCGCCCAGAAGAGCAAGCGATTTCGCTCGCCCCAATGCTTATCGTCGCTCGCCCACGGAGCCAAACAATGAGCCGTCGTGGAATATTTCACAAAAGTCGCCCCCGCGAAGCGCCCATGATTGTTCCCGTTTGAGAATGGTCAACAGAATGCTAGCGACACTCGTCACGGTGTAACAGGTTCGCTGATCAGGCGATCAGACTAAATCGAGTTGATAATGTCGTCTTTTTCGCTGTGAATTCTGCTTCGAAATGAGCCCAGCTTCAAACATTTGGCTTCAGTAGTGAGAGACGTGAACCAAGTCGCCTTGGCGGCGTTGTGGTGGTTCGGCCCGGGAGAAACGCAACGGCGGTGTGATCGTGACCTGATTGGCAGCGTTGCGATCTCTTTCCATCTTCGCTTCGTCGGCGTTCGATCATTTTCTTCTCATCTCTTGATCCGATTCGGTAGGACACGACGCGCTTGCACTTGGGCAGATAGTCCACACTTCCCTGTGCCCCGAGTGTCCTTGGACAGATACCGTCCGCGCGATTAGTTCTCTTCATGTGAATTCCAGAAATTTGCAGCCCACGTGGCAGTCGACGAACTCTAGGCGACCTAAAATCTTTTCCGGAAATGATGCCCTGCGATTGGTAAGCACCACGGCATTGGGGGGGAGCAAAATGG
>Ga0163217_1097276_pt1 | contig 18139 bp, 22 predicted proteins | sample SynspAceP_FD_185933 | JGI IMG/M metagenome (GOLD analysis project Ga0163217, IMG submission 185933) | Saline lake microbial communities from Ace Lake in Antarctica - Synechococcus sp. Ace-P (PacBio error correction) | ecosystem: Environmental > Aquatic > Non-marine Saline and Alkaline > Saline ...
AGGAGATTTATCATCGGAGCACATGGAAATTCCCGGCACTACCACGCTTGTTTTTTTCAACAATGGCCCCCCTGCCGGCCCAGCCCAATTCCTGGTTTTTTTTGCCGCCAGTGGACCCAAGGAAAGTTTTCCAGTTAACTTCAACCAGCCCAAGAAATTTATTCGCCGCGCGAGGTTTTGGTATCGTGGGCACATTTTTCTTTTTTCCCGCCGCCAAATCGAGTGGAGCCGCGCGCAGCTACCCAAACCTCGGTTACCACCCGGTTAACAGGAAGAGTGCAAACGCAGCAAATTGTCGCGCCCGGTTTTATGCGGCTCACGCCGCAGCGCTTGTTCCCAATGCCCCCCGATAATTGTGGAAACGCCTGGCGTATCCCGTCGATCGTGCCTGGTTCCCGCCTATCAGCATAACTGCCGCCGCATTGCCTCTGCCCGACAATGCAGAATTCCGTGGACGCAATTGCGAGGGAGCCAAGGCTGGCATGAAACGAGGCCTGGCCCTGACAACAAGCAATTTTCAAGCAAACTTGGGCGCTCGTTTTACACAATTTGGGCCTTACGTAAGCCCGAGCCAATACGCGTCGCAGATTGAGCAGTTGGCCTGCGTTACTTCCCGAGAGAGCAGTTTTTTTTATTTTTGAAATTTTTGAATGAATGGAAAGGCAGCCCCGACCACCTGCGGCTGCGCAGATTTGGCAACTCCACTGTCCCGGTTTTTAACCGAACACCAGTTTTTTAAGGCGGGTGCCGCCAATATCGGTGGTTAATCATCTACCATGCCGGAGGACTGCCGTGAGCAAATTGACCGAGCACTTTCGGGCCCTGGAAAGCTCACGCTTGTTTTGAAGTTGCTTTTGGCCGAGGAATTGGGGTGGCCATGCAACGGCTCCGTGACGACATCCTGCAACGATTTTTCAGTGGTGGTGACATAAACTTCAATTAAATGCCGCTAATTTACCCGAGGTTCACTGAATTCGGTTTTGTCGGCAGATCGAACCTCATGATGAGTTGGAATCGTTGTCGACGACGGCTCGTAGATGAGTCTTCTTCCGCCCGTTGCTGGCTCGGTATCTGGAAAAACCCACAGGTCCACTGGTAATTTTGCAGGCAACAACCAGGGCAACTCGTTACCGTGCTGAATGGCCTCGCGGCGCACAAAGGTGCGCTCTGCGTTTTACTCGATTAGTGATGATTATTTGCTTGCCTGGTTTAGCCTTAATGCGGTTGCGCGGCAAAATGCGCAGAGTATCACCGATGAAGGACTTTTTCTTTGCGCGTGCGCAGCCGGTGGGCGGACAACGCCAGGCCTCGGCCGAAAAACATGCGCGAGAATGCTTGGGCGAAAGGAAGTGCCCGCGGGTGCTACCGGGGCTGAGTCTCTGTGATTCATGGGCAGGTGGGGAGGTTTTTTGGGCCACGCCAACATCCGGGCTGGCAACTGCGTAACACGTTGGTTCGCGAAGCTGCTGGCGCTGCCGCCAGTTAACTGATGAGGTGCCCAATTGCCGGCTGGGCCATACGCCTGCTTTGGCCATGAACAAAGCCCAGCCATGTCCCGTCAGCCGGCTTGTCAGCTGACGGAGTGTTAGTGCGTGCGGAGTTCATTGCTCGGAGCGCCGTAAACATTACTGTGGAAGCGTCCTGGGGTTTTTCTTTATCCGAGTTCACGGTAGCAAAACCGGCGTCCGGTCGGCAGCCGCAAACGGAGTATTATCTGCGAATCACCCGTAAAAAGCAAAATTTGTTGATGGTTCCGCAAGCGCTGGATCTTCCTCAAGGCCAACCACTGCAAGGCTTGTGCGGACTGAAAAGCAGCCCAGCGGCTAGCCCGTCCGCTGCGTTTGAAGCGCAGGCTGAACACTGTTGGAGAAAATATAGCCGTGCCGTGCTGTGGGTGCCGGCAGGCCCCATTTAGCTGCGCGCACCTGTCGCCCCTGGTACAGCACCCCGAGTGCTGTTTAAGGCTCAGGGCCCAACGCAAACGAAGCAGCCTGGGGAGCAGTGACCAGGGCGTCGAGCAGATTAGCGCCGCCACAGTCCGCGTGGGTCGTGTATGAGGCCGGTAGAGCATGCCGAAGCCCGTCTTGGACCACGGGGCCAAAGGCGGCGAGCTTGTAATCCGCATTTAGTATGTCAGTGGTGCCCCCTGCCTGAAAATTACCTCGCCGCGGTCAGTGCGGTGCGGTGCTGCATTATCACAGTTCCTGCGTGGCATATACCCATGGCCGACCAGCAGTATAATATTCCCCGGGTGCAAAACGCGTTGATTGTGTGCCAACAGCGCCGGGTTTTATCTGCATCGTAGCCACTGGTGCAAGGCCATGGCCAAGCTAGCCAGTTCTCACTGATCAGCTACGCCCCCACCCGCTCTACGCGGTTGCGGAGCCCCCAAGATAAAAACACTCGCAACCCGCGCTGCTCAGCCAGGGCAAGAAAACTCGGGCGGCAATCCATTAACGAAAAGCGGTGTGTATTTTGCGTGTCGATACCGCTGCGCGGAGTAGCCATAAGCGCACCCCATACCATCGATGTAGATTCGCAGTCACTCCCTATAGAAGCCTGCCCACCGCAAGCGTTGCTGTGCACCAAGTATAAACCTGTGGCAAGTGTGGTGCCCGACAATGTTTGCCGCGCTTGCCGCTTGCGAGTTGGACTGTGAGCTGCTTCCAAACAGCAACCTGCAGGCTCCGAGTTGAATGTTGGCAGCCGCAAAGGCTCGCATGGCAATCGCTGCGCAGGGGGCGGAGTTCAGTCATCGGTAACCAATGAGTTTAAATCCGCCCAGGTCAATGCCATCAGAGCTTTGGTTTCCTCCAATGAATCACGGCTTAAGGCGTTGCCGCTGTGGTAGCGGGCAGTGCGTAAGCGGCGCAGGTTGACGGCGTCAATATGGTTTTCGCCCACGCGGTAAAACGCAGCGCAGCAACCCGTCTTACGCTGCGTTTAAAAAACGCTCAGAAGCGAAATCACGCTGTGCATGAGCGGCAATTTGGTGGCCGGCCTGAGCGGTTTGCTGGTGCGCAGCTGGCGTAAACGTTCAGGGGGCAGGCCCAAGAGAGACCTGCAAGAGCCTCAGCCAAGACTGTCCGGGCTCAATCGCGCAAGTCCTCGTAAAACCAGGATGAGCACGCGTCTCTGCCGAAGCCGTTCATATGTAGTCTGTAAAAGGGCGCGGAGGTAAAGTGGCTCTTTCCCGGTAGCGCAAGCAAGGTGCGAGGCAATTTTGCGAGCGGGTTCAGCCGCCAGTGCTGGGCAAAATTCTTCATGAGCTCTTCCCCATCACCGATCGCGCATGGCACCAGCGGAGTATGCGGCGTCGGCGGCTGCCTCAATATAGTCCACAATGTGCGCCTGCGATTGAAGTCATGCAGCCGCTCTTGCATGTAGGCTCCGACAGATACCAGGTGCTGGCTCTCCAAGAAAGCTCGCGTTTTCAAGGTGCGCCTCGAACAAGGCCAGATAGGCCTGCTCTGTGGCCGGACCACCCAGGATGCCTGCGCTCATCGCCACCCCTCCGTAGTCCCGTCTAGCGCGTATAGCCCGCTGTGCCAAAACGCCAGTAAGCCAGGTTCCTTTTGTTGGCTCATGCTGATCTTTCCGGTGTTGATCGAGCATCAGGGCGAGGGTGGTGGTGCCGCTTTTTTGCGCGCCTACCAGAAACAGGTTTGGCCGGCGCGTTTCATAGGCATTGCGGCCACCGCCAGCCGAAAGCACCGCGTCCGTTTGCGAGAATCTCAAGTGCCAAATGGAGAGACCAGTTTTCGATGTAGTAGAGGTCGTACTCAAGAACGTTTTTTTGCATTTTTCCTCCAAGAGTGTCCCGTTCCGCCGCGTAACCGTTAATTTGCGCCCAGCCGTAATGCCCGGTTTCACACGAATTGGGCGTTGCATGTAATGTCCAGCAGGCTTTCGATACCTGGGCGTTTAAGCGCTAAAAGGGTTGGTGGCCGCGGGCCGACCAGTGACATGTCCACCGCGCAGCACTTGTACAGCTGCGGCATGGTTCGTCGAGAGGTCTGTGCGCCCGTAGCAGCGCGCCGATACGCCGTGATGGCGCGGGTCATCGCGCTGGCCTGCTGGTACCCAAGTCGGGTGCATCGCGCATGGTGCGAAAACTGAGCACAGCGAATGATACGTCCGCCGTCCACAGTGTCGAAGGTTGGGAAAAACAAGGTAGGCCCCGGGGAATCAAGACGCACGATAGCGGCTATCAGCATAGCAGGGGCACAGCAAGTGCCAAGCCAGCATCAAGCGGCAAAAAGTTCGGTCAGGACTGCTTTTAGCAAAGGCCTCTGGCCCCGTCTAGGGGCGTGGCGTTTTGAGTTTCGATGACGGTAAGCCCGTCGATGTCACTGAATACGATGCTGCAGCAAGGCGCAGCAGGGTCAAGTCGGAACAAAGCGTACCGGCAAGGCTGCTCTGCTGCAGGCCAGCTTGCAACACAGAATCAGAGAGTGCGTGCGCGGCGTCGGGTGTCAGCCAGAGCTCGTCTAATTGCGGTTTTTGGCATTGCCCCAAATACGTTTCAAGGTCTTCGAACTGGCCGACCCGCGCAGGCAAACTTCTTGGGTCGCACTTGAGGCTCTCCGGGCGCGTGGAGCATAACCCACCACTTGGCCGTGCGGCGGGCCATAACTTGGATCAGGTGCTGTGCCCGTGGCGCGACGCAAGTTTGCCCCACACCCTAATAGCAAGATTCGGCGGGAGAGGTGTGACCCAGGGGGCCGTGCAATAAATCGCCACGCGGCCATGCCGAAGACGGTCCAGTTAAGCCCCAACCGACCATCCAAACACGCGAGAAATCGGCGTCGATTTGGTCAGGGTCCGCACCAAAATTAGTCCGGCAAAAAATAGCAGCACGCCGGTGCTGCGGCTGCCACGGCCGCGGATTGGATGCGACAATTAGACTGTCGATAGTGCGCCAGCAATGGGGCAGCTAGCAGCAGCGGCCAGCAAGAAGGCCAAGGAGCAGCGCGAATTTGATAGTGGTTTTCCAATGCGGGCCGGCAAACCGCGCAGCGACCAGCTGATACCACCGGCGAGGGTGAAGCGTCAGCGCACCAGCAGCGGAGCGATAATGCACCGGAATGTGAATTGCGACGTATTTCATCACGATGTTTCCGGCGGCAGTCCGATTGTTCCACAGCTGGCAGCTGGGCAAAGGCAACATACAACACCGACGGCACTACGTACAGTATAGCGCGGTCGAACGTTACACCATTGACCGCCTGCTTGAAAGTAAGGTGGGTGAAGACCAAAGAATGGCAAGCAGGCAGGCAGAAACCACGGCGATAAACACCGGTAGGCGACATGCTGCGAACTTTCGATGCCTCGCAGCACAAGGCCTGTTGATAGGCCATGCAGCAAGCAACAGCCAGAAAAGGTTGCCAGTTGGCAAATACGAAACAAAACTGTCCCATAAAAATCAGCAAGGGGTAACAAGGGGTGCGGGCGCTTTAGACGCAGGGTCGGTAGCGGGCCCGGCAAATCGAGCACCAAGTGGTTTGGCAGCAAACTGTGCCGGCCGTCTGGGTGCAATCCTAGGTAAGCAGCCCAAGGATGACAGGGGCGGGGCCAGCGCCGCCGCGTATATTCAGCCAGCGCGCCGGTGGGCGCAAAACACAAGCAGGCCACCAGCGGCCAACTAGCAAAAAGGGCAAAGCCAATGCCGGGTAGCTGTTAAAATAAAGCACAGCAACAGCGCCAGTGCGCCGGCTAATTAAGCCCCATCGGCCGTTGCCCCGATGTCTGCCCCACTGAGCGAGTGGCCATGCGCCAAGTGCAAAGGCCACGGCCAGCCAAGGTCAGCGTAGCCGGGCAGCAAATGACATGAACTGTTGGCTAGCGGTTGGCTCAGTAACGCGAAGACGCGATGGCGCAGATAGGCGCTGGCAAATGCTGTTGCCCTCAGGTGCCCCAACAAAGCTGCAAGAGGCCGCGAGGGGAGGCAGCAGCCAGGTGCAAATAGAGCAGCGTTGTGATCAATGCGTGCCAGCGCGAGCATCGGCCCAGAGGAGAACAACGGCACTCCTGGGGGATAAAGATGCGCCGCGGGTTGCTAAGGTATACGGCCACTGACTCAGGGGGGGGCCGGGCAAAAAAAAGCCCCCCCCAATTTTTTGGGTTTTTTTTCGGGGTAAAAAAGCACAAAAAGGACCCGTGAGTGCTTCGTGATGGAACAGACCACAGACGTGGCGCCAGTTCATCGCAGGCATGCCACGCGAACAGCGGCGCAGCAAACAGTTCTTTCGTCAGGGGTGAAAACGCGTTTCGGCCAAGAACACAATCAATGGTAGTAGCCAAAGTAATGTCGCTCCACTGCCTGGCGCAAATGCGCTTTCGGCCAATGACCTGCGGCTTAATGGAGTAGTAGCGCACGCCGCTGAGCGCTTGCCAGGGTCCAGTGCGATGGGAGTGAAGGCTAGGTTGCAGGCCTGCGGGGGAAGGTTCCACGCGGGGAGAAGTAGCAATACAATCAGCAGTTGGCCCAGCATGAAAACCGTGCCCAGCAGCAGGCTGATGGTGCTGGGCAACCAGGGCGGCGCAACGCTTATACGGCCCGATAGCCATGGCGGAGGATCAGCGCAATCGCGAGTGCAATAGGGGCTAATCTCTGTAGCGAACGGTCAATGGAGTGCGCCCGGGCCCGCGTAGCCGCTGATCAGGTAGAGGTTAGCCCAGGGCGTGTATGTCACTCGTTGAAACCGCGGTAGCGTGGGTGTCCATCGCTCAACATCTGTGCTTTGCCGAGAGTACTGATGCAGGCACCGCGGCCGAGGCGGTTAGCACATAAGTCCACTCTTTTGCGGCGCAATTCTCCGGGCGACATCAAGCTGGCCACCATAGTTGTAAACGTTCGCTGGAACAGATGAAACTGTAGCCTGAGTCGGTTTTGAAGTTATGACCTCTGATTGTGCAAAAGAAATACCCTCGAATCCCTCAGCGGCAAGGCGCCTTTGATATGCCGAGCGTAGTCGTTACAGGGCGCCCGTCCCGCCATCGCCTCAATGTTTTTCTGCTTGTTGCTCGATGCGCAAAAACGTCTCGGGTTTCACCAGCAGTTGCGGTCGAGTTGGCGCCTGCCATAGACGATCAACAACCACCAAGGATGAATAAGGCCAGCAACCTGCACTGATCAGCGCGCGAGTCCTGCCTCGATGCTTGAGGCCCAACAAAGGCAACGAAGGCCTGAGTGCTATTGCTCTCCAGAGCCCTAACAAGGGCTGCCGGAACTGTTGCTTCGCTTTTTGGTGGCACAAAATGCCGGTTGATTGACGAGCCTGAAACATGAATTGGTAGCGTGCCACGCGGTCCAAGCGGACTTCACTAGCGAAGCGCGGGGAACCGTGCTCAAAAACGGACGGAAATGCAATGTGATCGGGTTCGTCGCTGGTGCCAAATGCCACCTACGGCAACCTCGGGGTTGTGGCCTTGCCACAGATTCCGGGTTGGGGAATCGGTGCCAGCTCGGCCCGGTTGCCGGCGCCTTCAAAGTGGCACAAAGTATGCCTACCGGTGTCTCGGAGTACGCCAAACAGATAGCGCCAGCCAGGTGGCCACCGGCCAGATCAAGCCGCACATAGCGGTAATGATCAAGGGGCACGCTGGCCTAATCGAAAATACGGCTTCTTCGCCCAGCATATGGCTAAATGACCTGGGTAATCCCCAGCCACGGCTGATTCCGCGCGCGCTCCGGGACGAAGTCCTTTGCCGCTGAAAAACCTGTAGCGTGGCGCTTGGGCGAGTTAAAGGGGCCTGGCGTTGGGTGAATCACTGGGAGCAAACAGCCAGACTAGCGCAGAGCTTGCGAGCAGGGGCGCCAGCGCCCAACCACAGCGCCTTGGACAAATGTCACTCGGCAGAGCGCGCGCCGCGCTGCAATAATTCTGTCCTGCGCGGGAGCAGAAGGTTCAGGTTGGCCTGGCTGCCTGAACGCTTCATTGGGCGCCCTGGGGTTAATGAGTATGTTGTGCACAATAGCGCCTGTAGCCCCCGAGGCTCCAGAACAACCACAGCGCACATCGGGAGACAAATTTCGTGTACCTCCGGCTCGTTGTGCTGCTTGCCGAGCTTTTCTGGTTTAATGCAGGCCTTTAATAACTGCCTTGGAGATCGATGGTCTGGTTCGTTCTTGGTCCTTGTGGGGCTTGTGCTCTTCAGTGTGCTGTATTACGCGTGCCGACCCTGTCGCAGTTTGATGGCCCGACGTCCCGGCGCCTACAAACGCCACCAGTTGCCGCACGCGCAGGTTCTGGAAACGCTTTCGCGAAAATGCTGCGGGGGGGTGAAGTCTGTGGGCGCGGCCGTGGCCGCTTTTTGCAGTTACCTGCGTAGCATGAATGGATGTTTTGAGTGGGATGGCCGCGATTTTGTGGCCGGTTTGTGCCAGTGGATTGAATGGTGTGCGGCGCGAGTGGTGTTGCACCAGGGACGAACGCCGCAGCGCCGGTTATTCTCTACATTCATGGAGGCGCCTGATAGCCGTAGCCACGCAGCCATCGGACATAAGCAGACCGTTTGGCGCGCCTCACCGGGTGCTGCGGTGTTTTGCGGTCGACATACCGCCTGCTTCCGGAGAAATCGGCGCATAACAGGGGATTACAAGATTGCCCGCGCTGCGTGCGGTGCCTGCTCGACAATGGGCCCTGATGGGCCCCGCCGCCGCTCGATAACGCCATGATTGCCGGTGAATCTGCCGGTGGCAGCCTCTTTTGGGGCTTGATTGCGTGGATCCGCGATGAGGGCTGCGGCAAAGCAGACGCGCTATTGGATTTTCGCCCTCGACGGACTCACATGAGCAGCCTCAGCATGCGGCTCCAATATCGCAACGGACCCGCTGCTGCCCGCCCATGTTCAAGCTGGATGGCCAAATTCCATCGCTGCTGCTACTGTTGGATGACTGGTTTATGCAGTCCGTATCGCGCCCCTCAGTCATTCCCGAAGTGTCTCCGTTGCGCGGCAATCTGCGGGTCTTGCCCGCCTGTATTGCTGCAGGTGAGCGAGCAGGCCGATGCCTGGCTGGATGATTCGCGGTCGCTATGCTGCGCGGGCTGAGCAGGCCCGGTTTTCCCCGGTGGTGCTGCAAACCTGGCCCGCATATGTGCACGTGGGGTGGCAAGATATTCACGCCTGAGTTGCAGGAAGCAGAGGAGGCCTTGCGCCAATGTTCGCCGAGTTTCTGTCGAGCCGCCAGTATACCACGTGCTGAGGCGGCGACTCTGTGAACGCACTGCGCTCTGGCTTGGTGTTTTTGGTGATGGGCTGACGTGATTCCCGTCGGGCTGGCATTTTTTTGGTGTTTTTCTGGTGGTGATGTCGTTTTTTTCTCAATGATATTCGGGTGTGGTGGTATTTTGCGGTGCCATGGCTTACGCGTGTGGTGGAAGTTGGCGCCCTGATTGCCGGGTGAAGTATCGCATCCAAGGCCTTGAAGAACCTGCCTCAGCGGGACGATATGCGCCCGCATTGGTGCTATGCCGAGCACAGTCCCCACGTGGGAAACGTTCTTCTTCCCAGTATGACGACCGCCCCGCTGGCCTATGTGTTTAAGAAGAGCTGCTGCATATCATTTTTGGCTGGTGCCCTGGCGCGTCTGAAATGGGGTGCATATATTGATCGCAGCAAGCGCGCAGATGCCTGGAATCGAGTCCGCTGCAACAGGGCCGCGTGCTTGGAATGGATCGCAGGTAAGTGGGTGATTAATGTTTCCCGAGGGAACGCGTACCGAGCGAGGCAGTAAAGCGTGTATAAGAAGCGGTGGCTTACCGCCTGCTGGTGGCGACCGGTGCGAGTGTTATCCCACGCGTGACTTTCGGGGCGGTGTTGCCGCGCAAAAAACGTTCTCGTTATTCCGGGGTGTTATCGATGTGTCTATTGGCACGTCCCGTGTCTGCCGGTCGACAAGAGATCCTGGCGATTGAAATGGACCACAGGTAGAGCGTTGGATCGAGGGCTGAGAATGCGGCGGGCTTGATCCTGAAATTGCGTATAAAGTCCCGGTGAACTGAGAGCACCCCAAGAGTAACACCTTATGCGAGAGCGTCATGTCCGGGTTTGTAATCGCCAGCGTGAAATGAGGCGTTCGCTGCTCGCTGGGTGACTGACTTGGAGCGCTGCGCCGCAAGAGCTGCGCACGTTGCCCTGCAAATTCAGTATCTGCGCGGTGGACCGGGGGTGTCCGTCTGGCACAGGAAGGATGGGCTGCTTCAGGCGCTGGTAGTGATGCCACGACCTTGCTGGGGCTCCCAGCCCTGCTCGCCAAGGGGGCTACGCCTGCGCCCCGAAGTCTGACCTGTTTTTTGATGCACAGGTAGATGTTCCCCCGCGGGCACACTGGGCGTGGAGCTGTTTGCATCGCGAAGATGCCAAACCGGCGCATGTCTGTCCGTCAGCTGGTTCGCTGCTTACTGTCAGCGGCGCTCCGCACACCGTTTTGGCCGACACTCTGCGTGACTAGTCTACAGTTGCTAAAGATCCTGGCACACGCCGGGGCAACTCCGGCGGCGATAGCCTCGCGGAAGCCCTTGGTGGGTGATTTCTACCAGCTCATGTGGGCGAACAATTATTTTTAACAACGGATCTGTCGGTCTCAGTGCAATCGCTTGGACTCGCTGCTTGGCCACACAGTGTGATTCAAGAGCGCAGGCGCTCGCGGCACAGGCCTTTGGCGCCCGGCATACATTTTTTGTCACCACGGCACTTCAACGCGCGACAGGTGATTCCTGCAGCAGCTGGTGGGGGCGGGCGGCAAGGGTCTTGTTGATCAGGCGTGCCATAAGTCAGTGCATCACGCGTGGTCCTGTTCGGCGCGAGCCGTGGTATCTTTGCTGCCTCATGAAACGCTCGTTTCGGGTTCTATGGGCCCGGTGCCGTCAGGCCCGCTTGTGTTTCGCGCGATCGATGCGCAACCGGATGCCAGACTCCTGGTGCTCACCAGCTGCACCTAACACGGTTTCGCTAATAACCTTGAGCCGATTATCCCGCCGCACACGCTTCGGGGATCAAGGTGCTGGTCGATAGGCATGGTAAATGCGCACGGGCGGTTCCATCCCGCCCCTGCGCCCTGGTGCGCTGGACTGCGGGGGGCAGACTAGTCAACCAAAGTACGCACAAATGCTTTCCGCTTTTTTTCTCAAGCCAGTATGATTCACGTGGCTGACCCCGACTTTGATCTCCATCGCTTTCGCGAAAACCTCAATATGCACACCTCACGAGCCCGCAGTACGCGATGATTGCCAGCCTGGATGGTGGCGCGCAAGCAGATGAGTCTTGAAGGGATTTTTGCGTCTCGAGGCCTGTTTTCGGCTTGCCGGCTGCGCTGCCGCGCAGGGATTTGATGCAACCGGAGTGTTTTCGAGTGCAACGCTAGCCGTACAATGTTCCCGCCGCTCTGCAACGCTGATGGCATTCGTCTTGATCCTTTGAAGCTGAGTGTCGATGTATCGGCGTCGGGTTATTCCCAGCACGGCAAGCTGCAGCTAACGCTGTTTGAAGATCACGGTATTCAGGTGGAAAAAAGTGAACGCACAACACGCCTCAGTATTCTGGTCCACTATCGCGACCACTGAGAGCAAGGTGCTGCGTCTGCTTAATGCGTTGCAAAAGCCTTGCCCGCAACGCGCCCGCGCGCACGTTCTGGCGCGCCCGACCGGCGAGCGACAGCCGCGTTGCCGGCGCTGACTGAATTCGCCTGCCTGCCGCGGGATGCCTATTTTGCTGCTGGGTGTTCTCCTGCCACTGCAGGGGCCAGAGCAGGGTAATTTATCCCGGCGCCTACTGGGTGCGGTCAGTGCTGACCCAGATTGGTGCCTTAATCCCCGGGCATCCCGGTGGCTGGTTCCAGGGCAGAAAATATCCCAGTGAAATTGCCGGTTTTTTGTTTGAAACTGTGGTCGCGCCAATACCGGTATCGAAGATAACCACGGCCGTGGTAGAAAGCGAGTGGTGAGCCCTGCCCTGCGTATTGTGCAGTGGAGTAGGCTCCGCCTGAAACGCTAGGGCTGGCCTGATACGTCCGGCTTTCGACTAGGCCTAGAGTTTTTTTTGCGAGGGAGAAGGTATGTCCATAACAGACGCCGTTGATTGAGTATTTCCCACGCCGGTGTTACCTACGAGGGTTTCTGGCGTGGGATTGACGCCTGCTACCAACCGTTGCCAGGCTTGCGGGGCTCACACGTGGGCCGGGCGGAGCGAGTTTGAGCAGGGCATAAGCTGCTTCGCTTTGGCAGAGGCCGGCTAATGTTGGATTTGCGCTTGATATGTTGGGTGCGGTGTGCGTGGCGAGGGTGCCGAACAGTGTCAGGCACTGATTACTCGCTGCTGCCGACGCGTGTCGCTGCTGCAGGCACTGGTGGGGAAAGCGGTGGCTGTGATTGGGCGAGCAAGCGGAAAGTGGACGCCACGCGTTTTTGGCGGCAATCGTTATTGTTTCGGCGGCCTCACGTGCTGGATCTCGCTCGTACTGGGGCAGATGTTTGTGGGGTGGCTAGTTTTTCACGGCCTTGTTCAATGCCGGCAGAAATACTGCGGGCACTGCAATTTCGTGCCAAAGTTGCTTTGTCTGCACGGTTAATGACACCCGATGGGTGCCACCGATGCCGTTGTGGCGTTGGCGGCGGAGCTCAGTGCGGCGGGCGCCTGAATTGCAGATTCATGCCTACGGCAATACGCTGCAATGCCTTTACCAACCCCGCGGCCAATGATCCCGGCTTCGGTGCTGTTTTACAACGCGATGCCGAACCGGCGCTCGGCGCAGAGGCGCTGCAATGACTTTCCTTCTCTGTGAGGTGCTGCCTGAGCGCCTGCATGACGTCCTTTAAACTCCCTGCCCTGTGAGTTTCCCATGACTGACGAACCAACCCATACTGATTTCCCAACACAGATTACTGGCCGGTGACAGGGACCTGCCACGCAGCCTGACGACGCACCTGAAGGAATGTTTCCCAAGTGGCGGCCCCTGAAAAAAAGATGCGGACTGCCCGGTTGCTGGCGGCTATTGATACGGTTGCCACCCGTTCCTTCCTTGGCTGCTCAGGTACCCGACCTGGCGTTTGTTGCCGCGCACGCCAGTGACGTGCTAATGCAGCGGCTGGGGCTCAAAGGCCAAGACTTTTTCTGCGATGTGGGGGGTAAATACGCGATGTTGTTGGTGAACTATTTTTGCCATCGTCTGGTGGCCGGCGAAAAGAATCCAAGGTAACTGATAAGCGGTGCGGAACTGATGTACACGCTGTTTGTGTGCGCTGTCATCCGGCGCTGATATCAGTCATTGGCAGCACGGTGGCAGCCACACGCGGTGCAGCTCGGAGACTACCACCGGCGGCGGTGACCTGAACAGCGAGTGGCCCATGGATTGGTTTGAACCTTTCGCGCCTTACCCGCTGTTTTGAAAGTGGCTGCGCCACGCAGGAGGCTGGAGCCAGGCTGACACATGCAGCGCTTGGGGGCTTGGTGAATTCCGCATGAGTGAAGTGCTGCCGCCAACCCCTTCGCTTGGCGCGCGGGACGTATTGTCCTTTCCGCAGCAGGCATGGATACTGCAAACGAACCGTATGATCACCTGGCCCTACACACCAAGTGCAATGAACCGCGATCCCTGGCGGTGATATGGCGGCGTCAGTGATTATGACTAACCGTGGGTGAAGCCGCGCGTTTGGCATCGACCCGGGCGCTGGATTTTCCTGCGCGCGGGGCTGAGGCTTACGACATCTGGAATTTTCAGCGAGCGCCCCGTGCTGCAACGAGTCGCGGAGCGATTGCTGCTTGCGGCACAAGTGCGGCTGCAGCAGGCAGGGTTTGCGTTGTCGGCTATCGACTTCTTTGACCTCTACATTGCTTCCCCTCCGCAGTACAGGTCGTTGGCACGCCGCTTGGGCTGGCCATTGAATGACCCGCGTGCGTTACGGTAAACGGGCGCCTTACCCTGTTTGGGGGGCCGGGAAACAACTTAACCTCTTTTGCATGCATTGCAGAAATGTGGCGCGGTTTGCAAGGCTGGCACGGGTGGAGCCATGGGAAATGGTGACCGCCAACGGCATATCTCACCAAGCATGCGATCGGCATTTACTCTCGTGAGGCGGGAACCCAGCCCTTGGGCGCTGGTCCGACCCGATTTACAACCGCGTTGGGAGCGCGGCCCACTGTTGAGGTCGATAACGCGCCGAACGGCCGCGGTACCATTGAAAGCCTGTACCGTCGCATTTTGATAAAAGAAGGGCCCAACCCGCGGCAATTGTTCTGGCCGCATGGCCGATGGCCGTCGTTTCCTGGCCAATACACCGCGCGGTAACCTGCGGGATGTTGCAGGCGCTGATGATCAAGACCCAGTAGGGCTGGAGGGGCAGGTGACGCAGGGTGCCAAGGTGAATCATTTTGAGTTCTGAACAGCTTGCCGCGCTAGCCTCGTGGTCACTTCCGAAGGCGCTCGCAACCTGTGCTTCGCCGCACAGGGCGCCCAAGCAGCGGATTGCGTGCAGCAGCTGCGCAGGTGTCCTGGGGGGGCCCAATAATGGAGACAGGGCCTTTGATGCGGTCTGGAGAATAGTAGCATGCCGCTGATCCCTGCGGCGTTCCGCCGCTGCAGCCGGGCAATGAGTGCGGCGGGTCTCCCGCTTTCGCTACCGAGACGGCGGCGTTGCTGCCACTGCTTGCGCTGAAGGTGTACCTGTTTTTTTTTTTTTTTTTTGGGGTGCCAGAGTGCTTGTGCATCCTGCAGCCCCGAAGAGCCTCTGGGGCCGGGATACATAATGACGCGGGACGCGGGGAAGGCTGCCCGGCCTGTATTGGCTGACGACCGCTATACAGCGGCGCGTTCGCATCTGGCAAAGAGCAGTGCGGCTCGCACGCTGCGCGCCTGCATCGGGTAACTCCCGACAAAGCCTGCCCGGGAGTACCCATATCACGCTGGCGGAGCGCTTGGACGGCCATCAGAGTTGCTTCGATCGATATGGCAATGGATACCCCGTGCAATCAGTTTGGCCCTTAACTGGCTGCGCGAGCAATGCGCCGACCGCAGAGCATCCCATGCCCTGCTTGCATGGAGACTTTTCGCAAACGGCACCTTGCTGGTAGATGAGCAGAGGCCTGGTCGCCGTGTTGGAACTGGGAAGTTGGTCTCGAGTACATTGCGGCGACCCTGCCTGAGGATCTCGCTATCTGTGCGGCCAAACGTGTGCGCTTCGGCTAATAGCGACAAACGGTGGGTGGTTTCGCGGACTATGCCGGAAGCTGCGGCGGGCATACGCGCCTGTCGCCGGTTGGGCCGATCTGGAGGACGATTCATTACTGGGAAGTTATTGCTGTGCGCTGGGTTGGGGGCTGGTCTGTCTGACCAATTGATTGACCTGTATCGCAGTGGCGCGGACGCACTCTGGAGCGGCGCCGCGTTGGCCGCCGTGTGTCGGAATCGGAGCTGGACCTGCTGTGCTGCTCGATGAAAATGTAGCGTTACTGACGCAACGCCCGATAATGAGGTAGAGAGTATGGCCCAAACAGAAGCCACGCGAGTGTTTGGCGGCAGTTCAGGGTTTTCTCCTGCGCCAATCCGGTGTTGCGCATATCTGGAAGTTTTTGACGCCTATACGCACGCGTGTAGCGCGAACAGTTTTGGCGATCGTGACCCGGGAAATTGCAGCGCGGGCGCACACTCGACGCGCTGGACCGCGCCGCTGCAGTGGGGGGGGGTGGGCGTTTGGCTGCCTTTTTTTCGCCCCGCGACGGAGCAGCCCGCACGTGGCCTTGAGCCTTGCGACTGCGCAACGGTAAAGCCTCAGCGGATGCAGACCTTGTTCAGCCCTTGCGTCAACGCAACCCATGGGCCAGATGCTATCGACAACCCACGTATTCGCCTTTAAGCAGGCCGCGGCAGCGCTGGCCCGAGATTGGCGGCACTGGTAAGTGAACGAGGGTCTCGTGCCTTGAGCGCACTGGTGCCGGGCATATCCCGATTTCTGGCGCGTCTCGACGCTTCATTGATGCGCAGTTGAAGCCACTGAGCAGTTGACGATAACGCCCGCTTTTTTGACCACTCGCCGCGAGTACGTAAATCGCACAGACTGGCTCGCGAGGGGCCGCCAAGCCGTTGCGTGGAAGCCTTTTTGCCTGCCGAGGAGAGGCAGCTCCGGCGTGAAGCTTGGTTTTCTCGCCTATTGCCTGCCTGGCGAAATAACGGTGGCGGGGGATGCCACGTACCTGGGAATATGGCGGTGGTGCGTGACATCTGGCCGCACGCGATGCCTCAGGGGCCTTCACTGCGACCTGCAGAAACGACACATATCGTCGGCAACTTCTAACCACCTTGGCTTTCCGCGATTTTGCAGTGCGCCAGCGTGCAGATCCTTTTCCCGGGCAGTATGCCGGGACGTCGCCGTCCCTTTGCCTAACAGAGCAGACCATGGGTCCGATGCCACATGGCTGGAAACCACCGCAGTCCGGAAACCCGCGATGGTATTGGCCGTTGGTCTTTGCACGGTAGCAAATGTGACCACCGGATGCATGTGGGCGACCACATGTGCTGCTGTTATGCCGCGCAGGCACCGTGAGCAAGGGAGTGCGCGCGGTATCACCTGTTTTGTGTGCATACTGGCAGCCCTGCTTGCAGGTGGATGAGTGGCTATGGACCTTCAATATGCCCACTGACCATGCGCGGGTTTTCGTGAATAACGTCTGGGTTCCCCGAGTCGCCATTCTGGGGCAGCCCGAGCTGGGTTTGGCGGTGGCGGCAACATTCGTGCACGAAAATCTATTCGCCAGGCGCTTCGAGCTCGGTACGGCGCGCTACTGCATTCGCGAGTCAAGGTCGCCCTATGGCGCGCGAGCGACACACCTTTTGGGCCAAGCCACGGCCAGAACCAAGGGTTTCAGTTTCGCCTGGCGAGCTGCATGCGGACTACGAACTGGTGAAGGCACTGACCTTTCAGTTGCCCGCTGAGATGGACAGATGGTACCTAGCCAGAGGTGGCACGCAGGCTCTCCGACAAGGTGGCCATTTGCAACTAACCGGGCAATCGTTTGGCCTGCGAAGCTGCGGATGCCGCGATTCAAGTGCACGGTGCGCTGTTATTCGACGCTTACAAACAGTTTCGAACATCATTATCGGCATCCAAACCGGCCGCTAAATTCGTTTACCGAGGGCTCCGACGAGATCCAGTTTGCGCAAAATCGCCGTCATGCTCTTGGCTAATCGTAGCGCCCAGCCAATAGGCCTCAGCTTGGCCTCGCAAGAGCTGAGTTTGCGTGATCCCGTGTCACCTGAAGTCCTATTTTTTTAGTAGCTGACGTCATTGCCACCCGCGTGGCTGCTTCACTATGTATCCGAATCGAGTTTCATCAGCTGTGACGAGGAGTTTCATGACACATTACGGCCTATATTTTCGATGCGACTGCGCCACCCCCCGCAGCAAAGCAAGGCGGGCGGCAAGCTGAACGAAGTTCAAAGCCGGTGACTTAGGCGCAGGCCTTCTGCGCGAGCTGCAGGCGCGTCACTGATTTCGACACGGTCTTATGTCGATGAACGTCGTGTGGCTGTGTGACACCGGTCGCGCGAGCAGGGGTCTGACATGCCAAATGATTGTTCATAAATAAAAAAAAAGAATGCCGATTGGATGAGTCTGTGGCGGTGTTTCAGCTAGACCCGTTTTGCGCATCCGGGTTGGAGGCGGTGAATATTCGCGGCCCCAAAAAGTGGGCTTCCGGTTTGGGAAAGATCTGGTGGTGCGGGCGGTATCGAGTGCATGTCCGCGTGCGCTATGGGCAGCACGGCGGCGCTATGGGGGGACCCTGCTTTTAGCTTGAAGTCAGTTTGTGCCGCAAGGCCATTGGTGCGGATACCATCGCCCACCTTGAGGCTGGAGCCGTAGTGATGTCGATGCTTTGCGGTGGAGTCCCGCAGCGCCGCGCCACCCACGCGCGGACAGTGGCTACTTTGACCGCTCAGTATGCGGTGCGCAGACCCGCAACGGCCTGAATGATTCTGGAGCGGCGGATGAACTTCATCAAGCCGGCGACCACCTGGAAGGCCCTTGCAGGCCCTCAAACCGTCTTTCGTGGTGCCTGGCCAGATGGGGTTCGATTGACGTCCACTTTTGGGCCAAATACACCCTGGATCGAGTGAACCCTGTGCCCATCCGGTAATTCTCTGGCA
>Ga0163217_1042718_pt1 | contig 18136 bp, 17 predicted proteins | sample SynspAceP_FD_185933 | JGI IMG/M metagenome (GOLD analysis project Ga0163217, IMG submission 185933) | Saline lake microbial communities from Ace Lake in Antarctica - Synechococcus sp. Ace-P (PacBio error correction) | ecosystem: Environmental > Aquatic > Non-marine Saline and Alkaline > Saline ...
ATCAATGAATTGGGGGGGGGGGGGGAACCTGAGTCAAGATCTGACATCGTTATAAAACAAACGTGTTTGGCGTTTGGGGGACCAAGGAAGGAGGGTAAATCGCCCCCCCCAGAAAATCTGCGGGGTTGAGAAAGGAAGGCTTCAGTGTTACGGCACCCAGTCATCCGCAGCCCAAGGCGGTATACCCCCCAATCTCAGCATGTAAGCGGCGGGTAGAAAGACAAATAAAACACGCGGCCCTGGATTAACCAGCGCCTGGGATCGTCACGGGCCAAAGGTGGCGCCCAAGGATGCGTCGATTCACGCCCAGTCAACTGCGACATGGACTACAGTTCAGGTTAATCGGGAGGGGTACTGGTCACGGAGACCAGTGGGTCCGTCAATGGTATGAGTCGGCGATTCGCGAAAGGCTTAACAAAAATACCAACCGTTCAACCTTCGGGGGAGGCAACTTGAACAGTAACACCCAGCGGCGACCTGCAAAGCCGCAGAGCACTGGGACATCCAAGCGGGACAGCCGCGACGGTTAGGCTACGCGGTTCAAAATGCTTGAGACAGCAGCTCGAACCGCACCCGCACGTCCTTGGATTTCATCCGCAAGGGTGTCACCATCCCGCGATGGGGACGCTGGAACGAATAATGGGCGCGAGTGGAGGCGGGTGAGGGTTGCAGAGGAAACGGAGGGGCGGGGAAACCTTCGGGCAAGCCCTGAAAAATATCTATAGCAAAAGTGAAAGCCCGGCATACGCTGCGCAGCCAATCTGACGGGGACAGAACGGGAGGAATCGGAACCGCCTCGAACCCCAAAGAACCCGCAAGGGGACTTGCGTATTCACGTATCACCCAAGGGACATAATCGCCGACTGCGGACATCGACCCGCGCACCCGCCGCATGCTTACCCATCGACACATCACACCGAACCGCGGCAAAGTCGCGTTCCACCCAGCCCTGGCGAATTCACGGGCGGAAACCGGGTGTCGCTAGCCCAATTCAAATCGCGGACGGCCAATAGGTCTGGGGGACGCGGTTCGCAGCGCTTACACGGCCCGCCACACCTCGACCATACGATGGCGTAACGCGCTCGCTTGGTGTCGACCCAAACGGACATATCAAATTAGGGGCTTTTCCACAAATCACGACCTTCGAAAACGAAGAAATGCTGCCAGCGTCGCCCACGGCGCGTCTTCTCAGGCAAACAAACGCACCGACCGGGACAACACGAGATACAAAGCAAGTCATTTCCCCGTCAGCACGGCGACACGCAGACGCTCATCAGTCGCATCCGTGCGGCTGAATCCCGAGACACGCTCAGTACACAACCGGCGGCGAACACACCGGGCGAAGCCGATCAATAACTTATAACATCCCGCGGCAGGCAGCAACTGAAAACGGAACCGCGATGACGGCCGAGGTCGATCCGGCGCATGGGACGGCCACGAAACGACATACGAGGGCGTCCCGCTTAAGCAAAATAACCGGAAACCCAGTCAGCGAAATCCGCAATAAGGACGCCGGACAACGCTGGACAAGCCTGCAACGGCTGCGATCCTACGGGACGACAAATCGCCGCCGCTTGTTGCGCAGAGGTCGCGATCAACGGCATGCTGATCTCCGCTGACCATGCCGATACGCACGGCGATATGACGATGGTACGCACACTAGATCAGGGCACCCCCGAACTCCTGTAAAGTTTAAGCGTTCTATAAACGTCTGAAACATTCGCGGCCAAACGCAGGATCAAGACCACACGCCAGCGTCAGACCGCACGTCACCATCGCTTTAGCCCGCAGATATTGACTGGATGATTTGCGAAAGCGGCAGTCAAAAGTCCCGAGGGCCCCAGCGCGCGCACCCATCATGGAGCAAATTGCAAGGCGCCGTTGGCGGTCACAGGACGAACTAAGTGGCACACCAGCATCAAGCAAGCCGCATTGGGACCATCCATATCACCCACAATCACACGATCAGCTACGACCCAGAAGGCCCCGACATCCGGACATCGACAAACCAAGCCCGACATCCCGGCCCGGAGTTTCAGAGGTTCAAAGACAAGATGGGCAGACAATAATTCAAGGAAAACATCGAATGACCCGAAATTCGCTTCACGAATGCCGTCGAAATCGGCAACCGCGCAAAACCCGTGAGGAATACCTGACGGCCCGCTAAAAGCGGCGCGCACGGATTCAGGATTACATGGTCTGAAGGCAAGCCCAACCTGACCGCTACGCGTTTACCGGCCGCGCATGAGGGTCAATCTGAATAGCATGGGCAGCTCAAAGGTAAGGGCCTAATCACTGACGGACACCCGAAAGAGCGGTCACGGGGCAATAATCACACGGAAACGTCACGTGGCAATTCTGGCGTGCGCGGCGATGTGGCCGTGGCCTGATGTGCGATCACAGACGGCAGCACCGGCCCTCCATCGAGGCACGCGGACCGCGCGAGCTGTCCTTGCTATTGACCAAACTGGACTGACCCCCGCAATCGCGCCGGATGGCCACGCCTAATACACTGGCAGCGTCAATTTCGGTGGACCACCTCGCCATCGCTTCCAAACGGACCGCGCTGGCAAGAATCGCATCGGAAGACGCGCGATACTGGGGCAACGCCCTCACCACCCAACACAGCAACCCAAGGAGGACACATCCTGATGCCTATCCGTGGCTGCGATAGGCGTCACGTGCCCGCCGGCCAAGACACCCGCCATCGAACGTCCCAAGACGCCTCAGCAAAGACCCTGGCTGAACATCAACACCAAGGAACTGAAATTCGGGCGGCCTAAACAAGCAAGATCGAAACCAAAGACGGCGAAAACAAGCCAAAGACAAAGCCTTGGCCGAATGCCACAGCCCGCCGGCGTTGCAGACCGCCAAGTCGTATCGAGACGACCGACAGCGGCAAAAGCGTCTTTCCGAGATGAATGCCAAGAGAGACGCCGCAATCCGCCCGCCGGTGCCAAGCACCTCGCGAGCCGCAAAGCGAAAGCCATGAACGACGCGGGCAATCGCACGCGCTTTGCTTTTTGCCGCCAAAATCGCACCAACCGCCCCACCAATGACCACATCCTCAAGGACGGATCCGCACGCAAGTTCGGATGGCCATGGTCGTCGCACCAGAAAAAGACCCGATCCATGGATTTCAAAGAAGGCAACCCGCCAAGGGCGAGCCTGTCCTCTGAGGCCAATGAATGCGTTCGCGCGATCCTGGCAATCGTGACCGTCTCCCGGCAATAACCACGCTGGCACCGGCACGCACCTTGCAAATAACCGCAACCGGCAAGTTCACCGCCAGGACACGCCGCCGTGATGATCACCAGCCAGCGGAGCTGCTGTTGAAGCGCTTGGTCAACAAGACTGCTGCCGCCGCGATTAGACTCACTGCCTGCGACGTGATGCGAGGTCAACGGCCGATCTGACATATAGGCCACGCTACCGCTGGTGAAATCACCGCCCCGAACGGCCCGCCGCCGCGCTCGGCATCCTGCCGCTGATAAAGATCTAAAACATGGCTACCATGACATTTCAAACAGTTCGGCCTTCAGCACACACTCCGTCGGGCAGGTCGAAAAAAGGATACCAGCCAGCTTTGGTTTCGCTGGCTCGAACCGACGACGCCGGTGCGCACCCCCAATATCTTGTTGATCGCATGAACGTGGGCTGACGCCTCATCCGACATCCCCAGATGCGCCCGCTGATGTCTTGGACGCGAAGATCGCGATGCGTTCGCTCAAAACCCTCGCTGCCCAAGCGTTCACGCTTTACGCGCAGAACTGGACGGCATTCGTGCCTTGTCCGAAACCGGAGCTATGGGGGGCGTTCACGTGAAAGCCGGTGCACCCGCACGTGCGACATGGAACTGACCCAACGATTCACCGCCTGGCGCTTGCGGGCATCCGCTGGAACGCGATGATCGACCTGTCATCTAGACACTCGACCCCAGTTTTAACGAGAGCATCCCGGCTGCAACCAGCTGTGAATGGATGGACCACGACGAGTGCAGGCGTCCCCTGCAAAGAACATCCCCGCGTCAGGCGGCTCGACGCTTATTTCTTCACACCGCACCACACTCAATTTTCGTCTTTTTTTCTCTACTTTTACTTTTTCTATATCTTCTTCCGATCCTCTATTTTCTTCTATTATCTTCGAAAAGTTCTATTCCTTTCCACAAGGTCAGCCTATGCACGCGCAAGCATCAAGGCGCGATTCTCCGAGATCTTCCTCTTTGGCACAACTCTCACAACTACCGTTTTTGCGGCAACTGACAGATAATTCACCGTTCGCTTCTACGCAAGGCGAATTTCTTCCCGGTTCGGTGTGCGTGATGTTCAACGGTGCTCAGGCATCCCTTGAAACGCTGAATATATTGTTTTTTCACTTTTTTTTTTTTTTCCTCTTCTTTAATTCTCGTTCTTACGCGATAACGTGCCGATCGGACCTTTTTGAAACATGGTGGACCAAGGCGAATTTTAACATGCTATTCTTTCTCTCTATTAGCTGCCACAACCGCCACCCCTGCGCAAATGTCACTGACATATGAAAGTCACAGCAATCCCACAAACAAGCAAGGCCAGCCGTCCCGGGTTCGGGCGACCAATCAACGTCATCCTACCGGTCAGAAAGCATCCTGGATCTACCTGGTCCATGACACGCGTCTATATATGTATCTATCTTCGCTCTGTCTGTGTATCATATATCTATATATGCTCTATATTCTATAATCTTTATCTCTATATTCTATATCTGCTTACTCTATATGCCCTGTATCGCTGTTATCTTTTTTTTTTTTTTTTTTTTTTTTTTTTTTTTTTTTTTTCTTTTTTTTTTTTTTTTTTTTTTTTCTTTTTTTTTTTTTTTTTTTTCTTTTTTTTTTTTTTTTTTTTTTTGTCCAAATATATTATATTTTCTATTTGCCCTTCGGCCACTTCACAACACCATCGATAACATATGGCTATTTTCTCATATCTAATCGACGCACAAGCCCATTATTCTATTCGTCGGTAACGCACTGTGTATTTACTCCTCCTTTGGTATCGCCCCGCTGTCGTCTCTATCTGCTTCGTTTTTTTATGTTTTTTTTCGTTCTTGTTCGTATGTCTGGCAATGGTCGCGTGATCCTCTCTTCCTTTGCATCTTCTCTTTACTTTGGTATTCTCTTGATCTTATAGAGTAAAATGCCTTTTTTTTGCGTGTTTGTGCGGCGTCTTGGACTATTTACGCAGGACTTGCCATCCGATTTCTAGGTCGGCTCACTCTGCGCGCTTTATCTTATATGCTTGCATTTTCTATATATCTATAATCTGTCTGACTGGAACTAAAGTTCCTCTCTATTACGATCGCGTGTCTGAAGAAACGATCGTGTAGTTCGTATGCATCGTGCAAAATGCTATGTCCGGTCTGAAACCTTACATCGACGCCGATTAATAGTCCGTGGTTAATTTTCTATTTGCTTGGTATCCATCTTTTTTGCGGCGATTTGAACCTCTCTATTCGGTTTTCCATCATCTAGGAAGTTCGCGTGACCGCAGAAGCCAAGATCGGCAGAATGCATTCGCTAAGGCCTTTGGCCGCTGCCGTATCTCTCTATCTGTCATTCCTTTGTTTCGTCTATTTCTTTTCATCATTCTCGCCTGCGAAGTTGCGAGTCTTTTCCGCAAGTATCGCCAAGCGATATTTTTTGTGTTTGGTGCCCGATTTTGGCTTGTTTTGATTTCTCTCCTCTTATTACCTCTGTTATTGAATCTCTATGGATCGGCCTACTATATCTACTCATCTCTTTTATTCGGCGTCAAATGATGCCGCATAAATCCTTGTACGATCAAATTGCTACGGTCGTTGCGCCTTAAATGTCGATCACCATCTTGTCCGTGGTTTTGGTTGCACCTGATCGGTTGACGGCGCAGATCTGCAATTTGAAGAAACCTCGCCGTACGTCTTTTGTTCCGCTTCACCGTCATCTGCCTTCCTATAATTGAGCCTTGCGATCTGAGCACTACCAACCTTGCCTTCCTACTAGCAGAGACGACATTGACGCAGCGCGAGTGGCAAGCATGCCGCCTAGGCTTCGCCGTTTGAACGAGAACTGAACAGCGTTCCACGCTCGGCTTGCGATGAAGCTATATCCTTAATATCTATCTCTCTCTTTTTTTCACATCACGAAACCACCAAGCCCTGCATCGCGGGCTTTACATGGGCCGCAATGCCCACCAACCCGCCGCACGCCAGCAACACCCAGATACGGAGCTGATCCACAGATCCATGATCAGCAGGCCGTCGAGGCACGTCAGAACCCACGGCGTTGACTCGCGGCGCTTGTCCGAGGCCGTACACGCAAAGACTTTGATCGGGCGCAGACCCGCGCCGGCCAATCAGGCGTGCTGCGGCCGCTGAAGAACGATCAGACGGCGATGTACCGGGGCGCGACTGCCGGCGCCCAAGGGCAATCGCTGCGGCCTTTCGTTCAACGGACGCACCCAAGGGCAGAGCAATCTTGGCGCAAAATGGGTGCAAGGCTCACGAAAATCGGCAGCCGGCGTTGAGCCATCGCGCGGTGATCCTGCAAGGCAGCAAGAGCGCCGGGAACGGCTAAGACGCACCAGGCTGCAGGGGTTGTCAATCCGCCCCCCCGGGGCCCCCGCACAGGCGTCCGCGAGGGCGGTATAGGGCTGATGCCCCACGGCCCAGCGTTCACGCGGGCAGGGAGAATCCTGAAACGATCCTGACAGATGCGGACATCAAGGGAACAACCGAGTACACGTCACCGGATCGCCGCTAGAGCACAGTCCCGCAAGCATTGCCGAGGCAGGGTGCGGGCCCAAGCACCACACAAAGACGCCCAAAGGTCACGATCGCGTTTTGAAAGCGCGGGCCCGAACACAATCCCCGCAGAAGACGTCCGAGCACAGGCGCAGGGCAAACGGGCGTACCCGTCAGTTGATGGACACGCAAGGTCGAGCGGTCAAGAAGCGCGCAACACGCCACAGGCCAAAGACCACGCACGACCACCGCAATTCTAGACGCGCCAAAGAAGGTCGATCTGAACGAGGGCTTCGTGAGCGACAAACAAGCATGTCGCAATACCGCACCCATCGGCAAGGGCCGCAACCCACCATCGGTGCAAGGTCGTTCATGATTTACGTTCCGCATTTCGAGGCGACATGACAAGAGTTTAACGCGGCAGCAACATCCACATCGCCGACTGACCAGAAGGGTATTGATTATGGAGCGGCCAGTCGAATCAGCGACGTTGATCGGCGGCCAACAGACAACAGCAGATCGGGAACGAAGGCGCGGAAACTTCGTTGAAGGCCGTATCCAGTAGGCAAAACATCCGCCACTGGTCAACTCTTGACAGTGCACGGCCGCAGAAGCGCTGGACAGTTACGTGTCGCGATCTCAGGCATGGAAATTGGGGATGAAATGAAATCGCCTGACCCGCCTACGCTCACCGCATTGAACCGGGTTTACCGGACCCGGATATCTTGGCCGCACTTAGAGCTGGCGCACACTTTGTTCGGCAAGAACGCAAAGACATTCACGATCACGGCTCAAAAAAGCGCGCAAAAGGTCCCCAGATGACACCGATACCTGCAACTCAAACGCCCTCGCCAGCGCTAGCCACCGCTTCAAACCATCTCTGACCACGCCCGGCCCAACAAAGATTGCCGGCAGAACGGCGCACCCGTAATCGATCTTCGATCAAATGTCCCCGGTCAGCCGCAATACGACATCCTGCGGCGGCGGGAATCGTACCGGCTTGCGCAAGTCACTGCTAGCAAAAACGGCCAACTTCGCAACGGGTGCAACAACCAATGCGACCAAAAATTCGCCGCGCTGTCCCGACAACGCTGCGTCGCGGGACCGGTGGCGAGATCACCACCCGCCAGCCGCCCGAAGTGCAGCCAAGCTAACCCAGACGGGCGCATCTGCGCGTTCCGGCCAACCGATCCCTACTCGCCATCTTAACCAAAGAGGCCGATAATGCAAACAAAGACACCGCTCCGCGCGCTCCAAAAAAGCATGCAAAAAGGGCAACGATCTGATCACTGGAGCAACCGTCCGCGCCGATCACAATTGGCAATACACAACACCCGCGAATGACGTTCAAGGCGACGTGCCGAGGGTAAAGGCAGCGACACGCGGCGCATCAGGACGGCAAGCAATAGTCGGGATTGTGCCAACGGCTGACGTAGCTACGCACCGTCACGGTCACATTCCAAAGACGGCCAAACCCTCTAAGCAATAGCGCCTTCCGCGTCGCTCCCTTTTGGGATGTGCCGGACATCCCCAAAACTGAAAGGAGCCTCCATGGTTTGCAAATCTTTCCGTGCATCAAAGTTGGCGTTAGCCACCCTGCCCACGACTCACGACGAATAACCGCAAGTCACCGCTTCCCGCATGACATACACAACTGCGCAAACTCAACTCGCCCCCCCCATACTGGCACAAAGATGTAACCACCTCGAGAACCGTCCACAGGCGAAAAGAAAGCTGCTGGATACGCCGCCTGCAACGGTGAAATTGGCCTTGGATAGCCTGAGGCCGACCCGCCAAACCGCACGCAAACAGCCGCAACGCAACACGGACGCAGCCCAAAGGTGCGCGGAAATTACGCCTGGCCACGCCACGCTATACCGCCCTCGCGTGACACGCCCTCACGCCATCCGCTCCAAATGGAACGGCCGACGGCAGAACGAAACGCCGAGTCTACAAGCGTCCACGTCAAAGGGCTGCTGTCAAACACTCGGTGGCTAGGGCTGCGAAGTGGTCGCCACGTCGCCCCGATGAACCGGAACCAAGGATTAAAAAATATGGATTCTCCAAACTGACGGCACCGCCAACCATCACGAGAGCCCTGAGGCTTCGATTCAAGCCAGAGGCATGAGACGGCAGGGCAGCCCCTTCGATCACTATCACGCCCCTCCGTACGCGCAAGCGGGCTGGCGCAAGACACATCAAGAAACACCGCGAACAACCGAGCCAGATACCAGCGAACGAAACTAGCGAAGAGGAGCTCGAGGCCCGAACTGCGCAGCAGGACAGCCGCCCGGAGACTCTCCCGCCTTTGCGACGCCTGAAATACGGACGGTGAAAAATCCTGGAGTGCACCGCGACAACGCAACCGAACCTGGTTTATCCAAGTTAACTTTGCGCGTCTGGCGGACAAGAAATCCAAACGGGAACGGATCGAAGCGAAAAAAGGCGCCGATACCCCCGGCTAAGCAACGCGCCCAATGCCCGACCCGAAGGGACGTGGGGCCAGCTGAACCGGATGCACATCCTCCAGAACGCGGGGATTGAGGCGCACACATATATCTGCGCGATCCGCATGACACAGCAACGGTAATGGGCTTTGGGCCTACACAAGCAGCCCTCGGCCGATTCCCAGCACAGCAAGACTGCGTCACCCTAACGATCGACGCGGCCTGCCGCATCTGGCATACTTCGTAGCACCAACGGTCGGACGCAAAAGCACCGAGCGCCAGGACGGCCCGGAATTCCAGCGGGAACTGAAGGTATGAAAGGCAAGGACGGTGATTACGGCCTGATGGAGAGGACTCGCGTTTCTTCATTGAAACCTAATCTTTAGTGACTCATCAACTTGGCTTTCGCCATTCAATTCGAAACAGATACGTGCGAGCGTGTAGTATCGAACTTTTCACAAAGATGCAATTCCCCCTTTTTCGCCACCCGCCACCCAGGGTAACGACTTCACTTGCCGTCCAAAAGTGCGAATCCCATTCATCTTGAAGCTTCGTTCGCTTTGGAGACCATAGAGCATCCCCGCCGTTGATTGTCCGCGAAGCTTGAGAATCGAAATAACCTTTCGACACGGCAGGTATCAAGCACCAGGTTCGATTCATCAGATTTCCAATCCAAATCTGAACTGACTTCTTCCTCCAGATCGATAAGTATCATGCCAAGTTTGCAAAGTAAACTTCCCACACTTGCGAGATATTTGTGTCCGCCAGAAGGTAGACATTGTTGCGGTCGTAGGGCCTTCCTTAGCGCTCTGAAGCCCAAGTGGCAGTCGCCTGAAAAAGCCTGAAGCGCCGAAATGCGCTCAGTTTGATACGAATTGAAGGCTCAAGGTTGCAGAGAAGTTCAAAGAAATCCCAAGCGTGGTTAGGACAGTTCGAAATGCATTTGGGGATCGCGGGAAGCTCAAGAAAATATAACCATTTTAATGCTCCACGTGGTTGCACGTCGAAAATAGAAAGGTCAAAATGCCCATGCGTGGTCCGGTACTGTTGAAGCCTCATTGAAAATGGTGGCACTGTGCGTGGCTTCCGTCGGCGGGTGAGACAAATCGCCCGCCCGCGGTCTATCTCTGGCCGCGGAAAGAAATACCCTCATTTAGCCCACCGCTGGGCATTTTGGGGTCCCCTACGGCGGCGGGGGAAGGGGGGCAACCGCCTGGGCATCCCTTCGGGGGTGTCAATTCTGTATCAGTTTCGGCCCATAAGCCCGCCATCAACAGGTTCCTCCATATCTAGAGACCTAGTTCCACGGGGCCACCAAATCCGCGGAATCAACGTATCCCGCAACTTGAAGTGCACTCCTCGCTCGAAATCACAATGACCGCCAAGATGCCGATAAGTTCGGGTATTCCGCGTGGCTCGGGACCTCAGACCTCGAAACGAAAGTTCTGGACCAACGAAAAGCCGCCAATTTTGCAGAAGCCATTTGCAATGCACCGGTCGAACAAACCCGCTCAGCCCGCACGCTGTACGCGCAATAATCCTAACAGCTCAAAATCCCAAAGAACCGCTGCACCTACGTCCAGCGGTCTTGGCGTTCAAGATCCCCGCATGTCCATGCAATTTCGCCGACCTTGTGAGCTGCCCCACCGAAAGCCTGAAAAAGGCTAAGGTGCCATGAACAGCAGAAGGCAACCGCGCGCGTCTGACAAGGCTGACCGCCTCCATGAGAACCGACAAAAGCCAGCGTTGTGGCATGGGCGCGCGAAGATGCTGCCGCGCGACCGCCGCTTGCGCTGTTGCCGCGCTGCACCCTTGGCAAAGCGATTCCATCAGCGGAGTCGATCCGGCGCTTGCGGAAACATCGACCCTGCTAACGCAACGCGGCTGAGATGGCCAAGGAGCGCTTCCCAAATCTCTTCTGCGACCTATGGCGGTCGCCGCTGCACAGGCGCAAGCTTTTACCAAAGCGACATCAGTGCAGGCGCGGATCGGCGCACAGGCAACGAACTGCGATACCGCGAACCGCGCAATCGCGGGGCACTCAGGCACAACTGCTGATATTACGACCGCCAACCAACGGCACGCTCCGAAGACTTTCGCAGAATGCCAGCGTGCGCTTCGTCATGCAAAAGCGGGCAAACCACGATCACCGAACGTCCACCAGTCCGCAAGGCTGCTGCCGGCTTCGCAAAACTGGGCGTCAGCTTTGACGAATCTCCGGGACCGTTGCACCCTGACCAAAGCGTATCGCGACCACAGAGGCTGTCACGGGGCTGCGCGCGCGATGACTGCTGTTCTGGGACCGCGAAAAAGGCGACCGATCTGCGCGCAGCTGCAAAATGGATTCAAGCGCAGCGGAATGAAAGCGCAGCTTCCGCTAAGTTTCTGCTTGATGTCACATCCAAGACGGTGGACGTGAGCGAGCAGACTCTGTTCGGCAGCGTGAGGCAACACAGTGGCCCTGTTTCGCTGTCTGGGGCCGCGGTGCTCCTGACGATATCTAGATCGATGGCCGAAAAGACCGCGCAACATCCGCAGCGATGGCGCTGAGGCCGACGACGACGCGAAAGGCTAACGTAGCGATGCTAGCTGACGCGCATCATGCCGGCTTCGTTCGGCGGCAGACCTGCGCGGCGCTGCGGTGAAGCGCGCGGTGCGGCAACGCGCGCTGAAAAATGCAAGAATTTTGCAGTGTCTTGGCTGTTATCCTCTGCAAGCAATTCCGCGCGACGCGGGTACCAGAATTATTGGACCGAGATAGCGCTCGAAGTCGCGGGGGTGCCACCACAGTCAGCCCGCCGCCCTGGCTTCTCTTGGCAATGAAAGCTATGAGCATGCCATGGCGGCAATACCGTCCTTGCGCTGGTTCAAGCGCGGACAGTTCTTCAAGCTCACAGATTGCGTTTCCCGATGCTTCGGCAGGCGCACAAAGTTCTCGCCGACACACTGGCCAATCTCAATGAATCGCAGAGCAAACTGGAATGCGTTTCGTCGCATATTATAACAACGTCACCGAAGCAGTAGCGGCCATGCAGCGCGCAAAGCCGCGAAGTTCAGGCCGAAGGTTCCTGCGCTGCACGCCGCGAATAACTGCTGACCAGCACAGCGCAATCGATAAGCTCCTCTGGGCGGCTTTCGGGCTGGAATCGACAGCAACAAGGGCCGCAAAGGGCCGCGGTTGAACAATTGTCAGACCGTATTGACTGCCGAGGTCGCCTAAGCGCAAGCCGACGCTGCCCCGCGATCCGCATAACAATCGCTGATCTCGACGCAGATGGTAGCGCAAACGGCTTGTGGGCGCGTCCGACGATCAATCGATGGTGCCGTAAAAAGCGCAGCTGAAATGCACTGGCTTGGGTATATCCCTGAGCCGCGCCCTCGCTCTGTCGCGACTACTCCCCATGATTCAACGAAGACGCCGCCAGGCGCAGACCGAATTCCCAGATGCGCTGCCGTGAGGCGCAGCCGCCAACGGTGGCGAATTTGACGCTAAACAGAAGCCTGAATATGATTCGCTGCGGAGGCGAGGCGCCAAAATCCCTCGCCGCGCGGGCAAGCGGCAAAAGGATCCCGCCCGCGAGCCCGAAAAGCTGCCGACGCCGACGAACGCCTCGAATCGACGCAGACCCTGAAGAGAATACAACGCCGACTCCCGATCTGACAAGCTGTTGCCCGCGGCCTCAGATGCGCGTACGCAAGCCGTCGCGGAACTGAACGATATCTCGCGTCCGCATCCGATGGTCCGACGATTGGCAAAATGCTTTGGCCGATTGGGTCGCGTCTGGCCACTGACTCAAACGAGCTTCACCAAGTCGATCCTTTCCAGCTTCACGGGATATCAGTCAGATGACGGCACGGCTGCTCGTATGAATTCCATCGGCTCAGGCTCTCTGGGGCGGGTTTGCAGCCAGCAGCAGCCGGAAACGCCGGTGGTGTGTCCTAGGGTCACTAACTGGCGGCGGAAGTATCCTTGGATCTCTCAGCGGGTCGGCGGCATCCTCGGCATAAATTCGCGTCCGAAGGCACTTTGCGCGTCCGGCATTGGGTCCATCGTCAGTCTGGCACAGCCGGGCACCTCGGCGGGTCCGGGTCCTCGCTGCCACATCGTTGGCGGCATGCGCATCCATGGTGCAATCGTGCTGTCCTGGTATTGCGGCTGCAAGCAGCGTTCAAGCTTTCCGCACAAGACAAAAGAGCTGAATTCTGGCCCTGCGGATCACGACCGACAGGTAGGAAAGCCTGATCCAGTCGTCAGCACGGTGAAAAGAAGAAGTTCTGGTCTGTCCAAGAAGGCCGCACCACTTTAGCGCATTGACGAGCAACCCGCGGGCCCGCCTTAGCGCATCAACACAGACCTGCAAATCGGTCGCGCACCAAGGCCTGGCAATTGGGTGCGAGCGTGTGACGACTGTCACACTTCAATCACTCAGGCAACCAAGGAATCTGACGCTGACGCACAAAAAGACCGTTGCAAAGCTGCAGGTCGGTGGATACTTTGGCGGCATGGCTGCCCGGACTTGAGGCGCTGCAACAGAGGGTGAGGGGCATAATGAAACGCGCTGACCCCCTTCCACGTCTCTCGGGGCTGCAAAATGCTGTCCCTGGACACCCATCCGGGCGCGCTGTAACGAGATCAGCCTTCAGTCCGCTGCGGCTCCTCCCTGGTGCAGTGCGTCGGCGGCCTGGATCAAATCAACGCAGCGACACCACATCCACAGCGGGGTTCTACACCGAGCAAGCCGCGGTTCGACACGGCCACCCGGCCTGTTGACCGAGGCGCGGCTGATTGGCAAAGCGCCCGAGACTTTCGGCCCAGTTCCGCGCGATTGTCGAGGCCGCAGGATCTTACACTGAAAACGGCGCAAAATTCGCATCGCGGTTGGTCTGCCGTCAGCCCCTGGACCTTGTCCTTTGCCTTCCATAGATAGCCTCGCGAAAAGCTGGGCGCGCTGACCTCGGCCCTCGGTGGACCGCCCTCGGCCCGACAAATGACCAGACACGTGCATCCAACGCGGCGGCAACACACGCGGCAGTCGGCGGATAATTTTTCCGGTTGGGCTGACAGCCGCCACGCGGCTGTGCATGGGTGTCCGGACGTGGCGGATCTCGCGAACGCGGCCGCGACCTTCGCATCGCCCAGTTTTGCCAGGCTCACGGCGATGTGGGCCTGGCGTTGGGCGCAGCAAGGACAGCCTTTGCGCAGAACGGCGGGCGCTTGCGACACGCAGGAGTCGCGCCCTCGAACCTCAATGCGACCCAGCTCAATCAGGCGGCGTCCTGTGGCCGAAAGCTCTGGCTTGGCCGCGGACTTCAGGCGATGCTTGCGACGATGAGACGCGGCGCTTTGAGGTCATCTCGCGATGGTCTGGCGCAGGCAAATGCAACTCAGCGACATCCTGCCGCGAGCAAATCGGCCTCTCGAAAACATCGGCCAGCAGAGCAGACGTGCCAATCTTCAGGTCGTCTCGGGCAGGACCAGACGGGCCGGGGCGCAGGGCTTTGTCGACAACGGCGGAAAGGGTGGTGCAGTCTGTCCGATCAGGGGCGCTTTACATTTCCCGGTCGTCGGCGGCGTGAACCACAGCCGATCTGTGTGAATGCAGTTCTCGCAGCATGCCACGCCAACGGTTGAATGCAATCGGCAATCGCTGTCGATGGTGGCGTCTGACGATGCTTGCTCGCGTCATCGCCCTCGGTCGACCACCGGATGGGCTTGTCCCTCGCAGATCGGACGATTGAACAGCATTCGCTCCGCCAGGGCCTGAACCCAGCGGATCTGCCTGTCGACGAAATCTCCGAGCAGCTGAATGGAAATGCTGACAAGCATCCTCTCGGCGAAGAGACACCGTGCGGCACTTACGCGCCAACACGCTCAATCCAATGCGATTTCGGCAGTGCGCGCAGAGCGGCACGTCACCGGCAAACCGTGCGATCATCCGCCTGGAAAGGCGTCCGATATGTCTCGGGCGTTATTCTGCGGTCGATGCCAATGGATGGACCTGATTACCGCGCAAGAGCAGCGTCAGCGCGCACGTAATCGGCATTTCGTCAAGCTTCACTTCCAACCAGAACGATGTACGTCAGCATACTCGCGTGGCCAGCGATGCTCAGCAGTCAACTGATCGCATCCTGACGCTCAACAGATCGCGGCAGTTGATGCCAATGCGACGGTATGTGAGCGCCCAAGAAGCTCAACCGCATCAATCGGCACGCGTACCAAAGCACGGTGAGCGCTGCTCCGCGAATTGACCCGCAACGGCGCGATGACCACGGCGCAATCGGACATCCTGGCGTAAAGCCTCGGACGCGGCATCAGCGCGGTGATAAGTGCGGTCGACCGGAACAAAGAGGGATCGTTGGAAGCGCCGAAGAAGATTGCGGCCGCGCGCGACGCTCACTGCCTATCGAGCAACACCGCAGCGCAGTGCAGGCTGACACACAGAGCTGTGTTCGGAAATGCGATCACTGGCAACTGGGCAAGTATCAACTGGCACGCAGGGCTGCCAACGATGAACTGCAAGTTCAGGATCTCAAGGCCAGACTGTCAGTCATACCGAACTGTGAAAACGCGCCGTGGCCGGGAGTGAAACGCGAACGAGGCCTGCGACCGGCTTCCGACGGACACAGGCCGGCGGCCGTCAGGTTATCCTGGACCGAAACAACATCAAACCTATGGCGCGATGTTCGCGCAAGAGCGGCGCTGCCGGCGGCTGAAGCCCCGAGCCAATCTCAACAGGCACTTGCCAAGGCGCAGCCGCACGTTGGAAATCCACTCAACAGCGCAGCAAGCGGCGATCGGAGAGGTACTTCTGCATCCACGCGATCTCATGTGGCATCTCAGTTGGCGTTACCCACGCAAATCTGGGCGTGGATCGTCCGCAGCACGAAATTCGGGTGAGCGATCAAGTCTGTTCGAACGCAGTAGGGCAGATTTCGTCAACGGCGGCAAAAGCAACAGTACCGCTTCAAAAAACACGTTCTAATCAGGAGGTGCCTTTACAGTCAGAACCTACGCGCGCGGGCGAGCTCGTAATCAGCGGCGAATCTTGAAGCGCGCGGCAGGCACATCGAGCTGGGCGCATCCCCTCTTATGCGTCGACCACTTCAACCCCAGGCGTTTGGTCGTAGTAAAGGACGAGATATCAACCTGGCCGCGTGGGTCCACCGTCCCAGCCACCACGTCTCAGACCAAAGCAAGATCTCGACAACAGTCGCGGTGATCGAGAGCTGCGGGCCTGCGTGAAGAGGTGCCCGCCCTGCGCGCCGAAATATCAGGACACCAGAAACACGGTAGCGAAGTCGCGCGCCACCAACCTTTGCGCGAAGTGACCGCGACGGTCCCTGCCATGAAGGTAATCACAATGAGCGCCGCATCCCATCGCTGACGATGAGGAAGCACAACCTGATCGAAGCGTACAACAATCCCTAGGCTGACGCGCCAGCTTGGGAGTCGGACGGAATACGCCGAGACTGACACCGGACCGCAATCCCGTCATGCTAGTATCAGCCCTCATGCGGAAACACCGGCAAGACCCGAGACCGATGACGGCAACCAACGGTTCAAGGGCCTCAGCCGACAACCGAGGAAGGCCTCGATGCTACCTGCAGGACGCGCGTGCAGCTGACAGCATGGCCTGGCCCATCGAGACGGCGATCTGATCAGTGTGTGCCCTGCTGCGCTGGAACGCAACGGTTCGTGTCGTGCTGGACAGCCATGAGATGGGGTTGTCCATGACCAGAGCTTCGATATGGCAACAGAAAGCCATATCACCGATTACCGATCCTGGTTCTTTGCACCCAGATCGCGCCACTGATTTGCCCGTGACAATCTGCCGCCCATCCCGCACCCCGACAGTCACCTGGCCGATCGGCAAAAATACCGGAACTGGCCAGCTCGCTTGGGCGAAATCGACCTTCGCATCACGCTGAACGCTCTCGACCTAGCGATGGAAATCTCTCGGAACAAGGACCGGACCAGTTCGGGCGGGTACTGCGTCAAGCGGGCGTCGTCGGACATCCGGAAGCGCGCTCAAGATCCTGACGCCGCGCCCGACCTGCGCAAGCATTCTTAAGAAGCGCGAGCGCTGCCCACAGTCTACCTTTCGAACGGCCCCGACGCGGAACAACGAAACCATCGCTTTTCGGTGACTCGAGCGCCTGCGCAACCAACAAGACGGCTTACGGCCTTATTCAGACATGACGATAACAACAGGGAGTTTCGTATAAGAGCGATCCAACATTTAACCGACCCGCCGGAAACCACCAAGCCGGGCAGCGCCGGGTTTTCCGGCAGTTGCTTCAATCTCTTGCTAATCCACATTCGTGCCAGCTTGTCATTCGCGGTGATGATCGCGGCAGGTCGATGAAGTCAGTGCAACGCATCCAGGTAGCTACGACGCCAAGCCTTGCGCAGACTCCGCCAAAGGTGCCGAACAAGCCGCGACAGCGCGCAGGTCGTTTGCAGGGCGGGTGCGCCAACCGGGTCAGCGTACGACCTACGCCATGCAATGTACGATCGCCCTTGACCTTCAAAAACCATCGTCGTCGACGGCAGGGCAAGCACCGTGACCCGAGCGACAAGGCAAACGCGGCTGACGATCCGTATCGGCACGGCGGCTGACACGCTATCGATGAAATACGCCCTCTAAACGGCAACCGCGCTGACAAGCCGGCAGTTTCCGCCGAGTTTCAGAGCAAGGCAAGCGGGCGCTGCCGCAACACCTCGGCACCAGCTGCTGCGACTATTATTCACCGACCACCTGGCGCTTGCACGGGGCGCAGGCCCGGCGTTTCACTGACACCCGCAGGAACAACACGCGACAGCCCCCGGCAACTCTCTAGGTCGGAATGAATGATGCACACGGAACAACGCAGTAACGCAGTGCAGCCAATGCAGGCAGCGCCCTTGGGGCCGCGCCGCGTGAGGGCCGAAATCT
>Ga0163217_1053880_pt1 | contig 18136 bp, 24 predicted proteins | sample SynspAceP_FD_185933 | JGI IMG/M metagenome (GOLD analysis project Ga0163217, IMG submission 185933) | Saline lake microbial communities from Ace Lake in Antarctica - Synechococcus sp. Ace-P (PacBio error correction) | ecosystem: Environmental > Aquatic > Non-marine Saline and Alkaline > Saline ...
AAGAGAGAGATAGAGTTAAAGCGAGGGTGAAACGCATGGACGGGTACGATGTCGCGCAAGCGGGTGTCGTGCGGTGCTTTTTGGCGGCGTTCTTTGGCGCGTGCGGTGGTGGCTCAGGATACGGGGTCCGGAAACGACCAACAGCTTCTTCAACCCTCAGGAAATCCCGCTTGAAACCTTTAATTCGGCCCGAACAGATTTTTTTTGGAAACGGCGGCGGGAATTCGAACCCTCCAACGCGCAAACGCCCCCCGCCGAAGCCGCCTGAGTAATTTTTCTCCGGAAATCGAGCGCCTGTAAAAAATCCCCTATTTCCCCGAAATGGGGCCAAAACGCCGCCGCTTGGATCATTGCAGGCTTTTGCCTTCCATCAGGATCAGGACTCCCCCAGCAAGCGGTCTGGCCGCGCAAGCGCTATATCCGAATTTTCCTCCCCGATGACGAATGAAACGCGTCTTATGCCAGCTATCTGCTGGGCGCCTCAGCTTATTATGACAAAGATCCGACGAGTCGGCCGCGATCAAGTGGCTGACTTTTCCAGGCGCTGCAAGCGTGCGCGCGTGATAGAGGTTAACCCCTGACAGCGAATATGCGCAGGGGGGGGTGGTTCCCTGGCGGTGCTTTAAGGTTCGATCTTGCCTTCGACGCATCTGGGCGGGCAAGGAAATGGAAGTCGGGCGCTATATCTGCGCCGCGAGCAATTAACAAACCGCGTCGATCAACCGGTCCGCGTTGTCGTCGAGGATTTCCAGACCACCACCCACACAGCCGAAGCGCTGCATCGCTGGTCGAGGCCCTATCTCTCGCTTGGCCCTGACGACGAAGCACAGACTGCCGGGGCCATTTTTTGGCACAACTACCAGTCGACACCGAGTGGTCGACGCCAGCTATAAAGTTGTTGACCGGTCAAGGCTTGAAATGAAAGACCCTTGGGGACAACTGGCTGACCGCGATTTACCCCAAACGATTAAGGGCGATGGATCTGACCACGGCGCCCTTTTACGCCCCCAACGGATAGTGACCATGCTACGCGGCCTAGATATTCGAATATGCTGATCAATCGACCGGCTGGGAGCCTTGCGTTTCAGCCGTGTTTGAACGTTTCGACCCGGCGAAACGGCGCGGGCAAATCGATCCTGCCTGATAGTCCTGGATTTGTGCTGGGCTGGCCGGGACACGTGCCTTGAATCTGGCGTGCGTCCAGGGCGCGTCTCAGGGCGAGGTGACAAGCGTGGTTTCCGATCTGCCAGAGGGGCATCGCGGCCCATGCGGTACTGGAAGAGGCCGGACTGCCGGGGGGGAGCGAGCTGAATCCTGGCGCCGGAATCAACGGCTCTGACGGACGCAAGACGGGCGTGGGTCAACGATCGGCGCTGTTCGGGCGAGGTGCTTGGCGCGGCGCTTGTCCGCGAGACGTTGGTAGACTGCAACGGCCAGCATGACGACCCGCCGGGCTTCTTGACCCAAAGGGCCCGCGCACATTCTGGATGAATTCGCGGGCCAACGGTGCCGCTTGCGGGCCAAGGTGCGTCAGGCTGTCCGCCCTTCGCCTGCGGCACGTAAGGCGGCGAAAACAGGCCCGTGCCGACCCGCGAAGCCATTGCAGCCGAAGAAGAAACTGCGCCATGCGTCGCAGAGCTGGAACAAGCTGGACCCGCAAGCGGGCGAGGACAGACAGCTGGATGCGCGCCGTCGTTTGATGCAAAGCGCCGAAAAGATCCGCAAGCGATGTGGTCCAACCGCTTACGAGATGAAATGGGACAGGTGCGGCGCAGGATGACGCCAGTTTGGGCGACGCCTGGCGCTGGCTTGACGGCGTCGGCCCACAAAGCCACGGGCGCGCTAGAGGCCCCCGAATGGCCGCGCTGTCACGTGCGATGGTCGAACTGGAATCACGCGAGGAGGGCGTGGTTCGCCGCGGATCGAACACCATGTCGTCAACCCCGATCGAGCTCAGAGGAAGCCGAAGAACGACTGTTCGCCATCCGCGCATGGCCCGCAAGCACGAGGTACAGGCCCGAATGCCGCTGGCTGGCTTTGCCGACACGCTGACGCGGGCAAGCTGAATGCGCTAGACGCGGGCGAGGCAGCACAGGCCGGTCTCGAGAAAGCCGGTGCGTGAGCCCAAGCCGCCTATGACGCCGGCGCCCCCCAGCTGAGCCTGACCGAAGTGCACGCCAAAAGAATGCAGGCAACTGGACAAAAGAGGCCGTCGCCGCTGAAGGCTTGCCCCGCTTAAAATGGACGCGCGGTTTTTGCGGACCAGATCACAACCGAAACACCGGCCCCGAGGGGGCGTGAACGCGGTATCCTTCACCGTTGCCACCAACCCCGGCGCGCCTGCGGGACCTTGGGGACAAGAATCGCAATCGGGCGGGAACTAAGCCGCTTTTCAAGCTCGCGCTCAAGGTTGTACTGGCCAAGGGCAAAACCGGCCTGACATAATCTTGACGAAATCGACCGTGGTGTTGGCGGTGCAACAGACCGATGCGGGTGGGGCGGCGGTCTGGGCGGGCGAGAGCTGATCCCGGCGGGCGGTCAGGTGCTTGTTGTCCACCCACTGAGATCGCCGCAAGGTGGCCGCTTTGGGCGCACACCCTGGCGTGTGTCCAAGGCCGTGGTCCAAAGGGATGACTTTGTCGACGGTCACGCCGCTGTCGGCCCCCTGAACGGGTGGACGAGGTCGGCGCGTAAATGCTGGCCGGAGACCACGATCCACCGACGCCGCCCGCCTGCTGCACGCGAAGCTTTTGGCGAAGAATTCGCCAGCTAAGAGCCCTCGTCTTGATTGCAGGGGGTTTTAACGCCCAGCGGCTCTGGTCCTAGACAGGGGAACCCTGACAGCAAAGCCGCCATGCCCTTGAAACCGCGGCCCCTTCTTGAAACCAGCAATATGACACGCACCGTGCAGCCATGCGCGTTTTAGGCTGGGGCGTGCCTGCGGTGAAAAGGGGCCGGCAAGGTTACCTTTTGGTTTATCCGCGCTGGTGATCGGTATTGGGCGGGTTTTTGCCGCGCTATTTTTTTTCGCAAAGGGGATCAACGCGTTACAGCGCTTCTTATCTGGCCCCGAAGATTGTCAGCGTTTGCACAGCTAATATTGGCACCCTCGAAATGGTATTGGGTCGTTTTAATTCCCACGTATCGCGGGCTTACTGTGGGGGCCATCCCTGCATAATTTCACCCGCCGATGCTCGCGCCGCCGCAGGTCGGCGAATGTGATCCTCGGGGCCGCACTACACGAGGGCGTGTGGAAACGCAAGGCAGGGATCGCGTCCGGCTTTGGCCTCGCTGATCACGCTTCGCACCGGCGGTCGTCGGGGCGCGGAAGAGAGGCCGGTTGTTCACCTTGCTGGGTGATCGCGACGTGGTTAGTCGTCGGATCAACGCAAGCGGCATCCCACGGCGCGCCTGCTGGGCTGCGCTGTGGCGGCAGCTGTATCGGCCAGCTTAACGCACCGATTTTTGCAGGGGCGCTTTTGCGCTAGAGATCCGTGTTGCGCCACTTTTGGCCGTGGCATGGCCGTTTCGCGCCCGATCGTCATCGCCTCTGCCGCGGGGACGGTGATTAACGCTAGAGTTTGGCCGGCCTGACCGAATTTGGTCCTGCCCACCGGGGCGACATGTCCGTTCTAACGCGGAACTGCCAGCGTTTTTGCCTGCTTCGGCTGACCTGCGGCGTGGTCGCGTATCCTGTGCGCGGATCTTTTTGGGCCGAGGATATCGCAATTTCATTCAGGCCCCGCAGCAAGCTGCCACGGTATCTGCCGCCGGCTGTGGCGGGTGCCGATCCTTGGCGTAATCGCGCTGTGTTCCCCCATATCATCGGGCGTCGGGTACGAGACGACAACCCGCGGCCAGAGCGGCGTATGATCCTGCCGAGGCGGTCGTTTTTGCCGTGCTCAAGATCATTGCCCGTGCGATCACACTTGGGGGGGCCGCAATGGGCGGCGGTGTGTTCTCGCCCTCGCTGATGCGGGCGCGTTGACGGGGTCTGGCCGTTTTGTCTGATCGCCCCGGGCGTATTTCCCACGATGCGGTGCGAACCTCGCTTTATGCGCTGGCGGAATGGGGGCGGTGGCGGCAGCCGTTCTGGGCGGCCAATTTTCTACGAACGTTGATTGTGTTCGAAGCTGACAGGTGACTGGCAGACGGGTCTTGCGGTCATGGTCGCTGTCAGCATGTTCCTACGGGGTTGGCGTCCACGTCTTGGTGACCGACAGCTTCCTTTCTCACCAGATGGGAGCGGCGTGGGTATTCACCTTGCGGCTGGTCCCACAGCTTTATTTGCTGGGCATGTTCATGGGTCGGGCCGCACATGCGCCGCCCCGACGATCTGCGTGCCGCGAAGAGGGAAACCTGTTGGGGAACTAATCGGGCGAAGGGACCTATATTGGACGGCACCGCCACAAACTAAGGACCGCCAGGCCCATTTTTCGAGCAGCCGGTGCTGCCTTTATTCCAGTGTCCGCCTGAAACCCGAATCGCCCGCCTCGAAATTGCTGGCGCGTTGTTCCCATGTCGATGCCTCAAGGCCTATACCCGCGCCCTGGCGCGAAACCGCCGCCCGAAGAACATTCCTTAAGTTTGTTGCTACTTTCAGCACAGTAGGTCGGGTGCGAGATATGATTGTCGTGAATATGAATGCGGCCTGAAATTGCGGCAGGAAATTTGGCTTTTGCTGGACGGTCCCCCGTGAACTACACTCTAAGTAATAGTTTTGGGGTTTTAACATGCTTGGATTGACTTTACTGCCCGGCGCTCGCGCTTTTTGGAATGGCAGGGCTGATGGGCAGCGACGAAACGTGATGATGAATATCGGAGGACATCGAAGAAGTAGTCAGAAGCCAAATGTCACATCCCCGCGAATGTACGCAAACAGGGGCCCACCAATGGGCCTGAACCTGGTCACACGGCCACGGGGGCCCAAAATGATGACATCGATGCCCTTTGGCGGGGACGACACGGTAAAACGGCTTTGGTGGGGATGATACCGTCCAGGGCGGTGCGGGCAACGACATGCTGCGCCACCTTGGCGGTGGCGACAACCTTGGCCAATGGCGAAGAGGGCCGCGGAATACGTCAACGGGTGGCCCCCGGCAGTGAATACGCTTTGGTGCAAAATGGCGCGGACGCTGACCGGTTTGGGGGCGACGAGATCTGTCTGGCGGGCAGGGCAGCGACAATGCCTGGCGCGGTGGGGTGGGCGAGACATCTGCCTTTGAACGGGAACAACCGGCAGCAAGATACACTCGACGGCGGTGCCGACAATGACACCTGATAGTGGCAGCAGGCGACGAAGCTTGGCGGTTTTCGGCCGGCGCGGATTCCCTTGTGGGCGGTCTTGGGTCCGACAACCTGATCGGCGGGTTCCGACAATGAATACGCTTTTGGCGGGCGTGGCTGGATGGACACCTTCCTTTGGCGTTTCCGGCGCAACGAATGTTGCTGCGCGTGGCACCAACAACGAACTCCTGGTCAACGGTGGGGAGCGGGCAATTGACGACGCATGGGCACACTTTGGCGCGGATACTGGTGCTGGGGGGGCCCGCGCAATGGACACGCTTAGCGGTGGCGAAAGGCCTTTGACTACCTTGAAGGGAATGATGGTGACGAACAATCCTGATGGGCAACGCGGGCAACGACGGCTCAGCGCGGCGCGGGCAACGGATACCTATGGGCGGCGTCGGCAAGGATACGCTCAGCGGCTGGCGGCGATGAATGTGCTCGACGGTGAGGGTGGCAACGATCTGCTGAATGGCAAACGGTGGCAAACGACACGTTTGATGGGCGGCGGGTGAACGACACGCTGAACGCAACGGGGGATGACGTGATCAGCGGCGGCACCCAAAGCGATCCTGATCAATGGTGGCAGGCGCAAATGACGACCTGTCGGGCGATGCAGGGGCCGATAAACGCCCTCACGCGGGCCTGGCAATGACACGCTGTCAGGCGGCGAAGGGCCGGGACAAGTTGGCGGCAACAAGGGTGACGACCTGATCGATGGTATGCCGGGAATGACGCATTGTTCGGCGGTATGGGCGATGACACGTTTGAACGGCGGGGCGGGGAATGATTTCCTTATCTCGGGCTGGTGCTGACAGCATCGACGGCGGTGCCCGGTGATGACGTGATCCGTGCGTTTTGACTTCAAAACCTCGACGGCAAATGGTCAGGCGATACGGATACGATGGCCGATGTGGTGCTGGGAGGCGACGGGCGACACACAATCAGCGCCACGAACCGGCGATACGGGACAGGGGGTACCGGGGCCGATGTAATCAAACGCCATCGGCTATGAATCAGATTGGAAAGACACCGGTGACGTGACCGATTTCAACCTTGCCGAAGACGGTCTGTACCTGCAAGAAACCCAAGGATCGCCCGCCAGCCTTCGCCCCCCGGGGACGGCATGCTCGAAATCCGCGCCGCGGCATGGCACCGACAGCGAGCCTTGTGGTCAACGCATGTCGTGGTGATGCGTGCAAATACATCAAGGCGCCGTCCGATCTCGGCGCGGGACAAGCAAGCTGGCTGCTGAACGCAATAAGAGGGGCCGCAGCCCCCCTTAATCAACCTTGAAATTTTGGGGCCCCAGCGGGGGCCCCTAGATTTGCTCTACCGCGACTTCGGGCAGCTGGTAGAAAGCCAGATGACCTTGATCTCGGGCCACGGCATTGTTCGGTCCTCATAGACCATGCGACGTTTGTCGAGCGTCCCGGCTTTTGGTCAGCGACCGAAGAAATTAATGCGCGGTCGCCCTTGTGGGGGCAGTGGGCTGGTCTTGTCGTCTTGTCCAGAAGCGCCTCGCGATATCCGAGCCGTGGGATATAGATTACCGCGTCGCGTCGCCCTGCGCAGTTCCAGCCATTGGCGTGTTTCGGCCAATACGCACCGCCTGCGCGCACTGTCCATGTCCCGTTTTGACTTCAAAATCTGATTGGTCCTGCATTGGCTGACCGTCCTCCCTGAAGAACGATTTATATCCGCCTCAAACCGGCGGCTGTGCCGCATCCAAACCACAGTTTCGCAACCGTGATAGCTGCGGTCCCGATCTTTCCGCAACGTCGCGGTGAATAGGCGTTCAGCCAGTCCGCGCATCCATGCTCAGCATGTCGTGCACGTCACCGCGTATCATGGGGGCAAGCTCAGCCGGTTTCCCAGCGAGCAATGCGCCGGTGCGCAATCCCCGCCCGCAATGTCACCCGCAGGCCGTACCACGGCAAGGTTTTCCCAGCCGAATGCCAAAGGCCCCATCGCGGTAAATAGCCGGGCTCGATGCTCAGGATCATACCCGTCGGACAGGGGCAACCGTGCTCAGCTTGCTGAGCCGTTGCGGCCTCTTGTGACGCTTCAGATAGGCTCCGACGCCATGGCCCAGCCCATGATCGAAATCCTGCCCTGCCATCCAAAGGGGCAATCGGCCCACGGCTTCGATAAATCGCGGCCAGCCAACCCTTTCGGCCCAGCCGCAGGCGCTCATGGCGATCAAACGTGAGCACACGGGTAAACCGCCCTCTTTCGCCTCGGCGGCGGCCGTGGCCGATGGCAATGGGCGGGTGAATGTCGGTGGGTGCCATCCGATATTGCCCACCGGAGTCCAACACCAGCAGATGCCCGTCTGCAGAACAATTATCGGTGTCTGCGGTCACGCGTAATGCAATTATCGCGCCATTGGGGGCCGGGTGCCGGCGATTGGTCCTCAAAGCTTGATCTCTTGCGCGCGGGCATCGCGGCGGCGTGCGGTCTCGGAAGTTGTGACGACCTGTGTCTCCGTCAACGCCTGCCGCTGGCTGTGCATCAAGCCAGGCCAGCACCCTCGACCAAGGCCGCCCCATCGCGCAGTGCGCGCGATAGATCCGTTGATCTCGCCTTCGTTCTTGCGGGCCTGGGCAGATGCGCAGGTCGTCGCCCACACGATCGTTGTCGCCCAAAGCATCCGCGCAGCCACCGGCACAGTCGCTTTCTCGGCCAGAACGGCACCAGATAGGTCCGGCGAGAGAAGCCAGAAACGCCTCTGGTGCATGAATGGTCACGTGCGGGCCCAGATGCGCCTCCCAGCCCCTCCCAGCTTGGCGGGGGCGACGAACAGATGCAACAGACCGGCATCGTGCAGCAACGGCAATGCGTGGGACGACCAGGATTTGCGTGCAATATCGGACCCACGCGAATATTAAGCAGCCAGCACAGGCCTATCGGGAGGGTGATTACTGCCGCGGCACGGCCTTGTCGCGCAACGATCCTGCAAGCCGTGCGATTTTGTCACCATGTGCCCTCGCCGGCAAATTCGATCGGAATGCAAATTTGGCGGGCTGCATTCGGCAGTGCGGGCTGGTCCCTGCCCCAGATCGGTTCCACCAGAAATTACCGGTACGCGCGTAGCGTCACGCTGCTGCCTTCCCAGCGCTGCTCCAATTGCTCGATCTGTCCCGGCGGCATGCAGCCACGGGATCGATCCCCACGATGGCCGCCCTGAGGCAGCTCTGTGCGCAGCCAATCTGCCAGTGGACACCTCGGGCCATGCGACCGGCGTATAGACATCCGCCACTGCGCCTTGACCTGCGTTTGGCGATAGCGCCCCGTCGATGAACACGCCCGCCACATCCCGCAAGGCGGCACATGAAACCAGCCGATCCGGTAAACCCCTGTCAGCACTTCAGCGTCCTCGCGGGGGGCAACATATTCGCCCTGTGGGCATCGGCGCGGGGCACCAGAACCCGTCAAGCGCGTCGGTTCGCAGATTGCTTGCGCAGCGCGGGCCAGCCCCGTGCGGCCCTTGTTCCGGCCGCGAAAGGTCACGCTCGAACGATTTGAAACATGTCACCACCCATTCTTTCATTTGCTCTTAAAAACTCCCCCGGAGCGTCCTTGAAACCCCTCAGCTTGCGCGGCGCATGGCCAATGACACGGCGCGTTTTGCGGCGGATCGGTGTCGAAAAGGGCGGCCAAGCTGCCTCTGTCATGGCACCGGCCAAACGGTCCACATCCGTGATCGTGACGGCGCGGTCCATATAGCGGGTCACGTCGTGGCCGATGCGATGCCAGCCCAGTTCCGACGGCCTTACGCCTTTCGACAATGGCGATCACGCCGCGCAAGTGTTTTTTCAGATAGTTGGCGGGGTTCACCGACAGGGTTGCTGTCATTCCACGGGCGCGCCGTCGGCTGATCAACATCAAGATTTTGCGGATTCGTGTCGTGCGATCAAATCCGGCGTGGGCCCCATTTCCAGCGCCTCGCCGCGATGTTCCTTTCAGCAGGCCCTTCCTTCAATCATCAGCCCCAGAATTGGGCCGCGTACGCCGCCAGGGGGCGTCTGCGGATTTATAGATGATGTGGCGCAAATCATTCAGACGGCCTGGTTGTAACCGGGACGGCCATCGTTCAGCCATGCTCACGGGCTTGGCCCCTTTCCCATGCGCGGGTGGTAAAGCCCAAAATCTCGACTTTGACGTTGCAGCGCTCCAGCGTGCGGGCCAAGAACAATCGGGGCGGCAAATCGCGGCGCTAGAGAATCGGACGCCCGCGCAATCGAGCCGGAGTTGTCGAGCAGCAGCGTCCGCAAGGTAATCGCGGAAATTCGTGTCCTGTTCGACTTAAATGACAGTGGCGTACGTGGGGTTGGCCACCACGCGGGCCAGACACGCGGCGTCCAGCGTGCCTTCTTCGAGAATCAAATTCCCATGACCGGTTTTTGCTGCGCCTGCAAAGCGGCGCTGCAGCTTGTTTTCGCCAGTCGGCCTCAACCCGCGCCCCTCACATCAATGGTTCCAAAGCTGCTGGTCGAGTATAAGGGCGCAACCGTTTCAAGCTCTGCGGTTCGGCCAAATCTGGCGGCACCGATCACCTCGTCGTGGTCGGTCTGGTACACCAGATAATTCGGGTCGCATCCGATGCCTGCCGCGGGGCGGGGGGCTTCCATCGGGGGCGTCGCGTCGGCATGTTCTGCTTCTTCGCCAAGCTCTTTGGTGGCGGTATCATCCGATTGACACCTGCGCTTTGGATTCATGCTTGCTGTTGTTTTCTTGCGACTGTTCCCGGAAGAGGCCTCTGCCTCGTCCTCGTCCTTGTCGTCTTGAACCGGTGCTATCGGGCTCTTGCTGCTCTTGCGGTGCTCTCTCGGCACTGTCCTGTATTCATCTCGTCGCCTTGATCTGGGTTGCATCCGCCCAGTTGGTCGCCATTAGCCCAGATCGAAGATCATCTTGCGGGCAAAGCGGGCAAGGCGGCCTGAATCGTCCCTAGCGTGTCGTTCAGTGTCTCGAGCGTGCCGCCGGCCTGATCCTCGATATAACCGCGCCACAAGCTCATTGCGTTTGGCGGCATCCGGCGGCATATCGGCGCCCCGTCGCCAGAAATGGCGCACAAGATAGCCTGCTGCCGTGGCCAAAGGCACATCCGAGGGCTGTTTCGCCTGATCGTACCCTTTGCGCCAGGGAGTCATATTTGATCTTCGCGTCGATGTTGCCCGGCGGTGCCGGCATTGTCACGTGCGCCGCACGGCCTTCGCAGCGGGCGGTTTCCATCGCCTCATATAGGGTCGCGGCCATGTCCACCGGCGGGCAATGTATTTAGAATGGGTCCTGGCCGTGTGAAATAGCGCCGGGTTCAGCGCCAGCGCATCGGCGGTGCCCCGGGCAAAGCAGACTTCTTCCGCGGTCAATGCGGCGCTGACCTGTGGCAAGCGCATTGAATCCGCTCAGCCCGCCGAGGGATCGACCGGAAAAGCTCACCGTAAGAAATCGGGAATCCTTCGACATGACTTTGGTTGCTTCGGCCAAAGCCTTTTTGAACGCGTCGGCGCGGTTACTGATTGTTTGCCTGCATGTCATTCTCCATCCGAGTGCGGCCGTATGCGCCTTTTGTCACCCGCGCCACGCAACCTGGCACTGCGTCAAACCTGCCGTTCACCGACCTAAGTGCCGGTGAACGTCCTGTATTGCACGAAACCTGCCCGACGTTGGCACAGGGCGGGTTTGGTGCCTCAGCAAGGCCTCAGGCTTTCGGCGGATTCGCGGCAAGCTCTTGTCGAACAGGCGCTGATTAGAAACTCGGCGACGGTCTGGCGTTCAAGTTCATCACATTTGTTGAGGAACGAGAGACGGAAGGCATACCGAACATCGCGGAAGATCTCGGGCGTTTTGGCCCAGGCAATCACGGTCCGAGGCGACATGACGGTCGGACAGTTTCACCGTTCAATAAAGGCGGTCCGCGTCAGGCGGCGACAGTGACCATCTGCTTGATCGTCTTGCGGCCCTTGTCCGTGTTGTAATGCGGGTTTCTTGGACAAACGATCTGCGTTTCCGCATCGATGCTGAAGATAGTTTCAACGTGGCGACCAGCCGACCAAACGGTCCATCTGACCTTGGTTGAATTCTGCTGCGTGCCGTGATAGAGACCCGTGTAAATCGCCAGACCAACAGTGTTGGCGGTTGCAAAAAATGCGGAAATAGGGGTGGGGTTCGATCACTTTGTTCTGGTCAAAGGCAGCGTCAGTTGCGTCAACTTCCAGCACGCGTCTGGATCCCGAACATCACGTCGCAACGGCCCGCATCAAAATATTCGTCGAACACAATCGCAGTCGGGTTTGCGCAGCGCCCAAGGCAGGATGCCTTCCCTGGAAATGCGGTAACCTGCTTGCCGTCTTAGCTTGAATCCGCATCCTTACCGATCAGGTCGATCCGGCTGATGTGGCTATCAAGGTTGACCCGTTACAGCAAGGCAGTTCAACAGGCTTGCCACCTGTTCGATGTGGGTGGGGACTTACCCGTCCGCGTGGGTTAGCCCTGAAACGCATCACGCGGCGTTTTTGTGGTTGAACCCCGCAAGGATCGCCTCGTGGTGTCAGGGTCGATTTTATACAGTGCTGTCCAGCTCAGGAACGCGGCTTTACGTTCGTCAAAGCCGTCACGACCATGTCTGTGTCGATGCCAAAGACTTCGCGAACCGGAGATCTCTTTGGTGGGTTTTGGTTGTGAGGTTCCAATGAGGTCTGCGGCCATATTCTGTACGTCTTGCATGCTTCTGTCGCTGGCACCGCCTGCGGATCAAGGGGTGGCGTCCACGGCAAACATATCATTTTCCCTTAAGCGCGAGGGAAGGGCAATTTCGCAACTCTGCGGCAAAGTCGGCAAAGCCTGCGGGGGACGGAAAAGGGCGGGCGCACCTTTCTGCACCGCCCGTCTCTTCTGTCCTATGGCACGCGCTTCACGCGGTGGCCGATGCCCACGGCCTGCCGGAATGGCGCGGCGTCAGTCCCTGAAGTTGCGGCTGCCCTTGAGCTGGTCAGGCCCCAGACGACCAGCCTTGCAACTCTCTTCCTGACTTGCGATCACCGCCGTTCATATCGGGGTGGAGTAACCTGATGAGCCGCTTATACGCCTGCGCACTTCTGGCTTGCTCCAGGTGTCTTGCCTCGAGGATGTTCCAGCGCGCGACGTTCTGTGGGGGGGAGGCGGCGTCCGGCGGCTGGCCCCTGCCCGGGGTTCTGCGTCGCGTTTTGCCCCAAGCCTGATGCGGGTCTTCGCATGCCCAAACGCGCCCCAGGCCCGTGCTCCGGATCGCCAAGCGGGCTTGGTGGTGCGTTCCACAACCTTTGTCCTTGATTGCTGGCGTTCAATTCGCCTCTGTGGTTGCCAGTCAAAAGAAGTTTCCACTTGCAGGTTGTATTCGCGCACGTGCTGCTGGCAGAAACCAAGAATAGTCATCCAGCACGTCAGGTGCTTTTGGCGCACGGTAATTTGCCGGCTTCCTCGCCACCTTCGTGCGGAACAGACGCCGTTTGTGATGTCCTCGGACCGCACCGGGAACATCCCGCGACGCCGCGGGGATTTTTCCTTTTTGAAGACGACAACAGACATGTCGAATCCAAAGGGATTCACTTTTGGGCAGATATGGACCTTTCCGACTCAGGCCGGTCAGGTTAGAACGCTTGGGCTGTGAGATTGAAGGGGGCTATAGCTAAAAAATGTCAAGTGACCAAGAAATTCGACGACCGGCTTGGAAGAGGCGTTTGCACCGTCGGAATTAAGCGTCCGTTGACGATAGTGAAAGCCACCGTGGACATGGCGGCTTCCGCGAGGGGGTGAAAGTCATTTAATGTGAAAATTCGGGCACCGCCCATTTTCACGGGGCTGTCCCCGGGTTGCGCGGCAAAAGACCGCGCCGTTGCATCGAGGCGCTTGGTCCCGACTTGATCGGCCGCATTCATGCACTGGCGCTGGATCTCGACGTCTGACAGGGGCCCCTTAGTCCGGGGTTCTTATTCGACCCTGGGGGCGGGGGCGGCCTTCTGTTTCATCCGAAGCCTTCGCCGCCTTTTTCCGTCCCACGGACTTTGTCTGGGGATCGGCCTGCGGGTTTTTTCCTCGTCGCGTGTTTGCCTTTTTTGTCTTGGTGTCGTGCTTGGCTCCGTCTTTGAATGCTTGCTGTTCGCCCTCGGGTTGGTTCGGCGGGTAATTTCAACCGTGCTGGATTTTGCGCCGCGACGCCAGCGCGTTTCAGCATTGAGCGGAGCAACCTCCGCCGTTTCCCTCGTCCTCGTCGGTTTCACCGTGCTGAAATCCTCGAAATAGCTTTCGTCCTCTGTCCTTGTCCGTGTCGCGTTCAAAAGGCAGTGGCTTTCCGGGCTCCTTCCATGGCGTCTACGGTGGGGGGAGCAGCTCAGTAGGGGCCGTGTCCGGCGCCGTCCTCCGCGTAGGCGGCGACACACAGTCACATGTGCGCATTCCGTCCGTGCTGCCGGTCAGCCCCACGCGTTCAGTTGATGGCAAGAGTCTCTGCCCCGCTGATACTCCAGGCCGTACACCTGAAAGACCATTCATAGCTCTGAAGTGGCAATGGGAAAACGCGCTTCACACTTGATGTTCTTACCTCAGCCTTTGGTGGGGGCGGTACAACTTTGTATTCATAGCTGGCATGTGAAGCTGGCTTTCGGTCAAAAAGAGGTCAACAAGGGGCGCGCGGATCAGCGGTTTCAAGTCCGATTTCTTGCGGCCGGCCTGTTCAGGATAAGGTAACGTCGCGTGGCCGATTCATCGCTTCTAAGCCGGGCCATAATATCGGCGGGCATCGGGGCCACACGGGGGCCAGACTGGTCGTAGCAGCGTCAGCGCTTCGCCGGTGGCAGCCAGCCAGCCGTCTTCGTGCCAGAGCTGCGTAAAACGAATGGGAACGCTTTTCATCAAAGTCGAGTCAGTTGAAACCGTGCAATAGGTCGACGCGCCTCGTGCAACTCGCGGCAGAATAGCAGACGTGGAATTCGCCACATAGTGGTGTGGCGCATGTCTTCTGATACTCTGGCGAACCCATCTGATGGTAGGCAATCAATCCGACCGCGTATACCATCAACAACGAATAATAAGCATGTCAAATGGCCGTTAAGTCGAAATTCCATTCGGGCTGTACAAGGCGCGGCGATGACCGGAAGGGCGTAATCCATAAGACTTTCAAAGCGTGTCAGAAGGGGGAGCGTGGCGAGAAAAGGCCGGGGCTTTGGTAAACCCGCGGCCCGACGTCTTAGCCGTTCAGTTTTTGTGCAACGATCTGGTTCACCGCTTCCGGATTCGCCTTGCCGCCGGGTGGCCTTCATCGTTTTGCCCGAATCGGAACCAGCCCGCCTAGCTTTCGGATTTTCGCGCGCTTGGCAACCTGAAACGGGGTCGCGGCGATATGGAATCTCGTCACCGCGGCTCGATAGCACTGGGGTCTTGTGACCTGCTTCATTTCCGCGTTTTCTTCGACCGAATCAAGGCAGGGTCACCGCCTTCGTATAGAACGATTTCAAACAGGTCCTTGGCGACTGCCGGAAATCGCATCCAGCGCGATCCAGGCTGATAACGCCGCCCAGCTGGGCAGGGCTGGACGGGGCCTGTCGTGGATGGCTTTACTCGTCTTTCTTGAGGCGGCCGAAGAGTTCGTTTTTGATCACCCAGTTCGCCGTCATCTTGCCATCTCGCCTGTGCGGTCGCCTCGGAAGTAGCCCGCGCCAGGGGGCGGGGGGGGGGGGGGGGGGGGGGGGGGGGGGGGGGGGGGGGGGGGGGGGGGGGGGCGGGGGGGGGGGGGGGGGGGGGGGGGGGGGGGGGGGGGGGGGGGGGGGGGGGGGGGGGGGGGGGGCTGTCCAGATCTGAGGTCAGAACCACGCATCATAGTCGCTGAGGCCCAAAGTCATTGATAAAGCGCGCTTTCTTGGCGTCGGGCAGTTCGGGCAGGTTGGCACCCGATTGTCATCAACCCACGCCTGTTCGATCACACAGTAGGCAGCAGATCGGGGTCGGGGAAAATAGCGGTAGTCATGCGCCCTTCCTTTGAACCGCATGGAGCGGGTTCCTGCTTGTCGCGGTCGAACAAACGGGGTTTCCTGCCCACTTCGCCGCCGGCTTCGAACGATGCAACTGGCGCTTTGCTTCGACGTCGATCGCTTGTTTGGATGAACCGCATGGAGTTTCAAATGTTTTCTTGATTTCACAGCGCGTCCGAGATGGCTGAAAGTCCTGCGTCCGCCTGATATTTTTCGTTTATTGGCCAGGCAGGCAGATCCGACACGTTCACACTCCCGCACGCATCGCGCCCGACTCATGTCGCCATTGCACGTACCAAGAATACCGCAAGATCTGACGCAGCTTGGTTCAGATAGGCCAGCAGCCTCTTCGGGGCCGCGAATGTCGGCTTGCTGACGATTTTCCATCAGCGCCGACAGCCGGTACGGTTCAGGTCCAGCAGAAGGACATGTTCGGGCATATCGTGAATCGATTTGCCCGCGTCCGTTCCAGGTGAATGCGTTCCACACGCACGCAGGCCGCGCGTAGGATTTTCACCTGCGGACCCCCGGCCCGCCATCTCCACCAGCATTCGCCTTCGCCCACAATGGGGTGGTACAAGGCTGCGAAATCCTGATAGCCTGCGGTAGATCGGGGTTAAAAGTAGTTCCTTGCGGTCAAAGGCGCTGTGCCAGGTTGAATCTCGGCCCTTGAGGCCCAGACCCGTGCGGCACGCCTGTCGACACAGAATTCCATTGATGGTGGGCAGCATGCCAGGCATGGCGCATCCACCGAGGAAACGTTGTTGTTTGGGCTCTGCGCGCGAATTTTTTGTCGAAGCGGCGGAAAAGAGTTTCGCGTCGACATTAACCTGCGCCGTGAACCTCCATCCCGATGACCAGTTCCCAGTCATGTTTGGCACCGCGCAATGGTGCGCACTTTTGGGGGTGTCATAGGTCAGCGTCAAGCATGGGGGCACCTTGGCGTCAGAAACAGAAACGCCCTGGTCATAAAGATCAGGGGGCGTGGGTGCTGGCAGAGAGGGGGGCAGCGCAATGCGTGTGCTGATCGCTTGGGATTGTCGGTGTTTTAGGGCGGTCATTGGCTTGCGGGCCGTTTGCTGTGATACACAAATACGTTGCCCCGATGCGAGTTCGGAGCGAAAATAGGCTGTTTATGACTTGCATCGCGTCGTCGCCGGCCCGAGGCTGCGAATTTCTGCGGCGACCGGATGCGCAGGTTTATTGTTGAACCCGTGGGCCCCCGCGTGGGCCCAGATCAATCGTGGAGTTCGGTCAGATGGTGGCGCGGATGATCCATCGGTGCAGCCCCGATTTGGGCCGATATTGTCGGCGCGTTCATCCCGCCATCCGCCAAAGCTTGGCAATAGTTGGCCGCAATAGGCAGTCCAGTAGGTTCGGCAACAAATACGCGGTCGAATGAGGGGCTAGATATCGCGCAGCCCCGTCGAGAAATAATCAACGTCCAGATTGGCGCAAGCCGTGTCATCGCGCAGATGGCGTCACATAACCCAAGGTATAGCCACCGGCACCCCAGACATTCTTGCACGCGTGGCGGCGGTTGCGGGCGCCTCAAGCTCAAGCTCGGTAGTAGCCCATCCGTGGTGGCGAGGCCAGCATGTGGGTTGCCCAAGGCGCGCATCGGGGCGGAGGGTTGAGCGGTTGAGCAGAATGAGCTGCTCGTAGCCTTTCGCCGTAGCCCGCCTTGGTGGTGAAGCCGGGCCGCTGACATGGCAACAACGGGTCGCCCCCGCAACCAGCGCGCTGGTGGGGTGCTGTTCGATGAACGGCGCGGATAATCTCTCCGGCTGCGCTCAAAGTGGGGGCGATGCAGGCGTCGCGGTTGCGTTGGGGGGCAGCAACGGTGTTTCGCCTTAGCCCCGCGCCAGGCCCAGCCGATGTCCGATATGGGCCTGGGCGATCGACAACAGGCCGAACGAACCTAATCGTCCTTGATGGCGCATCCAGCACATGTTCCGATCCTCGATCCCGCTGAGCAACGCTTTGGCAAAGCCGCTGTCGACATCTTCGATCGCGTTGTTCGTTTGCCATCAAACATCAGCGCGCGCACCCTACAAGGCCATACAGCTCGGCCACAAGGCATAGATCCGGGGGTAAGGTGTTTTGCCTGCGTCCAGCGCGGCGAATTGCCTTGGACAGACCAGCCCAGTTTTCCCTGTCGCACAAGCTTTTGCCCCCAAGGTTGGTGGTTTTCATCGCATAGGCGTCTTCGGCGGTAGGATCGGGGCAAGTCGATGCAAAGCAATCTCTTTGCGGTGAGCCCAGGGACAGTGTCGGCGCGCGCAGGGGCAGAGGGGGCAAGGCGGTTTTCTAGCCCCCTGCGCACGGGGTTCGCGGCGACGCGGTGCACAACCAAGGTCGTTCTGTTTCCAATAGCACGTTGGCATGCTTTTGCGTTTGAAATAAATCTTTGAGGTGCAGCATCGTCTGTCCAGTCCCTTGGGTAAGCCGTCTCTGCTGATGAAACTGGCGGGATATTTAAGGCACCAAGATGGCACGCGGTGGTCAGTGCCTGGTGATTTTTCCCACCGCCTGGAAAGCAGTTTAAGGCTGAATAATGCTGATTGTTCAAAAGACTGGAGACGACGATGGCGCGGGACCGCGCTATGTTGTGCGCAATACGAAGTGGGGGACAATTGTCCTGTAAAGAATAGTGCACGCCGCAAAAGGACTGCGGCCGGCGATGGCTCGCCGCGGCGTGATTCTTGTGTCTGCTGTGAATCGCGCTTGCTGTGGGGGGGCATGAGCGCCGCTGTCGCCGATGACGGTGAATGTCTGGCGCACTATGCGCGCGCGCGGTCAGTGACCCTGCGTCTGCTACGACCCCGACGAGGAAAGGG
>Ga0163217_1111983_pt1 | contig 18135 bp, 25 predicted proteins | sample SynspAceP_FD_185933 | JGI IMG/M metagenome (GOLD analysis project Ga0163217, IMG submission 185933) | Saline lake microbial communities from Ace Lake in Antarctica - Synechococcus sp. Ace-P (PacBio error correction) | ecosystem: Environmental > Aquatic > Non-marine Saline and Alkaline > Saline ...
TAGAGAGAGAATCTGGGGCCTGTGGTGAGACGTATTTAGAGAGTGTATGATGCGTGGAAGATAGCTGAAGGAGGGCCTTCCCCCAAAAAAAAGGCGTGGGGCCCGGGGCGGGGAACCCCGCTTGACAGCAGATGGGGCGGGCAAATAGGGGGGAAGCGACGGCCCCTGCATCAGGGGGGCGCGAGATGCCCTCCCGTTTTCCCCTCCCAATGCCGGGTGACCGCGAGGGGTGAAGCTCCCAGCCCGGTGAGGAATGCCGCCAAGTCCCTGGCCTCTGCTCGCGGCCGAGTAAGTCGGCAAGGCCCATCGAGGGCGGAAGCCGCAACTGGTTTTGCTCGAAGCGGTAAACTCAGGCTTTTTCATGCGGAGGCATCGCAATGGGAAGGCTGGCTTTGAGGCGATCGACCCACCTTGGGCCCGGCGCCCAAAGGCAGGCCATGGGATCAAGCTTGACCGCACGCAGCTGGGGGTCCGTAGGGGGATCGAGAAGTTTCTGACACTCCGCGCGCGGGGTTTTGAAAGCCGGCTCCGGCTCAATTCCCTCAGGCGGCCCGCTGGAACGGCTCCAGCGCTTGGCCGGTGACAGCCCAGGCTCGGTGGAGGGAAAAGCCATTGGGACGCAGGCATCGGATAGAGGGCGGTCGGCCAGGGCGCAGAGCAGGCTGAATCAGTGGAGGTCGGTTTTCCGAGTTTCGCGATCAGTTCCGGGGCGGACGCAGGCCAAGTCCGGCAGTGGGTTTGTAACACCGCGCTTTCCAGAAGGTTCGACTCGGTTGGGGAGAAGCTCGCCGAAGCGAGCTGGGCGCCATCCACAGACCATCGCTCGCCGCCGTTTGAGGTCGAGGGGCTTTCGACGTGAGCAACATCAGGTCAAGACGCTCCAGCTGCGGGGAAGATCGGGCGCGGCAGGGCGTTGGGTCAGGGGGGTTTGAGCCAGGGGAAAGACTCGCGAGAAGCATTGGCCTGGCTGCGATGAATGCAGCGCCGAGACGTTTCGTCACGCCGCCCGTTGCATGGGCGCACCTTCACACAGTTTCTCCAGTCCAGACGCCGATTGCCGCGGATTTGGTGTGCGGGGATTCGTTTTGTCCAAGCCCGGGCAATCTTCATTCACGTGATCTGATGCCGTGATATGCGCGATGCGCTGGGCTGGGGTGAGGTGATGTCGCCAGCTGCCGAGGTCTGGTGAACGGCTCCAGCCGGTGATTCCGTTGGCATCTGAATGTCGGGGTGTTCATTTGGCAGCGCCTGCCACTGGTGGGTGCGTGGGCTTTTGCCCGTGGCGCAGCCGGCAAGCTGCCGGGCGTGTGTTGGCGTCGACTACGACTGGAGTCGGCAGCGCTGGCTGGAGATCCAGCACGTGCCAGGACTTCAAGCGCGAGCCCCTCGGGTGCTTGATCATTCGACGATTGTTGCACCGGTGGGCCAGCCTCTGCTTTGCGCCCGAACTGGTGACACTGGCTGGCGGGCAGCTTGCGGCTTTTGGGCTGTGGAACTGGCGCCCCTGAGGGACGCCAGCGCTGCCTGTTTGATTCAGGCTCGTGGAATCACTGATGTTACGCTTTGAATGATTACGCTGAAATTATTTGCGCCGATCGTTGATTCCTGGTTGTCTGAGCAGGCGCAGGACCGATCGAGTTGCTCAGGCTGATAGACCGAAACGCCAAGATAGAACACGGCAGAGGCGCTTGCTCGTAGTGGGTCCTGCTTCCGCACAGGATTCCAGGGCATTGTTCGAGTAGACAGAGTATGAGAGTCCGCAGCTCAAAGGACGCAAGTAGCGGCACGGGCAGGGGCGGGGCGTTTGGGCGGTGTGGTGCTGTATCACCATGAGCAAAGAAAGGGAGAGACTCTTCACTCTGACATGGGCCGGTAGCTGGCAAGGCCAGGGTCTTCGCCATTAGCTCAAGCTTCGAGGGCGCCCGCTTCCCCAGCAGGCCCAGAACCAGGGCCGCAATTCAGCGCACGGTGGCGGGTGGAGACAAGCGCCCGCAGGTCGGTGGCGAGCAGTGGTGAGAGTACACATCCCCAGGGTTCAGCATAGGAGCGGCCGTGGCAGCACGGCCAGCCGGCGCGGCGGCCCGCTCCGCCTGTTTTACTGCAGGGGCAACTATCCCGCCAGCAGAGGTTTGAGCCCTGGCCGCAACGGGATGGGAGGGTGGCTGGGTTTTCCCACAGCAGGTGTTGCCACGTGAGCGATGGCATCCCAGGGCGACGGGAAGGCGCGGGGGGTATCGAGCAGGGCCTGAACTGCAGGCAATCAGGGAGACTCCGGGGCTGGTCGGTGAAGAGGAGAACTGAGTCCAGAGATAAGTTAAAGGAGATAGAGAAGAGAGAGTGAGAGAGAGAGAGGAGCGGCTAGATAGGGATCGTCGGAGGCATCAGTAGATTGGATGTAGATAGTTCAGACGGTGTAGGGTCAGGTCTCATCGCGAGCATACCGTATGTACGACTGAGCAAGGATCTGTTAGAGTTGTAAGCAGGTGGAACTGCCTCGACAGTTTGAAGTGATCGCCACCACAGCGGAGGCACGCGAACGGGGTCCTGGGCGCAGGTGATACAGTCAGGCCTGAATTCGGGGCTTGAGCGCGCAGGCGCAACCATGACGCTCAAGCAGGCATGCCGGTAGGCAGGCGTAAGCCGCCAGCTGCGATGCGGAGCTTAGGGCTGGCGAATCGCTGCTGTCGGCGGCCACGACCAGATCGGCGTTTTTGCGCAAACCTTGCTGCTGACCAGCCTCTCCCCGGGACAGCCGTACGCGATGGGTTGGTTCGAGGCGGCTCAGGAGAAGCTCTCAAGGCCTGTGGCTGCAGCACCAGCACGCGTCAGTTGCCCGGTGCACTGCCCGGGCCGGCAGGCCCAAGATCGGCGCTGTCTGAACGGACTCGCCCGCTACCTCGAAGATCACGAGTTGGAGTCGACGGAACGGAGCAGGTCAGGGGTGGAGATTTCCTGCCAGAGGCCCAGGGCGCTGGAGGCATGCCGACGCTGGAATGGGACAGGGCGTAAGCAAGGCTGGCGCCCGCAGCACTGCTCCGAGAGAGATGGATCTCCAGGTGCACCTGACCAGCCCACCTCAAGGAGGGCGAGGGCGGCAGGGAACGGGTTGGACCGGCTTCCGAGAACGCTTGAAGTCACGGTGGAGCGCGATCGTCAGCCCAGTCCTGCGGGGCCTGCGGATTACCGATAGAAAGCGCAACAGAAGTCTGTTGGCGGCTTTGTGTTGAAAGTTCGGATCAAGGGTGTAAGCAGGTGAAACCGTCCGTTTCAGCCCGTTTCAGCGATGCGATAGGCCGCGTGAAAGGCTTCGCACCAGCGAGTGGGCTCGAATTGGTGGCCAGCAGGGCGATGGAAGCGGCATGGTGCATGAGGCGCATTGAGTTCTGGGCGCGCTTTCGTGAAGCCAGCCGCCTCAGGTTGCACCACTTCGCATGCGGGGTCGGTGGAAAAGGCGTTTGAGGGGGGCGACGCGTCTTCATCGTGACGGTGGCTCACGGCTGGCGGGCGTGTGGGTGGCGATGGAGGTGACTTGGTCATGGTGACTTCGTTTGGTATGGCGTAATTGTACCAATTTGTTTGCTTCGTAACGGAAGTGATCGGAAATTCAGCGCAGGCGCGGAGGCCGGGAGCTCTCAAGGCTGGGCGCAAAGAAACGGGTACTTTCCCGACCGAGCTTCAGCAGGGAATCCAGGCGTCGCTGAGGGCCCGATCCGTGAGAAGTCAGGCGCTCGTCAAGTAACCTCAGGCAACGGATCGCATTCGCATTTTGGGATCGTCTTGTGCTTCTTGTCCATCCGGGAACGCACTGGCCAGGTACTTCCACTCGTCTTCGGCTGGAGGCAGAGGCCTAAGGTGCGAGCGGTTCTCCACCAGCTCAGTGGCCCGCGCATCGGCCTGTTCCTTGCGTCAAGATGCGCTCTCCGCGTGACAGGTCGGCCACCCCATTCGAAGATCGCCCTCTGCTTTGTACCGGGCGCGGGTGGCGTTGCGGCGCCGCGCTTCGACGATCGCCCATGAGGTATATTGAGCAAAAACCGAAGCCGCAGACCGAGCCCAGGATGGGCCGAAGCGCACGCGATTCTGCCTTGGGGATCAGACAGCGACAGCAACCACGTGCACGGGATCAGCACCGCTGCAGGATCTTGCGAGGGGTTGCCGCTGCAGAGTTGAAACTGGGGGTCCGGTGGCCAGCAGTGGCGAGAAAGTGAAATGGAGTGAAATATTTCAAGGCGATGCAGCTCGCCGTCTTTGAGCGGGGATCGCAGGGTCAAAGCATGTCGTTCGAGGCCTATAACCAGGCCGTTTAGCTTGCGCAACCGCGCACGGTCAGACAGACACCGGCATGTGCGGGCGATCAATCCAGTGTCGTGGCGATGCACGTAGGTTTCGCAAAGCGCGCCGAATCAATCCGGTGGGCCTACTCAGGTCCCGGCAGCCGGATCGAGTTGCAGGCGCAGGCGCTCTCGCGCTGCCTCGGCGCGGCAGCCGCCCGCGTTTCGTGCTCCTCCACACTGGGGAGGCATTGAGCTTTTGCCGATCTCTCTGATCAATTCGGCGTCTTGTAGGCAGGTTGCCGCTGGAGGGGGTCGGCCTTTAAGCGGATTGTGGTGCAGCTCGGTGAGTTGTTCGGATACCGAAGTCGTAGAAAGCACGGGCGGCCGGGGAGCCGGTCGGCTTCATACGCGCTTGGAAGCTAGCATCGGGGATGACCATGAGTAGCTGAGAAGGATATGAGTAAGCTCTGCGGTAATGATTGGGGCGCCGGATTCCGGCTTCTCGGCAAACTCGCAGATCCGCAGTTTGCTTCGGTGAGGCGTGTGCCGATCACGCGGTGCCCCGTAGGCGGATCGCGGCACGGGGTGGTGCTCGTCACCACTTTTGGATGGGTGAAATCACCAGCACTGCCCAGCGGGCTGCTGGCGACGGCCTGGGCTGGCCTGGACGAGAGTCCTTCCAGGTGGCGCTGATCGCCACCTCCCAGCTGCAACCAAGCCCGTTCAGTCCCAATCCCCCTTCTTTGCAGGGGGTGGTGTCGATCGCGCTCGCAGACTGGCAGTTCGGGCGCTGCGGTCAACCGCTTTGACCACCTCAGCCCCCATACGGCCCCAGAGCTCCAGCGCACCACCACGGCGATTGGAGCGACTGGCTTGCAGGGTGATCGGACGGCGTTGCGCCAGTCATCAGGGCTTGCAGTGGCACGAATCCGGCTGAAGCTATGGCGTGCGCGGGCGGAGGGCAGCAGGCAGGCAAGACCTGTTCGGCCTTGGCTTAGAAGCTCGCCAACAGCGGAGTTCAGTAGCTTCTTCATATTGATCAATAACCCGGGCGCGAATGTCACGCAAAGGTACGCTCGCAGTCGCGTGGTTCGCCCGACGACCAGCATGGCCCTGCCGCAGTGGAGGGTCGGGCCGTGATGCGGCGGTCTACGTGTGCTCGAGCCCAGTACCGGAACGCCTCACCCAGCGGCAACAGCCTCAAGAGCAGAACAGTGCCTTGCCCTGTCGACCGTGAGCGGCTACCTGATTGAGGAGTGCGCGATCCGGAGAATACGCCGCCTTCTGCGCCGATTGGAGAGCCGATTGGTGTTCATCGCCTCGCTGGATCTCATTGAAGATCTGGGCCCAGAAGGTGGTGGAGGGGTGGCCCACGCGAATCGCTTCAAGGCCGCGTGTCTTCCCTCCATGCCGGAGGTGATGCGGCTCAACGCTCGCACTTCTCGATGGCCAGCTGGGAGAGAAGAGCGCCATAGCCAGCTTCATAAGAAGCGAGGAGGCCAATGGGCCGGCTTCCAGGACGCGATGTTGAAACTGCCTCAACCTGCCCGGTTTTCAATATCTGCCCGGTGGAGAAGGCGGCAGGATGCCGACTCCTTCTGCTCAGCTTTCAGTATTGGCTGGCGGGAAGCCGGACATCCTGCGGCAATCCTGCTGTTTGAATGCTGGCCGTTTAAATATGTCTTCCCCAAGGGGACATGGCCGGCCGGCGCTTGAGGTGGCCGAACTGGTTGGTGTTTCCCGGATCTGGGCTCTGGCACCCCTGGCGCGGGGATGTTAGAAGACTCAGATATCTGAACTGGTAATCAGCGGAGCCGACCTCAAGCGAGAAGGCCAAGGCGGTCCGGTGATCGTCTGGTTGTGCAGAGCAGCGCACATCGTCACGGCGAATGAGGCGAACTACGTGAGCGGTGATCCGGAACTGGAATATCGCAGGCGCACGTGATTCCGTGGTCTGCGGCGGGCTCGATTTCTGCCAGCCGTCAAGGCTTTCTTTACGACCCGCTCAGATTCCCGACAGCCTGGTGATGATGGGGTGGTGAGCCTCACCGGCTTTCGGCTTGATCGGTGGCTGAGGCCGCCAGGACCATACCCAGCGCCATCGAGGCCTCTCTGAAGCTGACAGGCAGCGCTACAATGTGGCCTGCTCAGCTGGTGTTCGCAGGACCACGCCGGAGTGGGAGGAGAGGACCTGGGCCTACAACCCGGTGCAGTGGACCTGCGAGATCGCCATCCCCGAACTTCGATTGGCGCGATCGAGCGATCGTGCTCATCGGCGCGATGACGCCACGGGCAAGGGCGCACACCCTCCAGGACCAGGGTTCGAAGCGATCGCCGAGCGGGATGATACCGCTGGGCTCGCTGCGCAAACAGCCTCCGGTACAAAGAAGAGGATGTGGCGAATAGCGGTGGTGTTGCAGCCTTCCCCCGAGCGAAGGGCAACGTTGGGCACCGGCTTCTCGATGTCTTCGGCTCGATCCCGGGTGCTCGAGGAAAATGAAGCGCAGGGCTACGACGTGCAGAACCTGCCGCGGGAAATTCAAGGCTGTGGAAGCGGTGATCAAATGTGCCGAGGCCTCCAGGGCGACCGGACTGGCGATCGCCCACCGCATGAGAGTGGAAGGAGTCACGACGGCTTCACCCCTATTCGAGCGGCTAGAGAAGCTGGGCAGCCCCGGCATCGAACAGCGAGGCCAAAGTCATGATGACATGCTGCATCTACGGCCGCCACTTCGGAATTTTTTTGTGGGCGTGCAGCCACTTCGGCTACGAAGGGATCAGATGCGGTGCTCTATTAGCGCAGTGCCACCGCACACGCTTTGCCGCGTATTACACTAACCTGGAGAAGGTCTGGCGCCGATGCGGTGCTGCATTTAGGCACCCGCTCGCTGGAGTTCATGAGCCTCGGCAAGGCATGAGTGGCATGAAGCGAACTGCTACCCCGATCACTGATCGGCGCCCTGCGAACTCTATTACTACGCCGCACAATCCGTCGGAGGCCACGATCGCAAGGGCGGGGCTTGCCGCCACGATCACTACGCAACTCACCGGCTGAGAGCGGGGCTTTAACAGGGGTTGAATGGGCTGGGCGAACTGGTGGCTGCTTAAAGCATAGCTGCGCGAGAGCTCCGGGTGTGCAGATGTCAATGGATCGTGGAAACGCCGCCGTGGCAACTCTGAACAAGGTGACCCTGCGGAGGGTGAGGGGCGAGCTGGACTTGAGGAGCGCGATTTCGGTGGTGGTCGGTGTATCCGCCCAGTGATGGAATCGAGAGCCTGGCTGCTGCGACTGCGCCTGCCCAACGATCGGCAAACACCCACCGCGTGAGGCGGGATTGCACCCTGGTGAGCATCGCCGCTATCGAGCGTGAGGAAGAGGGAAATCGCGCATGCTGCCGGGCCTGATCGCCCGAAGCTCGGCGCACGATCGATGCCATCTACGCGGCAACGACGCGCGGGGGTGGCTGGTCCGATGTGGACTCAACAGACGATACATGGAGGCTGCCGGCGCGGCGGTTGGGCTGATGGTGGCGCGCGGTCACGGGCAGCGATGGCCGGGTCGATCTCAAGGGTCGCTTTTGGTTGGTTCTCGCCTGCTGGAGCGCTTTCGGCTAGTGAGCGCCCCAGCTGGCTGAGCTCCTGCCGGTCTCGGGCTTGGCGGGGTGGTCGCGCTTGAGCTCGCAAGTTGTTCGGCTACCTGCGCTTCTTGACTCGAGCAGATCTGCGCCGACATGGAGATGGAGAGCTGCCTGCGGCCCTCGATGGCGAATACGTGATCCGGGTCCGGGGGTGAATCCGATCCGCAACCCGGGTGTGCTGCCAGCGGCAGACCATCCACGCCTCGAACCCAGTCGATTCCCACGCGCCGCCCTTGGCGCCGCCGCCAAGGTTGGTGGTGGATCGTTGATCGAGCGCCAGAAGGCCGAGAGGGCACCTTGGCCGAAACATCGCTGCGGTGCTCTGGGCACAGCCACATCAAGACCTACACGGCGAAATCCCTCGCCAGATCTCTTGGTTCTGGCGTGCGCCCGGTGGCCAATTCCTCGGCCGGTCAACAAGCTGGAGTTGCTCTCGTTTGAGAGTTGGGGGCCCCGATCGAATGTGTGAGGTGAATTGCTCCGTGTGGGTTTCGCGATCTGTTCATACAACCATGGGCCTGATTGTCAGGGCGTGAAGATGGGCGGAGGCGATGAGCCACTGGAGATAACTTTTGTGGCAAGCACAGCCGGGAGCAGGCCGCAGTCAGAGGCATCTCGCTGCGGGAGGGCGGCCAGCGGGTGTTCTCCAATGCCAGCGGAGCTATTCATGCGAATGTGAACCTGGCGGTGGAGAAACAGGCACCTGGAAGGAGGAAGGGATCTCAGGAGATTGTACTCTCGCAAACCTTCGCCTTCAACGCCGACAGCGGTGAAGAAATGACCAGAACCGGCACGTGGTTCGAATCAGCGATGAAACCGCGTGTGACGTTCAAACTGGATTCGGCTGAGATTTGTCACCGATGTGAGAACCTACTTCGATTCCCGACCGCACAACGTGATCGCCGGCCTGCGTGACGACGGAGCCACACAGCTACAGAGTACGCTGAACAACACAACAGAAGAGGTCAGGGTGAGCAGGAGAAGATGAACGAGGCACGCCCAGAGTTGCGTTCTTTAGCGAACGATCCGGCTTGATTCACGCACCAAGCTGCTCAACCCAAGTGGGTATGGGGCATGCTGCAGATTCGGCTATGAAGGGTGCAGGAGGTGGCAAGCGCTTAACTTCACCTGGGCGGAGTGCACCAAAGCGGTGCGTCGATAACTTCGTTATGAGGAAAGCCAACGACACCTTCATCAAACGAAGCGGAGATGCGCAAGCGGCTGTTGGAGTTCAACCCCCAAGTCGCCGCATCGTGCACCCATACTGAAGTGAACGCCGCGCTATTGGGAACCTCGAAGGAGAGATTCGCCCAGCATCCAGGAGACTACCAGGAGATCGAGCCCGGATCGAGGGCGTCAACGGCTCCTGAACGGCTAGTCAGTTGATCAAAGGCCCTGCCGGCAACCACGCCGAGAACCGGGTTGATGGTGGGATGGCTCATGGTAGTATCATATATGCACTTGATGTGCTGCAGATGTTTCGGTTGGCGGACAAGCCGGGAAAGGCTATAGTGACTCTACCACGTAGCGGACCAGAGATTGGGATAGTGACGATGCAGCGCAGGTTGCATTTGAAATCCCAAATAGACCGGATAAGCGCACAAGGTGGTAAACAGAGCGGCCAGTCAGGGCTTCGGATGATGCGGTGCCATCAGGTAAGCGCTATCGGATGAGCGTGCTTTCGAGCAGGTCGAGGGTGGCGAAAGGGGTTTGGAATGCCTCGTCGTGGCCTCCTTGAGTTGTGGCAAATCCGCAGCGCGGTAGAAGCCGTTGTTCACGTTTCGTAGATGCTGGTTGATTTGATCAATCTCATCCAGAGATCTCGAGGGTTAGTTAGCGCAGGATAAGCAGCCGTGTCAATTGAAGGCACTGTGAACATCCGGAATGATTTCCGAGGATTCGTTGTTCAGATCTGCCCTGTTTCCTTATCCAAGAGCAGGGGCAGTGACGCGACCGCTGTACGGGATCGGCGCTGAAGTGTCAGATGCGTGCAACACTTGGTGCTGAATTGGATCGGCAATCCCCGTCCGCGGCGCGAAATTGTCCACCTGGTTGCCATCTGCAGTGCAGGCCCGGAAGTGCGAGAGCATCGGGGCGGGCCCTTTGGATGCTGCGGAAGATGCCGTGCGATGGGCGGGGGCAAGGCGTGGGAGATGTAGAGGTGGTTACGGACCTGCGATCGGCTCTGGAAGCCCTCGCAGTGGGGAGGCGGCCATCCGGCTGAATCCAGTGGCGGAATGCGCGGTGGAGCGGCTGGAGCGGCCACCCGCTGCTTGTCTGGTGTCGTCCACTGGTCGCCAGAAACCCCTCCACCAGTAACTATGCCGAGTTGCAGCGGCGCCACGGGTAACAGAGCGACTTTGCCTTGATTGCCCCTTGGGAGCTTAAGGCCTGCAGGATGGCAAACAGCCTGTAGGGTCACGCGGGCCGCAACCCTGCTTACTGCCATGGATGGATTCGAACGCATGATGCCCCGGCGGGCGGTGAGCATTTCGATCCGACATGCTCAGCGCTGCTGAGGAGCGGCGCCTGCTGGAGATCACCACTCCAGGCCCAGCAGTTTTCACATCCGAGCATGAGCGGTTCGTGATACCTGCGCGATCGACGCGCTGGGAGGATGCGCCGCGACTACGGCAACAGAACAGGCAGGATGCACGCCTTCGCTGTGGTGCTGTTCCCGCAGACTCAAGGCTGGGAGGCAAGCACACCGAGCGCCTACTGGGCCATGCCCCAGGTGGCTGATCTGTTTGGTGGGCTGGATGAGGCCCTATCCACGAGCCGGGAGTGGCTTCAGCGCGATGAGGCCCAGCGTCGATGGTCGGGCGATGACAGAACCCTGATGCTGGCCGCTACTGGCTGGGTTATCGAGCTTGCCCGATGAGTCGGCTTGGAATCGAGAAGCTCGCCTGAAATGAATCCTGCCGAGGATCACGTGATGGAGCGATGGTGGCCATAGCAAGGCGACCAGGACCCCTCGAAGCTCGGGCAGTTTGGCCTAGACCCTGGTGGTTGAACCGAACGGATATGACCCTGGAAGATTGAGAGGGATCGCAAACGAATTCTTTTCGAAGGTTCAAAAACCAGCACCGAAAAGGAGCTGAAGGTCAAACAAATGATCCTGGAGAGAAGACAGGGATTGAAAGATTTTCGACTCGATGGCCAAAAAGGCATTGATTTGGAGGCGTTCAAAGGCTGAGGTGCGGGAATCGCTGAAAGATTCTCCACTGGAGCAGACAATAGGAAATGATCGGCAGGGAACAAAGAGGACTCGGAGCAGGATCAAGGTATTACCGGTCCGGAGAACAATAATGCAACTGGAGCAAAAAGGATAGTTGTCGAGAGAAGGTTTGTAGATGCGAAATGAGAGCGGAATGAGCGGTGAAAGAGCACCTCCAAAGTCGTTTTTCCGTCGCGTCGATTTGGATAGGATTTGAAAATGAAAAGGCTGGCGGCGATCGCAAGGGTTCAGTCGATCCTTGAAATCACCAGGCGCACTGAATGATTGGTAATTGTCGAGTCTAGAAGTACATGTCGCTTCAGCTAGATGTCATGTTGCTATCGAGGTCGCATGTAGTTCACCGCAGGATGATCAAGGAAGGGATTACGATAGACAATGGTAGGTCAATCCTCTCAATTCAGTAGTCTTCGAGCATGATGCAATGGGGACTCCACCTGGACATAGGATTGATACATGGCGGCAGTCAAAGGAACGAGTGCACTCGAGACCACTGACCGGACATGGCCGTGGATGGGAGGCGCAACCAATAGTCAGTATGATCTCACGCACTCTGCGCAGCTGTAATGCTCTGACAAAGAAGTATGGGCATGAGATATTGCGTGTGGGACAAGATCCGTTCATATGACTAACCAGACGATTGCAGGACAGATGAATGAGCTGCCCTGCGTCATGGCGCTTGGATGAGCCGTCAGAAGTGCAATGTGGCTATTCCTGGAGCAGGTGCAGCATCGAATGTTTTGTATCGGCGTCTCTCTTTCTTTGGGATGGAGGACATCGACAATCGCTTCTGAGAGTGCGTGCAGGCGACCTTGGGATGCCATGTGATCGGGCGCGTTCTGATTTGCATCGAGTCAGAGAGCGAATAGCAGGCGAAGGAATCCTGAGCATCGCGCCCTTGCTGGTCTCAGCCCGCTAAGGATTGTGTTGGACTGCTCCCCGGGTTGCTTAATACGGTCGAGAGGGATGCGCAGCGATCCCTTGCTAGGTAAACCGTGATGACTGCCATCGAGCCGTGCCATTGGCGGCCGACCGGCGACGCGCACCACGCCGAGGAATCAGTACGAATCAGCCAAGTGGTGGCCACCAGCTCCACCTGGCCATCTGTCATCAGCAGCGCATCCGCACTCCAATCGCTCGGGCAGCGTTCAACTACGCCGGGCTTCAACGAGCTGGTTCGCTGCGTCAAGCGGGATCTGCACGCCTGATGACGACTCCCAGACTGGTGGGCCGCGACTCGGGGGCACTACGGCGTCTGGTTTACATCCGCATGGATGGCACAGCGCCGGCACCTATCGCACAGGATGGCCGTAGGCGGTGGGGCACTGGCAACCACGCTTTGCTCCGATCCACAAGCTTGGCCTGATACGGCAACTCGACAAGGCCGGCGGCTGCTCTGGCGATCAAACAGAGTAAGGCAAACGCTTATCCTGGGCTGATCTGATCGGCCAGGCATGTGCCCTCGAGTCGAGGTTTCCCCCTTCGCTTCGGGTGGGGCGTCGATTCTGGCAACCGAAGGAGACATCTACTGGGGAACGAACCAGCCTGGATGGTGATGCAACGCCACAGCGGCGACGCGAGCTGAGAACCCCCTCGCGCTGTGCAGATGGGTGATCTATGTGAACCCGAAGGCCCAATGGGAGCCGATCGCGGTGGCTTCGGGTTGCGATGTGCGCGAACTTGCCCGCATGGCAGATACGACGAGGAAACCGTGGCCTTGTTGCCGCGGACACACCTTCGGCAAGGCCATGGAGCGGTCCCTGAGCTGATGGGGCCCGCCCAGAGGCGACAGCATTGAAGAGCAGGGGGCTGGGCTGGCACAACGTTTCCGGCAGCGGCAAGGGCAGTGATTTCCAGCGCAACAGCGGGATCGGAGGGGGCCTGGAAACCAGCAGCACCACCACTGGGATCGCGGCTACTTCGAGATGCTCTGCGGTTAGAGTGGGGCTTGGAGAAGAGTCTGCGGGCCTGGCAGTGGCGGGCCAAGGATGTTGCGCGATGAGCACCTGAATTCCTGAGCCACGACCCAACACAGCGGCCTGGCCGATGATGGACCACCAAGCGGATCTGTCGCTGCGGCTTCGATCGATCTACGAGCGATCTCCCGCGTTTCACCAGGATCAGCAAGGCTTTTGCTAGATGCCTTCGCCCGAGCCTGGTTCAAGCTCACCCACGCGACATGGCTCCAACGCGCTCTATATCGGCCCGAGTGCCCAGCGAGATTCGATATGGCAGGAACTATTCCACCGATCAACCACTCCTTGATCGGTGTCGCCGCCATCCCCACTCAAGGCAGGTGCTGGCTATCAGGGCTCTGTGCGGAGCTGGTGGCGACGGCCCTGGCGGTCGGCCTCCACTATCGCGGTCGCAAGCGCGGCGGCATGCGGCGCCGCACTGCGCACTGGCCCCCCAGAATCGTGGGAGTGAACCAGCCGAGCACTGGCCCGGTGTTGGCAGTGCTGGCAGGGATTCAGAGCGTTTTCAATGCGCTACGAGGCTGATGGACCCAGGTGTCGCTGCGGATCTGATAGTGCTGGCCGGTGGCGCCGGTGAAGCCGAGCAGCGCCGTGTCATGCGATGAGAGTGCCCCTTCAGCCGCGCAGCGAATGCCTCAGGAGCAAACGGATGTGGTCGTTTGCGGTGTTGGAGCCCAGGCGGAGGCTTTCGCAATTACAGAAGCGCAGCTTCACGGTGCGCGGCGGAGCACTGCATGATGATCGGCCAGCTGCTCGGCTTGAGTGCGTGAGATGACCGTGATGGTGGAGGGTTGCGGGTGTCGGCGCCAATGTCGGCGGCTCAACGATGGGTTACCCCGGCCCGGCGACGCTCAGTCACGACTTCTTCGTGACGCTGCTGATACTGGCAGGGTGGACCGCCACCTATGAAGCCGCAGACAGCTTTTGAAGGGGTGACGCACAGCGGCGAACTGCGCTGGAAGGCAAGCCGCGTGATCTGGTGTTTGGCTCGAAATCCCAGCTGCGCGGGACCTGGCGAGGTTATGCAGACGATGGATCGCCAGGCTTCGTGGCTGATTTCGTGGCGACTGGAGCAGGTGAGAAGCCGTGATTGGTTTCACGCAAACGGCCTCCTGCTGACGGGATTCAACGCAGCGCCAAAGGCGGCGGAGATCGCATCGATCATCCGGGGGTCTGAACAATAGGGCCACTCATGCACCCGCAGCACATCGTGCCAGCGTGATGACTGGCGCAGACGGCGCCGTGCCGCCACAGCCGGCTCGGGGCCTGGGTTTGTTGAGCACGTCGCTCGATGAACGTTTGCGCGATGGGCCCAGCAGCAGGGGAACCCTTCGGGCCGCTACCCAAGCCCCGCAGCAGGGCGGTTCTGCTCGGTGTTTTTGGCAAGCCGAGCCCCGGATCCCAGATCAAGACTGATCGGCCGCACCGGCAGGGCGATGTCTGTAGGCGACGCAGCAACTCCTGGCGAGAGTAGTCGCCACCAGATCGCCATACACGGCAACAGCATCATGCTGCGGCTATCGCACGCGCTGTGGCATCAGCACTAGGGCAGCCGAATTCCGCCCACGCCAAGAATGGCGGGTCACGGCGACGCGCCGATCCGTGGTTGATCAGTGGGCTCCGGGGCCAGGCAGCGGAGCCACCCCTGATAGGAAGGTGTCAGGATCGAGAAGCGGGGGCGCAGGCTGCGGCAGGCAGGAGGCGCATCACTCCAGGCCGGCAACACACTCTCCGCTCTGCTCGGCGCTGAATACCAGGCCGGGCGGGTGCTCTGCCCCCAGAATCGCAGCATCCGCCCCCTGGAGCGCATCGCTCGGGCCTGATTGCAGGGCGTCTGCAGCGATCAAAACGGCCCACCAGCACTGAAGGAATCAGGGGTGAATTGATCCCCCATGCACGTAGGTGCGCGACCCCAGGGAGAGCAGCATCTGGACGACGCTGCGCGGTGGAGGCCTGGTCGGTGCTGCGTTGGCGCGATCATCTCAGCCCCAGACCCCAGGTGTTCATGGGAACTGACAGTGCCTTTGGAGGCGGTAGGTCGAGTGGTGATGGCTTCGGTTCTTGAAAACGGCGAAGGAGCGGAGCTTCGCCGGATTCGAATCCCCCCTCCGTTTATTCGGATGCCTGGCTTATACGGCCAAGTTCTGGCTCTGGGAGGGCGCACTGCGCTGCAGGCAGCGCGCTTAGCTTGATCCAACGCGCCATGAACGAACGGCGGTTGGCTGCTGCCGGTCTTGAGAAATGCAACTGTCGGCTGCTGCATGGCGATGGTGCCGCTTTCTGCCTGCCTACGGCGCGAGGGCGCCCGGCGCCGAGATCCGGGGGGTCTGGATGACCACCAATCGCCATGACCACCATGCGTGATCGCAACCAAGTTCGAGCGGCGATGGATCAGGAGGAGATGCAGCTTCAACACTGGTTTACCGTGGTTCTGGAAGGTCCGGTACGCCATCCATACGCGCGAGGTCACCAGGTGACCGCAAAGATTCAGTCGTTTTCCCTATAAAGGCTTGAAAGGCAGACGAATTATCGCCGATGTGATCAGCGAGGGCCATGCCAAAGGCATGCTCGTGATTCCTGTTGAAATTCGGCTCATGGCGCGCATTCCGACTTGGCCTCAACACCCACTGCTACGACGCGAGACGGAACCGCACCTCATCAGCGCGGCAGGGAAGTGGTTGGCTGAATCTTAGCTGAAGGTGAAAGCAGTTCATCACGAACAGTGTGGAAGTGGTGGGTATTACACGGCGATGGGCATACAGTTCGATGACCACAATGAGCCTGCCCAATGAATATTGGCTACGACAGTTCACAAGAAGGCTTGAGCACCAGGGAAAACCAGCTGCGCGGTTGCCGAGCAACCCGATGGATCAGGCTGGATCAAAGTGGCGCCTGACAAGATTTAAGCCTTCATAGGTCCATCTGGACAAAGCTGTGAAAGCCAAAAAAGCAATGCGATCGTGCTCGTTCTCAACTACTACGATTCGTACAAGCGGCAGTTGCGGACTGGCTAGGCTGGGTGCGGCGCAATCGTCGATGAAGTGATCGTGCGTCTAACGCCTGATGTGGGCAGCTTCGTTACCACCGAGGTGGCCCGCCGCGACTCGCGGACCAGAAGAAGTATTCCCACGCGAATCGGTGATGACGGGGCTAGCCAAGCAGCACAATGCAAGATGATTAAGGCTCAGGTGCAGACGGTCCAGCAGAAAGGCATGGTGTGGCGTTCCCTCTATTCGAATCGCTTCTGGAATGCCACCGCCGAAGCGGAAGATCGCGCGCGCAGCTTTCTTTCCCTGTTCCCCAGCCCGCACGAGTGGCCGCTGTGACGTCCACCACCCCACGCAAAAAGTAGATCTTGTCGGATGGTGGGGCACGCGTGATCAGTGAGTTTTCAGCACAAAAAGGAAGTAACCTTGGTGCGTGATCGAGCTGGCTGATGTTCATTGGGCGATGGCCTGTCCAGGCCGGTGAAAATCGCCGTCGCCAGAGATTCCGAGCGTTACTTGATTCAGATGCTTCACCCTGGCCAGAACTGGATAGGCCGCGCCTGGCGTTTAAGACATCAGATCTGAGTGTTCTCAGAGTTGGGCTGCCGGCGGCAAGGCGTGCTGGTGGAGCTCCATTCAGGTGCTGTGGCGATCAATGGGGCCAGGCGTGTTTGGCCTCATGCAGCAGCTCCATGTCGTTGCCCCGCTGGCTGGCGAATATGGGCCGTGAGGCGTTCTGGGAGGTGCTCATCGCCCAGCTGCAGGTGATGCACGTCACACGCGAGGGAGGCATGGCCAATCAACGCAATCGCGCGCAACTGCCACCCTTTCAGGCACGCAGACCACGCCGATGGCGTGAGCGGTCCAGCAGCCCAGTCCGGTGGCCCACAGCAGGGACTGATCAGCACGCATTCCACCGCGGGCAGCTGGTGATGCGCCGAAGCATAGGTGAAGCGTAGGGTCCGGCCGCGTGCTACAGCGCTCCGCCCCAGCCGAAGCCCAGCCGCCGGGTTTGGCGGACTCTCCGGGTCGGCAAGGAGCTGGGGCCATGGGGGACTGAAACGATGTCTGACGGCCAACTGACGCCGATCCAGCTCAGTTGGCTGCGAAGCGCGCACGCGATCGCCATCAGCAGCGGCGCCTCACCAGCAGGGCCAAGCATGGGCCAGAGGGCCTCCAGGCGACACTTGAGTTCACCGCGCAGGAATCGCAGATGAGTGGCGAAGGGGTTGAGCGAGAGAGCCACTGAAAGGACAGCCGGCATGCTCGATCGAGCAATCGACGGAGGTCTGATCACGGCAAGGTGATGAAGAGGCGTGAGCATCACTCTGCTGGGACGGCAGACCGTGGCGAGCATGGATCCACAGCGATCCCAAAAACAGCTAGAGCGTAGAGGTAACACGCAGCAGGGCAGATTCGGGATGGCACACGAACACAGCGTCCAAAGCAAACAGCGCAGCCAATCGCCACAGCAGCAGCAACCAGGCAGGATTTTGGCCATCACAGATCTTCCAGGCCGCAGCTGGTCATCAGCAGCTGCTCCAGCGTGCCGGTCCTTCTCGCGCACGTCAGCGTGCACGCGATCTCGCAGCGTGGCGATCATAGGGTGAAACAGATGCCGAATCACCCCGCACAAGACGCACTGCTGGTAAGGCCGGGGTTTGTAGAGAAATCCCTGGTATCGACCGGCGCGCTGGGCGGCAATGCCGGCTCGGCGAAAGCGGCAGGATCTGTCTGGATGTAACCGTTGGGGCAATGCCGCGGCTGTTGGCGTCGACGACATCGATGAACCACATCACAGTGCACTCGGCGGTGTCGCCACGCCAGCCGCCTGCTGAATTTCGGTGGATCACCAGGCCGGCGATGAGTCGCCGCGTCACTGCTGGACAAGCTCGTATGCGGGGATAGGAAGGAGCAGAAGATGCGGTGGCGTGAGGGGGACACAGATCCCGGCTGGCGACCGGGCGTACTCAACAACCCCCAGTTTGAGGTTGTTTCACTCTACGGGGTTGAGGGCAAGCGATA
>Ga0163217_1101272_pt1 | contig 18132 bp, 7 predicted proteins | sample SynspAceP_FD_185933 | JGI IMG/M metagenome (GOLD analysis project Ga0163217, IMG submission 185933) | Saline lake microbial communities from Ace Lake in Antarctica - Synechococcus sp. Ace-P (PacBio error correction) | ecosystem: Environmental > Aquatic > Non-marine Saline and Alkaline > Saline ...
CAGAAGAGAAGAAAAAAAACTTGATATTTTTTGGCTTTTTTTTTCCCCCCATGGCCAAAATTTTTTTAAAAACCATTTAAAGATGTGGATCATCAACTTAATCATATCCCAATTTATCAAGGTTTTTGGCATAACATTAACATACACAGCCTAAACCGGGAAAATAATTTTGTAAATAATATCCATATGATGAGAAATGTTATTCCTGTTTTTGTTTGGTTTAAATTTCTTAATGTTTTAAAACAGCAGCAGCAATATATCCCAATCCGTTTTACCCTACCTGTGCTCTTTAGTTTTTGCCTTGTGATCGGACTTTTTTCCTAAAAGTTAACAGCACCGATGCCTAAACCTTCTAATCATGCCCTCCGATAATGATGGGCATCATCGCAGTTTGGATTTTACCAGCTGGCTTCATGGTTTGACGCGCAATTACCTTCATTTGCTTTTTTACCACAATCATTCTTAAATCCCAGATACGTTTTCTCCACCGATTACGATTAATCCCCTGCTTCCAATTAAATTGTACATACTATAATTTTGATTTATTTTAAATTAAAAAATATATAAGCTCTCGTTTATTAAAATCTGCTTCTTACAGGGTCTTCCTAATACTGCTGCTTCCGTGCCCGTGCGCATTATGCCTCGTTGCTCGTGTCATGTTCCGCAACGGCATACCAAATAAATAAGAGGAGAGCATGGTAAATAGATATACGCCTGTACAATAAAGCAACTAAATAATTCTATTATGGATAAAATGAAATGTTAAAAGTAACAATACTAGTGGGCACCAAAACCGTTCCGCAACTGTGGCTTTTAATAAAATCAATTTTTAAAAAAACAAAAGGGCCCTCGGTGATCCTATACATAGAATGTGGCCAGCCCGTATTAATGTTTTGCAAACAAACGCAAAACAAGGCAAATAGGTTTTGTGGTATCCTCAAATAGTTCTACTGGTATTAATTCGCCATTTTCATTTAAGATATGGTTCCTGTTTTTCGCTGGATCTATGAACTATATGGCTTTCAATAACGCTCCTTTATTTCCGCTAAATCTGAATCAATAATAAATGTAATAAGCCAACAAATCCGTAACAGGCAATTTGGTCTGTAACGTTAACCCAAAAGGTGTAAGCCCCATTAATTCAAAATCCAAAATAAAGAAAAATACCGTTAATAAAAAACCCATATATTTTTCTGGTAAGCTTTCACCAAATTTGGCGTGGCAATTTTCCGTTCTACGTACATTATAATATACAGGGGCTCCAAACCTCTAGCAAAACCCTTAGGATAGAATTTTTTCTTGATAACCTTTTAGCCATGCTCTGAAATGCGAATCATCATCAATAGACAGCGATGAGCATTCCTCAGCAACACTTTTTAGTGATGAGAAGTCTAAAACTTAGCAGCATTTGTTGGGTGGTGTTCTTCATTCAAAAGAAACACTAGAAGCATTTGCTATCTAGTTCAAATGGATACTATGTAATTTTGTTGATTATTTGCACTCATTTCCGTCCACTATTAACTTTTTCATCATCATCATTGAATTGAAATTCCAGGAGGACATTAAAAGTAACTAAACATTACTTAGTCCATAAATAAACAGGGAGAGGAACGAATGTGTTTTTGTTAACGCCTGAACAGTGGTATAACGAAAATATATCGAAAATCATGGGCGCATCTTTTAGTGGTGCTTGATATAAGCACTATCCTCTTCTTTATGAGTTTATTCTTTTACCGCTCTCTGCTCATATCTGCTGTCTTATATTTAGGTCTAATTGTACGAAAACCCTTGTAATGAAACATATAGGTACTATAACAAACCTACTTTAAACTAAGATATTTTTGATGTCTATTTTCTTCAAATAAATGTCAAAAAATTGCCTGCTCATAAAAATTTTGTGGCAAACGGTAGGTATTAAAAATAAAAATCAAATATAATAATTATTTGGATAATTATTTTACTAAAGAAATTTTTATTGAGATTTTAGAAATAAATTAGGACTCTTCCTGAATAGAAAAAGGAGCATAGAATTAGAACTATGGAAATGCGATCTTACACGCTGTAGGAAACTTCAAGCTAAAATATAACAGCTTTGAAATAACAGCGAAAAAATACTTTAGAAAGCAAGTGTTTACTAAATAAATTATGCTCACACTGCTGCGGTCCAAAATTATCGTTAAAAGCTATTATAGGCAGAACATACTACAGACTTTCCCAAAGAAAACAAAATACGTGATAGAGGACATGGTATCAAGTGGAATAACAATTGATCTTCTAAAAAAAATATGTGATATGAATAAATTTCCTCAAAAAGAATTAGCAAGGAGAAACAATGGCAATAGGTTAACAATCGTATTTAGCAACAGATTTAAGTATTAAGGTTATTTCGCTTGACGAATCATCGAGTATATAGACAACCATAATAGCAAAATGCGGTTATAGAAATTTTCTAAAAAATTTGTGGCGTATTTTTCATCAAAGCACTGAGCCTAAAAATAGTTCCAAGTATATGGTAAACCCATTTGGAGTCCTAATTCCAGGAAAGTTTTACAGCTGTTTGTAATCCTTGATTTCCTTTTTTAGGAGGTCTTTTGTGGTTTCCAATTAGTGCTGTCGGCAGATTTGTTCTGAGTTGGTAGTTTTGCCACCCACCCAATGGTCAGGCAGCATTAAAGGTTTTGCTCCTGGTTCCTACTGACAATTTTGCGACGAATACAAACACCTTTCAATATTGCTGATGATTTTTAAAGGATAATAAATCAGAATCTAAGAAGTTTCGCCATATAAGCTTCCCTCAATATCTGCATTAACACATTCAAACTTTTCCATGGATATAGCCATCTTTACCGATGACTACTTTACAGAGGTTTACATACAGTCTAGTTTTCCTATCAATTCTGAAGATCTTGTCTTCTTGAAAATGATTTATCAACCTTTTATTTTGGTGTTTCTTTTCAATAACGGTTGGGTTGCCCTCCTAGTTCTGCATTGATTAGGTTTTTCTTTGTTATCTGAAAAATGTTCTAAGCGGGTTTTAGGGGGTTCGCGTACGCGAATTTATACGCTTGTGAAATTTTTGTGATACTTGGTATAATCTTGTAATTCGCCGGATAAAATTTACGAAATTCTTCTTTGTTAATCTGTGGTATTCCTTTGTGTGTTTTTTTAGCAATTCCGAACCCAAAGGCAATAATCTTATCTTCTAAAACCCGGTGAATGACCTAGAACTGATTTTCTAAATTAATAAAACATCAGATAGATGCGTTAATCTTATACTTTATAATCTTTTTATAGCTTTTGTTCTAATGTTTTATGGCACTTAGTTTTTTTGATTCTTCAGTCATTTTAAATTGGAAATACTATTTCCATTGCTGTCTTTATTTTTTGGCCGGAAGTCTGCCTCGGCAATATTCTTTAACTGGCTAATCTTTGGTATTGATCTGCAGTATTTTCATTTCGCTTTTTTTGCCTTCAGGATTAATTTGGGTTAATTTTCAGGGCAACATAGTTTCAAGGCTCTTCACAAAAGCAGTAAGCCAATTGAATTCTACCAATGGCGTTAGCTCTTCAACGTTAAATTTTTGAACTATGGATCTCCTGTAATACTTATTGATATTTTTCTGGCATTGGGTTTATTACATTTCAAGAACCTCTTGATTTTGTTAAATTGGTTTATTTAGAGTTGCTGCAAATATTTAGCTCAGGGCTATCCGCGTCCCCTTCTAAAAGCGCGCCTCTTAGGATTATATGAATTACGGCATTACTAGAATCTGGACTGATTAGTTAGTTATAATATCTTCTTTTATACTGCAAGTTAATGGATCTTTCCCGATTACTTCAATAGATTTTCTAGTAGGTTTGTTATTATTTCCGAGGCAATTATGAGGCCTCTTTCGGTGATTGCTCTTTAAACGGATTCTATTTGCCAGCAAGCTTATTAAATTTTCTTTAAATTTTTCTTTATGAAATCTCCAATTTGATAATTAAGCTTAGGTTTTCTTTCTGTTTTTAAACGTATCAATAACCCTACATCTGTCGGAACTTGATCAAAGGTAAAAAGTCTATTTGAATTTTTGAATCTCCTGAATCTTCAGTAGCGCTAACTTTGTTGTATTTTCTGTAGTAGCATCGTCTGTACCCATATATTTTTCGATTTATATGGCCCAAAGCGCCAATTAATCCTCTAAAAGCGTCGATCTCCCACGCGTTTTAAATTCTGTTTTATCCATAGCCTAAACTCTGAATGTTATAAAAATAGAATTTCCTTTATTTTGTTTTCCTCTTTGGTGGCGCTTAAAAAGATTCATCCCTTTATTTTGGTCGTGCTATTTCTTTTTTTGCGGCCTAGTGAATCTGCTGCTAAGTTTGCAATATCATAGGGTCCAAAATAAGCGATTTGTCCTTTAGGCATGCTGATAAGGTAGGGACACTATCGTGTATACTCAACAATTTTCTTACCATGGTTGATCACAAATCTTCAAGATTGTCGAACTTCTTTTTTATCGCACGGTATTTTTGGTAAATATTCTCCACGGTTTATAGATAGTGCTGTCATAATAGCCCCCCGACATCTACATCATATACCGCTAGGTCCAAAATTTACTCTCTAAATTTTCTATTTAAAGCGTTTAATTGGCGGCTTGTTTTTGCGTACTCTTAAGGACTTATAAAGTTAGGTCTCTATGTCCAACTGTCTTTTTTCATTTCCACAATGTGATTTATTCGCGCACATGGTTGATATTTTTGTGCATAAAAAAGGTTATATCTCCCTATTCTTCTTCTAGAATGGCATGTTAGTACATAACGAAAACTTTCTATTTATTTTCTGTAAGTTTAGAGCGTTTTTGAATTTTCTGTAAATGGGATTGATCGATTATTCACGTGGCGACTTTCTTGTTCAAGTCTATCACCTTTGTAAGGCATGACGGTTTTGTCACTGTCCTTATGGCCCAATGATTGTAATATATTGTCTGCGATATAATATAGTAATCGTCCTTTTTCGGATATTTTCTTTTGTGTTAGGCTTGGGCAATTTTTAATGTGGCTGCATTCCGCAGTATATCAATTTTTGTTAGGTTGAGTGTATGCTTGTGCCATCATTATTGCCGGGCACGGCATATTTCTTGATCTTTTTAATACTTTCATATTTAAAACGCCGTTTAAGACTCTCTCTTTATTGTCGAAGCTCATCGTTTTCTAATCAGAGATATTTTACTTTTTCGTCGCCAAATTGGCCTGGCTTCAATTTAGCTTATCGACTCTTGGATATTTGTGAATATAATTGAAAGCTTCTAGTGCAGGGTAAAAGCGTTGTTTCAATAATAGCGTGGCTCTTTCGAGAAGTTAAAAAGGACTCGTCGTGTCTGCGGTATTTCGTTCTTCATCCCTTAAATATATCCATACTGTGTTTTGTATGGCTTTCGCTGCTTTCTTCGGCAATTTCGACTTTAGGATTTTTGTTTTTCATGAGCTCTAAAGTTTATTTCTTCTCGAATAGCTAGTTTCGTCTACTATAAGGGCAATACTTCCCCGTAAATTATCTTGATAGTTGGTCGAGTGTAACTCTCTCTCCCCTTCTTCAAATGGCAATTATTTTCCATTATTATAAAGTACATTTGTATTTGTGTTTAAGGCATGCCATTTGCGATTTACAAGTGCGTTTCTTTTTTTAGTGAACCATGCTAAAAATAGCAGTCACTGAGGATGTATCTAAAATATTTAAGTTTGTTCACCGGAGTTTTTCAATTTTTTATGTTTTATCTACTTACCTATATACTTATGAGAAACCGGCTTGTATTTATTAAATGTAGTTTTATCCGATTAAAATTATACATTAATTTTACCAATAGGTATACGGCTGGGGTTTTTTTTTAAACTGTAGTACTTTTTAATCGCTATAGGGTTTTGTTTATCTGTTCCAGTAATCAACTTTTTTTAAGGCCTTAAAAGCTGTTGTTTGTCGAGATCGTATTCATAGAACCAAAGAGAAGACACTTTTATTCGGTGGGTAAATCTAAAGCAGACTTGTGGTTTAGTTGGTACTTTATTATGATTTTTTAGCAATATAAAAAATGTAAGGATTTAAAAGAAAGCTCAAGCTTCAATTGAAATTGCAACTTTATGTCTTTAGGCAAGAAAGTAAGGTCAAGATATATTGTGTTTAATCCTCCAAATAAACTACTTCCAATTCTTTCAAGGTTTCTGCGAATGTTTTTAAATTGTTCTGTACAAGTTTCCTTTTGTTAATACCACAATACGTTCGCAGACCTTCGGTAACATGAATTAAATCGTGGCTATGAAACTAACAGTCACGTTTTTGCTGGCAGCTAAATCTCTTATAATTTAGTTTTAGGACGAATTTTGTGTGTGGGGTCCAAATTGGCAAAGTGTGTTGTATATATTATAACTTCGGGATTGCCCCCAATGAAAAGGAAGCCATCTAATACCTGCTTTTTCTGATTTCCTTTTGATTAATTCGTAAAATAATTTCGGCTGACTAAGATATTCTCCACTGGAAATCTTAAAATTGGTCTAGTAGTGCATTACATCGTTAATTTTGTCCTCTAACTCACCATAAAGTAAATTATCTTCAGCGGTTAAATACCGCAATAAAAAAGTTCATCAATAAACGCAGGATGTAAAGGTTTCCAAGTCTTCACTGGTGTTTACTTGTTACACGTTGTTATTTATTATGCCGCCTGTGCTAGGCTGATTAATCGAAGCAATTAAGCTAAAAAGGTTGTTTTTCTCAGCTCGTTTATTTCCTTAACCAAGCCAAACCTCTGTCCCTTTGGTATTTTCAAGAAATGGAATGTTTAAAACGGTCGGTTTTTGTTAATAGCTTTTTGTTAGGTTTTTCCTGATGTTATCAAATTTCAAGTTCAAGTATCCACTTCGATTGCGCTCAGTGCAAGAGTTAAAATCTAATAGTAATCGTTGTTCGTTGGTAAATAAAATGTTATCAAAAATATAACGTTTGAATTACAAAAAGTCACTTTGGCAATTTAATTATGCACATTAAACTTAACCTACTAGACTCACTAACATCACTAACTCACTAACGCAGCTACTTACTAACTTACTATTTACTCACTTCTTTTAAATGCACCTCAATGGAACGTTCTAAATTGCTCGTCGCGACTTGGGCCGATGAAATGCGCTGGTTTTTTAACTACAGATGTTGTGATTTGGGTCTTCTGTTGTTTTCCATCCATTCCCCAGCCTTATTTCTGCACTTTGCTCGGTACTTTACACCAAATCGATTCCGTTAGTTAAACGTTCCAGCCCTGCTAAAACACAAGTACCGGCACGGGCATGTCTACGATTTCCTATTTTAAGATCTTACCGTACCCACTAGCAAAAACATGAAGCATCGCTGTTATCATTGGATTCATTGAACATGCTAAGGTTAGGTTTTGTTCCATCTGTTGAGGAGGGTTTCTCTCCTATTTTTTTCTGGCTTTCTGTTTCATAGGATAGAACGGTATCCTGTGAAACACATTTCGCTAAATCTGTCACAAGATCTCCTGCCACGTTAAAGCGAGTGTCTATAATGACTGTCTTCTATCGGCATACTTTGCCCATCAATTCTTGTCATAAATAGTCCGATAAGTGGCAATCACTCTATTCGCGGGAATATGTAATAGCCCAGTGTGCCTTTACTTTTTTTTCCACGGCAACTTCCTTTTCGTTTTGTAGATACCGCAATCGGCTTATATAAATAGTTTTCCGTTCTTCTTCTTTGTACCTATTAGGCCTCACGGTAAATCTGCTTACGGTATGCTTTGTTCGTCGAGTAAATATCCAAAAGCAATAAACTGCCCTGCTTTCGGCGATTTAAGTAACTAGCAATATCTTTTGAAGGTGTATGGTTTTCCTTCTCTATTTATTTTTCGATTATCATTCCCACTTTTAATTTCGATAATCTGCCTTGTCTAAAGGTCTCTGTTTATGATTCTGCGTATTTTAATAACCGTTGCCTTCGTTATGGTTATAATATAAATGCTAGTGGCTAAGGCATAGTTTCATTCATCTCTCGTTCGTCCATGTATGCTACTGAACGCCTTCCCTCTCGCAATGGGAAACATTTAGTTCAACCAACATTTTCGGAAAGCATTTACTGCAAATTCGTATGAATTGCCAATATGCGGTTAAGTATTTTTGATATTGCTACGCATTGCCTTCCAATCGATACATAAAATCGGGAGAACGATAAAAATGCTCGTTTAGGTGGCGGCAATCTTCAAACATGATCAACAGTATTGCCTCTCTGCATCTGGCATTCGAGAAGCATTTCTGGCATCAAGTTTTAAACAGCTTTCTGGTTTTTGCAGCTTTCATTCACATCTATATTTTAGATATTTTTACCATCGGCCAATAAAAATTAATAATTTCTTGTTTTTTTATCCAATAAAACTCCCCGATTTAGCGCCTAATGCTACTAGTTTTTGTTTGGTGCTTTTTGGTTCTTATTTCGTCTCCCATAAATTTCAAGTTGTCTTCTTCTAAACGAGTTTAGATAATTTTATATATCTTTTCTCTCTCCATCTTAGAAAGTACAGCTATCAATTTAGACAGAAGTGAATTTGGTTATTGTCTATAGGCGCTTTCGTTGTTGCCTGCATCGTGTATTTTTCTTCCTAGCATCGCGAACTTTTAGGCCACTTATTTATTATTTGGGAGCTTGGTTTGGCTCCATCCGTTGTGGGCTTAGTGTCTCGTGTCATTCTCTTGGGATTAGATTTTTTCAGTTGGTTTAAATCCTCGGTCTTTCTTATGCCCTCATTCAATAAGCTTCGGCGGCATTAAATTGTATCGTCTTTAGAACATATTAAACTTTGTCACAACCATCTTTAGTCAAGAACATACTTATATAACGATCAAATTCAGAACTGCCGCTGGCTTGCAATAACTTTTTAATCCCTCTTTATTTAGCATACCATATCAATTGGGTTTTCCTTCGTTTAACTTCCATTTTGGAGAAATGGTCTGTATACGCCACTTTTCACTGTTTAAATTCATCCGGTTTTTCCCATCGTAGAATCAGTAAACTTCATTATTTACTTAGACTTACGCCCGCAATCCACCACACACAGCCATTTGCTATCTGGACTCCATTGACAAATACTGGTCTCCATCCTGAAAAAGGGTGAATAGAGGTCAATACTGGAGGTTAATAGTGGTAGTTTCTGTTTTTGTTTTAGGTTCTAACTTTCAGAGTTCTACGCTTCTATATAGGCCATTTGTTCCCATCTGGCGAAAATTCAAAGGGAGTACACATCGGTTTTAAGCCGTTAATAAAGTATCTTCTTTAATTAAAGTAGCCTGCAAAGAAAATAAGGCTTCTCTTTTTCTGGGGGGTTTTTTTCTCTTGAAAAATACTCGCCATTTACCTGGCGCGTTACTGGCAATAAGCCACTGAATGCACCATCGGGCATGAACTTTACAACAAACGTTTCCTGTTTGGCGGTAATTGGTCAGGCGTTTTGGTGAGCGAACCATCAAACGGAAGGTAACAACACCTTCGCCTCTGCTGAAAAAGCTATTTCCTTGCCGTTGGGAGCAATATCCATTTCTCTAACACCACGGTCTTACCGGTTACATACTCCACAGTAATTCTCTGTGTTTTGCGTGCGTAGGATAATGTTATTTTTGTGGTTCGCTACTTCTTAAAAGAGTTATAATTCGCCATTCGTAGCTAAAAGCCAAATGGTGTCGTTTCCAATGCTAAGAGACGAACGGGTGGGTTTTAAAAAGGTAGTAAGTTTTGTGCTTGATTGGCGCTGATATCTAAATTAAGTTTTATGAATATTGTACGTACCGCTCGATTCGCTTAGGTAAATACAATATTTTTTTGAAACCCTTGGCGTAACTCGGATTTTCCTGTCTTCTCCTTTAAAGGAAGTAAGCATGGTGTGTTCTCCTGATGTTGTATTGTATTTCCTCCCAAACATCTTCTAGTAATTTGCGGATACATGGGTGCTTTCTAAAGCTGTCTTAAAGCCTTTTTTATCGTGGATAAAGGCATTTCTTTGCCATCCGGCGCTTATTTGTAACATCTTCAGTCGGGTACTGTTAAAAATCTGATTTATTCTAACCACCCACAAATAGGCACAACTATACAATTCTGGTTGCTGCTCAATAGATATTGCCTAAAATTGCGTAACCGCAAATCTTTGCTTGCCGCACCAAATAAAACTGCGGTATTATCTGCAGAAAAAGTATAAGGAATTTCATCATTGCTATGAAAATGAGGTCGGGTTTCGGCTCGCCTTGTGCCTCCATAGTAAAAACATCAAAAATTACCGAAGCGGTTGGAAGCGAGGCTATGGTTTATTACATCACCTTGCTCCAACAGCGCCATACTCATGGGCCATATAGAAATGTAAGTTGTTGGGGCCTAACCTTCACGCTTGAGGAAGACAAACTGTAAATATCGGCCTTTATAGGTGAAAGCAATAGTAACACCATCAAGGAGATATAGGCGGGATATTTAACCATTGTGGCTGCACTTGTGCGGCTAAAGGAAATATTGATAAAATTGTAATTGAGGATAGTTAAACAATTTTCATGGCTGGTTGCATCAGAATTAAAGTTTTTTGAAGATAGGAAAAAAAAATTTTTGGGGGGGGCCCCCTTTAAAAAAAACAATAACAAGGTAGTAAGTAAAAGTTCAAGTTCAGTTCGTTGGTTTAGTTGACAGAATATTTTATGCTAAAATATTATTTAGTTCATGTTAGAGCAATTTGTCATCAGGCTAATTCATTTTACTCCTTTACCCGTTAACTTTTAAAACATGTTTACTACCTCAACTCACTTGCTTATCGCTAATATTGTTTTGTATTTTTTCTTTTTTATATAATCCCTTCAATTTTTTTTAAATACAAAACCTTTTAAATGCAAAGCCTAATAAACTCCTGCCGAAGCACAAAATATAGCCAGCTGTTTGGGCTTATGAGGTAATGTCTATCCATAAAAGTGAGTAAGGGTAATGCTAATTTGGGCAGGAAGAGCAACATGGTTTTTTAGATTAAAAGACTTGCTTAATCGCCAAGGCTTTTTTTTGAGGACGGTAAGTCGATCGGTTCTAGTAATAAGCACAGCCAATAAAACCATAATACGAATTAACGCCAATATTGAAACGAACGGCTTCCTACTAAATCGCTAAATAAGCATCCCAAACCAAAATACAGATAAAATGATGCCTATGATGGTACTTAAAATAGTAGGCAATGACGATTAAATACCATTTAGAGTCTAAATCCTTCTTTGTATTTTCAATGTTTTTGGTGACATCATAAGCGAATAATAAGGCGCTATCCCAACTAGGTTTTACAAACTGCCAGGAACTAATAAAAATTCGTTTCCGCAACTGAGATAAAAATAACCTGCAAAAATCTTTCCAAACTGGAAACAATATAGGCCGTCAATACGTCCTGTAAAGAATAAAAACCCTGTAAAAAATGCACTGGGAAACTTGTGAAAATCACGGCCATTTTTGGGGCGTTTATTCCGATTAATCATTTTTTTGAAATGTCATTCTTTAAAAAAGTACTAAGTTTTCAAAGCGGTTTTTAACCAGCTTAAATCTTTCGGGTTTTAGCGACAGTTTGCTTTTTTTGTTAAACCAGCATCTAAGAATACAAGTTCTTTTTAAAAAATAATCGAAAAGCAGCGGTAATATAAACTAAGGGCTAAAACAATAAAAAATAGGGTACAACCAAGGGCATTCGTAAATAGGGCGCCAAATAAAAGGAGCTGTGGAATTGGGGTAGTATGCAATATGAGATCAAAAATATTGGCTTCATTCCTAAAACGGCTACAACCAGCAAGTACAAGGATAAAAAATACTAATCGTGTTTATTATTGACTAAAAATATTGATAAAATTGTGTTACTCACATACAAACGATGGCGCATGAGGGCTAGCAAGCCACACCCGATAAACACCTAAGGATTTGTAACCTTCGATAAGTAAAACAATCGAAAACGGAATAAAAAAGAAGGCATGCGACCAATTGAAAAAAGACAGTATCGTTTTTCCTAAAGAAAAAATGTACCACCTGTACTTTTAGGTATCGGTAAGTAAATAATAAAGGCTTGATATTGGTGACAGGCATTTTTTGCAACATATAGCGGGAAAGCCATCGAAGGCAAATATAAATAAAATGAGGTTAGGTAATTCCCACATCAAAGGGGTCGCCCATATTAGCGTCTTCTAATAATAAAGTATTATACGCCAATCCGCCGAGTCTATAACAGACAGCCATATATAGGCAAAAAAGCCCATGACTATTTTAATGGCGATATTACCTTTTTCAAAGAGGCCCGCCCTAAAAAAAATGAATTTGGCCATGTAGGTTTAATAAATGCTTGAAACATACTCGCGGGTTAATTTGTACTATTATTGTGCTAAAAATATAGGTTTTCGTTACAAACTATGCATCAATTTTGTATTCGGGATAGGTTTTTGCTAATAATTCCTTCGGCTTTTGGTGGGATTACAAAAACCATTACATAAATAATAGTAGTAATGAAACGTAAAAAATGCCTACCTAAGCCCAAGATATAAGAGTTTTTCAAATTTCCAAGAACGAATATTAAAATAAATGTTATAAGGAAGTTGAAAAACAGTGAAAATCCCCATTGACCCGAGTTAACATTTTCCTCTAAGAAGGAACCATTTGCGCCTTGCTTTCTTCTTTAAAAATGCGATTATAGTTGAACATTTAAATTGTTTGATCGGTATTAAAAAATAGCAAGAAAATTACGCACAATAATATAATTTTCTGATAGCCGATAGAAATATTTTTTTAACACCGTAATAAGACTACACTTAAAAAATAGGGTAAGTACTATTTTAGGGCAAAGTAAAATACTCTTATAAAATCTAGAAAATTTTCCAGTTATACCTTTAGAAAGTGCATTTTTGGGTCGCTCCCAATCACAATCTTGAAAACGAAGACACCAAACTTTTTTAAATTCTTTATCTAGTGCCTCTTGGGAATGTTTAGTTGAGGTTTTTTAGCAATTTGGGCCTCTATTTCGTAGCGCTAAAATGAATCGACCAATTCTGTTTGGTAAATCAAAATGATATACAAAATGTGCTCTGGTGAATTTGTAGAGCTCTTCTTGTGTTCTTGTGTAGCTTTCAATGCCAATTTATTCGTGTAACGTTCGGTGTATTCTTTTTTTTGAGTTGGAGAAGTGTTGCACAAAGACCATTCCTAGAATGAGCAGAAATGCATACAAAAGAGTAGGTTTATGTTCTTCATCGTCAGACTGTTTTAACCATACCACGGATTAAAAAATGTCATTTAAAATTTGAAAGTGACAAAGATAAGACAGGGTCATACGTTCTATACCCAGAATACCGTTCTTTTTTTTGCCGAATCTAAAAAACCAACCATGGAAAAATAAAAATAAACATTGGTTAATGATAAAAGCAATAGGGGGCAACCTTTAAATAAGCGGAGCCAAATCTATATAATTTTGAGGCATTTTTAAACTAAAAAACAAATACAAAAGTAAATAGCGTTATGGTTTCATTATATAAGTACAATGGCTTCAAATACTTTTATATCGGTTGTTTTAGTAAACTGGTTTGGTGTTGCTTTTGCAATTGCTTTTAGCACAACCATATAGTTTTTAAAAGCGCTATAAAATCTAGCTTTTCGCTTTTTTCATGTTATGTTTCTAATCTGAGGCTACATGGATCTAGCATTTCCATCGCACATCTAACAAACTCGATTTCTGAAATTTTTTAGATAGTGTCCTATGGGCTTGTAGTTGAGTTTTCGTTCAATTTCATGCCAATACACTTTTAAAAACTTTGTATTCTTTTAAAATAAGCTTTTCTGGCCTTTTTCAAAAGGCACATTAATGCTGTTCAATGTTGAAAAGAATAACTATTCCTATATATCCATTAAAAAAAATATAAATTATCGAAGGCTCCAATATATAATCCAACACAGTAAAGAATAATTAGGAAAAGAAATAACCGTGCATCAAATGAATATCAGATAATAATTGTTTTCTTTTTTAAGCTTATACAAAAAATATATATTATAAAAACTGAAAAAGCGGATAACAGCAACAAGGACCCGATTAAGATTCCTTTAATAAGTTAATTCTTCTTCAAAATAGATAGAAGCACATAGTAGCCCAGTTAAATGGCAAAGGAATCAGAACTAAGGTTTTTATACTTTAGAAATAAGTTTAAAATTGTTCCAACTTTTTCTGATAAGCCAATGTATTGATTTTTGCTTCTTCTCTTTTGCCACTATTTTTGCACCAAGGCCAGACGCTCTTTTAAAAAGCTATTTAAAATCAGGGTAAGTTGTCTAGGCTTTCATCCTTCATTGATTAAAATGATCCATCATTCGAACGAACGTCTAGATACTTATTCCCTTTTTTTCTAACCAGTGGGTCTATATTTTGTAATGGGGGGGGTTTTGGGTCCTTGTTTAACTACGTTTTCACTCATGTTCCGTTGTTATTACATACCTCCAATTAGGATTCCACTCAAATTTTGCATGCTTCGGATAAAACTCTTCTAAATTCAAGGCTAAGGCGGTTGAACGTTTCTTTTTTCTCCTTTTTCCAGTGAGCTTTATAGTAATTCTACGAAAGGCGATTATCTACTTTTTCAACCTCAACGTCTAGCAAAACCTTCGCATCCTAATTTGTGAAGCGCAGGGATACAACGCCCCTTCGTAATATTAATTCTCCTTTTGATAGGTTTTTTTATACTTTTTGGGTTTATTTCAATAAGCCATACATTTTGCCTTGCCTCTCTAAAGTTCAAAATAATGGGTGTTTAAACTGCCCCTTATATAGTTTTTGATTTTCCCCATTTTTTTATTTTCTTAAATCCAACCTAAATCAGAGAGGTTTATTATTTGTTAACTGCTTAATCGCAACTATTTTTAAAATTTTGTAACCCCTTATCAGCAGATAAATGATTAAAAGCTCGGATACAGGAAGCGGAGGCACGGAGGACGGCCGAAGTTTTGTTCTGAATTTTTTTCCGACCTTTTGTAGTCGAAAAAATTCATCGATAAGGCGCCTTTTTCTTTGTTTCGTTTCTTTTGGCGAAACAAAAGAAATGAACAAAAACCGACCAAACCATTTAAACAATCTGCATAAATAATCAATTATAATTAGCTAAAAAGCATTTTTTTTTTTGAGCTAATATACATAATTTTCTTATGTTATAAGAATCTTAGTATATAATTTTTATTATCTTTTCCGTTTTAAAATGGGTTGCGCTTTTCTTATTTTTAACAAAAAATTATTTTCATGAAGCGATTTTCATTCTCTAAGTTTCTCGTACATCAATTAACACCAAGTGCTGTTGCGAATTTCATTTGCTATTCAAATAAACATTTTAAAAGATACTTTTTCTTTTAGTGCCGGACATACATTACCAATCAGCAAAAGAATTAATGGCGTTGAGGTACGCAGATGCCTACTCCCATTTTTCTTCCAGTGCTGCCTCTGGTAATATTACGGTTGGGATTAAAAAAGTAGCTGAAAGGGTATTTTTTTCGGCTTATGCGAATGAAAAATTAAAGGTTGGTGATAGTTTTAGAAGTAAATGGAACCCGAAGGGCGTTTTGATTTTTTTTGAACCTTCTAAAAGTTCAAGAAATGTAGCCGCATTTGCCCGCTGGGAGTGGTATCCGCTAATTATGAGTATTGCTGAAACAGTTTTAGAAGTCATTAAACAGTACTTTGTTTAGTGTATGGCAAATCAGTCGCCTGAATGAGCTTATGTTTCTCTAAGGAATTGGAAAGCCTTACAAAACGCATATTCCCCAAATCGTTTTTTTTGTACAAAGTATAACAGTAGGGCTTAAAGAGGAAGGAATTGTTTTTTGGAAGAATTGATGCTTTCACGGTAAAATTTAATATTGTAAAAAAATAAATTTAAAAGAATACTTCGTTTGATGGCATTTTAACCATTTGTGGTCCAGAAGGAGATGATCGATTGGTTTCCTGATACCCTTAAAGTAGCGGTACTCCCAAAGATAAAATCCATTTTGATTATTTAACATCCTCAGAGACTGTTGATACGATGGCCGAAAGCTTAGACGGTAAGGCGCAAAATAGAAGTTGTAGTTGATGATGAGACGTTTCCTTTTTACCATGGGAATAAAAATGATTGGTTGTTAGATTGCGGTTTTAAAAGAAAATATTGATGCTCCCTACTCTTGTCAAGGAGGCGTAATGTAGTAGCCTGTATTGCCGGTGTCACCGAGGGAAAAGCCGAAATGGTAAAAAATCAAAATTTTAACACGATGTGGAATTGGCCGAGGGATAAGTCTTTAACCTTGTCAAGCGCAAATCCGTTAACGGCAAGCCTTGACAGGTAAATTATGATGAACGTCTAGGCATACACTAAACTTTCCTAAGGCAGATAACTTTAATCAGACTTGCTTTTTAAATCGCAGTTTAATAGGAACAGTAATAAAGTAGTGAATTCATTCAGCTTACATTCTGTGAGAATTTGTAAGCCTAGGCCATCTGCGACAAGCAAACTACCAAATGACTATTTCACGAGGTGCCGCCCTCAAAGCCCTGCTTTTTTTTTTTCTTCGCACCGGGACCCCAGGCAGGGGGGGGGGGCGGGGGCCCCCGAAAAAAAAAATTGGGGGAAATCATAACCAATAGTATAACGGCCTTTAATCATTCCTTGCGATCTAGAATCCCCTATGTTTTCCAGTTCACTAGGGGAAATAAGACATCACAGTCTACTAATTTATTTTTTGATGAAGCATAAATCATTAAACGTAACCGAACCTGTTAGCTTGAACTATTATCTTTTTTAGGCTCTTTTTTGTGCGAGTTCTTGGTCACGTAGATACATACTCCGATAATAAAAATCTGAGCTTTGTAGTAAAGGTTCTGTGAAAATTATTCATGACACCAACCATCAGCAACATAAATTGTCTTTTTAATCCAAAGACTAAAAACTGGGGGCAAAGCAGCGACGCCAAAAGTGGTCGTATGAGTTTCACCTGACGAAAAAAATTCTCTACGCCTTTTGCAATTTTGGTCGCCACCACATATTAATTTTTTATCTACCACGGCTTCAAAGAAATTTTAGGAATATGTTTAAAAATATCGATATACCGATCGTGTCATAAGCCAGATTTTATAATATTAAAAAATTATATTTGAAAGAGGCGTTTTCTTTAAAAAAAACGCATCATATCTTCCGTAGAGTTGCAATTGCGTAATAAAGCACCTACAAGGCACCAACGGCTACTTCAGAGCTAGTTTTTGCTCAATACCACACTTCCTTCATTCGCTTGTAAGTACACCAATATGTGCCCATACCACCGCACGCCATCCACCAGAAAAGTAACCCCCAAGCCCAATGTTTTTTTGAAACGTGCTCTTAGTTTTATTCATTTTTAACATAATCCAATGCTGCAAACTGTACTGGCTTAATTCTGATTTTGCAAAACAACTTATGTCCTTCCGGTGATCCGATGGCACATTCGGTGGTTTTTCCGATCGCTCGCTTAACCAAACGACAACATAATCTGTGAAGCCATTAGAGACTTGTTTTTTAACTTTTTATTTGGTTTTAATTTGTAAAGGTAATAATCTCTAGTCCGACCAAACCAAGGTGAATTTTTATCGTATGGTTTACTGTAGGCTATTTATATGAAATCCTATCAGCAACTCTAAAAACAGCAATTTTATTCTTTTGCTATGTCCGCTCAGGAAGAAGTGAAGCACAAATACCTGCTAAAGGGAAAGGCGTTATTTGGATGCGCTAAACAACAGCACCTTAAAGAACGTCTTGAACAACCGGCGACTCACCTTCATTTCCATTTTACGAAAAGCCAACCGATTGGAGCCAACTTTCGCGAGCGCTTTAGTAAACGCAAATACAAGCCGTTTTTGAAAAAGGGGTTTCAAAAGGTGATCCACATTGTGTAACGATACGCCAATTCTAAAATCACACCATATTGTTTGAAGCTTCACGGCAATTTAGAATCTAAGAATGTAGTTTTAGGGCATCTTTAGATGGGATTTTATTATTAGGAATTCACAAAAACGCACTTCAACAGAGAACAATTTTAATCGACTTTACCTTGGCAAACGAGCAGCATTAAAA
>Ga0163217_1104793_pt1 | contig 18132 bp, 26 predicted proteins | sample SynspAceP_FD_185933 | JGI IMG/M metagenome (GOLD analysis project Ga0163217, IMG submission 185933) | Saline lake microbial communities from Ace Lake in Antarctica - Synechococcus sp. Ace-P (PacBio error correction) | ecosystem: Environmental > Aquatic > Non-marine Saline and Alkaline > Saline ...
GCCCGAGGCTTGGGCTTTGATCCTCAATCGAGGACGATTGGTCCGCTTTCAACTCCATGGCTCCGGAGAGAAACGTCCACACGCGCTTGGCGATACCAGCAGAAACAACGCTCACCGGAGGAGACCAGTCGAGACCCTGCGATCGAGGATTGGGACGAGGTCACAGGCTCGCCAAAAAGCGATGAACACATCCCGAATCCGCCGGGATCTTCGATGTGCTTCGAAACACCTCACCTGAAAAAAATCCAGTTCATCGGCCTGAAGGCAGGCCGGCCAATGTCCAGGGACTGGTAGACCGCCACCTCTTGTCGAAAATTGGAACGCAAACAGGAGGGTCTGGCCTGGCGGCCCGACAAACAGCAGCCAGCACAGGGTCTTCCGCTGGGAAAGCAACTGCCTAGTCACCCTCGTGAGGGCCTCCTTGCCCACGCCGGCGCCAGGATCAGAACGGCGTTCATTGGTTTCAATCAGTGACGTGGGGCGTACGCGCTCGACTGGCCGCCTCCACCGCCATGCGGCGATGGTCCCGTGCGGAGCGGCAAGCCAGGCCGTCCCGGCGCCGTGTGGATAACAACCCGTCGATCGCCCTCAATCGTCCAGTGGCATGGGGTAGCGGCCAAACCGATCGCGGACCCAGCACCCAAGCGGAAGTAGCCCCGATCCCCGCAAGGACTTTTGCATCCGCCGCGGGGGATCCTCGGCCTCGGTGACAACCCGAGTTTCCGCAAACCCCGCTGCATCAGATGCAGCACGCTGCCCCTGCAGGCGATCAAGGAGTCGCGCAGCGATGCCTGCATGGTTCACGAGAGCTCCTGACTGCGAGAGTCTGCTATCTCGCCCATCGCACACGCCCCCGTCTGCCACCAAGTATGACTGCAACGAATTCTATATATAGTCTGCGTCCGTCTCTGTAGGTCATCACTCATCAACCCACTCCCAGGCCGACTCGGAGAGGGGATTCGAACTCGCGCGCGCCCCCGAGCGACGTAGTCTACATCCACCGCTGACTCTCTCTCGCGCCACGCAGATCAGGGCTCTCTCTGCTATACCGACCAATTCCAGAGACACGACTAGGAGTGCGAGTTGTATGGCCATGCTTGCCAGCTTTGTCGGAGCGTCCACGTATGCAGTCCGCCTCGGCGATCCGCGTCTCTCGGCTGCACGGAATCTGGCCTAGGCTGTGCGTTCCGGATAGCTGTCTGACAAGCCCCGTAATGCGTCCACATCCCACGGACTCCGGCCGGCCTGTATTAGATGTTGTTCAAACTGAAAGAATGGACCTCCCGATAGGCCCCGTCCGGGCACGGCCCATACCTGAACCGCTGTGGAATCTGTCGTCGGCAGTTGCTGTACGGCCCTACCAGAAAGTTATGATGCGAAACGAAAACCGTCGACCCCATGTCGAGCAGTTAGCGCCCCACGTCAGCCATGCGCCTTCCTTGCACCTCCTGATTTCCGCCAAGTGAGGGCGGCTGCTCCTTGAGGGAAATGGTGGAGTTACTTGCCGGCGCTGGCGGTTTCCCATGCCACGCCGAGACCGCCCGAAAGGGACACGCCAGTTGCTAGGTAGGCTGTCATCCGGCCCAGGCACATCGCACAGACCAATATCGCGGGTCAGTGTGGCGAATGGCAACTCTTCTTGCTCTCGAGAGAACCAGGTGCTGCTCGAGGTAGACTCCAGACCTTATCGATGATCCCCTTACAGCTCTGGCTTTGGCGCTTCCATCGAGGAGCCGGCACGAACATCTTCAAGAGTTTTTACCAAAAGAGAGGATCCGACCTGGCGATAGCTCACTGACGTCCATAGCCCACAAGTCCTATCGCGATCAGGTTAGAAAGTACAGCCGACAGATCGCATCGACGCCAAGGGAAGACGACATACGGGAAGTTTGGATAATCCTCAAGATCGCCAAACACCGTCGGCCCTGGCTGGCTTTGTCCATGAAACTACGCCGGATAGTCGGTAGATTCACCCGCGGAACCCAACCGACGCTGTTGATGGCATCATCGTCTCCATCAACAAGGGCTCCGGTGAGGGGACATCCGCTAAGAACCCCGCCACAAACCATGAATCCTCGCCGAAGGCGTTCAAGCCGTGGATTCACCAAGGAGGGTTTGCAGAAGGGCAAATCGACCCACGACCATGCCGTGAAGGATGAAGCGCCCAGCGCCACTGGGTAATTGAATAAGGCAGCAACACAACTGCGTCGCCGCGGAGTCTACCGCGCGGAAGAGCCAGCAAGGGCTCCCGTCCCTCCAGAACGGTGATTGCAGTCGCTGTCAGAGGCGGGCTGTCCCGCGCAGTGCAGCCAGCCGGCCGCCAGGGTTGAAACAGGGAGCTGGGACGTTCGTCTGAGGTCCCACCGCCAGAAGCCCTGTGCCAGACGTGGAATGCAGCCAGGGCTGCCGCCAGCTGGTGAAACCCCTGCTGGGAGCCCTGGACACCCAGGGCATCGGTGCGGGAGCCCGTCACGACCAGGCGACCGGAAGAGCGCCTGCCGAAACGAGTCCCCGATCCGGTCTCTCGGGATGTCGGTCCGGAAGCCGAGCTTCCGGCAAAACCCAGCTCATCGGCCCTGAGAGAGGCAGAGGGCCTCCGGGGAGACAAGGTCAGCAGAGGCCGCCATCATGTGATATCGCACCTTCCGGATAGGGCTGGCGTGGCTGATCCGGATGCCAGTCCCAGCAGCGCGAGCGCGAAACCGGCCAAGTCGGTTGATTCCCCACCATCCAGCAACTGCCCCTGTCGGAAAGTTGCTGGAGGGTGGCGCGTCATCACCTCTCGCAGCATCGTCATTCGACAGGAAGGCAGTCCCGAGCAGAGAAGCTGTTGTAGGCAGGTGCAGACGGTATTGTCACCGCTGTCATAGGCCCACCAGAAAGAGAGATTGACATCCTCAGCGAGAAGTCCACGACTCGCCCAAGGCTCACGAACGTTGGATATGTCTCAATACCAACGAGATGCCCGATGCAAGCAGCCTGCTCGAACAACCTCAGGGCGACAAGAAATCTGTTCAACAAACTGCCTGCGGACCATCGATTATCTGGGCGAGATCCCTCAGGAAGTCCATCTCCTTGCGCTCCGGTATACGCGAAGAGCAAGGCCTCACGAAGAAGTTTCAACTGGCTCGATGCGGAAAACCAAATCGACGCTCCTGTCAAGCCAGATACGGCCAATCGAGCACGCCTCCAAGCACCTGCCGGGTTATGCCAAGTGAGTTCTGGCTGAACAGGCGCAGAAAAGTTGGCGAGGTAGTACTGCGGCGCCCCAGATGCCATTGCCCAGCGCTGCGTCCCTGAAGCTCGAGCCAGTGTGTTTGTGCGGGTGCAGCCAATCGTGCGGCGTGGGTCATGCCAGACACATTCTGATTTGGGTGGTACGCTCTGAGGCCGCTCTCCACAACCCATGGGTGCAGCTGGGAGTGCTGAATTCCAACCTGATCGATCAACACCTTTAGAGCCCCATAACCTCGTGGGCAATGGATAGGAGTTCCTCGAAATCCTTCATCCACCCGAAAGGGGGTCGATGTCGAGCATGTCCGTTGATGTCAATAGCCCAAATCCTCATGGTGAACTCCGCTAAAAAGGAGTCAGCAGATGCATCTACCCGAGGGAGGACGACAATCAAGTCGAATCGGATTGATCCCTGCAGATCACCCAATACGCGTGCCGGCTGTATCCGGGAAACTCCAGGCAGGACTTCGGTAGATGCACTGCATCTTCCCACCAGGGCTGACCGCCGCGAAGGATCACATCTGCCACCAGGAAAGCCGTCAGGCTGAACGTGGTGCCCGGGTGCGATATCACCTTCGCTCATACGGCGCTACAATATGCGTGGGCTTCCAGTCAGAGGCTTTACCTCGCCTCTGTGCAAGTCCTGAGCAATAGCAATTTTAACCAAAGCATCTATCGCTTACAGCCCCCGCCTGCAGGTCAGAAAAGCCACCGTTGCACCACTCTTGAACGCTCAATCAGGCTGGACATAGTGAGAACAAGCCGTTGCCTCTCGGAGGCCAGGCGTACGGTGCACGGGCTTGAAGAAGGCCAGTGATAGCTGTTGTAGCTGTTTCTGACTCATTCCAGGTGAACCTCAGGGACACCCGCATCCGCCACAAAGCGGTGGGGAGTACTGCAATGACTTCGAATCGCCGCAATTGAAAACTGATCACGCTGGCCATTCACTGATACTGTTGGGTTGCGGTCCAAGTCGTCCCTCCTTGGGATTGAAACCTCCAGGTGACAAAAAGGCAGTGAAAGCGACCACTGCGAATGACGATCTTATCCAATGAAAGGTGAACAGTTCGCAGTATCATCCCAGATGACGGACGGCTGAGATTGAATCATCACACGGCAGGGGCCGCTACCCTGAAACTGTTTTCGTCTGGGGGTGGCCGTCTGGAAGCGAGCTTCTGTGCGGCGAAGCGGCAGGAAAGAGTTCTGGACACATCCAGCGACTCACGTCAGACCACAAGGGCCAGACGTTAGGGAAATCGATGCAACCGGTCCGTGTCCATTTGCCCCGACGTGCAGAACCATTCCGCCCGGCGATCGGCACCTGCAGATAGGCACATGGCGCGGCTGACGGCGCCGGCCAGATCCATCCCACTGCCGCCAAACCTGCGCAACTGGCGGCTGAAGCGTGCAGCCTGTGCGTGGGTGATTGTGGTCACCTGACGTGGCTGCGTCAGGTTCGCAGAACAGTGCTGTTTTGACGAGAGGAGATCTACAGACATTCGCCGCCATCAGCATGACCAATACCTTCAACAGACCGCGCGCGCGGGCCGAAGCGACCAGGGCCTCGCCTGTTGCAATACACCTCGCCGACCTCGTTGTGGCCACCGGAAACGTTCAGCAAGAACAGCCGCTTCGGGCCAGTTTGGGAGTGAGGAGAGACGCCATGGGACAACAGGCGCCTGCGTAAAGCAGAAAAAGCATCGCGTGAAACAATAGCATCCCCTGACTTTCGCCCAATCACCGGATCCAGCACGCATCGGCAGCGTAAGCAACCGGCCCAGCACTGTCTTCCTACGGTAATCGATCGCGGGCGGTGTCGCCCAGCATGCCGATTTTGAACGGCCCGGACTCCAGACAGCGAATACCGCCAATCTGTAAAAGCCGCGCATCATCAGCGGCTGAGCAGGTTTCAACAGCGTCACCGCGCAGCCGTGTTTCGCGCCCGTCAGGGCCGTGACCCGACGCTGCCCGTAAAACTCCCCAAGTGCCCTGAAAACGTTGTGAGATCGGCTTGGATGCCGCCGCCGCCGCCAGCTGTCAGCGCCGTTCGACTGTCACGTGCAATCGGGCCATCGCCGTTTTTCCTTGTTTTGTCCCTCTGTGAGCCCATGCGGGGCACACATGAGGTGAAGCGTGTGGATCACTCGTCTTTCAGTCCGCTGTCGCTAAAGGCGCCAAGCGGATGCAGGCGGATCTGCTTTTAACCCCAATTTGATTTCAAAACTCATCACCGGGCTTGAGGTCAAGCGAGAGGCGGTGTATAAGCCTTGCCCCACCAGCAAGGTTGGCCGGATGAAACTGAATTGTTGGCGGTGTAGGCTCAAGCTGCGACCACCTTTGCCGGATGGCTTGTGGCCACCTGCCACACCAAGGCTGAACGCCCTGGGTCTTCCAGCACCGCGCCTGCAGTAAGTAGGCCGTGAAATTCACCGTTCGCTGCCATCCTTCTTGGTGCGACGTAGCCGGCGGCGCGTAACCAGATCAGACTTGGAACATCTGCCAAGCTCCTGAACTTTTGGCGAGTAGATCAGGTCGGTAAGGGCCATCGAAGTCGAGCAACAAATCAATTATATAGCGGAAGGAAAGACGCCATCGATGCAATGGCTCGCTTCGCCGTCATCTCAGCGGCCGCAGAATTGACGCCGGCTTTTCCCATCACCACTGCCCTTGAAGATACCGGCAAGCCCTCCAGGAACGGATCCAGAAATCAGCATCGATCGCGTTGAAAATGTTCTCCACGCCACGAAAGTCTTGGGGGCCGGCTGATTCCGGCTCGCCAAGGTTCAGCTCCTATCTCCCCGCTCACTCCCGGCTGCATATGCGGAATTGCAGTAGGCGCGGCCCATGACGACCCACTGCCACACCGCCTGTCTTTCATTGCCGCTAGTACATAAGAGGACGAAACTGGCCATTCAGGCGAGCCGAATATGGGAAAACGTTTTGGGCGAACGATTGGCAGGCCTGGGGTCGCCTGGCAAGGGCCTGCTCGACAACCGCCATGTGAATGTGGCTTTCTGGCCCAGATGCTTGCGATCGCCGCCCATTGCTACCGCCCTGCCTTCCCCCGGCTGCGCTCGGGATCCTGGGCCGGTAAACGCTGCGCCCCTCGTCGCGGAATCACTGTGGTGGGTGGCCTTGTCCCTGGGCGCCCAGGCACCTTAACCTGGGCGACAGCCCTGCACCCCCTACCGGAGCCGATGCCAGCGCCGTTCTGTGGACGCGAGGGTGCCTCGGGCGCTGTCGCCATCCCCTCTACCAATGCGCTGCTGATCTGCTCCCTGGGTGTCGCCCATTGCGCTCGCAGCGTCTGTCACTGGGGCTGCTGCTTTGCTTTGTGGGTTTTAGGCAACAAGGCGCGGCCGGAGGAGGCCAGGCTTTTGCGGTCCATCCCAGCTACGCCGCTACCGGGCCTCCACTAGCGGCGATCATTCCCCACCTTGCCGTGGCTGATTGGCGCTCAGCCCTGAGCAGTCGCCTAAAGCAACCGTGAAACGCTGCTCCGTTGGCGCTGGCTGCGGGATCGAACACGGCGGCAATCGTGCGGATCAGCCACGGCCCTCATGCTCACCGCAAGCCATTGGGCTCCAGCCCGCAGCAGGGCCAAGATCCACCTCCAGTTCTCCTAGATCCTCCATTCGCGCAAAGCGGCGGGGCCTCTCAGCGTTCCTCCAGGCTCAAAGCTGTCGAAGTCAATCCGGAAATCGCATCAGCCGCTGAATGATTTTGGCGGCGCACAACACCTCTGATCCGGAACAACCAGGCCCTCTGTCCACCGCAAGCTGGCCGGCCGCGAGGGCGGCGTAGTAGCCCTGAGAGCCCGTCTTGGTTCTGGCTGAACGCGGGGGTACTGGCTGATCGCCGTGACCCCGATCCGCGAGCAATCAAGCTCACCTCCGTGGTGTAACCCTGGAAATTCCGGTGCAGACGTTCCTTTGGCCCTGCCGCCGCTGGCCAGGGGCTGTCGCCTGGCAGGCAAAATGGTCCATGCCGATGGCGATGTAGCCATCGCTGTGACGGCCTCTGTAGCGCCCTGCCAGCATCCGAACCGCTCTTCGCTGGCTGGGCAAGATCATCGGCGCGATCTTGCGCTGCCAGATGTGCAAGCCTGCCCGGTAGGTAGCGAAGCTGTAAACACGACACTCCGATCGCGGCTGCAGTCCCTCCACTAGGGCGAATCGTGGTGGCGAAGCGCCTTCCGAGTCTGAAAGTGCAAGCCGCAGATCAGATCCACAATTCACACTCTCGAGACCGCCTCCCGCACCAGGCCATCGCCCCGCCGCAGCTGATCGACCCGCAAATCCGGTTGACGGCCGTTGCCACCTGGGGATCGCGGTCCCGGATGCCGAAGCTGACTCGCTTGAAACCGCCGAAGCCGCCGCAGCCCTGCACCTCATCGGCGGCTTGAGGAACTCTGGGTTTCACCTCGATCGAGGCCTCCAGGGTCGGGGGCTCAGGTCGAAGTGCTGCTCGATTCAGGGCTGCAGAGCCTGGGCCTGTCGGCCGGCTGAGGTAGTTGTGTGCCGTCCGCCCCAGTGCAGCTGGCCTAGACCGCCGGCGCGTGGCCGGAGCCTGCCCCGATAGCTCCCAGTTCCCGGGCCAGAGCTGCAGGTAGGGGCCCACACCTTGGCGCTCCGGCTGGTGGATTCCGGTTGCAGCCGCAGTAGCCAGCCAGCGTGGCGCAGAAGGGGATGTGGACGTAAACGGGAAACTCGTCTCGTGCTGGGTCTCCCCAGCTCCGCTGCCAGCCTGCGCTCGCTCACTCGGTCTGGAAAGCTGCGGCGGTTGGGTAGCTGGTAGCGGGGAAACGGGCTTGTCGTGCTTGAGCAACAACTGCAACGGATCGAGACGCTCAGGAGTGTGCGGTCATGGAGTGGGCGGAAGCGGGCGGACGGGGTCAGGGGGCGTGGGCTGCGAACGTATCAGCTCAGGCTGCTCCCCACCGTGTGCCGTTCGGCAGCAGCGCTGTGTCCTGGAAGGCGACCACGGTCCTCTCGAGCAGTTCGCTCCCGGCGCCTCGCTGATTCAAGCTGCTCAAAGCCGTCAGCAGGGCCCTGCTTGAAGCTCCGTATCGTCCCGATCAAACTCCAAAGGTGGTACCAGGGCAGCCGTGCCGCCAGGATGGCGTTGCTTGTTTCAGCCAAGCTGCTGAACCGCCGGAAGGTCACCGCCATATGCGGACGTACACGTGGCCAGGAAGCGATGGGGCTCCTGCTGGCAGGGTGCGCAGGTTTGGCTCCTGCCCAGACGCGCAGCCGCTGAGGGGGGCGTTTGCCGGCGCGACGGCCAGTGGCTGCCGTGTCTTGGCCAGGGCGCTGCTGCGAGCCAGGTGCGCCCAGGGGAGATTCGGCCGCACCGAGGCGGCTGCCAGTTCCGGGCCCGTGCTGCTCGATCAGTGGCGTAGCCGGGCCCAGGGCGCGATCAAGGGCCGCCAATTTGCAGTGGATTGGCCTGCCCGTCAAGCAGGGCGCGGGAGAAGTCATGCGTGGCCTGGTGGTGGGCGGCACCGATGCGCGCATGCAGCGGCCGCCAACCCGGGGCCGAAGCCTCTTTACGCAGCCCTCGTCGCGGGGGTTGGCGTGGTCGGAGATCGGGGCTGGGAGGGGTGGTCCAATGGTGAACGCGATCGGACGCGAAGGCCCGGGTGAGCGAACGAAAATCAAACGTCTACCGCGGTATCGTTATGCTAGTTGTTACGCCGTTGCCTATTGTCGTTGCAACCCGCCCTGCCCAGCTCCTGCGTCCTTCCCGCGCCGCCTGCCCTGCATCTGCTGCCCGCTGAGGTGGCCCGTTGCTGCCATCCCTGCTTGCCAAGAAGCGGTTGTCGCCGGCGATCCGGCGGTGATCACCTGGCTTCAGCTCCGCTTCGGTGGCACGGTGAGCACGGCCCTTCTGGAGCCAGAGCTTGCTCCATTCCCGGGCTAGCGGCCTGCCACCCCAGGCACCTCTGCGGCGTGGCGCTTTGACCAATCCGGCTCATCGCCCCTAGCCTCGTGGTGGAACGGCCAGCCGACCCACGCGGGTGGTTCATCGCGGGGCGCGGGCGGCAAGCCAACGGTCCGAGCGGCAATGTCGAGGCAAGTCCCGTCGAACGCAGGGACGCGCAGGGTGTATGGAACGATCTTGGTGAAGGGCGGCAAGCGTGGACGCCCACAAAGCACTTCCATTCCGGTGGCAGCTGCCGATCCGGCATCCGCCAGCCAGTGGAACTGGTGCAAAACTCCAGGCCCGTGGCGGTTGTTCACGTAGTGCCGGAGCTGAGTGCCCGCAACGGGAGCCATGAAACCAAATCAGCCGACGACCAGTTCTTTGCGGCCGTAGGCGTCTGGGGCATGGAATGCCCTGGGAATCTTCTGCCTGCCTCGCAGTCGTGCTGGTGTTTCAGCAGTTGCCACGCGCGAAGCGCTCGTTTCACGCAGGGCCCAGAGCTCGGCGATATCCGCCAGGCAGAGCATGTCGGCGTCGATGAACAGTGGCCGCACCCGATAGCCCGCCAGCGCACGGCACCAAGAAAGCGCGAAGAAGGAGAAAAATCAAGTGCTCTGTTTGGGGTGGTGTTCCGCTGGTCCGTATGAATGCCGCCCAGCTGATCGAGCCGAACCTTGCCTAATTCAAACAGCGGCAGGCTTTGGCAGGCTTGAAGGAATCGGCCAGCCTTCACGCCACCCGCTCGCGCGGGTCATAGGCCGATAAACACGTGGGGTCTCGGGGATGGAAAACGGTTCAGGCGAAAGCGCCGCAGCGCTGATAGAGGCGGATACGGCGTGCTCATCCGCCTCTGCCTGCCTGCAATCGGCTGGGTGAACTTGACGAGGCAGCCAGAACCTGCGAAGTGCAGCTTCAAGGCCCACTGCTGCAGCGGGGAACTCCGCCCAGCTTTGGCGCCCTGAGATCTCCCGGAGCAGGCCACCACCGGTCGCGCAGGTCGCAGAAAGCGGGCTTTGTTCTCTCAGTCGAAACACCCAGCGGGAGAAGGCGCGCGGCGGTGGCGGTTGGTCCCTGGCGCAATCACCCTCGGCGTCCGAACAGGTGCGGATGCAAATGCCGCAGGATTCCGGTAGAAATTGCCATCGCTCGCAGACGGTGAGGCTGTGGTGAGAAACAGACCGACAACAGAAGAACGGCTTGAGCAGCTTTGCCGCGGAAGCCCTGCTTCAGGCCTGGCCAGCACGGATCAGCAGGTGAAGATGTCGCCGTGGCCGGTTTCGTCCTGGCACAAAGGCCGAAGAATCGAACAGCGGCACAAAGCGTTGTCGGGATGGCCTTGATGTGCCGGTCGATCAGTGGCATGTAAACGCCAGTATGCCGATTCTTTTTCCGCAGGAAGACGCGTGTAAAGCAACCCTAGCTGAGTGGAACCAAGGTGATCGGTGCCGCTTCGTGCTCAGGTTTGGTAAGATCGAATCTCAATGCCTCGGCAACACGCTCCGGTTTTATGAGGGAAACCGGCAATGCGCGGGCCTCATCACGGGCCATCAGCTGAAACAGGCACCCAGTTCGGAGCGATCGGGCCAATGAAACCAGCGGCCGTGAAGCTCCTGAACAGCAAGAAAAAACCGAGAAACTCCGAAACAACAAGAGCGTCACCAGGTATGCTCTCGTAGGCCTGCTTCTCCTCGGGCCCAGGGCGCACAAACGATGAGGCGCCTTGCGCTCGAAATGGTCGCGGTTGTGAAATCGGCCCCACTCGGCGAGCATCGCCTCGAAGCCCGGCCGCTGGGCTCCAGAAAAAAAAAAAAAAAAAATTCCGCGGGGTTTTTTTTTTGCGGGGGGGGGCGGGGGGCCCCCCCGGGGGCCCCCTTTGGTTTTTTTTGGGTTGATTTTCTGTGGTGTAAGGAAACGCGGCGTCAGCAGGGTCTTCGTCGCAGGTGGGCGCTGGGGCGTCATGGCGTCGCTCAAGCGAGGCGTCGGTGCATAGGCCCACGGCATCGCGCCGAAAGCGGTGGTGCTGGAAACCAGCTGCTGTCACAGGTCCAATCACCAGCCAAGCCGTTCACTGGCTCCAGCCCGGGATGTGGGCCGCGAGGGCGGCGGCCTGCCCGGTGCGCCACCGCGATGGCTGGTCAGAGAGGCAGCCCCGCCTGATGCCAGCCAGCGCTCCTCCAGCCGCAGGTGAACAGGCCGAGGGACCGCTACCAGGCGCAGCCAGTGCTCGAGGACACGCCAATGGTCCGTTCGATCAAGCTGCTCCCAGCAAGGCCTCAGATGCGCTCACATGCTGGCGCTCGCCAGCAACAGGCTCTGCTCAGTCCAGAGCCGCGGCCAGCGGCGGACCTACTGGTGCGAAACCCGAGCCTTGGTCTCGGCAAGGGGAGCAGGCGAGGCGCCAAAGCCAGTGACATCGATTTGCGTCTCCAAACGACATCGTGATACTAAAAGACCAATGTAGCAATTTGCAACACAGGACAGAACTGTTGTGATTGCCATGGGGGAGAGGCCGCCGGCGGCGATGCAAAGGGTTCGGCACCCTGCTGGTCTCTCAAGCCAAAAGCTCGCTCGATCAAAGAAAACAGGCCCTGGCGTTTGCCCTTCGTCCTGCAGCCGGATTCAGCTCAAAACTCCATCTTTCTGGATCGATCCCTGCGTCAGCCACGTAGACTCACCGAATAAACGATCGGCAGATAGGCAATCCCACATGTTGGGGAGGTTCAGTTCTGATTTTTAATCAGACAAGCCCGCATAGCTAATCAACGCCATAGAAACAACGCTCTGCGCAAGTGGGCCAATAAGTTCTTCAAGTGGAAGATTCAACTGTTGTTTCCCTGACTTCTATCTGCGGAGAACGATGGCCCCATTGCCAGCATGGCTCCTCCAGCCGCCCATACCCATACCCCATCCTCACACCCCTCAGCTCACCCCTGCTTGCACACTGGTCAAGGCGATCGAGCCGCAGTTGATGTTCGCGCTGGTGAGCGCGCCTGTAGGCCGGCCACGCACGCCGAACACCCCCGAGCCGTGGCAGAAGCGATCATTTAACAGGATTTCACAATCTGATAACGACGGCTGCTGGCCGCGCGGCCTCCCTGGAGGATCTGGCGTCATGCATCCGGCAAGGCTCACCAGCCCCCATCAACCACATCGAGTTGATGGTGGGGATCATCGCCGAACGCGATGGCGTCGCCCGCAACCCACCTCCCTGGCAAGGCCTCCCAACGGTGGCCCCGAGGGCAGGGCCGTCCTCCACCCGATCGCGGCCGCTGCGCAGCCCCTCCATGAAAGCGATCGAAGGCCCCAGGGAGATGGCTCCGTTGAGGCGTGTTGCCCCAGCACCAATCCCCAAGCAGGGGAAATCAGTTATTGGGGGTTGTTAACAGGGCTGGCTGATCAGCCCTGTCCACCGCCAGACCGTCACAAGGCCGCCGCCGCCATCACGACAGCAGCCTGTTGAGATAGATTCCCCCGCAAAGCGCGTCCGGTGCGCCTGCCACGCCGACACCCCGGCGATCATCCGCCATTCGCCGCCCCCAACACCGATCCAGCGGCGCGTTGTCCTGGCGGAACAGCTACTCGAGCACGAAGCGCCACCAGCAGCAGCTGCAAGCCACAATCCGCACCGACGCCACCAGCCAGGCCTGCTCGGCCAGGCCCAGGCGCAACGCTGCTGAGAGCGGCCCACGGTCACGATCCAGGACAGCAGGGCGGAGAGCGCCCAGGGCGGCATCGCTGATGCGTTCAAGCCCACCGAACTGGTTGGCGTCATCGGGCGAGCTCCAGGGGCGAACTGGGCGGAAAAGCGTTTGGATCTGCTCAACTGTCATGGCCGGTGAAACACGGCCGGCCGCGGGCCTGCGCGAGCCAGGCGATCAGCAGGGCCTCAACTAAAGGCGCCGTGGTGGCCCCATCCAGGGAGGCCGTCGGTTTCCATCCAGCAGCAGCACGATGGTAGTTCGAGCTGCGGCCCGCACAGCGCAACCGCTGCAGCTCGCCGCCCTGAGAGCCGCTCGGCTCGTAGCCAAGGGAACGATGGATCACCGCCCCCGGGCCGCCAACCAATCCGTGATCCGCCTCGCGCCGCCAAGCCCCCGCCCGCGCCGCTTCCTGAATGAACCAGGGTGAGCGCAGGTTCGCCTCCAACCGTTCCCCAGGGGCGACGGGCCGCGGGTGAGATTAAAAGCACCAGCGAGCGCCAGCGGGCAGCCCCACGACCGCCGGCGGGCGGGGCCCTGCAGATGAATCGTGCCGCTTGCAAGCGGATCGAGCAGGGCCAGGGGCGCGCAGCAACAGGTTTGCCCGCTCCCGAGGGCGCCACCACCCGAGGCGCTCGCCGGCTCTCAGCTTCCAGATCCAAGCTTGGCTCCAGAGGAGTCCGATCCCCAACTGACCGCTTGAGCTGCCTCAGCGCGCAGTGAGAGGGGGCGGTCCCAAGGCGGGGGGAAGACGGCAGCCATCACTTTGATCGCTGCTGGCGAGGTGACAGCAACAGCTCCTCGTCACGTCGCCAAGGAAACCCTCCATGATCAAGACAATTGAAGCCCTCGGAAGACATCTCAAATTACCGAGAGAGCAATTTTCTGTCGTAGAGCTGTTAACGTCACCCTGGGGAAGCAGACGATCCATCCCCTATCGGAGGAGGGTCAAGTACGGCGGTATCTCTTCTCTTCCGAGAATCCAGTTGGTGGCGTTTTATGCCTACAAGCAAGCATGTCAGTCGTTTTGGAGTTTCAGCAAAAAAGTGCACTGGGATCACCGATGCCTTTGGGCTTTCCTTGAAATGAAGGGAAAAGGTGGGCGCCAAAACAAGCTCAAGGCAATCAGCGATATCACCACCAGCATCTTTGCCTATCTTGAAACGTGGTGTAGAGGCAGCAAAAGAGTGCTGGTTGAACTTGTGCTGGGTCCGGGAATTGCAATGCTTGCTCTCTCTTGAAGTCCGAACTTGCTTGTTTCGTAGTAAATCAAAGATCTAAACAGGAGATGCTAAGAAAAAGAATATAGAGACAATCATTAAAAGGTATTAGTAAGTGTACATCGAAATGGCATCGCCAAGCGTATCCACGGGAAAGGCGCCCGTCGGTTGAGCGCCCGATGAGGATTAACTTGGCAATCAACACGGACGATCACGTGGATCGTGCCGTTGGTTTGTTGCGATGTCAGCCGTGACGACGGTGGCGCCGTTAAATCATGACCTTGCTTGCCCCTTGGCCTTGATTTTGACCGACTGGCCGTTCGGGAGTGTTTTCCGCTTGAGAGCTTGACCGAACATCGGCGCTTCACATCCGCGGCTACCACGTGAAGGTAGAATCGAAGTGAGGTTTCTGCTTGTTCGCGGCATCAGAATGGACTCCACCGTGCCGGCTGGCAAGCCTTTCGCGAAGCTTCGTCCGGGGAGCGAACACGGTGATAAGGACTTTCGCCCTGACGCGTGTCAACGAGTCCGGCCCTGTGAGCGCGGTGTGAGTGTTTGAAACTGCCTGCAGAAACAGCGGTCTCTCGACGATGTTCCTTTGTCGCCATGCGCTACCTGCAAAGGGCGCGGTTGAAGCCAAGCAGCTCAGGAGAGTGCAGCGACACCGAATGCGTAGCGAACGATTGAGACTAACATGGCAAACGCGATTATCGCGGGATAGATTGTACTGTGGAAAGATTAGGATGCGCCCCACTGGATGCCGTTGGGCTCTGTCGGGCGCTTTCTAGGCGACCCGCACCACTCTTGTGTGACTGTTTGCGACTGCAGGACTCGATCATTTGCCGCTCTCCGGCTTCTGAGGCTGTGCCGAGCCCGTCCCCGCAAGGCGCGGCATGCCCCCTCCCTTCAACTGTCGCAGCGGTGTTTGTCCCAATCCGCTGAGGAGGTCTCGAACGCTGAATCACTTTGTGGAATAGGGGCCCAATGGCGGCGAGAACTGGTTGGCCATGCGGTATCCCCGTGCGCTGCTGCTGATGTTTATCCCTGCTGCTGAGCACGGAGGATCGGCTGCCGCGCTGGCTGCAGCGGCTGTCCGAGCGGCCGCTCGCTGATCTGGAACGCCGGCATCGGCCCTGACATTGGCCCTCATTCGTTTTACGAGGCTGGCTGCTGCAGCGCCTGAGTGCCAAGAGTCCACCCCGCCCCTCCCCCCAGCCCCCCCAGTGGAAGGGCTTCAGGAGAATATCTTGAGCCCCTAGTCAAGCTCCGTTTGCTGTCAACGCTGTTCTTTATTTGGTGCCATCAAGCTGGTCAGTTGAGGCGCTGCGTAAGGGCATCCCATTGAATACCGCTGAGGTTGTGCAAATGCCTGAGATTGGGCCCCGCTGCGTCGAAGAGCTTGTTCGGCTCGTATTCCAATGCAACGAGTCGACAGAAAAATGAATCAAGTAGGAGCCTTTTGCGGCCACCACGGCCCCCCTGCTAATTGCGAAACAGGGAAAAAAAGTTAGGGAGCGCGACTCACCTCTGACTTCAGAATCTTGACTGATGAGCGCTGCCTGATTGTCAGCAGGAAGCGACTTTATGCCTTAATGTATCAAGTCGCAACTCTATCTCGCTTGTGCTTTCTTGGCTATCAATGGGTGGGCTGATTAGATCATGAAAACTGCCGATATAGACAAATAGAGGATAGAGATCTGGCTAAAAACAAGCTAAGCCCAAATACGTTAAGCCGCAGGGGTATTGGGTTGATGGGGTCCCGAGGAATCGAACTCGCTAAGGCGATATGAGCCCGCGCAATTCACCAGAATTGCTAACCCCCGCCCTCACCACAGCCCCCTGACAGCGCCCATGTCGGGCTGAAATCACCCTTCAGTGGTGGCAATAGCTCGGCTTCGCCTTGGAGGCTCTGGTGAGCTGATTGGGAAGTCCGCCGCTGCGCCAGGATCGGGCGCTCTGCTCTTCAAGCGGGCTTCCAGTGTGTTTGCCGATGCTGGAGCCATCCCAGAACGATCGCAATGTCCGGGGAAGCCAAGCCCTGATCCGGTTGCCGCTACGCCGCCCATTGCGAGCCGAATAGAATCGGTGATCTGGTGGGTAGGCCTGAACGCCGCGGGCGAAGTCTGCTTCGGTAGTGGAGGCCCGCCGGTCCATCAGGGCATCGGTGCTCTCCACCACGCCGCAACGTGACCTCCACCGCCCCATTCGCCTTTGCCGTGAAGGCCAAACGGCGGAGCCTCCGGGTGGGTTGTGCAGATCACCGGTGCGGCGGCCACCGGTGCCGCCGCCAGCCATCCACAGGCCCGAGCGGCGGTGCTTGGCCGCGCAGCGCCGCTAGGTCGAGGATGGACGCGCATGCTGGCAACCGGCAAACGGAATGATTTGAATTTAGCCGCTGATCCCTGCTTTGCCCGGAGCTGCTCCTCCACAGCCCAGTCGTCGGCGACGCTGGGGTCAACGAAACGAGCCCTGCCGCCCTCCATGTCTTCGTCCCCAGCAACCGCCCCTCATCCCGGCCGCCACGACCCCGCGCCACGGTTCCCAGCTCTTGGCGGAGCGCGCGCTACCGGCCATGGTGCTCACCCTCCCTCTGGGCGCAGCAGCGACCCACTACAATCAACTGCAAGCCGGTGAGCCTCAGCGGTCCGGGTCTGGCGCCCTGGCGCCTGCTTGATCTGGATGGAAGTGAGACGGAGGCGAGTGCCGTGGCCGGGCCCTGACCCTGGGGGCCGATCCGCTTGGTCGGGGGTGGCGCATGGGCCGCCGCCCTGGCGGGACGGTCCGCTCGATGCCCTGATCGTGCGCAACAGCCAAAGGGCCAATGGCACGGCGCCTGGCTGGAGGGTCCCCTGGCCGGCGCTCGGCAGCCGGATACCGTGCTTTGAAAACGTGGTCACCACGCGGCGGGTCTTCCTCAAGGCGGTGGACAAAGCTTGCCGCCAGGCGGGCCTATGTGGTGGAGCGGGTGGGTCACATCGTGAAAAATCGTTTCCCCCCCCCCAAAGGGGAAAAAAAAAAAAAAAAAAGGGGGGCTCGCGCGTAGACGGCGGCCGGGCCTGGAGCTGCGCGCTCTGTATCGTTGGGGAGATCGCCAAGCACGGCCAGGGATTTGCAAGGCTTGAGGTTCAACGTCCGTTATGCTTTGCCCTTGAGCAAGCCCTGTCCTGACAGCCCAGCCCTGGGCGATTCCCGCCGCGATATCCCCTGCAGTGGCAGCCGCCGCTGCCCTGTCCGTGGGAGCAAGCGGCGGCAGTGATCCGGCTGATGGCGCCGGGGTGCTTTGCGCTTCCTGCATGGCCCCAGACAGCCAGGACCTGGAGCGTCCCGCCCGGCAGTTGCCTGCCACCTGCTGCATCTACCTCCAACCCGCCCGCTTGCGGGCTTCGCCGAGGTGCTCGTCACGCCAGTGGGCCTGGCTGCGTGATCACCGCCGGCTTTACAGCTGCGCGATACCAGGCGCTCGATCGGGTGCGTCCCCGCCGATCAGGTGTGCTGCGCCCTGCAGCCGCCCGGCTGATCACGGCCGCTGGGAGCCGAGGGCGATCCGGGTCTGCCCGGCAGCGAGCCGGCAGCCGGCAAGCTGGGAGCGTCTGGGTCGGAACCCGCGCGGCTGGCGCTGCTGGGCCGAGCGGTTGCCTGCTGCTCGCCGATCAGGCGGAGCCGCCTCCGCTGCGCCCTGGTGGCGGCCCGCAGCGAGCTCTCAGCACGGAGCTGGAGCGTTGGCGGCTGCAGCCAGGCCGGCCCCAGGCGCCGGCCGTAGATCAATGACGATCTCAATCCTTCGGAGCTCGGCTGGCGGGAGCGGCCAGTCTCACAAGGGCTGCCCTACGTGGGCCAGGAACCGGCCAAAGCTCGCCACCTACCGGCCGTCAAAAACAACAGCTCAAAGACGCTGGTTCTGGTGCCCCGACCCAGCTTGCGGCCGCTGCAGGGGCTTGGCCTGAGACCGAACCCAGCTCACGACGCAACGGCCAACGGCCGGGCGGATCAACCTCCTGCCAGCGGCTGCCGGCCCGTGCGGATCAGCCGCGTGCTGGATCGGCTGGCCTGTCCGC
>Ga0163217_1088509_pt1 | contig 18121 bp, 17 predicted proteins | sample SynspAceP_FD_185933 | JGI IMG/M metagenome (GOLD analysis project Ga0163217, IMG submission 185933) | Saline lake microbial communities from Ace Lake in Antarctica - Synechococcus sp. Ace-P (PacBio error correction) | ecosystem: Environmental > Aquatic > Non-marine Saline and Alkaline > Saline ...
CACCCTCAAAAAAGGAAGGAAAGGAAAAAAGAAATAAAGGTAAACCTGGTCACTTACCAATCCGCCCCCAACCCGGCCCCGGTACCCAGAAAACTTTAAAAAAATGGCCCCGCTTTATGACATGGGGGATTTTGCCAAAGGCAAAACGCCTGAAACAAGCTTTGATGAAGCTCATAAGCGAAGGGAACGAATCGAGTTTTGAAATTCACCTCACAAGGAATGAAATTCCTACCAATCAACTTTCGATCAAGCAAACTTTAACCAGCGCCCATTGGTTATCGACCCCCTTGTGGTGCGGTAGCCATGCCTGACTAATGCTACTCAAATTTGTAAAAGCCTTCCCAAACACTTCCTGTCAGCCTCCTACGGTTGAATCTTTGCATACACCCACAATGAAGGGTGAATAAATGAAAAAGCTAACTTTAAACTAAAAGATTATCCCTGCCTTTGCTATCGCTCTTCATTCGCTTTATGGCAGAGGAACGCAGTGTTACGCGCTAATAGCGCACCCCGAGCCGCAAGCGCCAAAAGAATGTGCCTTCAACAGCGCATCAAAACCCCTATATGATTAGGCAGCCCACGCAAGCCCTTTCCTCGCAAAAACGCAGAGAAATCACGCAAAAAATGAAAATGCGAGATGAAATGACGAAAAATATTGCCGAAGCAAAGTGGCAAACACGATGGCGAGCCCGGTCGCAAAGCCGAAAATCGCCGAGAACCTGATCAAAGCCGAGCTGTTCTTGCTCTCCCGCAGATGGCTCCGTTGGATCCGGCCCCCAATGCGCCAGAAGGCGGTATCCGTGGGATATCTGCCAGAACGGAAAACAGAATGATAGCTTGTCCCTGCGCAGCAGGAGGCGCTGCCTTTTTATAATGTGGTCACAGCCCCGTTCTGACCTTTGGCGCCGTTATTTGATTTTTTTGTCGTTTGCATTTGAGCAGCAGGGGATAAACAAGTTCTCCACACAAAATTCAGGCGCTGAAAGTCCCTGTTCTGAACGGAAATGACCGTTTCGATCATCCATGGTGCCTCGACCCTCAACCGGATTGTTGATACCTCATTGGCTTTGCTGCCATGATTAAAGCCGAAACCGCTCGTTTATTCTCAATCACAACCTGTCCGAGCAGCACCTGCCTTTAAATAACACCGGTAACGCTAAACAAAGTGCTGATTCAAATGCCCCACCTCTAACACGGGGACTACTCAAACCAGATCGGTGAATGGGCGGATGGAGAAGCAAACGATCACCTGCCTCTGTGTCAACGCACCGGACTCACTTTTTGAAATGTTAGGCAGTGGTTTTATACGTTGATTAATTCAAGCGGCCATTTTCAGTGGCCTGCTGGCTTGCCTTTTGGTCGTGGACCTCAAGCCAATACAGGCTATCTAGAACATCTCCAACCACACGCAATTCCTGGACACGCGATCTCTTGTTGAACGGTGCGCGGAACTGCACGAACCTGTCCGCCCATTTTAATGCATGCTTGCGCGACGATGATTTTTCTTCGTCTCTTCAGCTTTTCAGCCGATATCGCCCATGAGCGCGGACCCCGCTCAACCGATTGCTGGACACAACTGAAGTGCGTTGATGAATGGATCGGTCTGGCAACAGTAAGGACTTCTTTTCCTGACCCTGAAGAGCCGTAGGATGTCGTGTAGGGTCCGACGACATGCTGTTCTGCCAAGCTGACAATGGCAAGATTACCCCGCACCGTTCGAGATCACCGACCGACAACTATCGGCGGCGAGCGTGCTCGATACTACGAATACCTGCCGACAGAGGGCTTGAAAACTGTCCATCGAGCGCCGAAGGTGCCTACCTTGGAAAAGTGACGACGCCACTGGTTACGCCGGGCAGTTCGAATGTCTTTGTCCAATGCAGTTCGTTACGCAGACGAAGGTTCTGTTATCGATATCGATATCTGGAGAGCTGATGAATGGGTCTCTGAAAGTTTTAGCAACCAAGGCCGCTAATTCCTCTGCCGACATACCATAAGCTCCTTTGACCGCTTTTACAGTATCGATATGTCGACGAGGAGGCAGCACCTTGAATGCCGGGCTGGGGATGGCTATACTCGCTCAATCAATCGAGCTCACAAGTGCAGTGGAAGTTAGGTCTGGGCTAGGACTTTACAACTTCGAAGATAAACTACCCTGGCAGGGCTGAACCAACAACGTCAATTCTAGTCTGACCACCGCCCAAAAAAAATTCCCCCCCGCCCGAATTTTTAAAAAAGGGGTAACCATGCGCGTATTGTTTTTATCAGCTTTATCGAAATCAATCACGATTTTTAACGCGTAGCCGTCGAGCTACCTCGATATGTTGGTCACTGTTCAAAATTCATATCCCATACTTTTGATGAATGATACTGGATAACAACCTCCCTGCCGCAAAGCAGGAACTCAAGCACATGAACTCCTTGCGTCAGATCAATACCTTCACCGCGCTCTACCTTCGTTTGAGCACAATCTACTGAAATCCTCGTATGCTAGGGTTGGTCTGAACGGTAGCACCGTTTCCCCGACGCGAACGACCTCACCCGACGCAAGCAAACTCGAGAACCGAAAGTTTGATCAGATAACATCGCCCCCAGGTCCAGGACCTTTGACTCTATCTTCCACCCGATCTCGAGCCACTCAGAAACAGCGCAGGCGCCTCAACTGCCTGCGCACGCAACCGCTCAAGCACCTGCCAGCCGTCCGGCCCGGCAATCACCACATCGAGTATTCATAGATCATATCCTCACAGCGCCTGCTGGACTGGCGTAATACCGTTCGTCACTAGGTCTAACTTACCACAAACCCGGCCTCAAGCCAACCTGTTTCAGTAATACGCCAGTTTCGGCTCATCTTCTGCAACCAAGATTTTCACAATCGAGCTGCATCTGCCTTATGCACGGCTAAGTCTGAGCCTCTGAGCAAGGAACGCTTATTACCTTCAGAGATGTAAAATCGCATACCCATACATCGCAAGCGTAAGGCTTCGACCTGATGCGCGCTGGGGATTGACCCCTGAAGCCAAGTTGATTAACCATCATCCCTCAATTCATCTGCACAGGCCATGCAGGCCTGGCTGTGTACATGATTGGTGCTTGGAATGTCCATCATTAATTTTTCTACATTGTGAAGGTTGGTCCTTCTGCTTCTGACCAAAAACAGGACACCATACTGTCGACTGCGGTGAACGGAGTTTGGTCCATTCGCCTCTCCTACAAAATGATATTGTACCGTCGAATAACTCCATGACAATCGATCCCAGATTGTTGCTGTACCAAAAACTCAAAAATGCGGATCAAGGAACCCTCCGGTCCCTCTGCATACTCGTGTCCAAATCAGGCTTGCGTAGTGGCACCAAGCGGTCACCATATCTTAATCGCTATCCTATCGCCTATCGCTATCGCTATCGCTGACCGCGATGGCTCACCATTTCTTGTAATTTATAAAGGTCTTTTTTCAATAGTCGCCAGCCGTACCCGAACTGCGACCTACATTCATCTCACTCGGCTTTTCAAGCTCGGTGACGATGTACTATCACCTTCTTGTCTGCGCGGAACCTGACTGTCGCCCGCAGTGAAATCCGCCAGTCAGCTGCATCCCTGCAGCCGAATACCATGTCATCGTGCATTTTCAGTTATCGATTCGCCAATACGCAACGTCACGCGCGACCCTGCAGTAATCAACTTGTACGCAGTTCGCCTTCGCCTCAGAGCTCATGGGTGTCCTGCCAGAATCGCGTTCTCAAGCAGACTCAGGCGAGTCAGCACTTCGTTATTCTTTTTCATCGCAATACCCGTGGATTATCATTAAACAAATAAACTCAGTTGTTTCACATTGTGCGCCGACCAATCCCGCCTGAAAATGTCCTGGTAGCCAAGCAAGCCGAAGTCATAAGCGTCCGGCGCGATTAAAGGTCCAGATCATCGTTTGCGACTCCCGGGGTTTACATGGGCCCATATAGGGCTTCGTCCGTGTTCCATATCCGGACTGCATCATTTCAGCGTGCTTTGCACTCTTCGGCGCTACCCAAACCAGCTCGTGCATAAGTTGCCCCACATTGTGATACGTCAGCTCAGGGTCGCCTCCGGTTACTTAAAATGATCCGGCGTGGAAAAGCAGTTGTCGCCCATATCGGATCACAGCTCACGGTCCACTTGATTCTGCGTCTGCGCCAATCCCCAGGCTTTTTTGCTCCGGGGCAATAATACGGCTTGGCTATATGTCCTTGACATCGAACCCAATTGCTGTTCAGTGAGAGCAATGCTGCTCAGCGACAGCGTCATGGCCGCGTCCTAAGTTTATTTTCATCATTTCCTTCCGATGTATTATCAATGTCCGGCGTGACGTGGGTTTGCGCCCTGTACTTCCACTGCGGCTTTTGCCGGCGCTGCTTCGCGAATTTTGAAAGCGTGCCGGGCCTCACCAGTGGCCCGGTCCATTCAAAGGCCTGGTGCCTGCGCTGCTGGTAACCAAGCCAGAATCGCTATATATCACGGCAGGCTGGTCTGCCCCGCACCTTAACAGGATGTGAACATGCCACCTCAATCTCCCCGAGCCAAAGGTCCGTCGCCGGTCACATCTACGTATTGGTCCGGCAGCGGCAATTCCATTTCCAGCATATGGCCATGCCCACGCCGCCCATGACCATGTAATCCGGATCAGGTTATTGATTTGAGTAAACCACCTGCGATGATTCATACACCCACATCGTCGAACGGCATCATGGCCCATGGCAATTTCATGTGTGTGGCTCTTGTGGCAATGAATTGCCCAGTCACCCAGAAATCGCTGGCGATAAACTCTAATCTGGCGCATCTACCGACTGCCACATCGTAGTCACTGGCCGGCCAAGTCACGCGCGCAACTGGCCGCCATCAGTGCCGGTGACCTCGAACTCGTGGCCGTGCAGGTTGAATGGGGTGTTGGTCATCGTAAGTTACCGACACGTATCCCACTTGTTCATCCTTTACGGCCACAAGAGGGGTCAATCCCGGGAAAGATCCCTGCTGTTAACGTCCAAATTGAAATCCAGCAAACCCTCATTCATCTTGGTGTGTAGCTTCCAGGCCGACGTCATAAGCGTTAACGTAGAAACAGTAATGCGGTCTACCCGTCAATATTGGGCATGATCCGCGCGGGTGAGTTTACCCACGAAGCCCTCATGCGCCCATGGCCATCTCACCATCTCAAATCCGCTGCGTGTGATATCATTAAGTGCCGGGCGCTTGGCCTCGATATCAACACATAGGTCTTGCAGCTGGAATGCGCGCTGATTCAGGCACCACCCTCAATCCATGCCGTTTGGGTAGCCGCGCCATGCAATTGGACTGGTAAGGTTCGCAGCTTGTTATACAAAAAATGCGGACTCGATCCCTCTACCACCGGTCGATAGTATGCGCCAGGCGATTGCCGTTATAGCCCAGAGATGGGCATTAAAGCCGGGACCCATCTCACGCACTACGGCTCAGCCCACCAGGTGAAACTCTTTTACAGAAACCGTTTTCATGCGCCAAGGTAACGTCCACCATTCCGCTCCACCATGGCTTGTACTGCCTAAGCCCGCTGTTGGCTCCCGCGGAGCCATTGGGTCCGCGCTGCTCTGAATGATCCGGCTCGGGCAACCCCTGCCAAAGAAACCCGGCTGAGCGAAGAAGCGGCACCGGCCTGCCGTTATGGCCCCCGCGCCCATAAAGAAATCACGTCGTGAAAAAACCATGTTAGGCCCTCCGGCGGGGGAAGCGATGTGTGACAGCGCTAGCGGCTTCGCTCGCGCACCTGGCCCAATAACGGACGCAGGTCCAGCTCAACTGAGCACCCCAGAAAATTCATCTGAGACTGCAGATAACGATTCACTGTTCGCGACTTGCTCCCAATCGGCAAGTCCCTCGATACACCAATAAACATCGCTTATAGAGCAACATGTTTTCCTCACTGATACGTTTGGCGCAAGGGACGATTTCAGTTCATTTCACGATAATGCGCTGCCACATCCGCAGCGTGCGAATAGGCCTGATAACTTTCCTGACCTGCGAGCGGCGGCGATGATTGCGACCTCGGCGGTCAACTGCAGCGCTGCATGTACCCGGCTTCATTAGCGCCATGCGAAGCGCCCATCCATCGAACAACGGCTACCTCAACGGAATCTCCATAGCAGCGTTGGCAAAGGGCTCTTCGTTGAGCTGTTATTGCTGACGCCTAATTCAAAGCCATTGAAAAGCGTGTGGCCTTACCCAGTTCAGGTTGTCGCCAGAGGCGCTCCGCGCCCTTCCCGGGCGGCCTGCACATCCAGACTGCGGGCCAGGCCTGTTGCTCGAATATCTAGCTGGTCCAATGGCGTTGCTCGTACATCTGGCACCGTTCCGGCAAGAAAAGTCGTCGCTCACTCCCCAAACCAAGGCAGAACGGACTCAGCCGCTCATGGCCTGGCGTACGCTCGCTCGCCTGCAAGTTGGCCAGCGCCGCTGCATAAAAGCTTGCTCGCGGCCTGCTGCAAGGCGCTGTGTTGCCCACTGACGCCATAAAACGCGGGCCATCTCCGTCCAGCGACCGCAGGCCTGCAGCCCCTGCTCGCTGTAGCCAGGTCTCTGCTGCGCCGCGAACCGGCCGCGATACCTATGCATAGCGCGTATCCGTGCCAGGCCGCATCAACCGGACAGCTGACCATCGCGTTGTACCTTGCGCGTTCTGCCCCTCAGCTATGGCGACGGTGCAATGGCAAGGCAATCAACTGGGCCAGATTAAACGGTGCAAGCCCGCCGCTCCCGACTCCACTCGCTGCAACGGGTCATTCCGCCCGATGGGAAAAGCTCGGGTTAGGTAAACGGCTGTCCTGCACCCGCTGCGTACGCGAGCCCAGATCAAACAATCTTGCCTGCAGCCCGGATTGTTCAGTCACGCAATTTTCCACTGCACTTTCCAGTGCCAATGTTTGGCCAACAGCTCAGAATACGCCTCGCGGACTGCCGGAAGGCTGTGTCCTCTCTGGTGGCCCAGTGCACGAATCCTCGGGCAGCTGCAACGCTCTGTTCTGTAACCTGTTCAAGCGCTCGCGCGCCAGCCCGTCTACAGCCTGCAAGGCAACACAGCGCAAAGAATAAAACCCAAGCGAGCGGGAGCCGTATTGGTTTTTTTCATGACGTCTCCTTAGTGAGTTGAATGCGAATTTGGCGTCGCCACCGGATCGGCGGCGTGCATTGTCGGCTGGGCGCCATTCAATCTTGCGACTGCTGGCCTCCGCATACTTCTGCCGCATCAGCTTGCACACCCACCTAATGGGCGGGCCCGACCCGGTTCCCCCGCCGGGGGTGGCCTCGCGCCAGTCGCCAGAGGTCGGGGCTCAAAGCCTCGCTAGCTGGCGTAATGAATGTAAGATCACCGGCGGACGACTTCGGGCGCCAAGCTGGATCAGCCTTGGGTTGCCTGGGCGGTGACCTGTGCCACGCTAGAACGCTAAACAGCCGCCAATCACCAATACGTTGGGGAAACATGACCACCTCTGCGATCAATCGGTAATAGCATCATGAAATATGTTCACTCAACAGGAGCGTTATCGTTTCAGAGAGGACGGTACGGATAGGTCCCGTTCTGAGTGCTCGGCTTTGCCCGACAAACAATAGATAGGCCGCAACGCCGGAGCTACCGGAGCAAACACAGCAAGGTTCAGATTTGCAGCTTGTAAGCGCTGATGCCATGACAACTGACCGCGCAAACACCAACCGCTATGCACCATTGGCGGCTGCATCATGTCTGTCGCTCATCGTGTGATGGGCGTGCTCCAGCGCATCTCGTCTGCTGCGTGCCAGAAGGTGTAGCTGAACAGGACGTAAAAACGCACCCGCAAACTGCCTGGCCGGAGATCAAGACATTCAGCCAAAGCATGAACAGGTAAACTAGCACGCCAGTTTTTCCATCGAACATCCTATTGGCTAGTAGAACAGATAACCCGACGGCACAATAATCCAGTAGCCGCCGTCTCACTTGATCAAACTTCTTAGAGTCCACGCTTGCCGAATACCCTGCCCGCTTAACGCCGCGAGAAATGCACCCTCTTTTCCATCGCTATTGACCCGAACCTCAACCCGGTGGTCGTTTCGATGCCGGCTAGCGTCGACGCTATGTGCCCTGACAACCGATGCCGCACCCGCCGCAGTTCAATGTTTGGAATGTTTAAAACGAAGCATTTTTGCTCTCAGCTGCTTTGTTACCGCGTCAGGCCAATTAGGTTTGACAGCGTGCAGCGTCACGCTTTTTATAGGCTTTCCCGCCCCGCTTTCAAATGTTGAAAACTACACACCCTGGCATTTGAGAAAGGAAGACCAATTTGAAATGATCTCTTTCTGCGAGTAATGACCGATTACCTGAAACAGTGATACGCGTTAAACCTGAACTAACCACGAAAGAGTCCCTTTGCAGCGGATTGGCTGTGACGACCGCCGTACTGCTACCGCCCAAAAAGAGCGTTTTTATGTGTAGGGCTGTAGCCGCTTGTTCCGAGTAAACCTGCTCCGCCATCCAATAAGGATTGGGCAATCCGGCGGTCGTTGCCGTCCAGGATCGCCAGGTCCTCGAGCGTGTACCATTTGCAGTCGGCGACTTCCGCTTTCAGTCCCGGCAGCAAGGAAAGCGCCATCGCCTGAGTCGCCACTCCGCGGTCCTTGCACGCCACAATACGATTAGTGCCGAAATCTGTCAACCCAGAAAACGCTAGATCCGCGTGCGCGGCGGATGAAGCGAAGCTGTGCCCTTCCCGCAACTGTAAGTCGATTGCCTGCATCATAACGATATTCCGGGATCAAGCCGATCGTGTTCGTAGTAGCGAATCATCCTTCCCGCAGACGCCGAGAGCTTGGCCCGCTTGACCGAATTTCATCATTTTCCTCCTAGAGAATTAATCATTTGCGCGCCTTGAAAACCGAGTAATTCGTATCGAAAGAGTTTCTCGGCAAGCGTCGCTTCACGAGAAGGCCAATCGGGCTTGGATCATTGGGCCACTTCACAGGCCTGACTTGGGATGATTACGCCTTCCGACGTCTCGCTGCGACTCGACCGATATGAAGCAACTGAGCGCTTGACCGGAGTCGGTTGCCCGGCACAAAGGATACTGGAGAGCCGCCCATCGCGCCGCTGCAAAAGATCGGCGAAAGCAAGTGCCGTCACGGGTAGAGCGCGCGGCCGCCACCGGGATAACAGAGCGTTGAAGGCGAAGGCCCAGAAACAAAAGGTTTCTGCTGACATGTTGCGAATCGTGCCTGACAAGCGCGATCGCATTCGTCACGCCAACGCAAGTGCGCCCGAACATTAGCACCACGTCCAGCCGCCTCGATTGCTACATCGGTTCACCGTGCCGATAGCGATCCAACACCGCTTCGGCGAGTGCCGCGCGTCGTTGATACCGTCCCCTTCCTCACAAAGGCCAACTGCGCGCGCATTGGATGCGGAACCGCCTTCAGCGCCGGCACCCTAACCGTCGGGCAGACCTCGGCCGCGACCCTCATCGATGCCGAGTGCCTTGCGCATCCCGAGCGGTCGCCGCACGCTGTCGCGGGATCATCGCGACTTGAGTCTCGAGCGCGTGCCAGCGCCTTGATTGCTTCTGGGGCGTCGCTCTTTGATCGATCTGCGACTGCAATCAGCTGCCAAGCGGCGCCGTCGCTCGCGGCATACAGTGGCCCTCTTCCTTGCTCGCCGAGACGCTCGGGCGGTAACAGGAAAGCTCGACACAGTCAAGACCGACTTGCGTCATGAATCGAACCGCGCGAACGGCAACGTAGACCTGCGACCTTGGCCGAACACGTCCTTTTTAGCCTGGTTGGCCATCGAAGCTCCGATAGTTGCCCAAGGCTGGTAGTTCATTGCGCTTGGTCGGCGGTGACGATCGATGGCGCAATCGGTCTTCTGGCAGTGGGTCCTCGAACGGCGCAACAAAGCGAGCACTTCCGTTGTATTCGAAGCCCTCGCGGTACGTAGATCGGTCAGCTCGGGCTCCTTTGTCAACGTGCCGGTCTTTCCCGAGCGCGATACACGTCACATCGCGCAGCGCCTGCAAAGCTCACCCTTGCGAAAGAGTATGCCGAGCTCGCCGCGCGGCCGTACCGACCATACGGGTCGGCGCTGGCCACCCCATGGCGCAATGGGCAGGCCGATAATAAGAACCGCAACCTGCGTTGACGAGCCGCAAAAGTCCAAGCGCCGGACGGCGAAAACAGCCAGACCCAGGAAGGTCAGCGGGCTGCTGCCATCACCGCTGGGACGAACACATTGTTACTTTGTCGCCCAGCGCCTGAATCGGGAAGCTTCGAACCTAAGCTTGCTCGACCAAGGCAATGATCTGGGCGAGCACGTATTCGCGCCAACACTTGGTGACACGAAAACTGAAAGCGCCCGTCTTGGGTTGATCGTGCCCGACGACCCCGGCGCCTCATCTCTTCGACATACGGCACGCTCGCCCGTGATCATGCTCTCGTCAACAATAGAAGAAGGCACCTCGACGACTTTCTCCGTCGACCTGAATCTTTCTCCCCAGCGACGGACGAGCACGATGTCGCCGTCGTCACCGTGATCGAGATAATTTCGACCGTTCGCCGTTGCGCTTCGACGCGCGCGGTCCTGCCTTGAAGTCCGACGAACGCTTGATCGCCTGCGAGTTCGCCCTTGGCGCGCGCTCCAGCAAGCGTCCGAAGCAGAATCAAGGTGACGATGACCGCGCAGCCCTTCGAAATAAGACATGGCGGTGCCCTGTGGCAGCACGTCAGGCAAAGTTCGACGATCGAATAAGCCATAACTGCCGCCGGTGCCCACCGCGGACCAGCGAGTTCATGTCCGGTGCACCGGCAGCAAACGCCGGTAACCCCCGTGTGGAAGAAGCGCAGACCCGGCCGAAAATAGGAAAACAGGGGGAGACGCGAACTGCACATTACCAAATTGATCCGCTGCCCCAGGACCCCATCACCCAATGATGCATGGCAGAATAAGGTGCGACCCCCATCTCGAGAATGAAGACGCAAGTGAGGAATGGCTTTTGCAGTGATGAAAGAGCGTCGCTAAGTTGCCCGGCCCCGCTCTCAAAGACGCTCGCTCCTGAATCGCGAGCACGGCCCGTTTCCGGCGGACAAACGGCGGGCCTGTAACCCCGCCTTTCGACTGCACTCTCGAGTCGCCGTGGATACACCCCCGCCAATGCGTACCCCGCGCGCTCGTTGCCAGTTGAACAGTGGCTTCAAGTACGCCCAGGATTTTTGCGAAGTGCCTTTCCTACCCGGCCCCACAAGACGCGCAGGCATGTCCTATTGCCCACTCGGTGCTCTTCGCGAACGGTGTAGCGCGGCGCTCTCGATGGCGCGACAGTGCCTTCGGATCCGGCGCAAGCCGCTGAAAGTGATGCAGCCGCGCTCGGTGCAATATGACCCGCGCCGTCTGTACGCCGTAACGGTTAAGCGCTCGTCAACCCGCCCACACAGCGAAGGCAAAGGTCATGCCATCGACCGCAGACTCAACGGGCGCCTACGACCACGTTCGGGTGGCGTGCGATTGCTGGGGAACGGAGGCATTTCATTACTCATGATATGGTTCAAGTAAACAAGCCTAAGGTTCCAGCATTCGGAAGGTCAAGCATAGTATGATTATTTCGCCAGGCGTCTTTCACTCGCCTTTGCCACGAGCCTAATCGAATGAGCCAGAGCTCCTAGCACCCCCCGCCTTGTCTATGCTCATAACTGCAAGCCCTTGTCGGCCGCCAGCGACTGCCACTCGCCCGCCGCCAAATCGGAAGCAGCGGGTTTGCCATCTGAGAATGAGGTAAGCCAGAAACACACAACTGGAGAAAGTCTAGCCTGAAACCCCGGCCAGCTTGTTGATAGGGGGGTTGGTACATTCGAAGCTGAGCCTCGAGTAAAAACCTCCTTGGCCAAGCTGTTCTTTGACCGTCATCGCTGCACGAGCTGACGCTTGCCATTGCTCGCCGCTAGCTGGGGGGCAACGGCAACGCAACGGCCAAACGAGCGTGACTGGAGCAACCCAACAACGCGACCCAAACTATGATGAAAAACCTGCGCTAAACTCGGGGTTTAACCCTACTGGTAGCCGCGTGTACGCTAGAAGAATGTGGCCCATAGGAATCTTGAACTACGACCAAACGCGATTATGAGTCGCCTGCCTCTGACAACTGAGCTATGGCACTATATGTACCAACGGGCCGCGAATTATACGTATTTGAAGGCGAACCGCTGACCATAGTTATGCACTCTGAAATAAAAAACCCCGGCATGCGGCTATTTCGTACGCAAGCCGCTACTCGTTCGAGGAAGCTGCGCAGGTGATCGCTGCGCGTCGGTGCGTAGCTTCGCAGCGCCTTGGCTTCGATCTGACGAATCCGCTCACGTTTACGTCGAACTGCTTGCCGACTTCTTCCGCGTGGTCGTATTCATATCGATACCGAAACGCATACGCAGGACTTTGCTTCCCGATCGGTGAGGCCGGAGAGCACTTCGCGAAGTAGCCTTCCTTGAGGCCTTTCCCACGTGCCGAATCAATCGGCGATTTCCAGGTCGAGTCCTGATGAAGTCGCCCAGTGCGAGTCTTCGTCTCACCGATCGGGTTTCCATGGAGTCGGCTCTTCTGGCGAATCTTCAATACCGGCGGATCTTGCCTCGGCATTTCCATGCCCGCCCCAGTCTTCCGTTCGGCTCGCCGACCCATTTCCTGCAGCATCTGCCGCGGATCGTTGAGCTTGTTGAGTGTCCTCTATCATGGTGCACCGAAACGGAATTGTCGCGCCTTGAAATCGCGATCGAACGGTAAATCGCTGACGAATCCACCAGTGGCGAGTCGAAGACTTGTAGCCGCGACGCGTATTCGAACTTGTTCGACAAGCCTTCACAGACGCCGATGTTGCCCTCCTGAATCAGTCGAGGAACTGCAAGCCAGTGGGACTCTTGGCATCGAGATCACAGACGCAGTTTGGCTTCTATACATTTCTTCTCTCCACGCACAACGGGCAACGGGCTCACAAATCGACATGCGCGGTTGAGTCCTACTTCGAAATGGTCAGCTCGCTTCCTGGTCCAGCCCAAGCACTCTTCTGCGCCGGATAATATCCCGCCTTGCTTCTCCAGGGCTTCACTAGCGCGCGCTTGTCGGCCAGAGCTAATCTACCCATTCGGATGACTCGTTCGGGGAAGCCACGCAGAAGTCACGCGGCATCGAACGTCCACTCACGCCAGCTGCATGATGGCGCGTTCCTTGGCGCGGAAATCTGCCTGGCACCTCGTACACTGCCCAGTGCCTTCATACTCTTGGAATCAGCTTGAGCATGACAGCAATGCCAGCTCTTCAGCTCGGTTCCGGCTCCTGCTGCGCGACCATGCTTTTCAGCGCTTTCTGGTTTGGCCCAACGTGAGATGCGTAAAGCGCAAGGCGAACGACTCCGGATCAGTCCGCCGTCGCCTTCTTCCTTCCGCGTCGTCGCGCTGGTCATCCCTCGCTTCTCGCTGCGCCGTCTGGCTCGGCGGGCTCCTCTACCGCTTGGACCGCACCGACAGGCCGTCATCATCAGGGTCGATGTTAACCGCGAAAGTCCGGACAGACGACCATTTCTTCGAGCGCATCGCGAGGTGTCAGCAAGAATGCATCGACCGTGCCAGGGACATCGAGATGGCCGCCATGACTCCGGATGCATTCTCCAATGCGCCGGCCAATTTCGATTCGCCTTCCGGCGGTCAGCAGTTCGACGTACCCATCTCACGCATTACATGCTACGGGTCGGTGGTGCGACGATATCGCTTTCAACGCGGCAAGCGCGGCTGCGGCTTCTTCAGCAGCGGCTTCGTCGCACGTTGCCTGCAGGAGCAGGGCATGGCACGGGCGCGTCTCGAAGACGTGATCCCATGTCGTTGATCATGCGGATGATCTTCAACCCCTCTCCGGATCGGAAATTCCTTCCGGAGATGGCGTTCTTCCGCATACGTCAGAAGCCTTGCTCGCGACCGCGGCAATAAGCTCTTCAAGAACGGGATTGCTGTTGCCGCTTTTCCGACATAACAAACCCTTTGGATGCCTGTATACAAAAAAGTAAAGCTGCGATTATACACCTGATTCAGCCCGTAAGCCATTGGTAGTCTTAGCTTGTCTGGAATATTGATCTGAGCGTGCTCTGGGCGCCGTGCAGGAGCTCGCGCAATGTTGCTTTTCCCTGTGTCAGCGGCGTATGCGCTGATTGTGAGGACTCTCAAACGCTCGTTCGGTTTGGCGTGCTACAAGACGTTACATGGGTCGAAAAACTGTTGTCAAAGGTTTGCAACGGGAATACTATCAACAACATCTTTCAGCCAGTTGCTAGCTGCTCTCCCTCTCGGTGCCATGCCAGCGCGCCAGCAGTTGGCACGGTACGAGTGTAAGGTTTTCTGCAAGCGCTCAATCAGGCCGACCCACAATTGCGCCTCTCGCCTTCCTCGGCAAGCAAACTGTTGCTTCGGTCACCAGCCGGCATTGCGGATGGTGCAGCAGGTGCGCCGCTTCAGTAGTGGGTATTCAACGCCGCTCGCTCGCCGCCTACGCGCCTTCTGCGCGCTGGGGCGCGGCCGGGGCTAAAATCCTGGCTGCCGGCCCAGCCCTGCGGCCCACGTCCGATATCAGCGTATCGTCTGCCGAGGCGGGCGGAGGTGTGGGAGGCGGCGCGGCAGGCTGTCGAGTCCAGCCTTCAGCTTTCCAGCGACTGCCGCAATCCGTTTGAGCATGCTGCCCGGGATTTGTCAATTCACGGCAGCGCCAGGTGCCAATGGCCTGCCTCCAGCGTGTCGGTGGCCTTCCTGACAGTGCGCCCAAGCTAATCGGTCATGCCTGGCTTGCTGGCCAGTTCGGGCACGAACGCGTCCTGGCCTTTCGCTGCGGATCAGGGTTCTGACTCCTGACCTTTCGGCAGGGAACAAACGCACATGCGACCGTCTTCGAGTACGCGGCAGCGTTCACGCGGCCAGCGCTTGGCCGCCCGCCCTGTCGCCATCAAAAAGCAGAACCACGGTTTGACGAGCGAGAAACAGGCGCTTGAGATTCCTCGTGTACGGTCCCAGTGTGGCCACACCGCGTTGGTCCACGCCGTGCTGGCAAGCGATAACTCCATATACCCTTCGACGACCAAGCACACGTCCAGCTGACGGTTTGCTGCGCGCCTCGATACAGGCCTTAGAGGCTCCGCGGCCCTTGTGTAGACCGGTTTCCCGGGAGTCAAGGTACTTGGCTTGTCGTCACCCAGGACTCGCCGCCAAAGCCGAGCGTTCGGTTCCGCGGCTGCCGGCGGATCGGAAGATGATCCGGTCGCGAAAGCGGTCGTAGCGTTGCCGCTGTCCGGTTTCTCGCCCACCAACCGGCCCCGATCATCGCCTGACCTCGTACTTGTCCTGCTCAGGTGCCCATCAATGTCCCACCGGGCGGAGCGAACCGAGTCGTAGCGCTTTGCGAATCTGGCCGTGAGCCGCGTTGCTTCAGTAGGTCAACTGGCCGCCGTTCTGCGCATGGTGCGCAGCTTGCTGCGATAGTATGCGGCGGCCTGTCAGCAAGGCATAAAGCGGCTGTCCTGCGGGCGCGCGGCTCGCGCTGCCGAAGCCTGGGCGTTTCTTCACGGGGTACATCAACGCCGGCCTGACGCGCCAGAATCTCACTGCCTGGGAAGTCCTATAGGCGCTCGAAGTCTCACGAAGCCAACCGTTACCGGCCCGCCACAGCCAAGCAAATAATAGAACTGTTTCCGGCGGACCTGAAAGAGGGGAATTTTTCGTTAGAAGGCCAAGTGCCGAGAAAATTTTTCCCAGGTTCTTCAGTTTCAGGCTGAGCCGCCACCTCAACGATAATCGTACGGCGAGGAGGCGTCATAAAGCCTGGCGATCAAGCCTGCCTCGAACTGCCTGCGTGTCGATATGGCCGCAGGAAATGCCGCGCAGCGCTCATGCGTGTCCTCGGGTTTCCCTGCTAATCAGCCTGGACCCGTTCAGAAGTGCGAAACACTAATAGCACCATGGCCCGCCACCAAGCACAAAAACAGCCAGTTCCCGTAATTGAAGGCCGGAAAAATTGCGTTAAGCTGGCCAGCGTCTATCTGTGTGATCACAGCCTGCGGTGCAACACCGGCGAGTCCGCCTCGACTCGCAAACAGACACTAAAGCCAACCCAGAAACCCTGTTTTTTTTGGGGGGGGGGGGGCAAAAAAAAAAACCCCTTTAGTACAGGCGTACGTGACCGAATCGCTGTTCGCGCTGCAGTTTCTTGCGTGACGCTTACTGCAGCAGCACCCTTGCGCTACGCTCGTAGTGGCTTCTCGTAAAACTCGGCGGCGAACTCAGCCACAAACCAGCTTTTTTTCGCGGAAGCGCTGAAGCGGCGCATCGACGTCGAAGGTTCCTTCCTTTAAGTTGACGCAGGCATTTCGTACCTTCTGACAATTTGCTGTGGGTCATAACCCTCGTCCAAGGCCGTGGGCGGATTGCATTCTAAGGACGATTTACCGCTTCAATATTCGGAAATGCAAAACAAAGATTCGATGACAGCGCCTAAAAATCCCTGCAATTAACTAAAGGCCGCGACCTGAAAGTCGGTCTGACGGCCAGGGGGCGATTATCATGCAAGGCCACTCCTGATGTCCATCGGCAACGACCTTAATGCGCGTTCTAGGTATTGAAACCTCCTGTGATGAAAACCGCATAGCTCTCTATGAACAGCGAGCCGCGCCCCTGCAGAATGCTAATTCACCAAATTGACTTGCAATCGGGTGTACGGCGGGTCCCGTGGCTTGAGCGGCCTCAGCGCGACCACGTCAAAAGCTTGTGCCGTGATGCGCCCGAAGTCTTCGCCCAGTGCCGGTGTTGCCGAAGCGACGTGGATGGGGTGGTGTAAATACCCGAGTCCCGACTGGTGGGTTGCATTGCTGGTGCGGCGCGTGTGCCCGCGCGCTGGGCCTATGCCTGGGCTCCGGCGCTCGCGTGAATATAATGAGGGCACTGCTGGCCCCAGATGCTGGAGGCCTCCCCGCCCGCTTTTTCCCTGTCCGCCTCTGGCGTCTGCGGCATACCCAACTGGTACTGTGGATGGCATGCCAGTAATCATGCTTGGCGAGCTCGGCTGGATGATGCCGCCGGCGAAGCCTCGACAAGACTGCCAAGCTGAATGGGCTCCTACCCGGTGTGGGCCCGAGATTGCCCGTTGGGCAGCCTCGGCATCCCCGCTACCGTTTGTTTCCACGGCCAATGACGACAGCCCGACTGGACTTTCACTTCAGCGCTTGAAGACTGCGACCTGAATGCTGCAAAATCGTCGCCAACGCGAATGCGGGCGAGCAGACACGCTGCGATTCCGTCTGGCCTTTGAGCAAGCCGTGTAGACGCCTTGACCATCAAACTGCAAACGCGGCGCTCAAGCCTGCCGCCTGAACCGGCTGGATCGCCGGGCGTGTCAGCGCCAATCACCATGCGCGCTCTTTGCGCGATGGCCACGGGGCTCAAGGTGAGCTCTTCTACGCCCGCCCGGATCCTACTGATAACGGCGCGATGAATCGCCTATGCGGGCTGTCAGCGCCTGATGGCCGGTCAGCCATGACAAGTCAGTATCCGAGACAGCGCGCGCGTTGGCCGATGAAGAATTGGCCCCGCCGATTAACTGGAACATGGCGCTAGTTCTTGAAAATGATTTTCGCTAAACCGGTCAATAGCCGGCTATATTTCAGACGGTGGCGCAGCAAGGATCACAGTACATGATCTGGCACTGCGAGCAGACAGCCTCGCGTTGCCCAGCAGCCCAATGGCATCAGGCATAGGCAGGCGATGACGAGGCTACCGAGGCTATGCGCAGGGCGGACATAAGGTCCTGCGAGCCAGATTATCGACCGTCAGTAGCGCCCGCCGCCAGACGATCAGCAAGGCACCCGCAGCGGTGCAACGCCTTGCCGCCGCGCAGACGTGAAAGATGGCATAGTGCCACTGATAGCGGCCAGCGCGACTCCCAGCTTTTGCTGCTGCAGGGACAGCCGGCACGCTGCCACCAAACCCCAGCGCGCCTATTGCCCAGATCACCGAGCAGGGTTTTCCAAGGGCCAGGGGTTTGCCGCCCATGCGCAACAATTGCTGCGCCTGGTTTGCCTGAGCC
>Ga0163217_1038007_pt1 | contig 18113 bp, 20 predicted proteins | sample SynspAceP_FD_185933 | JGI IMG/M metagenome (GOLD analysis project Ga0163217, IMG submission 185933) | Saline lake microbial communities from Ace Lake in Antarctica - Synechococcus sp. Ace-P (PacBio error correction) | ecosystem: Environmental > Aquatic > Non-marine Saline and Alkaline > Saline ...
TGATCCAGCCAATGACCGTGGCCGAAAGCCTTCGTTACCACTTTCTTAGGAGCGGACAGGGTGAACTCATCGCGCTTGGAAAGGAGGGCCAGCGTTACCTTGGATATGATGGCAGATTCTGACTTCGAACGAGACACCTTGGGACGTGGAACGGAGACTTTCTTACTTGCTTTACGGAAAGGTCTTTTTCATGGGACACATTCCCAAAGACCTGCGAACATCGCGGGACTCCTGAGAATTTTAAGGTCAATCTGAAATGGGTGTCCAGGGTCAACACCGGCTATAAGGTTAGGCATTCAGCGTGTGACAACGCACATAACCGTTCTCCGGACGGGATGCTGACGATCCGGTTACGCAAAGAACACAACCTCTTGATTGACGAAGCCGGTCCAGTAATCAATCTTCCGTCACTTTGGGTTGCAGGAAGATGATCGACAGCGACGGAATGAAAAAAGCGCCAGAAAAAAGCTCCTGTCTGACCTTGGACTGCGCATCTGAAATTCCATCCCTGCCCCCACGGATGCAACCCGACGATTTCAAAAAACATGGAAGCGGGCCCTGCGCCTACAATTGCTGAGCGTTGGGACAGCATAGAGCCGCCGGATGGTGCGGTTTTCAAGTGAACAACTGAGGAGCATGCGCGCCGGCTCCCAGAATGCAAATAAAAAGAAAAGCTCCGCTCACCAATTTAGGTGGCGGCCTCTGTCCATTGCTTTCACTTCTTCAGCACAACCGATTGATTGCTTTTACCCGATCATCGAGCAGCTTTTTTCCCCGAGATCTCGGCGATCGCCCCGCTTGTCTGCATTCCTGAACGCGCAGAATTTGGAGATGCTCGGTCGCCAAGGATCGCGAGCTCGCGGGTATGTGGCCGGCCCCGGCCGCGTCGAGATCGGTGTCGGCTCGAGGCACGCTCGGGCCGGGATCTCGTCGCGTCACTGCACATATTCAGTTTCCAGCAGCCCAATCAAAGCACGGGAAATGATCAGGATCAATCGGCGCATCGGCGCACCCCTCCAATTGCAAAGTTTCCGGATCCTCTCGATGCCGGCCGTCGCCTGGTCCGCGCATCAACGGCCGCCCCCTTGGCGCGCCGCAGCGGCAACAATCGGCGCAAGGCGCGCCTGCGCCGCGCGGCTTCCAACGCGGTGATCGAGCGCGCATCGCGCCGCCGCCTGCAAGCTCGAGCGTGCCATTGTGGCGATCGAGGAATCCAGGGCATAGCCCCGAGCAGCAATAAAAGCGCGCCAGGAGCACCAACCAGATCCCCAACGGGCTACCACCCCCCCGCCGAGCAGTCAGCGCTGGCCCCCCCCGCCCTTGTTTCGAGCTTTTGATGATCCGGTAGTTGTTTGACGCCGGCAACCGCGACACGCCGGCCGCGAGCAGCCACCAAAAGCCATAGGCTTGCCCTTCCGACCAAGAAATCACAATAGGCCGCGCCGAAACTGAATTGCCCAAGCTTTGACCAGTGATTCCAAGCCCCGGCCCGAGTTTTTCCATCAGCAACGCGATAAACGCCGTTGGCTTCGGTCGCGCCCTTGAGCTTTCAGAGCGCGCAGCGTTCGGTAAATATCGGCGAGCTGCGCCAGGACAAACAGCCCGAAAATCAGGCTCTCGATTCATGCCCTAAAGCCCGCCCATCATGCGGACCACCCCCGAACTGCTAAAGGCGTAATCCTCGCCCAGGCGCAGTACCAGCCCGCGCCAAAACCGAATTGCCGGCCTTAATCCCACCAGGTGATTGCCCTTACATCCGCCGGCGATATCCCGGCATTCAACCGGCGCACCGCCGTCGACCCGCTGCACCGCCGACAGCCCGACATGTAGGCAAAGGCTTGTGTAAGCCGTATCGCGATGCACCGCAGCCCGGCCGGCCCAGCGTCCTCGCGCGAGAAAAATAGCGGTGCAACTGCGTGCGCATAGCTGATCAGCTCACGCGCGAGCATGGCGTCCGCATTGCGCTTGGTATAGCGATCGCCAGGCTTACCCCTTTTGTTCTCGCCAAGCAGAACCGTCCAGACCCGACGACATCGCGGTATGGCGGCCAGCCGCAAGCCCTTTCCCCATTATGCCGACGATAGCACTGCGAGATCTCGAGAAGGTCAGATGCCCAGGCGAGGCCCGATGCGATAGGCAAGAGATCCAGCGCCGCTTCGCCATCTGCTTCTGTCACGGATCGACGCCTGCCCCCCAGCATCAGCCGCCCTGGCGCGGCTTGCGCCTGTTCGTCAGGTCGGAGCGCCTCGATGTTTGCTCGGTAGATAGAGATCCCTCGGCACGGCCCCGCCCAAGACAGCCCCAACATCACCGCGCCAAACAGCCGAACGCCCCCAGGAAACACAAGCGCCGCATCGCCCCGCTGCGCTTTTGTCGATGATCCGGCCGAACAAGGCCAGCGATCAAAAACACCAGCGCTGGCCCATCCGATCGGATAGGGATCCGTCCTCGATCCTGCAGCACCCCCAGCGCATCCGGCAAGGATCAGACCAGACAACCCGAGATAGATCCGACCACATAGAATAGGGCGCCCTAGCACGCCCCCAGAACATCCGGCACAAATTTCATTTGCTTCTCCATGCAAAAGGACCGCCGAGGCGATCCATTGAGGTATTGGTTCTTTAAAAATCGCAAAGTGACTACCGGCGACCAACGAGCGCCGAGGGCCTGCGTATAGTTTAACATTCCAGCCGCCGGGGCAAGTGTATGTCCAGGCCCTCGACGCGCAGCCTCGTAACTCACCGCCGGCATAATAGGGCCAGCGTCGGATAGTTGCGATCGGAGGTAATCGGTAAATGCGCTGGACCGCCCCGCCCATTTCGGTCAATCCGCATGTCATAGCCAACGCCATCTTGATTTGATCCCCGTGCGCATCGGACTTGCACTCGGGCAATCGTCGCCGCTCTTTATCGCGCCAGATCCGCAGCCGCAAAGGCTCGCCCGGCCTTTACCCGGGCTGTTGAGCGCTTCACCCGCTTAAAGTTGTGATCGGCCTAGCGTCCGATCGAGGCGCTTCGTAATTTCACCGCCATAAAACCCCAAAAACGCCCGAACAGATCAGGCAGACCCAAGGCGAGCAGGTAGAACATGTTGTTTCATTTAAAGATCCACCCGATCTTGTAAAAGCCCAAAGAACCCCGAATAGCGTCGTCAACGATTCCCGCCCAAAAGTCGTTATGCCACCAAAAGAAGTGCCGCTCCTTTCGCGGCCTCGCGGATTTCATATCGGTGAATTCGCGGTGAAATGCGCGCGGCTTTCTTCGCGCCCACTCGGCCCGCCAAGTCCATTGTGTTGGCTTGGCGCAAGCTCGAGACGGAATGCTCTGAGCTGGCTAATTCGATACGCATCAAGGCCTCGATGCGGGCTTTTGGGCCGCCACTGCTCACCATTCGACTACCCGAAAGCCGCGCTTTATTGATATTTGAAAAACCAGAACGGCCAGGGCCATCCAGAGCCCGCGCAGCTTTTTGAAACGCCGTCAGCTTTTCAACGCCTTCGTGAAACTGCGCGCCCCGCCGTGAAGCGGTCCCCAGGCCGACAGGGCTATAAAGGAAGTAATCATGCCAGGGCAGCGGCTTTGAGATAGCGGGGATCGTGCGGTTTGAATAACCCAAGTGCAAATTCCGCGCGGGATCGACACATCGAACACAGATCCAACCGGCAACGGTGTTATTTCAAGCGCCGGTGTCGAGGCTCCCCACTAGCCATGTCACGCGGTTTTGTTGAGGCGGTATCGCAGATACCCGCGACAGGCCTTCGCACTCAGTCCGGAGGCGTTGTATGGCGCTCACCAGCTTGGCGCGTTCGTTTTCAGCGCAGCACTCTCAGCAAAATGCACCTCGCCCCATTCGCTGGCGCTAAAATCGGCAATCAGCGCGTCAACAACGCCTGCGCCGCCGGGTTGGGCAAGGGCGAAACGCCCCGTGAATCCATCTGACCAAACTGCACCATCGCCATCAGCTCTCAACCATGGCGTCAACGCCTCGCCATCATCAAGCGGATAGTGTAGCTTCCCGGACCCCATCCCAAGAATGCCCGACCGCGTTGGCTTCGGTTAAGAGTGCGGACGTATAATCAAACTGCGCTGAAACAATCAGAAGCCTCCTCTAGTTGAGAGGCTAAACGTGATTGTTGTTGAAAATTTTCAGCGTACTCCTCCACGCAGTGGGTGGCCGCGTTGGCGAATGAAAAACTATGTGCGGGCTGAAGTCGCTAAATAACACATTACCCGCTAAGCTCCCCGACCCGCTGTGGCGCTGCTTCAATAAGTCCAACCGAACCCACCGAAGTTACCCAAAGCCAATCGCCCAAGAACCCGCGCTAGATCGAAAATCTCCGGAGCCCTGGTATGGCCGCCCAATGAATGGTCGGAAATATCGACAATGAAGCGAATGAAGGACCTCAGCGGTTTGAAGGTTAGCCCAACCATCAGCAAACGGTGGACCAAGTTTCCCCGTTTACATTTTGCCACCCAGCCAAGCCGTTTACGGAGAATGGACCCGCCATTCGCTACCACGTTCAGGCCCGGAATCCAACAGCCCTTTCGCTCCCATGCTGGCATAATACTGCCGTAAGCCCGCCGCGTCTCCTCGTGTCAGCGGTCTTGCCCCGCCAGCAAGATAGCCGACCAAGTCGCCGGTTGCCCGAAAGAATGCCCGGCGTTGCTGGCGTGCCGCAAATGGTTTTCCGCCCAGCGTGAACGTACCAGCGATGGCGACGGTTATTCGTTCTTTCCATGTGCCTTTCGCCAAAGATTATCAGATCGCCTGTGTGGCCGTCCCGGCAAGCCTGTCCGCCCAGCGCATCGTCGGAGTTGTCGAACCGGGCAAAACCATAGGACGGAAGCTGGTCTGTTATGTCGGGTTGCTGCGCCGACGCGTTTGGTATGGGAGTGGCCAGCGCGCCATAATTCTCGTTGGCCCCCCAAACCAAGCACACCGCTCGCAACCATCCCAAGCAATGAGGCTTGAAATCTTCTTGGCATATAAGAGTGACCCTGTAACCTATTATTTCCGAAAGAGCTTATTTTGGTGGTGGAACACGACACCAGCCATTCTCCAACTTCTTCAACTGAAAAAGGAAATGGGCGAAGAAGCCACAAATTTGTATAGAAGCCCATCGGTAAGATCAATCGTGACAGATTCCCCCTTTTTTTTGGGGGGGCCCCCCCCCGGGCCCCTGGGGGTTTTTTTAAGAAATTATTTTTTTTTTCTTGCGAAGTTGACACCGAGCCGCCTTCAGAATAGAAAGACAAATTGGAAACGCTTACGACCTGTGAAACATCTACATAACTCTGTGTGAATTAGTTGTTTTGCCACGTTGAACAATCTTAATCGCAGTTACTTTGCCCGTCCGCGCTGTTGCCTGCATTGGGAATGAACAGAGGCTTCTCCCTGAGTCCAATAACTTGCATCAAACTCCTCTGTCCTTTGAGAAGATTCCGCACCTCACGCGGGCGCGCCCCAAAACAATGGGCCTGCCCTGCATTGGCCTGCAACTGCGTTTACTGCCGTTGTCCGTTCATCATTCATCCGACCTAAGAGACGTGCCGGGGGCTGTCAGCGCTGTTTTGTCCCTGCCGGTGGGTCAGTGAACGCCGCCTGCGCCCCGTCAAGCGCCAGGTAAGTCGGTGAACAATCAATAGGTCGCAGCCAAGCTGTGCCGAGGATGTTGCGCAGCGCCCCCGCTTGCCTTGCCCTCCCTGAACTCGGCGAAAATGGCCGCTTGTCCAGCGCGGGCCGTTTTAGAGTGGCGTATTTCATCCGATAGGGTGTCAAGCACGCCGTCGCCCGATACCGAAACTGTCCAGGTCCGACCAGTTTGCCTTGTCAGCTACGGTCAAACGGTGCTGCCCTGCCGTCCGATCGAACGATAGGTTTTGAAAGGTCCACACAGGCTGTATCGTACATTGCCATGGCGTAAGGTCGTACCGCTTGACCCCACGCGCGCACCCGCACCCTGCAACAGACCCTGCGCGCTTCGCGGGCTTGTTCGGGACCGTTGGCGGGCAGTCTGCGCAAGGCTGGCGTCTAGCTACCTGAGATGCGTTGCACTTGAACTTCAATGCCCTGCCCGCGCATCCATGCAACCGCAAATGACAAGCTGCGCCACGAATGTGGATAGCCAACCAGAATGGACGCAACCTGCCTCGGAAAACCCGGCGCTGCCCGGCTTGGTGTTCCGGCGGGTCGGTAAATGTTGGATCGCTCCATTTATACGACTCCCTGATTGTGATCGTCATGTCTGAAATAAAGGCCTAAGCCGTGTGGTGCGCAGGCGCTCGAAGTCACCGAGCGATGTATTCGTGTCGCCGCGTCGGGCCGTCGAAAAAGGTAGAGCTGTTGGCAGCGCCCCGCGCTTCCTTTAGATGCTGCCGCAGGTACGGGACGCGGGCCGTCAGGATCTTGACGCGCGGCTCCAGGATGTCGACGAGCCCCGCTTGACCGCAGATACCCGCCGAAACTGGTCCGGTCCCTTGTCCCGAAGAAGATTTCCAAATCCTGGTCGAAGCCCGTTCAAGCGTGATGCCCCGAGGTCCGATTTCAGACCAAAGCGAAAGCTTGGCCCCAACGCCTTCACGGTAACTTGCCCCGCATCGGCCAGCGTGACTGTGAGGGTGCCGGATAAGGGCGGCAGATCTGGTCACGGCAAAATCAGTGGCGCGGATCTGGGGTGCAAAGAACCAGAGATCGTAACGTGATATGGGCTTTCGTCTGCCAATCTCGAAGCTCTGGGTCATATCGACAACCCCATCATCAATGGCTGTCCAGCACGCACGAACCGTTGCAGCTTCCAGCCGCAAGCAGGGCCCACACCAATTGATCAGAATCCCGCCCGTCTCGATCTGCCAGGCCATGCTGTCAGCCTGCAACCCAGCGTCCCTGCAGGTAGCCATCGGAAGGCCTTCCATCGGTTTTGTTTGGTCGAGGCCCTTGAACCATTGGGTCCGTCATCGGTCGCCGGGGTCATTGCCGTGTTTGCCGCAATGAGGCTGATATAGAATGACGTGAATTGCGGAATCACGGTTCATTCTCAGCGTATCCGTCCCGACATCCCAAAGCTGGCGCGTCCAATCCTCAGATTTTGTACCGCCTTCGTCAGGTGCTTCCTCATCGTCCAGCGGAACTGAATGATGCCCGCGCTCATGTGATTACCTTCACTGGCAGGGAACCGGTCGCGGTCACTTCCGCGCAAAAGGTTTGGTGCCCCGCGCGAACTTCGCTACCCGTGTTCTGGTGGTCCTTGATTATTCTCGCGCCGCAGGCGGGCCACCTCTTCAACGCAGCGCCCGCAGCTCTTCGTCACCCGCGCTGTTGTCGAGCAATCTTGCTGGTCTGAGATCGTGGTGAATGACGGTGGCCCACGCGGCAGGTTGATCAATCTTTCGTCCTTGTGACATACCCGCCACAACCGGCCTGGGTTGAAAAGTCGGTCCCGACCCGCATAAGAAGGATGCGCCCCCAGCTCGATGATCGCCTGCCGCCGCGCTTCAAAGATCCGCCGCTATATTAACGAAGCTCGCCCGCGCGCCCCGTAGGTTCTGACTGTAAAGGCGCACCATCCTGATAGGAACGTGTTTTGAAAGCGGACAATACGTGCCTGCCGCCGTTTGACGAAATCTGCCCCCCGTTACTGCCGTTCGAACAGCCTTGATCGGCTCAAACTACCCGAATTTCGCTGACCTGGGGACCAAGATCCCCGCCCCAGACTTTGCGTTTGAGGTAAACGCCAAACGAGATGCCAACCCTAGATCGCGGCAAGACTGCAGAAGATACCTCCTCCGATCGCCGCTGCTGCGCTTGTGAAAGTGGAATTCCAACATGCGCCTAGCGCCTGGCAAGTGGCCTGTTGACGAATTGGCCTCGGCCTCAGCCGCCGCAAGCGCCGGCTCTTGCGCAGAAACAATCCGCGCATCAAGGTGCCTGAGTTGTTCAGTCCCAGAAACCATGAACGGCACGCCGGCCACTGGTGATCCCCCGTCGAAAGCCGGTTCAGCAAGGCCCGTTCAGCGTTTCCACTCCCGGCACGGCGCGTTTCACCAGTTCGGTAATGCCTGACAGTCCTGGCTTGCAGATCCTGAACCTTGCCAAGTTCCATCGTTGGTCCAGCCCCTGCGTGCCAGTGATACTGCCAGTCCTGGCCAGTGATCGCATTCACCGAAGAACCAAGCTCTGCTGTTTCAAAGCCTGCAACTGCGCTGCGGTGTTGGCTCGATAGGCCAGTGAGCGTGCCGCCGCGCGCAATCCTTCGGGCGCTCACGATCCCGTCTTTGGTTCCGGTCGACCGCACTTATCACCCGCGCTGATCGCCGCGTCCGAAGGCTTTACGCCGCCAGAGATGTCGGATCTGGCGCCGTGTCATCGCGCCATTGCGGTCAATCGCGGACGCAAGCGCAATCACCGGGCTTGGTACGCGCTGACGATTGATGCGGTCCTGAGCTTCTTGGGCCGCTCACAATACGTCCGCCATTGGCATCAACTGCCGCGTCTGTTGATGCCTCAGGGATGCGATCAGGTTCGACTGCTGAGCGATCGCACTGGCCACGCGAGTTTGCTGGCCGCTAATCGCTCTGGGAATCCTTGGGAAAGTGAAGCTGACGAAAATGGCCCCCGATACAGTGGCGCGCTGCCGCTGCCTCTTGCGCGGGTAACAGTCCACACCAATTGGCAATCTGACCGCCAGAATACACCGCCCCAGTAACATCATCGGACGCCTTCCGGCGAGGGATGATCGCAAACGTGTTGGCCGTGACCGGTCGCTCTGCCGACACTGGCCCGAAATCGCATTGGATGCAGCCTGTTGGCCGCGAATAAGTGCCGCACGGCTGATCTCTTCCGCCGAAGATTAAATGCCCGTCAGCATTTTCGCATCCAGCGCTCGGAAGAATTTTCGATCGACAGGGCCAGATCCCAGCTGGTTCAGCCCCATGCCCCAGAACGCCGATGCGTCAATCTCCATCTGCGAGACAAAACCCATCACGGTTCTGGTCGACCGAGGCGATGACGCGAGCAAGCACCCTGCGTCAGAACGCCACTCCGACAAGCGATTGCAGCGATTGGCATCAAAACCGTGACGCTGGCACTGCTGCGGCAAGAAACTGCATCACCAATCGGCTGGGTCACGCCTCGCCGCACCGAACCCGCGAAATGTTAAAGCCGCACCCTGAATCGGACAGACCTGCAACCACCCTTCCGCCGTTGTCGCCAAGCCCTGCGACCGACCCGCCCGTCTGTCCCTGCCCGAGACGACCTGAAAAGATTGGCAACCGTCTCGATCTGCTGGCCGATGTTTCGAGAAGGCCGATTTGCTCCGCGCAGGATGTCCTGAGTGATATTGCCCTGCGCCAGACCATCGCGAATGAACCTCAAAGCGCCGCCGTCTGCACGTCCGAAAAGCATGTCCGCCTGATAGTCGCGCCAGCCCAAGAGCTTCGGCCACAGACGCCGCCTGATTGAGCTGGGGTCGCAATCTGAGCTTCGAGAAGGCGCGCATCCTCCTGCGTGGTCGCAAAGAGCCCGCCGTTCTGCGCCAAGGCTGGTCCCCTGCTGCGCCAAACCGCCAAGCGCCCCAACATCCCCCGCTGATCGTCCTTGGCAAACTGGGATGCGAAGTCGCGCCCCCGCCGTTTCGCGGAGAACCGCCACGTCCGGACACCACATGCCAACCACCGCCGTGCGCAGGCTGGTCAGCAAACCGGAAAAATCAATCCCGCCGACTGCCGCGCCTGTGTTGCCGCGCGTTGGAATGCCGTGATCTGGTCATTGATCGGGCCGAGGCAGCGTCCACCGCAGCCGATGTTCAGCGCGCCCCAGCCTTTTCAGCGAGGCTATCTAATGGAAGGGCCAAAGATCAGGTCCACTGGACCGGCCAAACCACCAGCGATGCGAAACATTTTGGCGCCCGCTTCAGTGCTAAGAATCCTGCGCCTCGACAATCGCGCGGAACTGGGCCCCGCGGTCTTCGGCAGCTTTTTGCCCCAAATCAGCCAGCGCCTCGGTCAACAGCCGGTGGCCGTGTCGAACCGCTCTTGCTCGTGTAGAACCCGCATAGTAGGATGGTGTCGCTGCGTGAATTGGAATCCCGCCGCCACGCCTGCACCAGAGAGGACGCCGCAGCGCACCTGACAGGCTGACTCGTACAGCGCAGCCCCGGGGTGTCCAAGGACAGCATTTGCAGCCCCGCGAGACGTGGAAAGGCGGGGTCAGCGCGTCATATGCCCCTCACCCCGCTGTTGCAGCGCCTCAAGTCCGGCACCATCCCCAAAAGTCATCACCGAACACCCTGCAAAGCTCTTCAACGGCTTTTTTGTGCGTCAGCGCAGACATTCCCTTTGGTGCTGACCGTGATTGAAGATGTGAAGTCGTCAAAACCACGCTCGCACCAAGCCAAGACGCCTGGTCGGCGCCGACCACGCCATTTGCAGTCTGTTGGATGATGCGCTCAAGCGTGCCCAGCCGTTGCCTCGTCAAATCGCTAAAAGCTGGTGCGGCCTTCTTGAACCAGACCCCAGAACTTCTTCCCTTTTTCAAAACGTGCTAGAACGACTGGATCAGGCTTTCCATACCTGTCGTCGGGATCCGCAGGCCAGAATCCAGCTCTTTTTGTCTTAGTGCGGAAAAAGCCTGAACGCTCAAAGCCGCAATACCCCAAAGACAGGCACGATTGCACCACTGATTGCGCGATGGCCGCCCAACGATGTGGCCAGCGCAGACCCGGACCCGCAGAAGGGATGCCACCCAGGCTGGTGCACAAGACTGGACCCGATGGACCAAAAATTGCCGGACGCGCCAAAGATGCCCTTCGACGCAATAACTGCCGGAGGATGCCGCCGAACGCTGACAGATCCAAGGATACCTCCGCCGCCAGTTAGTGACCCTAGGACACCCACCACCCGGCGTTTCCCGGCTGCTGCCTGCGCCTGAACCCCGCACCAGAAGAAGCCTAGCCGATGAGCCATTCCCGACTTACGAGCAGCGTGGGCCGATCATCCTGACTGATCATCCCGTGAAGCTGGAAAGGATCGACTGGTGAAGCTCTTGAGTCACGTCAGGGCCAGAACGCGACCCCAATCGCCAAAAGCAATTTTGCAATCGTCCGACCATCGAATGCCGGACGCGAGACTATCGTTCAGTTCCGTCGACCGGCCTTGCGATACGCGCCATCTACAGGCCCGGCGGCAACCAGCTTTGTCCAGATCGGAAGCTCGGCGTTGATTTCTTCAATGAGGTCCGCCGTCGAATTCGAGGCGTTCGATCTCGTCGGCGAGCTTTTCGGCCCGCGGGCGCAATCTTTGCCGCCTTGCCCGCCGCGCCGAAGGGATTGGACGCTCCGCCTCCCGCAGCCGAAGTCAATTCAAAGGCTTCTGTTAGCCGTCAAAATTCGCACCACAGCTTGGCGCTGCGCCTCACGGCCACCGCATCTGGAATTACGGTCTGCGCCATGCGGCGGTCTTGTCGTCCTGACATCAATGAGTAAGTCGCAGACAGGAGCGAGGCGCGCGGCTCAGGATCTACCAGCTCAGTTCGGCCAATTCAGCTGCGCTTTTTACGGCACCATCGAAGTTGATCATCCGGACCCGCCACAAGCCCGTTGCGCTAACCATCTGCGTCGATCAAGCGAATTGGTTCATTCGCGGATCGCGCAGCGTCGGCTGCGCTTAGGCGAACCTCGCATCAAATACCGCAGTCTGACAATTGTTCAAATCCGCGACCCTTGCGGCCTTGTGCTGTCAGATTCAGCCGATAAAGCCCGCCCAGACAGGAGCTTATCGATGCGCTGTTGCTGGATCAGCAGTTCAAATTCGCGGCTGCAGGCGATTCGGCTAACCTTCGCGGCCTTCTGCCGCCGCCGCAATGGCGCCGCTACTGCCCTTCGGTTGACGTTTGTTATAATAATCGACGAAAACAGCATCCAGTTTGCTCCTGGCGCATCCAGAGATATGCCGACTTGTTTCGCGAGACTTGCCGCGCCTGCCGAAGCATCGAAACGCATCTGTGAGCCTGAACAAGAACTGTCCGCCCTGCAACCAGCGGCAAACGAACGTATTGCCGCCCATGGCTAATGCTCAATAGCCTTCATGCCAAGAGAAGCCAGAGCGGCGGCTGTACCTGTGGCACCCAACGCGACTTCGAAGCGCTATCATCGTTCCCATAATTCCTGTGACCCGCCGATCAGCGCAGGAATTGCTTGCAGAGATAAACAACCAAAGACAACTGCCAAAAACATCTGCATTCTCAGCAAGCAGCGTTGCCGCACCCGCCGCGTTCGGACCGCAGGCCACAAGCGCAGTCCAGAGCAGCCGAACCGAAGCCGAAGCATTGATGCCGCTCAGCTCAGCCATCGCTACGTCTGAGCCTTTGCGCGTCGTCGTCGGCCTCAGCGCCATCGCTGCGGATGTTGCGCCGATTCTTTCGGCCATCGCATCCTAGGGAAGTATCGTCAGGAAGCCAACCAGCGGCCCAGAACACGACAGGGCCACTGTGGTTGCCCTCAACGCTGCGAACAGAGTCTGCATCGGCCTCAACTGCTACCACCCGTCTGGATGTGAAACATCAGCCACTGAACTTAAGCGAAGCCCTGCGCTTCAATTCCCGCTGCGCTGAAATCAATGCCAAGCGCGGCGCAAGATTCGGTCGCCTCTTCGACGGTCCCCAGAACAGCAGCATCGCCGCGCGCAAGCCCCGTGACAGCTCTGTGTCCGCGATACCGCTCTGTCAGGGCTGCAAACGGTCCCGGCAGATTCGTCAAAGCTGACGCCCAGATTTGCGAAAAGCGGCAGCAACCTTGCCGAACTGTGGACAGTTTCGGTGAAATCGTGGTTTTGCCGCTTTCTCGCAAACGAAAAAGCGCATCGCTGGCATCTGCCGCAAACAATCCTTCGGACGCAGTAACGTTGGTTGCGGTCCGTCAAAATATCAAGCAGCAGTTGTGACCTGAGACCCGCCGATTGCCAGCCGTTCGCCGTAATCCAGCAGTTCCGGTTGCCCTGTGCCGCCGATCCCAGCGACCTGCACTGATCCTTGGTAAAAGCCTTGCGCCTGTCAGCGGCCGACCCGCCATACGGTCCGCAGAAAGAGATTTGGAAGCCGCCTCGACCTGGCCATCTCAGCCGCGTGCCGTAAGCAGGGTCGATTGTTTCCGCAAAGCGCCGATCCGAACTCCAGCTGCATGGAAATCGCTTTTGCAAGGGATGCAGACCGGCGGCAACAGCGCAAACGCGCGGTCCGCTAGCGGCAGCCATCTTCGCACGCCCATCCCACAACGCTGAAGCTTTGTCGACCTTCTTCAATGGAGCCAGGTCAACGCCTTGCTCAAGACGCGCGCCGGTTTGCCTTCAAATGCTGTTCATACGTCAACCTTCAGCCCTTTCAGCTTTCGTGCGGGCAAGCATCCACAAGTCGGCGAAAATTGATGACATGCGGAATCCTTGATACGCCAAATAGACCGCTGACCCTAGCGTGGCAGCGGTTCCTTTGGGAGATTTTGAGATGTAAAAATTATTTGCCAGCGATTACAGCGTGCGCGGCCCCTGACGGGTGTTACGACCCCGGCTGACAATTGCAAAAAAAATGGACAAATTCTGCCAAATTGGCGCTTTCCCGTTGCGTCCAAGACTTTCGTTTTCGAAAGGCTCTGAGGTCACCGAGCACAGCGGAATACCCGAACTATCGCGCATCTGGCCGTCATTGTGAATTTCGAGCGAGAGTGCCACTTCAATGTTCTGGATAACGTTGATTCCCAGAACGGATTTGGTGCACCGTGCGAACAGGTACTCATAGAATATGGAGGCACGACCCTGTTGATGGCGCCTATTGGGGCCGAAACCTGATCAACAAGATTAGACACCCCCCCCGAAGGGATGCCCCAGGCGGTTAAGCCCCCCTTCACGCACCGCGCCGCCGTAGGGACCCCAAAAATCCCAGCGTGGCCTAAATGAGTAAATTTCTTTCCGCGCCAGAGAATAGACCGCGTGCAGGCGATCATTGTCTTCCACCCGCCGACCGATAAGCCATCGCACATCAAGCCACACCAATATTCAATGAAAGACCTTCCACAGTTAAACGGAACCAACGCATAGATTTTTGAAAACCCTTCTATTTCGACTTTGCAACCAAAACGATGAGAACAAATTTTACAAATGGTTTTTAATATTTCTGACTTCCACGCGAATCCCCAAAAGATGCATTTCGAACTGTCCTCAACCAACGCTTTAGAGATTTCTTTGAACTTCCTACTGCAAAAACCTTGAGCCCTCAATTCGTATCCAAAACTGTAGCGCATATTTCGGCGCTCCGGCTATTTCAACGGCGACTGCCCAACTCTGAGGACTTATCAAGAGCCCTAGAAGAGCCCTCACGAACCGCCAACAAATTCTAACCCTTCCCTGGCACCAAAAAATATCCTCGCAAGTTGGTTGAGGAAGTTTACTTTGCAAACACATTGGATGAATCACTTCACGATCCTGAGGAAGAAAGTCAGTTTCAACGATTTGGATTGAAATCTGAATGATCGCAACCTGGTGCTTGAGAATACCTGAAACCGATGCTCGAAAGGTTATTTCGAATTCTTCAAGCTTCGACGACCAATCACACCCGGCGGAATGCTCTACACTGGAATCTCCCAAAGCAAGAAAACGAAGCTTTCAGATGAATGGGAAATTCGCAAACTTTCTGGCGGCAACAAGTGAATCCTACCCTGGTGGGACGAAGCTGGCGAAAAAAGGGGAAAACTTGCATCTCTTGTTTGAAAAAGTTCGCACTACTACACCGCCGCCACGTATCTGTTTTCGAATTGAAATGGACGAAAAGGCCAAAGTTGATAAGAGTCCACTACAGATAAGTAATCCAAAAACCTGAAAACCGGAACACTCTCCATCAGCCGCCGTAATCACCCGCTCCTGCGCCTTCCCAAATACCTCAAGATCACGCTGCGACCTTCGGCCAGTCCCATGGCGCATCGTGCTTTTGCCGGCCGACGTTATGTGCTCATCGAAAGTATGCCCAGGAAAATGCGAGCAAGGCCAGCGTCGATTCGTAGGTGACGCGCAAGATTCTGCCTGTCGCTTGCGAAAACTCGGCGATAGGGCCTGCTGTGATAGGCCCAAACGCCCATACCGTTTCTGATCCGCAATGCCGATCCGGCGCAGGATAAGTGGGCGTCCCTCAAATCCCCGCGTTCTGGCAGGATGTGCATCCCGCGTTCAAGCTGGCCCCAACGATCCCACCCTTTCGGGTCGGAGCTTTGGAGCCAAGCCAGTTTGCTTAGACCGAGTATCAGGCGCTCTTTTTTCGCCTTCGATTCCCGTTTCCCCGTTCGGAAATTCCTTGTCCGCCAACGACGCGCAAGGTTCAACTTGGATAAACAGTTTTTCGGTTGCGTTGGTCGACGGTGCACTCCAGAGATTTTTCAATCCGTCCGTCGATGTTCCAGCCGTCGCAAACGGCGGGCAAGCGTTCACAGTGCGGCTGTCCGCCCTTGACGCAGTTTCGGCCCTCGAGCTCCTCTTCGCTCAGTCGTCCCGCTGGTATCTGCTCGTTGTTTCGCGCGTGTCATCTGAATGTGCATCTTGCGACAGCACGCTTGCAAACCGCGTAAACACGAGCCGGGGTGCAATCGTGATCGAAAGGGCTTGCCCATGCCCGTTCTCATAGCCCTCTGGCTTAACTCGAACGCCTCAAGGCTCTCGTCGATGTTGCGGGCTGACCCGTCAGTTTGGAGAAAATCCATATTTTTTATCCTTGGTTCCGGTTCAGATCGGGGCCGAACGTGGCGAACCACATCAACGCCCAGCCCTAAGCCACCGAAGTGGATTATACGCAAGCCACTTTTGACGTGACGCTTGTAAACTCGGCGTTTACCGTGCCGTCAGCAACGTTCCCAATTGAGCCGGATGGCGTGTAGGACGTGTCAACGCGAGGCGGTAATAGACGGTGCCGTTGGCCAGCGTAAACTTCCAGCGAACCTTTAGGCTGCGTCCGTGTGCGTTGCGGCTGTTCAGTGCGGTTTGGCCGGTGTCGGCCTCATCATATCCAAAGGCCATCTCAACCGGTGCCCAAAAGCGCGCAGAATATCCAGCCACTTTCTTCTTCGCCTGTGGACAGGTTCTCGAAGGTGGCTACAATCCTTTTGTCCAGTCCATTGGGGCGGCGAGTTGAGTTTGCCGCAGTTTTGATGTATGTCATGCCAGGGAAGCCGGTGACTGCGTATCGTCGTGATCGTGGGGCAAGGGTGGCGCTAATACGCCAACTTTGATGCCCAACGAAGAATTGCAAAGCCATGGGAGGCTCCTTTCCAGTTTTTTGGGGATGAAACCCGGCACATCCCAAAAAGGGAGCGACCCCCCCCGGGCCCCCGGGAAAAAGGGCCGCCCCCCCCCCGGCCCTTTAAAATTTGGGCCTTTTTTTAAAAGACGGGGGGTTTGAGCCGTCTTTGAATGTGACCCGTGACGGTGCCCGGTCAGCTACGTCAGCCGTGGCAACAATGCCCGAATATTGCTTGCCGTCCTGGATGCGCGCAGTGATCCTGCTGCCCTACCCTCGCAACGTCGCCTTTTGAAGTCATCGCGGGTTTGTACTATTGCCCCAATGTGATCGGCGCGACGGTTGCTCCCAGTGATTCAGAATCGTTGCCTTTTGCCATGCTTTTTTGACCGCCGGCGCGGTGTCTTTGTTAGCCATATCGGCCTCCTTTGGTTAATGGCGAAGTAGGGGATCTTGACCGGACGCGCTCAATGCGCCCCGTTCTGGGTAAGCCTTGCTGCCACTTCCGGCGGCTGGCTGATGGTGATCTCGCCAACGGTCACCGGCAGAAAGAAGACGCAGCGTTAACGGGAACAGCGCGGCGAAGCTGTCCGCGATGGTTGTTGCACCCGTTGCGGGCGAAGTTGCCGAATTTTTGCCATCCACAGTGACTTGGCGCAAGCACGCGTACGGGATTTCACCCGCCGCCGCAAAGTGTCGTCTCTTGCGGCTGACCGGGACATGATCGAAGATCAAGATACGGTTGCGCCGTTCCTTGCCGGCCACATCTTGTTGGGCCAAGCCGATGGTCAGGATGAAAGCGTGCTAGCCGCCTGGCCGAGGGCGTTTTGAGATGCGGTATCGGTGATTCATCTGCGACCCTCTGCGCCGCTTTTGAACGTGATCGCTGAACGCTCTGCGTCTTGGCGACAAAATGTGTCGCCCAGGCACATCAAAATAAGTGGCGGCCAAGGATATCGTCCCGGTAAACCGGCTTTCAATGGGTGAAGCGTAAGGCGCGTCCAACGCGATTTCATTTCATCCCCAATTTCCAGTGCCTGAGAATCGCACCACGGTTAAACTGTCAGCCGCCTCTGCGCCCGTCCACTGTCAAGAGTTGACCAGTTCGGACATGTTTGCTACGATACCGGCCTTCAACGAAACGTTTTCCGCGCCTTGCGTGATCCCGACTGCGGTTGTCTGTGCGCCGATCAGAACGTCGCTGATCCGACTGCCGCATCACATCTCCATAACCCTCAATGGTCAGATCGGCGATGTCGGATAGTTGGGCGGTAAACTCTGCTCATGTCGGCCTCCGAAACTGCGGAACGTAAATCCCCTGAACAACCTGCACCGCGATGGTGTGTTTGCGGTCCCTGCGATGGATTCGTGCGGGTATGCAACCATGCTGTTGTCGCCCATCACGAAGCCCTCGTTCCAAATCCTCGACCCTCTTTGCCGTTCTGAAGTGCAGTGGTCGTGCGTGGGTCTTTGCTGTGGCGTGTTGCCAGCGCTTCTGACCGTCCGGACCTTGCCGCTGTCCATCCAAACTGACGGTACACGCCTCGTTCCTGGCCCTGCCGCCTGTGCTCCGGAACGTCCTCCTGCCGGATATTGCTCGGCCCCGGCGCTTTCAACAAACGCGCTTCGTGAGCCTTGGCGATCTTGTCGATGGTCGCCTGTCCAGCAACCCTGCCCTCGGCAATAGCTTGCGGACCTGTGCATCATAGCGGCGAATCCGTGAACGTGTACCTCGCTTGTTCCCTCTTGAAATAGTCCGCGATCTGATACAGGATCGTTCAGGATCTCCCTGACACCGCGCTGAACGCTGGGCCCGTGGGCATCCAGCCCCATGATAACCGCCCTCGCGGACG
>Ga0163217_1021482_pt1 | contig 18109 bp, 14 predicted proteins | sample SynspAceP_FD_185933 | JGI IMG/M metagenome (GOLD analysis project Ga0163217, IMG submission 185933) | Saline lake microbial communities from Ace Lake in Antarctica - Synechococcus sp. Ace-P (PacBio error correction) | ecosystem: Environmental > Aquatic > Non-marine Saline and Alkaline > Saline ...
AGAGAGATATATATGCCAGCTTACCTTAAAAGAAGCATAGTTGCACTGATATTTTTTTTTAAACAGAAATTCATTTAAACTGCCCCCGAAAGTTAAAAAGAAAGCCTTGCCCATATTTGGGGGAAATAAAAAAAAGTTTAATTTTTCCCAAAGAATGAAAAGCCTCACCCGATAATTGGTACAGCTACAGAAGCAAAGCTGCAAAGAAGGTAAAAATCCAATTTACAAGTTTTTGGGCCTCTCTTTGGTTTAATCAATTTCCGACCTGCCTTGGATTCCCAACGTATTGAAAACTAAGTCGTATTGGTTGATGCCCCACCGGTAACGGTCAAAAATATATGATGTAGTGGGTTATTTAATTTTCCCTTTAACAAAATCCAAATGCCAAAGCAGACTCCAACCGTTGTTTATGAAACTTATTAGACCTAAAAATTTCCGCTTATTTTGAGTGGCGGTTTTTTGGGCTTCTATTTTTTGGAATTAGTTTGTTGTTGGTGTAAGTCAATAGGCAATTGTGATGTTGATGAATTTTGAAATATTGTAGTTAATTCGCTACTTTAATTATATTTTCGTCCAACATATGGCCCGATTACCACAGAAAAAATACAAACGCTTTTTGATTGATTTGCCAACAAAGAAATTAAAACCCTGACATTTGCCAAAAAAAGTAACAGGAAAACAAGAAAAATGTTTGTTGAAAATTTGATGAAGGAAGTAAGAAAAAACTTCAAAACGATCTTTTTATTTGAAAAGTACAGAAAACCCTAACCGTTTGGAAGAACGGCTTAATGGGATATCTGACAAAATTCTATCTTAAACAGCTCAGCCAGTTTTGATGTGAAAACTACACTTACCTTAAAGAAAAATCCATTCCACTAATGTACATCTATTCATATCAAGGTCCTTATAAGTTGATTTTTAAAAGCCCAAACAAAGGGCAAAACGCAAGTCGGATATTGATGTTCCTGATGACACCCAAATATTATCGTGTAGGACATAAGGTTAGCATAGAATATTTTTAGGAGCTTGTAAAGCAACCTCGATACAGCAACCAAAAAGAATTGACCTTGATTATTTCCAAACACCCCTTACCAAAGTTACCGCATTGGAAAGCTACATTGGCAATCGTTGTTATCAGGTAAGTTCCATTTAGAAGTCAATCTTTGAGTTTGAAAGTATTTTTTTTAATCCCAGCATGTAATTACAGATAATGGCGAAATCCATTAATAACGGAAATAGCCCAACGCTTCTTTTCTATTCAAGCTACCTGAAGAACAAGCCATAATATGCTCCAAGACGATATTAAAAGACCCTTAAAGAAGTATTGGTACAAAGCGATAAACGCAAGTGTTATTTCAGAATATATGCCAAACCGTAACAAAGACTTTTTTTGATACTGAAATGGATTAAGCTTCGACCAAATGGGCAGACGAATGAAATTAAAGTTTAATAAGGAAATCAAAGACTTAGAATGCAGAAAATCCAAACTTCGTAAATCCGAAGCTAAAAAAATGCTCCAATCTGGAAGCTAAAGTTAAAAGCACAAAGGCCATTAAAATTTAGAATAAAGAAACAAAGTGAAAAACGCAACATCTTTTGAAGCCCAAGACACATAGATCGACCGAAAAAAAACCTATTGACGAGATTGAAAGACCGGTTAAAGCAAGAAGTAAATACCTCACAGAATTAATTCACCATTTAAATGGTAAAATGATTTAATGAAAGACTATTAAATACGATAAGAGCAATTTCACAGAGGGGCATCAAATGACCCTTTGTGTGCAATCAATTTGACATTAAGTATAATAAAACGCTTAAAAACCTGTAATGAGAGAACAATATAAACCAATAATGTGAATGACAGTTGCCACTCTCCATAAACGACAAACAATCGTTTAAGGTTTGGGTGCTATCATTGTCCTGCTTCAAAAAAAAGATGAGATTTTTTAAGATAGATGAATTAAAAAGAAAATACAATCTTATCCAAAGCATAATAAACACCACCATAAGAAAATAGAACTTACTATGAGTATATAAATGGAAAAGGGTCCAAAAAGTCAAATTGACTTTTATAGAGATGTAATTGAACTACCTTTTTGATGATGACGATTTACATTTCGTTTTATAGACCGATAAATCATTATTAGACTACGATAATATGGCATACCCACGATACTTTTATTACAAAATGGTATTTCCAGTATGTTAAAAGCCATACTACAACGAAATTTGGTCAATAATATTTATATCGACATTAAAGACACCCGCAGCAGGGAAAAAGTAAACAAATAGAAAAATGTACTTAGGAATGATGAGGTATGAATTACTAATAATAAATTATCAAAAAAAGTAACAACAATTCCGCTTCTCACGAAAGTAGAGTTTCAGTACAATTAGCTTGATTTATAATTGTGCACGTTTCTTATGTAAATAGAGGTTTAAACACAAGTATAGCCGAAGAATGAATAATCGAAAGGGATATAGACAAAGAAAACCAAGGTAATTCTTTATTAAAATCTACACTCATTAAAAGTAAAAAAAATTCAAATATTTTTATTGGGAATCTTCTAAATTACTCTCTACAAATATGAGCGAAAGTAAATAAGGAACCTTCTTCAGATTAAATATTTTTTTGAAGATTACAAAACGGTATTTTCAAAAACTACTTTCAAGCAAGTATATCACAATTTTGAAAGTCCATTTTATTATAAGCAACCAACTTATGATGGATTGTCTTTTTCCTGGCACCAGACACCACTTGTGAGAAATAAACACAACAGGAAAACTATTTTTAATCAACATCACGCACGAAGGGTAAATAAGAAAAGGACAGATGAACCTGATTTTAGAAAGAAAGGAAACGCATACGTTTTCCAAAATTTATTATTGGATTCTGTCCACAATTCGGCAAACTGCTTGTCTGGGAAAAAAACCATTGGAAAGTAGACCAACGCATACACATCTGAATGAAGAAGAACAATACCTGGTAGTTCCTTAACAAGGCGTAAAAACTATTTTAATGCTTTGTACAGCATTTTAACATAGAACATAGGCAACAGTTAAATAAAAAAATTGAAAGAATAATGAAGAGTATAAAAAAACCAAAAACCGCTTAGGGTTGGCTAAACGGCTTCTAACTCCTATTAACACTTATAAGTCCTAAGACTGGTACTGAGCTTGTGTGCAAAAGTACATATTTTTGAAATACTTGGTGCATAATCTATCATACTTCAAATTCAAACACTAATAATCAGTACAAAACACATTCACAATATCAGCAATAAAAAACCATCTCCAAAAAACTCGAAACTCACTGGATATGCAAAGGCGAAGAAACCAAGCTTAGAACACGTATCTCATTAGAGAAACCCCGATACAGCTTATGGCGACCCCAATAGCCCATAATGCTCATACACGAGACAACCTACTTGCCTAAAGCCTAAGAACAAGACTATGCGTGGCAAAAGTAAAGTGCATTTACATAGACCCACCGTATAACACAGGCCAAAACGCTCCTTTGAAGCCTTATGAATGATGGTCGTAGAGCATTCCGCCTTTGGTTGAGTTTGATGAGTTCAAGACTTAGACAAATTTTACATAAATTATTATCAATGACGGCACAATATGGATTAATCTTTAGATGATATGAAGTTCATTTTTGCAAGTTTTGTGGTGATGAAATTTTTGGAATGACAAAATTTTTGTTCAGGTATTATTGGAAAATCAAGTGATAATTCAAATAATGATGCAAAACAATTTCAAATTGACCCAATACAATCCCTTGTAAATATAGAAAACAAGTAACTGCTTTCTAAAAGACCTACATCCAAAAGCATCTCAATCTACGAGCATTTCCAAAAACCCAGACAATGATCCAAGGGGCTGGTTGAGGTAAATCCCATTCTTCTCCAGCAGTATCGATAAAAATTAGTGTTGAAATAGCGGACACCAATAGGGACTAAAGTTAAATCTCCAAAGAAACGTTGAGATGAGTAAAGATACCCGCCAAGAAAAAATGGACTCAGGTAAATTTATTTCAATAAAGATTATACAAACATAAAAGGAAACATACTTTAGCAGATAGTAATAGGTTTTACCTCCGTCCTTCTTTATGGGACGATATCGAAGAAACAGACATAAAGTACAAGCAAAATATAGCAAAGAAACTTTCCCTGAAAATGAAGCAATAAGAGGAGTGGTTTGGCACTCCAAAACCAGAGAAAACCTAATTAAAAAAATATTGCTGTGGCACCGATGAAGTGATTTAGTTTCTCGAAAGTTCATTTTTAGGTTCTGGAACACTTCACATGCTCATAAAATGAATATGAAAAATGGATTGTAATTTGAACTTGGCAGCCAATTGGTATACTCCCATCACTACCTCGTTGAAAATGGTAGTAGATAATACTTGATAAAAATTGAAATCTAGTTATAAGTAAAAATTGGCAAGGGTGGTGTTTTTCAAGTTCCTACATATCCCTTGCACACATTTTATAAGCAAGAAAAAAAAGAAATAAGTTGACAATGGGTATTAGCAACGAAATATCAATGCCGATAGCTGGCAGCAGCAATGCAATAGCAATAGAGGCGTTTAAATACCAACCCCACCAAAGCAGCTATGGAAACAAAGGGCAAAGCACCGAGCAAAAAGATTTTGATTTTTTACCTACTACCCAATCCTAACCGTAAGCCTTGACAGCATCAAGACGAAATGGCAACCAGGCGAACCCTGCCATTTGTTGTAAATCTTCCAAAAAAGAATGCAAAGGCAAGTTTGGCAAACATTCATCCACCATCAAAAAAAAAATTCCTTTAATGCCTGGCAAGATTGCCGAATATGTAAAGAAGATTACAGCCTAAAAGTTATCAATATAGCCTGTGGATGATACAAATGAAGACAGCCGAAGTATAGAAGAAATCAAGCGTGCAAGCCATTAGAGATAAAAATAAGTCAGACCGACCAATACCTCATTATTTTAAGAAACAGGATATGAATTACAATAGCAAAAACATAAAACCAACGCTTCATCACTTCCGGAACCGCTTCAAAATTCACTCGATTTGTGGCTCAACTTGCCAAGAATAGAGCTAAAAAAAAAGAAGTCGATTTAAGTAGAGCTAGAATAAGAAAAGGTAAAAGCTCATTTTCCTACTTGTACCCGATTTTGAGAAGGACTATTGTTTCCATTGCTTTTTTCTATTGCCACTGGCTTAGGTAAAACCTAATGGGTGCTATGCTAAGCTTATTAACTTGCATAAAAGGCGTTAAAAACTTTTTCATTCTATGCACCGTAAATTATGAAAAGCTAATGAGACTTTGGCAATCCTGCCTACACAAAATATGGTTTCAATGGTATTCAGAAATTGTACACAACAACCGTAAGTATTAACAACAGAGATAAAACTATGCACAGCAAGGAGCCAATTTATTTTCAGATCAGAAAATCCGCATCCAATTGAATTTTTCAACAAGCCCAGTCAATCCGAAACAGAGGGACAAAGCAAGGGGGAGTAAGTTTAAAGCTCCTAAAATCAAAAAGACTATCAAATAACTAGGTCAATTCCTATTGGGAATATCACACGTTTAGAGATTTAGTCATTCTAAGGACGAAGCACACCGCTACCACGCAGATCTTCTAAAAATGCCATCAATGACTAAAACCTATTTTAGTATCAGAAATGACAAGCAACCCATTTGATAAAAAGGCAAGCAATTCCAAAACATTGTGTTGAATATTCTTTAGCCCAACCTTTCAAGATGTAAGTATTGTAAAGAACCCAACCTAATGCCAACCGTAAGAATTTCCAAAAAAGTCTCTTTAAAGTGACGTGAAGTTGAAATCATCAAATTAGAAGACAATAAGCATACACCAAACACAAAGAAAACGAACTGGAAATCTATTCAACAACAACGAAAAGTGAAATTGTAACCATTCATTTTGGGTTGTTTGTAAAGACTATAGCCCACGCCCAAAGAAAATATAACGAACTCATCAAATACAGAGCGTTTTATGTATGCAATTACAAGTAAAGTGTGCAAATAGATTCATCACTAAAAAAAGAAGAAGTATATTGAGCAACATTTATTCCTTTAGAAAGTCCAGATAACGAAAATAAGAATTGTAATCCACGTAAAATAAGTGCTCAAAGAGGGTTTGGATGTAACCAACCTAACACTATTGTGCCACTTCGGCCGCCAATGCCAGGTATCTTTGGTAGAACAAACTCATCGGTAAAGAGGGTTAAGATTAAACTTATGAGGGCAAACGAACAGGAGTAGATAAAATTGAAATTAACGTAGTAGCTCACGAAAACTTCAAATGCTGTTATCGAAGGCAAGCCCAAACCCTAAATTCGTATTAAACAAAATGAGTTTGTAAAAATAGCCGAAAAGATTTAAATCACCAAAAACAATAGGTTTACCTCTCAGCCATAGAGCAACCTTTGTAAAGGAACAAGAGAAAATCATGTCATTGTGTCAATCCACAAGTAACAAACAAAAAGGCAACAAAACAAATTTAGATTCAAAAAAGCAAAATCTAAATGTATCCGCCCGATTTGAAAGTTTAACCCCAATAAGACGTGTAGAAAAATTAAGCAAAGGAGAAGTAAAACTCAAGTTATTATAGACAGGTAGATAAAAAAACCTTCCGAAGGTCAAGGTAACTTATTGCAGCTCAAATTGTAGCAAGAGAAAGCCACGAGGTTTAATGATACAATATGTAACTGAATACAAAAAGAACATCATTGAAATTTCCACTAATGGGACTTTGGTGCAGAGGCGAAAAACAAGAGCCGATGTCAAACAATTTGAATTTAGATGTAACTAGGATTCAGATTTTCAAAGCCTTAGAGCAAGGAAATTATCCGAAATGGCTAAAGGATAGACAAGTAGAAACACTCAAAGCAAAAATCAGTGGTCCGTATGGCAATCCATCAACAATCAATTGCAAGAATTAATTGATACCCTGAATTATTATGAATGAAAATGCAGACTTGTTGTAACATTACATAACGCAAAGGCCTAACCAAGCTATAAAAGCCAACATAAGCAACGAAGAAAATTCGCCTTTCGGCAATCTTCCAGTTCAAGCCTGCAATATGCAAGAAAGGTTTATAATCTAAATGAAACAACACTTTCAGTTGCATCAGCAGATTAATGTTGCCCCAAAGAGTAATTTGTCAGGTCATACGGATAGAAGCCAAGGAGTTTTTCATCAATTGGTAAATGCAGCTATAAAGACTAATCGAGATGTGTAAGTCCTACTAATTATGAATCCTAAATATTATTCAAGTTTGAAAAAGCCTGTCATTATTGAATACAATTTGACAGTAAAGCCCGACAAGATTTAAGCCTTTGTGTTAGAAAAATGATGCAACCGTTACAAAGTGTTAAGACCAGCACCCAACCAACAGAATTATTGGGATATACAAATTCAAAAAGGTATAAACCTGACCTTTATTGTAGAAACTGAAAGCATCCATTTAATGCTTGAAATAAAACGTCCGACCAAACCGAAGAAGAAACATATTAGCCAAAAAAGCAGCAGCAAGCGCTTTCTGCAAAATAACGCATCAAATATCACAGCAAAAACCAAGGGAAAAATGGTTATATAAATCCTTCCGCACAACGAGGTAAATCAGAACAGTAAGTAAGAATTATTTAGCAAACGAATTAAAGGTAGTTTATATACATCATAAAAAAACAATGGATTGAATAAATATAAAGCATCAAAAATCTGATTAATGTCAAGTCATCTCAGCAATATTAAAAACCAACCAACACAACCACATACATTATCATCGCCAACAGTCCACAAGCCAAAACTTGGCAAAAGTGGTTATGGCTGCCCGGCGCTGAAAAAAAGAAAAAATAAAAAAGCACGAACCCACAATCGATGGTAAAGAATACTCCGAACTAATCCCGCGATAGCTAAATCGGAGGCCGGAGTTCTATTCTAAAAAATTAATAACCTAAAATGTGCCCGATTAGCAACATCCTTTACATCTAGAAACTTAAATACGAAGCGAAGCATTAATTCAGTAAATAAACAATTACTCCCCCTTTCTGAACCGATTTCCACAGAACCACTCATGGCCTCTTTGGGTCTTCTAAACATCGTTGGCTTACGGTCCACCTTGTAGGCCCCATCTTCGTGCGAAGTGAGGTAAAATGAAAACACAAAATTGTGTCCTCCTCACTGAAGTTCCATCATTCGGAATATTTTCTCAAACCAGATAATTCTAATAAAGCAAAATCTCAATAGAAATCCTCATCAAAAAAACAATTATCTTTTGTAACACACAAAAGAGCCTTAAATAAGGGAAAGTTGCAGTTGTTCAAATCGGAAAATCAAGAAGAATTCGTCTAGTAAAACCATTCTCAAAAAATACAAATATCCAAAGAAAGTGACCTTATCTGAAAAAAAAGAAGTATATCATTCAACCTTATTCAACTCCAAGAAAAGGGGAAGAATCCTTTAAAACAAATGAAGTAAAAACGGAAATGATGAATTGTATTTAATGATATATTAAGAAGAGACTCTTGAAGAATGGGAATTAAAACTGATACTATTTTAAGAATTAATGGAAATAAACCAATCAAAACAGAAAACGATTACGAAAAAAGCACTTGAAAGGCTGAATTATATTTGATGCATCTCCTAATTCAAAAGAGGAGAGAAGCTGAAATTTTAAATCACTGTTGGATGAATAATATGAAGAATCATTTTTTCCTATTGAGGCTCCATGAATCCAATCGAAGCAATTAAAATTCGAATGGAAAAATGAATTTGCAAAAAGATAAATCGAATTATTGAGTAAAGTAGAGTTTTTCTGAAAAATTCAAGCCCCGAAAAAAAGATTGACAGTCCATATGAAATTAGAGAACTTGAAAGAGTTAAATATCAGCCTCCGTATGTAAAATCAATTATCAACACTGACAAAAATAATAACAACCGCCAATAGTGATAAATTCATGTGAGTTTGGCAAATTTTGGTTAAACTCTGCCGCTATTTATAACCGTCAAAAATCCGTTACAATAGACCCAAAAGCAAAATACAAAATTAAAGAGCTATCATTCCACCGTCAAAAAGATAACAAAGGTGAAAATCATGTAAAACTAAGAACCTATAGTAAATTTACCCATAAGGAATAGAAAAATCGATAATAAAAACTAGCCTATGAAAAAAAAGTATTCTAAAATAATCGAATAATTCATGGCAATAGCTGTCCCTCATTTCTGCTATTTAATTACGATTTTTTGCGATAACTCGTGATGAAAAAACATGTGCAGCCATTATACACAAGAATTACTATGTACTGATAAAGATTTAATCTTCAAAGACCCAAACTTATGTTTAGCAAAAAATAAACAACCTATGTGATTGGCACATTTAAACATTGGTTATGTCTTAAACTGAATCTATTTGTTTACTTTTAACTTCCACTTTTGGACATAATAAGTTTCAAAAAAATCCTTGATAAAATAAATATCCATAAAACAGAAAATTCAAAAATTGACATATCTCATTTTTAATATTGTGTGTTATTTCTTTGGTTACGGACTAATAATAGAAATTGGACCGAAGAATTTAAAAAACTCTATGGAAAGAAAATTCCACGTACTTGGTATATATTACTTGGTTGATTTATCGTAACCATATCGCTGTTTGGTCCAGAATTACAAGTCAAAAAGGTAATAATTTAGAATTGTGAGTGCCCTCAAAAAAGGAAAATAAAAAAAGCACGAAAACAAAGCCCTACTCCCCTTCAAACCGTTCCCCCAAACCACCATCCTCTTTGCTGCTACGCGTTTTGGCTTACAAATCCACTTGTAGGCTGCCAATCGTCGTTGCGATGAGTTAGTAATGAAAAACACAAAATGATGTTCCTCTTCTTTAATGAAAGTCCATCATTTGGGATACCTTTCCCAACCAGCATAATTCCCCAAAAACGCAAATCTCATCACTAAAGTGGTCTGATCGTTGCTCTAACGAATAATACCCTGGTTAAAAACAGCAAATCGCTGAACAAGCCAACTCCTTACAAACAATCATCTTGCAGATCTATCCTTGGATTCCGCTAAACACCAACCCGGTTTGGTGTCCCAAACAAAGAGAAATACATCATTAAAAAATCATCCCCTCAACTCTAACATTGCGCCCACAAAATGGTAATGAAAAGGTTTGGCCGAGTTTGAAAACTTTCAAAAGCAATGTCTTGTCGCCTTAAGCTGTCCACCACTACTACTTCGTTACATGGTTTTGAGAGTAAGGTCACTCTAAGAGGCGTGCTGTAAAAAATATCACGAAACGATCCACCGCCTGCGAATTTGAGAATCGCGCCCAGAAAATTACGGCAATGGTGCTGATGAGAAAAGGAACGGTATACAAAAGGGTCAATCACAAAAAAAAGCTGGAAAGGCCACTCGATAATCCATCGGCCAAAAAATCCTGAGTGCCCCAAGTGTTAAAACTGTCCAGTTAATGGGTGGGGGAACATGCCAGAAGAACAATATGTTCCAACACCTGCGCCCAGGTAAGCTTCTTCTGATTTTTGATAGAGTTTATTTGACTAAATAACCAGATTGGCGCCACATAACTAAAAAATAATAGAATACTGAACCCTGTGAATGTCTAATTCATCACGTGTCGAAAGTTTTCCTAACGAAACATCCAAATCGGGAATTGGTGTCCTCCTATGGCCCCCAATAGAGGTTATTCCAATTTTTTTTTCCTAGAGTCGCTCAACCAACTGCGCCCAAGAATAATGTGTGAGTAATCCATTTAGAATGAAATCATCTTCTCAGAACTCATCATCAAGGGCTACCATGTTTGCAGGCGGTGGTGAGTATTATGGAGACGAAGGAGCACCACTGCTGAAGCGCCAAAACTGCATCAATTTCACATCATCCACATTGTGAAACCACTTTCCGTTGTATCCTCTTGAGACAAATAAATTCAACTTTAATGTCTTACCAGTAATTTCAACCCGTTAACAGGCAAATTTTTATCATACAAAACAAACTAAAACAAACACTCTGAATTGATTGAGCACCTTACTACACAAAACCTTGCTTTCCCACTCTTTGCCGCTTTACTTGTTCCGCTTTCTACCGGCAATATGAGTATTTCCTCTATGGATAAATCCCATAAATTCTATCCTTCTATAATTTCTATTTTTGAATTTATCGCCCATTTTAAGGCATCGATTTACATCAAACCTTCCACTACTTACCAAAGCAAGTTATGGTTACGATCAAATGAAAGTATTTTGTTCTGCCTGTGGCAAGATAAAAAATGACTTCCACCTGTATTCACCAGCGGTGCCATAGACAATACGTGCCCTCTATCATGTTATCAACCATTCAACTCACACCGATTGAATAACCTGTCCACTGCACCATTTCCATCAGACATCCACCCTGAAAATCACAAAATCAGGAAGTTACTCATGGAAAGTAATCCATGTGTAGAAACCATCATCCGATCAGTTTTACGAAATCTCAACTGTTATGAAGGCTCTTTCTTCGTAAAATTCGATCCACATCTCTCCCTATCGTAAGTCATTTTGCTTTCATCTTTTTCCAAAAATTAAAGAACACAAATTAAGTTTTTTGAATCTCTTTTCATAATCCAACACAACTATAATTCCCCTTAATAAATTGGATAACTTTTAAAGTCCTAAATAACTCCTTCAACTAAAATTAATGCTTGAAAAAAATGTTACTATTTGTAGCGTCTATTCCATTGGATGATGGCTCAAACTTCGGTGGACCAGATAACTGGTATACTTGGAAATCACTGCTGCGAGCGGAGCCAACTTAATGCTGGAGATATAGAAACGAAGGAACTCAGTGTGACTAGGTACGAATAACGTATGACCAATTTCCACTTCATTTCACTATTACACGCGCAACAACTACTTTTTGTTGATCCGGGAATGTTATGTTCATTTACTTCAGTAAACATTGCTTCTGTTGTGCGGCATTCGGATATTCTTCACATAGGTGCACCCAATAATTTTATGCCGCCTTATGTCTGATTAATCTTTCTGCTCAGGAAATCCCTGGTCGAGCAACCACCATGACATGGCGAATAGCGTTGTATCCTTTATAAAACTGCCCTTCTGAAAGAGAAGAAATCATAGTTACAACGAAACGTTAATCCTCTGTCCATCCAAAGTGATGTTCACGATCCGATACTGAAATCGCAAACTTTAATCTTTGGATAGTTTACTGGCTTAGGCTTAGTAAGAAGCTGTGGAGAGAGCATTGGACTTTGCAACACACATAACAGAAATATACTGGCTAAGTATGGAGCACAACTCCGAGCGATAGATTTCTATCAGCAAATGGTTGAAAATCAGCCACACCCTTTCCTTTTGGGAGAAACCAACCGAATGGTTGATAAGAGACTTGCTCCGATATTAAGATAGAAATTACAAATTTCAAAGTGTCAAAACGGAAAAGGCTATCGAATGCTCAGGCAATGATTGAAACCTCACCTACAATCTCGTTTCAAGGTTAGTAATTGTGTACTTATTTTAACATTCTCCTTAAAGTATGAAACATTGCTCCTAATTAACAAATAAAAAGTTAAATAAGTACATTAGCGTAAACTTATTTTTTTTTATCGACATAACATAAATAATTCATTTTTTGATAAATCTGATTAATCACGAATTTTGTGGTGTAAAGTTGGTAAAATTAAATAACCAAAAATAAACTATTGAAAAACCATCATACAGAGAAAGAACTGCAACCGAAAAACATTTGCCAAATGAATGCAACAGCTCCTTGTTTACCATAAATTTCTGCCCAGGGAAGCCCTGATCAGCAGAAAAGAGTAATACAAACAAATGAGGCCTCTGCCGGGGCAACTGCTTGGTGAAAGAATTAAATCGTGGAACGATAACAGAATGGACGGAACCTACACATTCGGCAGCACCTAATAGTTGGTTTTTTTCTTTGTCGGTTTGAAATTGAACGCACAAGTTGAAATCAAACGACTAATGTGCTTTGACGACGAAGAAGGGCTCTTCTGATAGTGTAACTGCACCTCGAATCGAGCGTGAGACGCAAAGCTTTGGATACGCGTCAGGCTGTTGATGAAAGTAGATTTACCGAGGCCCGAAGACCAAATGTCATCAATTCGCTAAGTGGCCGAAGTCGCTGGGTTCAAAAAATCACCAATGGTCCATGGACGGAAGATCTACCCGGGTGACTTAAGCCAGGGGAAATCCTCTTGAATATCAATGCAAATCACCGCTATTTGAGTGGATGGGTGCCGGATCAAATAATGTGGTAAGGTCTCAAGGATCAGGAAACCAAGAATCGATTACGGTTAATTCGGCTGAGAAACAACCCTGATTATATCGCATCGAGTACAGTGTCGAAAGACCAGCAGCTGCCCGCATGTTATGGATCAAGACTGCCAAGGAGCAATTGTTACTAACTAAATCTGAAAAAAACAGACTGGGATTAGGAGTGTCGATCAAACTCAAACAACGACTTTTGATAACCGCACTGTTTCTTCCAAGTGGCAAAAACTACGTCAGGGTAACAAATGCAAATTCTCATTGCAAATGTGCGATCTGTACGCTGATGCGTGGACGAAAGCTGGGGTCCAAGACTCGATGCTGACTATGATCCACATTTGAATCTCCTAGATCATTTCCCGTTTTCGAGGGGAGATTGAATCTCCTACCGGAAGCAAGACCAATACAAGCACTCTTGGGTTCTCACCTAATAATATCAAAAATTTCTTCCAAACGGCGTCACTCTAATAACATGTGCATTTCAGTGGAATGAAAAAAGTCTATATTAGAACTTTCCTATATAATTTGATCAGAAAAAGGAAATCGTCCGAATCAGACTTGAAACGAAATACGATCTTCGTACACGGGGCAACTAAGTCACGGATAATGTTGACCGTTAACTCTTCGTTAATTTCACAAACAAAAGCGGTAACCGGGGACCAAATATTAAGCTACGTACAGAAAAATCAATGTACCTACGATTGGGGGTAGCAACAATCATACGGCGAATCTTCAGAGATGGCATGCCAGTTTGGAAGAGTGCAGCCAATTTAATTACAACTACACTACCACGATAACCGTATTTCAATTTTTTGAAAAATCTAACGACAAGAAAGGATCGGATTTTGAAAATATCTTTGAAATTACAAGTCAACTCCAAATTTAGCTTGATGCCCGACTGGGTACTAATACCTACAATTAACTTCGTGATCGAAAGCTGCATCAGCACTCAGCGTTTTCCAAAAGGGAAATACAGAGAGATAAATTCTTAATAGCAAAACTCCGATTCCCTTTGACCTTTCTGAAAACACTAACCATTTGTCTTATTCCACGCTCTTGGAAAGTAACTCTATGTGCAGGAAAATAGATATTGGAAAACTGTAGCTCCTCAATTGTGATTCCTGATTATAACTCGACGAAATACTGCGTAAACCTTCAATCAATCAATTCACTTCAGAGAAGCCGAATCAAACTCCTTTATATTGTCAGAAATAGGCCTAGCTACAAAAACATCTATCCTGAATTTACTGGTCGAATTACTGGTCAAGTACCCTACCAAGCAAACAACAATAGATTTTCTATCCTTCCCTACTCTAGTGCAGTAATTCCAAATATACACACTGCCATCTGTCATCCATTTAGAAAAGTTCGTGCGCCATGCGAGTCGGAAATGACACAAATCCAATATCTTTCCAAATGTGTAAATCTCAAGTACATGGACCGATCCAATCGAAATCAGAATCCAGAGATTGTCAAATGCAGAACTGAAGCCCCGACTACGGAGCCATTCGAAATGGAAACAGATATCAGGTTCAATAAAGTGCTCGACTGATTCAACTTATTTCGACAATAGACTAGAAACTCAAATATCCCAATGATGGATATCGCTACAGGCTACCTTCCGAATCATCAATGACCGTGAATTCAAAATCAAGGAATGAAAATTGTATGAATGCCAAGCCGATCCAAATAGAAGATCAACTTGGGACTCATCGCGAATTTTACCCGAACTCGTAAAAGTACTTGAATGCCGAAGGCTAGATGCCTACACACTACGATCGTAATGGTCAATCATCCAAGCAAGAGTAGAAGCGAAATTGAATATCTACGGAGTTTTGTTTGAGCGAGTGAGGATCCAAACATCAGAAATCTGGCATCGTCCATAATCTACAGGTAACCGCTTCCGATCCTGAAGCTAAAACTTCAGGAAATACAATCCGGGATTGGATGCTGGTCTGCAAAATACTTTACCTATAAAGGCAATTCCCCTTGGATTCTTATTTAATTCCCGACGTTGAATCGGGGTCGTTTCCCGTACCAAAACAATCGGAAGTCTTCAGACTGGCAAGAAACAGCCTACGACGTGAAAACGCTAAGACTTGAGTGTGGAGGAATAAACGGATTTAGCCTCAGGGTGTGAAAAACTCCGACGGTTCCTTATAGCCCAAATACAGTTAAAATCACTTCCGAACGGCACAGATAGATATTATGAGCGAAAAAATGTCCCCGAGGCAGCAAAATACGATGCTACTTTCTTGAACTGAAGGGAATGACATTGGGTAACACCAACCTAAAACTGTCTTGAAATAGCCTATCAGGAATGTGCCATTTCTCTGTCGTAAAATCTGCCCTTGACCGGAGAATCCTCACTTGACCCCAAGACTTTTCATCTATGTCAGAGGACACCTTCAGCCTGGAATGAAAATATGGGCATTCCCTCTAGCAAGAAGCATTGGAATTTAATGAAATTTAAATTGATCGGTAAAAACTAATTCAAAAGAAAGACAAATAAATTCCAATAGAAAATATATAGTTAGATTAAGCTACGACCGGGTTTTTGCCTTAGCTCCTTGACCAAAGTCGAAGAAATCAATATGAATCCCATATCCGAAGTAAAGTTTCTCGACTGCTCTGCCAAATGATCGAACAAGACAATGAAATCGCCGGAAATGCTTGGGGCATGTATATGATGCAGTACTCCGCAAAAAATCCAGTTACAAACAGGATCGTCCAACGGGGACCGGAAGAGATCCATATAATAATTTTAATAAACCACAAGACTGAAACTTGTATACGAGATCTCCAGTCAGCCCAACAAATAACTACGTGGAATACTCAAAGTCATGAACTCATTTAATACTCCTCATGTCGATGCTATGGAATTTACCTTTCCGCCGAGGCTAAATAAGCAAAAAGATGGTGAAATTATCCTGTTGAACTCAAAAGCTATTATCGGGATTTGAAAAAAGATTTTACTGGAACATAATGGCGCTTTAGAACCACTTGCTGACAAGTGAAAGGAAGATATTTCTTGATGGATATTTAATAAATGGAAAAAAGTTTGCAATTCCTTCGGGCTTTCGTGTATGGTTGAGACCTGTCCTGATAGACAAATCCTTCAAACACTGCGGATGCAAGCGACCTTCCAATCTACCAGAATCCAATTTTCACCGGAAATGACGACAATGTCGGAAATTTGCAATATAGGGATGTGCCAATCAGCAATACTCGCTTTATAATACGACTAGAATCCGGTCATTGGAGATCAGATTGGAGGAAAACATGAAATAACCAAATGTCCAATACCTCGTTTTGGTACCCACCACAGCCGGACCTAATGCCTTCAGGCCGGGTAGTAGTAGTCCCTAACGATTTATCAAGGGAAGTGCCAAACCCTTGGGAGCAGAATGAAAGAAGCCACTCAATATTCTCCGTCAGGTGGACCCCGCTAGAATCAAAATCATATTCTACGAATCGGATTGCTATGGCTGGCTCATCAGCATGCACTCTTGGCCAATTCCAACTGGATCAGGCTTACCTGATGAGCTACGCAGAATCAAGTTATTTAGCAGAGCTGCGAACGGATGATTCCTCGGTACCTCGCTGCAGACATATAAAAGATAAGGCTTCTAGAGTACTAACAAAAGCGCTACGAAAACGGTTAATCTCCTCAAATCCTGAAAAACGATGTTCTGATTCTATTTCACACAGCTGAGTAGCTTATACAGGAACTTCAACTCAGAAACTGAAAAAATCGGAAACCAAATTACTTTCACTTTTCTTCACAGTTTGGAATGCTGGTAGGATGAGAAAGAAACGGGCTATCCGATATCAAACGACTGCCGCTTATCAATACAGTAACCTGGTTAGATACATGTATCGCATCCATATTCAGCATTGGGGGAACGAAAAAATTACAACCAAGTGATTCAAAAACAAGTCCAATCGATTACTACCCGAGTTGGTGGCTGAAATAGACTTAAGAAAGCCTAGAAATAAAGTCAAAATATAAAACTGTTTATAGCTTAAATGGAATGAACGCTCCTTTTCAGTTAGGAATCCTGAAATTTGGATGGGGTTTGGGAATAAGAGGTAGCGGAAATTCAAAAAAGCTGATGTTCCGAAACCAGAAGCGAAATTCTAAAGCTATATTCAAGAAGTCTGAAAGATTAAACAGCTAAATTTCGAACCTGAAACAAAGTCCGAAAACCGAACTTGAAATAAATAAATTTTAATTCGCTTCCGTAAATGGAGCGATTTTTAAATTTTGAAACACTAATAAAAATACTCTGCTCTTTTGTCCTTGCCACATTCTCGTGATCCGCCAAGCTCAAGAATACAAAACTAAAATATCGATTGAACACCTTTGATGGCCACGCTGCATGAGCTATTCAAAGGCGCAGACTCCCTGATGTCAATGACAACGGGGATATCGAAACTCCCAATCTCTTTTGGCAAGATATGGTCCACAGACCCGATCAAACAAGAAAAAAATGTATTCCTTTTCTGGAATATTACCATGCCAAAAAAGAAGGTCCACTCTATGGTAATCGTGCAGCAACTTGGACAATCAGAAAAATAAATGTGTTTTCCTCCTCAGGTACAATGAAAAGTGCTTACCGGCGGATTTGCCCGATGATAAAGCGAATTACCGCAATGATAAGAATCAAACAATCAAAACGTCAACTCTAGAACACCTTAAACCGATGCCTGATTACCAAGGCAAAGTCATGGCTTCGTTTGGGATTTCCGTACATTATCAATGCTTGAACGAACGGATCTTGTAAA
>Ga0163217_1082985_pt1 | contig 18109 bp, 8 predicted proteins | sample SynspAceP_FD_185933 | JGI IMG/M metagenome (GOLD analysis project Ga0163217, IMG submission 185933) | Saline lake microbial communities from Ace Lake in Antarctica - Synechococcus sp. Ace-P (PacBio error correction) | ecosystem: Environmental > Aquatic > Non-marine Saline and Alkaline > Saline ...
CAAAAAAAAAGAGGGGAAAATCAAAACCCCCTGGAGATAAGGCCCTTTCCTATTGTAAAATTTTTTTGCTTATAAAGGGTTCCTCCCTGAAAAATCCATTTCCTGGGATAATTTCCAAGCCTGGCTGGGTTCATTATAGGCCGTTCCGCCGAACTCCCGTCATTGAAAAATAATAGCCGTGTATAATTTTAAAAATAAGGGTTGCCGGACCCTTTATCTTTTTACCTGTGCTGCTCTTTTTTTGTCAAAAGCAAGAAAAATTCCAATATATCGCAAAATTCCTTCCCCCTTTGAAAAGCTGTCCTTTCTTTTTAAATAAATTAGATTATGTCATGCAATTTAAATCTAATAAAAAGTTCTACTGAGTCTTTTTTGCCTTTCATTCCCGCACTTAGAATGATTAAAAACAATAAAAAAAACGGTCCAATAAACAGATGGTTTTTTGGTTAAGTTACTCATGTTTATTTTTAATAACTTATTGCGTTTGGGGTTTTTGATTTTAAGCGACCTTGATAGGCAATTTTTACTGTGTTATATAAACTGTTAAAAAATAAAGGATTAATACAAAACTAAAAATAGCAATTTCAGATCCTTAATCCAAAAGGACAATATAAATATTGATAATATAAATAGTAAGAAATTTAAATATAAGATAAATGAAGGATAGGAGAAATAATCAATTTGTGCAATAGTTTGCAATAAAAGCTTATTCCAATACTTTCAAAAAACAATTAATTATTGAGAGGAAAAAACTAATGGTTTAATTTTATCGGATCAAGACCAAAGTTTGTGTGCGAATTGAAAATAGGAGTCCCGATCTTTGCAAAAAAAGATCGGCATTGGAACTAATCTTTGGACCTTATTAAAGCTTATACTACCACGAACCTATTTAATAACGGGCAACTTCGACCTGGCCTCCCAAAAAAACGGAAATGGAACTGCTCATACTAATATTTGAAGAAAAGAAGGACACCCCTAAAAGAAAAAAACAGTCGCATTTTTAATAGCCCATGGTTTTCATCAAGAGATAGTCCGTCCCAAGACTTTCCATGGAGGAAAGTCATCTTTTCACATTAAGCGGCGCCGTTGGCTTGATAACGCACCCAACGAAATAGGCAGAGAAATGGGAATCTTGGTAAGCACAGGGAACCACGGATGACCAATCGAGTTCGTTGCTTTTTTAAAAGTACTTGGTCCGAATACTTAAAGCTTCGGACTGCCGCACCATAGGCCTATTTCTATGGGGTCGACGGAAGAAGCTCAGCGACAGTACAAAGGGATTCACTTGAGCGATTTAAAGAAATTGGGAACACAAGGACATGCCAACAATGGCTCATCTTCCCGGAGAATATCGGGCCATATCTGTCCATTGACGAAACGGCACTCTCCAAGGAGCTCTATACGATTATCCACAATAAAAAGGCCAATGGGCAGGAAAGGATCTAAAGTGCATATTCTCCCGGTATGCCAAGGTGAAGCCGATCATAGAACAATTAATGAAGATATCGCCAAGGAATAGGGCCAAGGTCAAGAGATTCGACCCTGGATATGGCAAACTCGATGAAGGACCATTGCCAAGAAGTGCTTCCCCGGGGCAATACAGGTCACCGATCGCTTCCAACGTCAGAAACTTCGCCATAGCGAGGCCCTTCAGGATATTCCCGGATCAAACACAGATGGACCCAATAGACCTGGAGAAACAACCGATAAAACAGGCCAGGGCAAGAACAGTTACATTCGTCCCAAAAGATTCAATACGGGGATATATCAAGAAACAAACTATTGCCCGGAGCAGGTATTTTACTGTAGCAAGGCTCCATATTTAACTGACAGAGAAACCAATACACAAGAAGCAGGATAGTGTTCTATCAGATATCCAGATATAAAGATTGTTCCTTGACCTGGTCCAAGGGCTCAGGAACATATTCAATACGGCAACGTCCATAGAGACCGCCTTCAAAACTGGCACATTGGTACAGAGGATTAGAATATACAGGATTAGGGCGTTCAACACCATCGCAACACGAATCGCTCAACTATATGATCTATTCTGAACTATTTATAACAGATAGCACAAATGCATTCGGCAGAATCGTCAATGCAGAAATAAAAAGCTTTAGGGCACAGTTCAGCGGGTGTGAAAATGTAGAATTCTTCCTTTAATATGACTAATCAATCTGCATAAACCAAACAAATTGGTCTTGATCCTATTTATGCCTTGGCATTTAATAGGGCATAAGACTGTAAATAGGTAGAAACTAAAAAGAAGCCTTGTCAGTATTGACAAAGCTCTTTTAACGAGAACACTATATGAAAATGAAAAAATTACTTTTTTTATTATTTACATAGTAAATGTACGGCTAGTTGTCTTCTTTTTTGGGAAATAATTGTTGTGAAAGTCAATAGATTTTGAGGTGTCTCCATTATTTTTGATGTTTGAAGTATAATTGTCTACTTCAACTAAAAATATTGCCGATATTTATTTTTTTGAAATTCGTGTTCCTATTTTAAGAGGGAATAGATTTATTAGAATGTAAATAAAGAATGTGTATGTTCAATCAGAGAGATTTAGAGCCGAGTTTAAAAAATCGGTTAAAACAAGTTCAACTATTATATACAGTTTTTTTCCTTAAATTTGGCCGTAACCAATAATATTGAATGGGGGATGCTTATTCCCTTATTGGTGGATCCAGTGCAGAAAAGGGGTTGAATCAGGGCATAAACTCAAGAATTTTTAGATGCTTTTTTCAGATTAATGCCAAATATTGAGTTCGGAGAAAGACAGATAGATTTTAATGTTCGCATTATTCAGTAGTGAATAGACAAGTGGTATTGATGACAGTGTTTGAGGATGCCTGCCTTTCCCAAGCTACAAAACATAGCAGCTCTCTAACTATGAGATTATTTTCAGCTAGTGGACAAAATAAAAGTTGGGACCCAGAATATCGGAAAAACACTAACTTTTAGTGCGCGTATCGTTTTAAACTGCACCTCCTACCCCAATCGATCTCCTGCTGTTCTGGATATCATCGGTATTAAGGAGTTCTGATTTTAAGAAATATAAAATGCAAACCGCCATTGATCTTGTTACTCCAGCACTAGGTTTGACCCTCCTTGATCAAGTGCCAAAAGCCTACTCCTTGGAAAATTAAGCCAAAAATATAATATCAGCATTTTAACAGAAATGTTTAATTACGGATGCTGTAGGAAGATCTTTAATGCCTATATCAAGGATAACCATATCGGCGATTGGATTTTAACAAATTCACATTACATCATAAATTTCGGGTTTTGGCATGGAGGGATAGGACGAAACCTTTTTGTAACTTCAATATCACTAAAGATTGGCAGACCGAATTGCGTATTAACCTTAATGAAGATGTTTTATTATCACGGATGTAAAAAATTACAGCTAAAAAGCTTACGTTTAGGAGCTTCAGGAGTAATGGCAGAATTTAGGGGGCGACTCTACAATACTATGTTTCGACGCAGTAAAGGTGTTGCGCTACGATGAAATCATTGAACCTCATTCTTGAAATGAAGTTCTATTTGATCCAGTAAGTATCACAAGCTTTACGCTTAAGGATTTAGGAAGCCAATCTAATAGACAAGGTAAAGATATTCAAAAATACTCATTTTGCTACCTGGATATTAGGCAGATCATAGCGTCCACAGACAAGTATTTTGAAGCTATTCCTTAAGGAGAAATGGAATTATTCTGAGAAATTGAGCGAAACAGGAATAGCGCAATGAATTAATAGATATCCTGCCTATAAGGAAACTCAACCTTCAAAAGCAGAAATGATGAGGAAGATATAGTTAGCGGAACCATTTCAGAAATATTCCTGCATTAAGAGGAAGTCAGGAAAAAATGGAGAGAAGGTGCTGTAACCGTCTATTGTGATAAGTAATTCCGAGAATATTTTTTCAGTTCTTTTTGTTTACGGACTTTTTAGATTGGGTGTGGTTGGGAAATCCGATAAAATGCACCTTCGATATTATTCCTTTGTTTGAGACGCTATGATAGGAAATGGAAATGTTCTGAAACTACAATGAATGAATTAATTGACCTTCCTGAGTATTATAAAGGCATCTTAGATCAACGCAGTAAAAAACAAGACCATAAGTGCTTCGGGTTTCAGACGGCACAAAGGATGGAGGCTAAATGTAAGAATAGCAAATTGGGAAATTTTTAGACCAAAGGAAAATATTGTCCGCCGTTTATGTGGTCCAAAATAATATTAAGGCTATATTTTTTTGATGGGCGTGGAGGACCACCGCCCCGTGGGGAGGAAAAAACGCATAGGATTTTAAGCGGCAAACAAACCAAAGGAATATTGCCATAAATGAAATACAATTAACACATAACAAGGGCAGAACCATAACGAGTACGTCTACTGGCACTAAGGAAACAGTTTTGTTCATAAACTGTGAGCAATTATTGACAGCTGGACTTTCCCAATAAGTTTTGTTTCGGCAAAGAAAATATTATTCGCAGGAATCTAGGCATTGTTTGGAAAGCGGCTGTGCCGACGCTAGAGTTTTGAAAATATGATGCTTTAAAGAATCATGATTAAGTTTTAGTCCCGTATGTGGAAACAAGAGTACCTTAAAGTACTATCAAAAGCAAATATAGGCAGTAGGGCCGGCAAAAGAGGGCAAAAAAAACTGGAATCCAACAGATTTGAGGGCCATTCATTTGTAGGTTCTTTGGAGTCAACTTAAGCAGAATGTTCCTGGTTTACTTTGTTATTGGAGACGAGCAATCAAAGTATTTCAAAAGATCAAGGAAAAATTGGGCGATTAAAAAAGCTATTCAAGGATGTTCCTTTGTTTAAGGCACAATGCCTCAACAGTATGATGTCCTTGCAAAAATGTTATTGTTGAACTGACTAGCTAATGAAAGGACGATGAAGGAAGTATGGCGATCTTCTGGCAAATACTATATGAGAATTATTTACTTTCCAAGGAAAATGGTTATTGCTTTATTCAAGATTCCAAGATTTTTGATGGAAAAAAAGAGGTCCGTTTCTAGGGAGTCGGTTTAAATATCAGGGAAAATATTGTGTTTTTGCCGTTATTGGTCATCACAGCAATTCGCTGCTTCAGCAAATGAGTATAGGATAGCGAGTATAGAGGATTGTATATGAAAAAATAGTATTAGGTCCTCTATACGGAAAATATAAAGTGCAAGCAGAAATTCCTGCTTAATTCTAAAGAATTTATAATCTATCAGTGGGACTCTTAAAAGGCTTAAAAAAGGATATTGTAATCTGCCACCAGATATTTTTCAGATTGCATATCCTTTAATAGGTCCCTTTTCAGTTTTATCTAAGCATAATAGGATTTTAATTCCAAATTTTTTCCAAGTTGTGGCGATATCTTTGGTGATATAAAATATCAACACAAAATATTTGTAATAGTTTAAACCATCGTTCGATTGTTATAAGTTTCTTTGCTTATATTTGAAGACTATACAGTGGTTATTCCAATTAAATATTGGGCTTAAAACAATAGTAAAAAATGTTATGACTACATGTACTTCCCCCTCTACCATTGTGTAGCGCTTTAATGTTTTGAAAGCGCACTAGGCCTGGAATAAGGCCGTTTTAAATATACCGTCGTTTGAAGCCCAAAATTTAAATGTATACTTTTCACGTTATAAATTATAATAGATTATAGGGTGTAAGCAGGTACGGTAAAATGTTATATTTTTTTAAATACGAGGAAGGTATTTTTATGCAAAAAAAATAATAGGACTTATTGCCATAACAGAATGTGGCGATCTAATTAGATAAAGAAGTTGATTTTTTTAAAGGTTTCCAAGAAAAGTTTACGGATGGCTTGTGTGTTGGAAATATAAAAAATCCGGAAAAGAGTGGTATTAGTCATAAACTTCATCAATTACTTGTTATTCTTTCAAGAAGCCAAAAGGATGTTATCGCAGCTAAATTTTGTTTACTTGATCAACAAGGTGGATTTAGACGTATTCAGGTCGCCTTGCGAAGGCATATATGACCAATAGTACATGAACACCATTTAATATAGAATATAAGACTAACCCATTTAAGGGCATACCTTATGGTTCAGCCTTAGGTAAGTTTGTGCTCAAGTGGAATCCGGAGATCCCAAGCACTTTTGGTGCATGCCTTCACATTGAAAAATACAGGAGGATGAAAGACAGTTAAGGTTTGGAAAGAACATAATAAAAATGTTGTAAAAGGGGGCTAATTATAGGGATATGGGAAGGGTAATCTAAACCAATGGGAAAAATATAGTTTGTTAATGAAAGATGGGCAAATATGTTCGGATATATCCTTGGCCGGCTGGGAACCATTTATACCTACGGCACTTTTTTAAAGCCTGGTTCACCCCTGAGGATATTGAGGCGATAAGATATTTCTGGAAAATCACAATGTTAAAGAAATGGTATTTACGGAAGTAGAATTTAGAAATGCCAACTAAAAAGGGGGCATTGGGTAATGGGTCTTGAAGCCGGGAGAAATTACCTAACCTGCGGCTGAAGATTGGCCTTCCTGAAATCGTGTCCAGGCCATTCATTATGAATATATCAGTAGTCGTAAAACCAATGAATATCTTGTTGGAAGTATAAATCTGTTTTGAACGGCCCAGTGAAGCTGCAAAAATTGGGTTTTGGAAGTTGATCAACAGGAAAGTAATATTTATTCTGGATAAGCAATAAGCAAATACACAGTGTCGGAAGATTATACGCCATACAGTTGAACGCAGGCTTGGATTTTTATTTGGAAGGTGAAAATCGTAACGGATAAAGAAAAGGTTGGTTCTCGCAATCCCTTCCTAAAACCTGTGGAGTTTGGAATGAGCAAATTTTAGGCAAACCTTAATCATTCTTCATGGGAATGCTTTGATAGATGTCCAAAATAAATTGATAAAGCCAACAAAAAGATTTGCCCATATATTCGGTAACCGGAGGCTGAGTGCAGCAGATAGACTGGGAGCGTATTGCATATCCGGATGACTTAAATAATAAACCGCACCCTTTATAGAAGAATTGTTTCATGGCAGCATAATATATAAAGTTGAGGCAATAGGTTATACACAAAGATGGATCTGTTTATTGGGCTAATATATCTATGTCCGCAATACATAATATCAGGGAGACATAATACTTTTGTGGTCCCAAGTACAGGATTAACAAACGTAAACAGAATAACTTCTAATTGGCTCATAACACAGACATAATGAAGCGCAAATCATGAAAGCGCGAAAATTGTATTTGGAGTTGGAATTTTTGTAACGCAATACTTGTTTATTGGAGCCTACCAATTAAAAAATGGTTTAAAGTGTCTGAAATTAATGTCCCTTTACCTTTAGAAGAAGTATATCCCGTTTTCAGGGAAGGGGAGCACGAGGCAGCCCTAATAGAGGCTTAAATACAGCCACTGAAAAGGGAGAAGGTTTGACCTTGGATTACAGGTAGTTACAACTGACCAAACGGTCATTTTGTCCAATCGAACTATTGGAATTGCGAAATGTGGATGGAGGTCCCCTTACAAGGTTTATAGGTTTTTTCAGGATATAGATGAAAAGCACAACGGCAACAAAAGAATGCAGTTCAACGGAAGAAGAGTTTTAGGAGGTCTTTAAACATGCCGCAAATAGCATGCTGGTTAGTGATTTGCAAGGAAAACTGACTAAGGCCAATCCTAGAATATGTGAAATATTGGGATATAGTGAGAACGAAGTTCTGGAACAAAACAATATTTGAATTTGGCACATCAGGAGGATATTGGCGTAGCACTGAGGTATGTTGGCAGAAAATTGCATAGTGGGGAACAAAGGGTCGTTTAAGTTGGAGAGCGTTGTTGCATAAAAATGGGGGCTATGTTTGGGTAAATGCCGCCTATTAGCGGCCCGTTAAAAAATGACACCGGCCAAGGTTTACCTCATGCTTAGTGCTCAGATTCAGATTTTTCGACAAAAGCTATTGACCGGAACCTTAACGAGCACAATAACCGCCTGATCAATTTGCCCATATTCGTTTCGCATAATTTAAGATCACATATCCAAGCAAATAATCTATGTTGTTTGATTTGGCATTTCAAGAGGATCCAACGTCATTAAAAATGAATACTATCGAAATTTAAGGTAGTTCGGATAAATATTGAACGAGACATTTACCAGCTTAATGAGATTGTGAAATAAATTCTAAAGTAAGCTCAAACTTTAACTCGCAAAATTTATTGGGAAAATGTTCAGAAAGCTTTAAGAACGGTTGATTCCCTAGTGTAAGACACAAAACAACTGCACAAAATAGACTTGGATGTTGATTTGCCGAAGTAATGTACTCGCCGTGCAGCCTATTTGGATGAGTATTATCTTATAATCCTAATTACAACGCTATAAAATTAACAAATCTCCAGATCGGACCGGCAGTACTAAATTAACAGGAAGGGCTGGGGATTAAATGCTTTTAAGTTTGCCGGATAACGACTTGGGGATCGATATGGAGATAGGTATGGAAACAAGCTCTTTGGGCATGTCAAAACATTTCATAGTCCATGCCCAGAAGCCCGTGGTAATCGGACTTTTATTATAAATAATTCAGATCGATGCTCATGGGGGAGAGAATTGAATGTAGACAAGTGAAATAAACATAGGCCACAAAATTTCACTACATATTTTTAGGATTATTTGATGGTGGATAGGCCTATTTATAAATGTCCGATGTGTTTCCAGTACTAATTTTTATTTGGATGCCGTTAATTGTAAAAATCAGATTTGTAATAAGTGTTCTTTGGTCTATAGGGGGATTTTAAATTATATGTGAGTCTATTAATTCTATAGATAAATCGATTAAATTTTTTCAAATTGAACAACTAAAAGAACGGAAATAAATATAAAGAGTGAATGAGAATCAATACTACTTGCATCATCGATTTATGCCCTATTTTTTAATTTTTTTTGGCTCTAAATTCTATGCTGAGAAACTAATAGTTTTGGGGGCAAATATATTGTCTTTCAAAATGGGGAAGGAAGCTTTAAGATAATATTGTCCAAAATGCTAGATATTCTGACGCTAAAGGGTTTGCCCAGAGGTTAAATATTTTTAAGATATAACATGGCCCATAATGGATCGGTTGGGAAATTCCTTGGAAATATTTCAGTTAAAATTTCGAAGGTACAATTCAGCACATAAGGTGTATATATTAACGTTCCTCTCAATAGATTCTAGGGATATTGGAAGATGGGCTAAACAATATGAAATTGGTAAGTGATTTTTTCTATAAGCTAAAACCCTTAAAGCTGAAATAGTAAAATTAGTGGCGAATTGATACAAAAAATATCGAAAGGTTAAAACGGCCAAACTTTGTCGATCGTATGACGTAAACCACTGTCCAGTGGAAATTGACGTGGTCATAGGAAAATGTGCGTAATAAGCCAATGTAAGCTTTCTGTTATCCATATTTTTTGCCAGAATAGGAATTTAATCCCATTAGTCATTTTTAATGGCCCCTGCATTACTTTATTAGTGGTCTTTGCATATTTACACTACCAGAAACCACACTACCTCAGTGACTGAAATGTATTATTTGCTTTTACATTTCACTTTATATTTACCGTTTTTATCTAGTAACCATCTCCTTTGATGAAGCTCGAATTTGCTGGAGGATCTAAGTGGAAAAAGGTTTGAGTTTTGGAAAGATGTGCTTTCCGAACCTCTTTTAACCACGGCAACCGGTCGCCATAGATTTTTGCATTCTAAGGCCGTATTGGGGTAGCTGAAATGACTGGGATTATGGTCAATTTGGAAGGCGATGAAGAGAGATTTGCCAAGTGGATCTATTAAAGATTCTCGAGGACTCTGACAGGGACGGGATCATGGACCATGCCCAGAACCTTTTTAGATAGTTTGGTGATGCCAAGGGCTTTGGCCTTGGTATACTGAGGTTATTTATGACGCGCAAATCACCCAAGCCCTGTGGTTTTGTTGAAATTGAGAAATTGATAAACCTGTGAACGGGTGGTTGGTGGATTTCGCTTTATGCTACACGTTGTATGCCGGCACATCTAACCAAATGGCTAAGATGAATTTTGGTTAACTTGGATATACATGCCTAAATCTAATTTCAGATATCAACTTAAGATGGGGTGTGGAACAAAAACTACGACGCAAAGAGGAACAATGGGGTATCGACCCATGATAATTTTTGGAAGTGCTTTTTACAAAACAGTTCCCGGCGTCAATTAATGGGGGATTTTTACTGCCCAATAGGTTGGTTAGGACTAAAATATTTTGGTTCCTAAGAAGAGTAGATGAGACCTCTAACAACTGATCAAACGTTTTTAATTCCCTACACAGTGCTCTGTTTGAATTAGAGGGTAATGAGGATGGGGTTTTAAACAAGTACAGTGTTTGGTAGAATGTTACCATGCGCTTGTGGACAGTGTACCGGTGAGGTATGTTACCCAGTGATTAGATCAAAATGTCTTTGTTTTGCGTTCCCAGAGGCCAATGTGATAAAAAGAACATTCTACCTTTTTAATGGGATCGGTTGTAAGCCGAGCAGGCGTGGCAAGGAAAGGAGTTTTTGGGCGTCTACTGATGAGGGTCCGCCCAGTAAATCGTGCACCGGCCTGAATGGGAATATGTATGTGGTGGATATGCATCCGGGTGTAATTCAACATTATGGCGTTTTTTAAGTCCCTATTTGAAAAAATATCGCTCAGAAAAATGATACATATTGGAATTTTGAAGGATTTTAAGGGTTCGAAACCATCCATTCCGGCTAGGAAAATGTTCCCGATTTAACAATCTTGCTCTGGAGACAAGTTGGTTTGCATCCATTGAAGGATACAATGGATGGGTCCCGAAGATCGTGCCCACAATATTTGATACATGGAAAAATAATAGGTAAGTTTTTGCCGAAACTTAAAAAAATGGGCTTTGGATATAAGTATCCCTGTCTCAATTGTCATTCGCTTTATGCTTTAAATAGGACTTGATGCCCTTCCTTCGATTCTTATTTGAGACCTGGGTCAGGAAAGCGGTCCGGAACTGGCATCAAACAGCTATTGTCGCTGCTGGAGGATTTCGAACTCTTGAGATTAATGTGAAACAGTGCAAAGGAATTTATTTGAAGAGGTCGTGAATATAAATGACCCTAATGTGGATTTATATCTTTTTCTACACTGGGTATTTGGGCTAAATATTGATGCAAGAGTATTTTCCCAATGATTTACGATTTGCGAATAAATACAGGCATAAGAAAAATACTATCAGGGGAAGCCATTTGTGTAGTGGGGCGGAAGATGTTGTTTTGACTGGCTCTGGAAACTCGACTAGGGCAAATGAAACCTTAAGGATACGGAACCTCGCCAGTCAACAACTGAAAGCGTGGAACCCAAGGAAATAACAACCCAATTTAATATTAATTCAATCTAGAGATTGCGAGAGCTGATTCTAGAACAATGGAGCTATCGCTATTTCGTCAATATGTGCCTCCTGTCATCCTCCAGTGGTGAGCTCCAACGGATTAGCGCCACACTGGTGGGGTCTAAGTAATTTATTTCCTACTGCAAAATTTGGTACAATTGGGGGCTGATTAATGTCTTCAGGCCTAAAAAGGCGCCTTGCAGATTAATGGTGGAGTTGTATGATGAACGGGCATCAATGCCGGCCTCAAGTATAATAAGAATCTTCCCGATAAGGACATATCAGGATATAATACCTATGTTACCAATGCAAAATTTTCGGTTAATTCAAAAAGCTGGTCTTAAAAACCCGCAAAAAATTAAAGAATTGCGAGAATAATGGAGTCCCCTAAGGACGGATGGAATATAACCGAAGAGCTATTGTAAATGAAGCCTCAATTGGAAAAATATATTAAATAGCAATTTTAGGACACCAAGTGGTATATAAGAACTAAAATTAATCAGGTCAAAAGATGAAGACTTTTATAAATGACGATTCTTCTATTTATCAAAGCGACTTTGCCAAGACGTTATATCACGATTATGCAAAAGGTTTCTGATATGGACTAGTCACAACCACCTACCCCCCCGCAAAAACCCAAAACAGGAAATTAACAATTACCGGTGTTTTTTGAAAAATATAAAGTCAGGCTTGGTTGGCGGGAGGTCATTATAATGGCGGCCATGCGTGCTTTTGGGATAGATTGAGACGGCTATATAACCAGGAAATGCCACGGAAAGGAAAATTTCTTAATGGGCGGAAACGTACCCTTATACGTAAGAATGCCGTTTTATACATTGACGCATGCTTGAATTACAGCGTTTTCTTGTTGGGATTCCAAGGAGTTGTTGGGGCCGAGAATGCGAAGAAATTTATTGACGAAACCTCGGCCATGTTTACAGCAAACATCACATCAATACCTTAGGATTGTTGCAGGCATGGCAAAAAGTGAGTCCTTATGTCCACGGATGAGCCATCAGACTCCTTGCAATTTCATAAAAGTAATACTTGGCAAAAAGGGAATTTCGCCTAAAGTATTTCCAACCTTCCGTCCTGGATAAAACATTTGCCATAGAACAGGGTGAGGCATACGTTGCCCTATTGGAGAAGATTGGGAGAACGCTTCCATATCAATATTAAATTCTTTTAATATTTGTGGCCGGCTTTGGAAAACGGTATCAGCTTATTTCATTGAACAGGGGTGGTAGGCTAGCGGATCATGGTCCTGGACAATTGTACTATTTCAAGGAGGGACTTACGGGAATTTTGCCGAAAGTCTGTTTAAAAAAGTATTGGACGGTGTATCATTTCTGTTTGAAGAGGTTAAACTAATTTAAGGCACAGGTTTAATTATTTTGGGAAGGAGTTATCATAAAAAGGCATTGGTTACAACAATTCCATATAGGAAAGCCCTCCGGGACAATAAATAAAAGGCTTGTGGTCCAAATTGGGTCCAGATTACCGGGTTCGATCCATTGGAGATTTTTCACAGGCCCGTGCAATTGAGCCGGTTTCTTAAATGAATTGGGACCGGAACAATCATTGCCCGAAAACCAATATGCTCAATCTTAATCCCTCCGATAATTGACAGTTATCGCTACTCGATGGTAGGTAATTTAATGATGGTAGCGGTAAGGGGAAAGTGCGTTTGGCTCTGGTTGGTAGGTTTTTGGATCAGAATGATGGCATGGAAAAACAAATGAATGTATTTCCAATATGGGGCTTTTAAAGGTTGTTTTTTGTAGGAATGTTGAACCGATTCCAGGAGCTTTTTTTGTCTTTTCCTAGGCAATGAATATTAGAAGGATTTTATGTAATCTAATAGGGAAAGGATTAGTAAATTGGTGAGCTTCCATGCCAGATGAAAATTAATTGGGCAAGTTGTGGCCGATATTTCTTATATAGGATCTTGCCAAATAAACTTTTTTTCGTAAATTTATATTAAATACTGGAACTATTTAGGAGGGTCATATAAGACGACTACTAAGGGATAATATAAAAAATGCGCAGAATCTTTTTTAGGGTGGGCGCCATTTTTTTGTGGAATATTTTACATTTATGATTTTATGAAATGAATCACGGTTTTTCCCTATAGGGGCTATCATCACACTTAAGGTCGCCATTCTCATTCGTATTGTATACCAATGCTATATATAATGTATACTGCCAGTCAATTCTGGATTTGTGCCGATGGCGTGCGCATTGTGGGATGGATGAGGCTGTAAAACCCTTCCGTTTTCTCCATGCGGTTTATCCAGAGGAACGACGTAAAGATAGTGTCTTGTCCGTGGGACTTCCTTTTCAACACCTTCCAGTATATCTGCATCAATGTACAATTAAAGGGTCTAGAATTATAATCGGAATATGCATTGGTAAGAAATAGGGATTCGTCTACATGTGTAAATCCTTGGTTCCATTAAATGCTTGTACCAAAGGATGGCCAGGGCTTATACTTCTTTTAAGTGCATTTCCGTGCTTGGGATGATAGTCAAGCCTACCTGCTCTACCATCTTATCTGATTCCTTGGAGTGTTGTTCTGACCGTGATCGCCCCATGCCATGGATCATTAGGAACTCCGCCTTGGCCAACATAATTCTATAAGATTTTTTCATATTGGGGCGACAATTCTATGATCGATTTGTCCATGCAAGGTTTTAGAATTTTTTCTTAAAAGATCCCAAAATAGTCTCTTTAGGGCCTGCTGATTGAGTTATTTAAGATTATGGCATCACATATTGGCTTTAGATTTTTTTTATCGAAACTGTCTAATGCAGTGGGCATGGTGACCGTCATAGGCACCTGATTTTCTTGCCAAGATTTCAGCATTTTCGTCGTTAATGCGGAATGGTCCCAATGGTAAAAATCCGGTATGCTGTGAAAATCCAGAATCTTTTTGTTCTGCCTTAACTCTAGGTCAGAAAGGAGCAAGGGATTCTATTTTGGCTAGCCATTGTTTGTTATTGGAAATTCTTCGAGACCTTCGGGCGAAATTTGGTTCCAACTAAAAATAAATGTCATTAGGGTGTAAACTGTTTATGTGCATGTAACGAATTATTTAAAGTGTAGATCTCTTTTTATTAGTTATGTCTTATGGGTGATTGCATTGGTTGGTTGTAAATTTTATGCCACCATTAAATGGACTTAAGAACTTTGACCGTCCAAAACCCCATTTCGTAACCAGGATAATTTATTGGTGGTGTAAAGGGGGGTAATTAAGTTCGGAATATCGGTCATTGTTAAAACCGACTATTTTTTATGTCTTGGGGAATTTTATAATTCTCTTTTTTTAGTGGCTTTCATGATGTGGCCGCAAAAGTTATCACTGGCGAACGAAAAGTCACATCAATTGATTTTTTATATTTCGCAAATGTCCGTTGTCACAGATTCCAACATCATCGGATTAAGATTGTTTCCAAGGAAATGGGTTTTGTCAAAATCCAATCGATGCTTCTCTAAAGAACTTAAATCCCTTTAACATCTAATCCGCGTATACATTACGTTTTAAGTTTCTCCTAATATAATACAAGGTTTTTACAACCTGAGTACTATTAAATGTTCGGTAGCTTCAAAACCGGCCAATTCTCTGTTATCGATTAATATATTAGATACAATTGGGGGTAAATCTTGCCACCCTATCTATAAAGATAAGCGGTAATTTTTGTTCTTAATGGTAATTTGCAAAAATGATCAAGTTGGAAGTGTCAATTGCCAATGGATACCTAATAGGGCCATCTACCCCCTATCGTATAGGGTTTTGGCATTTTATTATTTCCTTTTCCATAACCTCAAGGATTGAACTTATAATCGAAATTTATAACGGCCTCATTGGGCTAGTTTTTCAATACCAGCCAGAAACAGTGGACTTAAAAAATGGAATTGAGTTTGGGAAACAACTGCCAATGGTTTGGACTTCTGTTTTGGCTAAGGTTACAAAGCCAAATTTATTTGTTTTGTAGCGCCAGTTGCATTGGCCTTAGATGTACCCTGTCCTTGTTTTTTGGCTTATGGAGGTGGTTGATCATTAAAGATTCCTGCTTACGTTCCGGCAGAAACGCCAATGTTTTTGCCAATCGTAAATTGTTATTCTCTTGTCGCATATAAATATAGTTTGCACAAACTCTGCACAATAATACAAATAAAATTTATTATTACAGTTGTAATTACGATAGCATTGATTATTATGGCGAAATTATACATAATCATGGGCGTAAATTTAACAAAAATGAAGTTTTAGTTAAAAAATAGCCAGAACATAATAACGCATCTGTTGCGTAATAAAATGCAATTATTTAGATTTGTCCAGAATGTGAACATGAATTTGGTTTTCCAGTCATGACCTAAAATTCAGTAACTAAACCATTAAACATTTGAGTATGAAGAAATTTAATTTAAAAAAATAGGTAGGGCGTTATATCTCTAAACGCTACTCTGCACATTAATTTTCAATGTCCGCTTAATGGGCAAGATGGCTTTGCCGTTTCAGGCAGCGTGTAGATGAGTTTTGGTGTTCCGCACCAGGAACATCTATTAGAAAGGGAAAACCAATGGGGTAGTTTCTGATTTTGGACCGGAAATTTTAGTTTTGAGGTGCCAGCCCAAAATGCCACACTAACTATTAGTTATATTGGTTTTGAAGAGGCAGCAAAATTTACCAATAAAGGGGTATCGCCCAAATTAATGTTACTATGCAATCTACTGCGTCAACCTTAGATGAGGTTGTTTTTTATGGTTGGTTATGGTTGGGCAGTTAAGAAAAAGATTTAACCGGGGCCATTTCCCAAGTGGATGCGCCTCACTATCCAACCAATCTACAACTCGTAACAGACGGTAAATGAGAGGGAAATGTGGCTGTCTTTAGTATTGGACTTTCCGCTTCCCGCCAAAAGGTAACTTAGTCATCCGTACCGGGCAATAAATATCCTTTAGTGCCGGTTCAAGTCCCCATTGCTTGTTGGTTGAATGGGATAATATTTAAATGGGATCTTGTTCTGATATTGCTCGCATCGGATATGGATAAACTAGATGTCATGAAAAGATGCCAGGTCTGCTGCCGTGTTACGGGCTAGGGGGGCAGTGGGGGTTATTGTTGGTGAATACCAAAAGAGGAACATAGTGATAAGCCTAACCATTATATCAATACTAGTGTGGGTATGGCATCTGAATGCGTATGAGGAGCGGCCATACGACGCACAAGGTATGTGAATTGGAGAACTGAAGGTATTTAAAAGTATCACCACAGAAACACTATAGATAATCCGGAAATATAATGACTGCCAATAAACTTGCCATCTGGTAACCTTGGATCAAATTGGTTGCCTATGATGGATCTGCTGGTGAACCCGACTATGGGCATGGTGAACAGGAATAGGGTTTCAAGATGTGAAATCGATAAATATTTGCAGGTAAATAGTGATCAATTGGTATGAACAGGATAAGCAACTGTCTAGAAACGATATTATATACAAGCAATCTGGAAGAATGGAGGATTTTAAAATTATTATTGGTCTATTTGACGTACCTCTAAATGAAGGAATTTTTATGATGGAGAAAAGTTTGAGGCCTGAGGGTCAAGGTTAAACCTGGATGCAAATAACCGATTGGCTTACTGTTGGGAATGAAATACTCAATTTTGCCCAGCCGTATGAGGATTTGTATTCCGCAGACCGTGGACAAATATGAAAAGAATCATCTCACCATGGGGCTCTGGAGTTTCGATGATGAATGGAAAAATAAGATTAGTCCACAAGACGATTAGTGGTGCAGGGTCCACCAATGCTTTTTTGAATCAAAATTCAAATGATAGGAATAGATTGGACCGATCCCCTTTAATTCGAGGGTGTATGCTAAAATTAAATATGCCCTTAGGTTTTTCATATGCATTGGCTATTCCAGATCGCTTGGATTTTTCAGGAATTTTATAATCATGCTTTAGCGCTAGCCCTGCTAATGTTGTAGGTTCGGCAGAAAGAAGGTGATCTAAGGTAAATAATGCAGCTGGACAATATCCTTTCGCTGGGACATAACTAATAGATAAGCATTCCTGTTAATTTTATGTTTTTGGTTATGGTGAAAAGTATCAAAGAGTTATCAACTCGCGCCAAGGGCCAATACCTTTGAGCCTAACTGGAGCTTTAGGTCTGATAGTGCCTTGGGAATTAGAACCGTTTCCCACCACTGAAAGTGAAGATGGACCAAGTACAGGTGATGCCTGTAATGACTCGATTTAAATTTACAATTTTGAACTCGCGTTATCTTGGCTACCCTTTACTACCAGAAAGGGATGGGTATTCAGGCCTTCGAGCACAAATAAAAGAGCTTATTTCCCTTAATAGCAGGGGCCTGGAACTATTCCAATTGATAAAATTTTCGAGTCCAATTTTGTTAACTTTTCTAAAACTCGATTGATTCTTAATGGGGAATCAATGGGAATCCGGGAGATATTGGTAGGTTTACAGCTTAATCCAGGCCTTAATTGCAAACAAATATTTAAACGTTGATCCAATGGCATATGTTATTTAGGTACCAACCTTTGATAATCGGGTAAACCAAGAAAATACCTAGATCTACGTTGGAATCGTACTAGGCTACAATCTAGGATGGATCTTTTAGCCTGGCAATGTCTTGTATGAGGAAAGCTATAGAAGCCTAATC
>Ga0163217_1012351_pt1 | contig 18107 bp, 24 predicted proteins | sample SynspAceP_FD_185933 | JGI IMG/M metagenome (GOLD analysis project Ga0163217, IMG submission 185933) | Saline lake microbial communities from Ace Lake in Antarctica - Synechococcus sp. Ace-P (PacBio error correction) | ecosystem: Environmental > Aquatic > Non-marine Saline and Alkaline > Saline ...
CAGAGGAAAGGGAAATTGGGGAAAAAATGGGGGTAAAAAAAAAAAAAAAAACCTGGGAAAAAACGGGGGGCGGCGGCCCCGGCTTTTTGGGAAATCCCGCCGAACCAGCGCACCACCGAAAAAAGCTGGAATCTTGGGGTTTGAGCTGGCCACCCTTGTCCCCCGAGGTCCATTCTGGACGAGGCCCCCTGCAAATCACCCGCTTTCCGGCAAAAGCTTACGCATCGAATTCGGCCGCGGCGGGCACTGATGATCCCCGCTATACGAAGCCGTCAGCGCCGACGCCACAAAACATGCCGGTATCGAAACACTGCTGCCCGTTCTTTCCAGCGACCGCTGGAAACACATCTTTGACTATCTGCCAAAGGCCCCACGGTCAACGCAGGACGAATCAGGTTACGCCACACGTCCCTGTCCCCGCGCTGGGACCCAGGTAAATCGCCGATCAATACGAGACGCGCCGTCCTGGCCAAATGAACCCCAGAGGCCGGATGGGATCCGGTCTATAAAAACCCGGTGGCCGCCCCGGTCTGCTTCTTATCCTGGATGAAAATGCCGGCTTGGGAGGGCTGCGGTTGCGCCGCGGCGGCGTGATGCAACAGTTCAATCCTCCTTGGCGCAGGCCACAGGGCCGGCTCCATCGACCGCCGGAGGGCGCATCGCGACCGCAGTTTGCAACCGGAACGTCCAGAAGAAAACCTGAGCCTTTTTTTGCGGCACTGGCCACCCATGGTTGAAACAGCACGGATGAACAAAGGGGCCGGTGCTTGTCGCCTCTTTCTCGGAAGGGGCAACGCGAACCGGCTTGACGGCTTGATCAGCGATTTGAGGGGTTGATCGGGTCGGTGCAATGTTCCGCGGATTGCGCGCGGTACGGCAAATACGGGCTGCAATCTGCGGTCTGGCCCGCTGGAACAGGGGTTTTCGAGCGGAATGGGCTGACCGTGATCAGCGAACAGGACGTGCTTGGGCGACCTGCCTGATCCGCGCCCCCAAGAAGCGCCGCAGGCCCGAAAAATTTCCGACCGAAGCGCAAAAAGCTGTCCGGCCCGGCGATCTGGTTGTGCTGTCGATCAAACGGTGTGGGCCGCTATCTTGGGCTTGAGGTGGTGTCGGCCCTTGGGGCCGCGCATGAATGTCTGACCCTGGAATATGCCGAAGGATCAAAGCTTAATCTGCCGGTCGAAGAATATCGAACTGCTCAGCAAATCGGCCATGATGAAGGTTTTGCGGACAACTGGAGGCGGCGCGTGGCAATCCAAGAAGGCGCGCCTCAAGGAACGTAATTCCGCGAGAAAATGGGGGCTCGGGGGAAAAACCCCCCCCCCGCTGATCCGCCGTTGCGGCCCGAACGCGCGCTACGCACAGCCCCCGTCGGCGCCGCAGCATCACGGGGGAGGCGTTCAGCGCACGTTTCCTAATACCGAAACCGACGACCAGTTTGCGCGCGATCGAGGATGTTCTGGCCGATCCGGGATCCGGCAACCCGATGGACCGCCTGAAATTTGTGGCGATGTGGCTGGCAAAACCGAAGTGGCGATGCGGGCCGCCTTCATTGCCGCCATGTGCGGCCGTGGCAGGTGGCAGAATGGCGCCGACCACATGCTGCCGCGCCAGCATTTCAAAAAGTTCGTCCGAACGGTCCGGGTTTCCCGCTGGAAGTGCGCGCTTTGTCACGGTTTCGTCCAGCGCCAAGGATGCCCAAAACGGACGCGGGACGGTATCGCGCGCGCAAACGGTGGGATATCGGTGGTCGCACCCATGCGTTGCTGGGCCAAGGGCGTCAGTTTTCAAGAGCCTGTCGTGATCATCGACGAGGAACAGCAATTTCGGTGTCAGCTCACAAGAACGGCTGAAACAAACTTCGCACAGATCCCATGTGCTGACGCCTGAACGCCACGCCGATTCCCGCGCCACGCCTGCAATTGTTCCGCTGTCCGGGCGTGCGCGATCTGGTCCGCATCAATCGCACGCCGCCGTCGACCGGTTGTCGATCCGCACCTATGTTCCGAATTCGACGTGGTCCCACAATCCGCGAGCGCTTCTGCGCGAGCATTATCGCGGCGGGCAAAGCTTTTCGTGGTGCCCCATCACGACTGCCCGGAAATCGAGACTTTCCCTGCAATACAAGGTACCCGAGGTAAGCTATGTCATCGCGCATGGCCAGATGGGCGGCGGGCGAGCTGGATGAATCGAATGAATGCCTTCTACGATGGCAAATATGATGTGTTTGCTGGCCACGACCCATCGTTTGAATCCGTCTGGACATATCCGACTGCCAACACGATGGTCATTCCACCGCGCAGATATGTTTCGGGCTGAGCCAGCTTTATCAGATCAGGGCCGGGTCGGACGCTCGAAAACCGCCGCCTAATGCGTTTCTGACCACCAAAACCGCGTGGCAATGCTGACACCTGCCGCGAAAAGCGTCTGGCGCGTGGCTGGGATCGCTGGAACACCTGGGGCAGTTCACGCGGCCGTCGATCTGGACATTCGCGGTGGCAAGGCAATCTGCTGGGCGAGGAGCAATCCGGCAGATGCGCGATTGTGGGCTACGAGTTGTACCAGCAGATGCTGGAGGAGGCGATTGCCAAAGATCAAATCCGGCGAGATGGAAAGGGCTGTCGGACACCGACGGCCAATGGGACACCGTCCCCATCAATCCTCAGCCGCCCGGTTGCTGATCCCCCGAGGTTTATTGTGCCCGAAATCTGGATGTCAGACTGGGAGTATCGTCCGCCTCAGCAACACTGCACACCAAAAGTCCGAGCTTGAGGGCTTTGCCGCCGAACTGATCGACCGTTTCGGGCCGCATTGCCACGCGAGTGAACACGCTCCTGTTGATCGTACGGATCAAGGAAATGTGCAAACGCGCCGGAACGCGCGCTGGAACGGTGGGCCCGAAGGCACGATCCAGTTTCCACAACGACAAATTTCGCCTCGCCACAAGGACTGGTGGAAATTCATCGGCGCAACAGAACGGCCTTGCCAGGTCCGCGACAACAAGATCCGTGGTGCGCCGCGACTGGTCGACGGAACAGGACCAAGACCGCGGTGGCCTATGCGATTGCGCGCGAGCTGGCCGAAAGGTTATTGAGGATAAAAAACGCAGGCAAGGCAAGGAATCAAATTGAAGTATGCCTTCATCTGCGCTTCAATGCCTTTGATTATATGTGGAAAAAATTCTTTTGATTTGCGGGATTTGACCAATCCCCATAGTCCCGGCGCGCCAGGCGATCTGTCCGCCGACAACGTGAACACCAGCCGTGTCATAGCCGAACATTGTAGTCGGTCAGCTTCCGCCACCTGCGCAAGGTTCTTGGTGGGGCGTGCTGGAACCTGTCCAGTGATTTGGTGCGAAACGGCATCGGGTGACTGGTTCGCCTCGAACTCGTCCCACAGCGCCGCCAGGCTTGCCGCCTGAATCGGGGGCAAGCAGTCCCGAAAATCCGTGCTGCGGCCGCACAGCCGGCCTGCCTGCAACGCCCGCAACGTTGTGATCGCCATAGATAGGCGCACACCTGCATCCAATCTCGACCAGATCATGGATCAGCAGCTCCTGAGACCGCGTTTGATATCCAACGCCCGCAGGTGCCTATCCCTGCCGAACCAGCGCATAAAGCCGATGTGCCAGCTAGTCGGACCGAGTTTTTCGGCGCGTCCGTCACATACGGGGTGCGCGGTTGATCGTTTATTTCAGACCGGCGACGCCTCGGTCAGAAAGGCATTTGCGCTCCGAAGCGCAACTCATTGCTTGGGATGCGGGGCTTGCCGCGCGGCAAGCGCCTTTTTCCACTTTGGTGCGCAGAGAAGTTGCCGCGCCCCGCGCCTCGGCGTTTACGGACGCGGATTGCGGTTCATGAAAAGCGTCCCTGCGTCACGGATGACGAGGTGCCAAGCGTCTCGGCATCTCTTTCGATCAGCGTAATCATCGCCAGCTTTTCAAACGGCCTCAAGAACATCGCGGAGCCAAAGCAATCGCAGATCTTCAGTCACCTCATGAGATCACCGCGAGCTTCGTCAGGCGGCGCTACACATAGTCGACACAGACCCGATCATGTGATCCATCTGCCCGGACCATCAAAGAAATGCCCGCAACCTTCGATCTGTTCAATGGTGTTGATCGGATGCCGCGCTGTTTCATAGCAGTTTTGCCGACCAAGACTGGTGGGTGTCTGCAGGCGGCGACGCGATCGGCTGTGCATTGATCACCAGACCGGGATGCAGACAGCGGCGCCAGAAAACGAAAAGTCGTATATATTGGGCCGGCGCGCGACCGAGAATGAACCCCAGTAATCTTCGGGACGGCGCCATCAGGAGTTGCATCCCGATCCAGTGCCCCGACGAGAATCCGGCGACCCAGCAATGTTTGGAGTTGTTGTTCATCGACTGCAGATAATCGAAGCGCCGAGGCCGCATCCGACAGCTGGCGCCAATGCCCTGATCATACTCGCCCTGACTGCGCCGATGCCGCGAAATTGAACGCACAGCCCGTGAGCCCATGGTTATAGAACGCATAATGCAAATTATAGAGACCTTGTTGTTCAATCGTCCCGCCAAAAATGCGGATGCGGATGCCAGGACGATTGCGATGGGGGCGTCCCACGTTCTTTTGCTGGGTGAATACCGCCTTCGATCCGACCGTCCCAGGGCCGGGAAATATAACCTCGGGCATGGTGGGTATTTGTCTCCTGCATGGTGCGGCAATTATCTTGCCCGAATTTGCTTCAGCACCTTAGAACGTTTTCTAAAGATCCGGCAGCGGTTTTTCGCAACGGTGCGTGGGGAGAATAAAGCCCTGCACCCCGTCGCGTAATGTGTTTCAACGAAGGCAAGCCAATGAATCACTTAGCAAAAGGGCCGTTACGGCGATGGTCGCGCTGGCGACTATCGCGCTGCAACCGCAAGGGGCTTGGTTACTGGGGGGAAATCTCCAAGCGTCAGGACGTGTCATTGCCCTATCCTGGAGCAGTGTTTCGTCAAACCTGCGCGCGCGGCCGGTGGACTTTCGGTGCGCGGACCGGGCGGCGGGTACAAGTTGCCGCGTCCGCCAGCGAAATCCGCATCGTCGAGGTGCGGGTGCGGTGGATGAGACTGTGGATGGCCATGCATCGCGGCGAGGGGGCCAGCGGGGCCGTATCTGCAGTCGTGCCAATCCGGTCACGAACCTCCTGTGGGAGGGGCTGAGCGCCCATGTCTAATTCTCTCTGCACGCAGACAAGCTTCGGGGGTTTTTTTTCCCGGGGATTTTGGTCGCAACGATGCTGGCCCCCTGTCCGGCAGTGCGTCGTGTCTCCATGCCCATCGTGACGAGGCGGCCCACCTGATTTGGAGTATTTCCGGAAGATGAAAAGCTGAGCTGCCGCCTATCTGGATCATAACGCGACCACACCGCGGCGCCCCGAGGCGCGGGCTGCGATGCCTACGTGCGATGGATCTGGTGGGCAATCCCGTCGTCGGTACATGCCGAAGGCGCGCGGCCAAGCACTGGTGGAAGCTGCGCGTGCGCAGGTTTGCGGCTGCGTTGGGAGCGAGGCGGCGGATGTGATCTTCACCTCCGGCGCGACGAAGGCGGCGGCGCTGCACTGCCGGGGCGCGGCTGCGCGGTGCAGAGATCGAGCCATGAGGCGGATGGCGGCCGGGTTGCGACGACTTGGCGGTGGATCTGCGGGGCGTTGACGGTTGATGATCCGCAGGTCTACGCTCAGTTGGGCCAATTCGGAAACCGCGTGATCCAGACCCTGCCCCGAAGGTTGCGTATCGGATATGAACGCAAGGCTTTGGCAAGCTTGCCGCTGGCGTTCAACTGGTCGTGCTGTCCATGGCGCCTGGTCTCGGCGCAATAAGCTGGGCGTCCCAAGGGGGTCGGGGCGCGGTGGGAAGCCGCCGGCACCAGATCTGGCGGCTGCAGTGCGCGGTGGCGGCAGGAACAGGGCCGCAGGGCAGGGACCGAGAATATATCGCAATCGCGGTTTTCGGGTGCAGCCGCGCAACTGCGGCGCTGAATTGGCGCAAGGCGGTCTGGGACCAGGTTCTGCGGGAACTAGAATATCTATGAAAGACCAATTGAAGGCTGCGGCATCCCGACACTATTTCCAGGAAGGGAAAGGCGTCTCGGCTGCGAATCAGCTGTATCGCCACGCCCGGCGGAAGGGCGAGACAACAGGTGATTGCAGATTGATCTGGGCAGGGTTCGCCATATCGGCGGGATCCGGCCTGTTCCAGCGGCAATGGCGCGCCAGCCCCGCGTTAACGCAGCCATGATATGAACGATGTGGCCAGCGGTGCGATCCGCGTGTCATTGGGACCAACAGACGACACCTGCAGTGTGCAAGCGTTTTGCCGACACATGGTTGGACCAAACGCCGCAAATCGCCGCACGCGCGGCGTGAACGGAAATACGCGAACAGGAGTAATCGGGCATGACACGGTAAAGAAAGAGATCCGCGAGGCGTCGACCGGGCGGAAACGTCGAGGCAGTGCGCGAGGTGGCAGCCAACCTACAAACACGGCTGGAACACAAGAGATCGAGATGGACATACGCCCCAAAGGCTGAACCCCGAAATCGGCGCCTGATCAGCGCACCAAGATGAAGAACCCGAAATGGATGACCGAATGGCGCTGTCTGCGTTTGAAACGCTGGGGCAAGGATGACCGAGCCGAAATGGGCGATGTCAGCTATCCCGAGATCGACTTCAGGTCTCTATTACACATCGCGCCCTAAAAGCATGATCGAGAAGCCGAAATCTCTGGACGATGTCGATCGCGCAAGCTGTTTGGCACCTATGAAAAGCTGGGGGATTCCTCTGAAAGAAACAGATGAATCCTTGCCTGGTGTCCGAGGGGCTGAGGACTACCACCCGAAAGGCCGCAAGGTGGCCGTTCGATGCGGTTTCGATTCCACGTATCGCTTGGCACGACATTCCAGAAGGATCTGGAAAAAAGCGGCGTGATCTTTTGCTCGATTTCCGAGGCGATCAAGAACCATCCCGAACTGGTCAAAGAAATAATCTGGACCGTTGTGCCACCTTCGGCATTTCTACGCCCACGTGAATTCGGCAGTCTTTTTTCGGACGGCTCTTTCGGTGTAACGTCCCCGCCCGGTGTGCGCTGCCCCCTATGGAACTGAGCACACTATTTTCCGCATCATGCGAAAATACCGGCAGTTTGAGCGGACGCTGAATCATCGCCGATAAAGGGTCTACGTACAGCTATCTGGAAAGGTTGCACGCACCCAAACTGCGATGTGGCGCAAGTTGCATGCGCCTGTGGTGGAAATCAATCATCGAGGAAGATGCCGAGGGTGAAATACCCTACCGTCCAGACTGGTATCCGGGCGACGAGGACGGCAAGGGCGGGGATCTACAACTTCGTAACCAAGCGCAGCCGATTGACCCGGGGCGAACCGGGCCAAGGTGATGTGGACGCAGGTCGAAACGGCCCTCGGCGATCACGGTGGAAATACCCGTCCTGCATCCTGTCGCGGCGATGACAGCCAGGGCGAGTTCTTATTCCATCGCTCCGCCAACAACATGCAGCAAGGCTGATACCGGCACCAAAATGGTTGCATCTGGGCAAGAACACCAAGTCGGCGCATTGTCTCCAAGGGGATCAGCGCGGGGCCATGCACAGAACACCTATCGCGGCTTGGTTCCATGCACCCAAAGGCGCAGAACGGGCGCAACTTATACCCAGTGCGACAGCCCTGCTGAATCGGTGACAATGCGGTGCTCATACGTGCCCGTATATTCGAGTGCAGTAACATAACACGGCGCGGGTCGGAACACGAAGGCGACGACATCCAATAGGTGAATGAACGATCAGCCTGTTCTATTGCCGCTCGCCGCGCGGATGGACGAGAAGAAAGCGGTGGCGCTGGTCGCAACGGCTTCTGCCGCGAGGTGTTGCCAAGGCCTGCCGATGGAATTCGCCATGGAAGCACAGCAAAACTGGTCGCCATCTCGCTTGAAAGCAGCGTCGCTAAGGGCCTTGGCCTTTGGCCCGGACCCGGGGACATTGGAATGGCAGTGGCCAGGAAAATCCCTGATCCGCGATGCTGAAGGCGCGTACTCTGATCTGGGTCGCGCCCGCTGGATGTGGTCGATGTGGGCGCGAATCCTCTGGCAAGCCTGTTACAAAGCCGCTGGTCATGCCGTCCTGGCCCATATAGGGGGTTTGAGCCCAATCCCGAGGCGGTTTGCCAAGCTGGAGAACAGCCCCCAAGGCCAAGCTTTTCTGCCGCTGGCTGTCGGGCAGGTGCAGACGGATTTCCATGCCTACACCATTCCGTCGGAAATGTCATCGGGCTCTATCCGCTCAGCGCAGCGCGTCGGTTATCGCGGACAATTTTCGTCGTCAGATGGGGCAGGACACCGTCACGCAAGAATCGACACCCACCGTCCTGATGATATCGCCGAGATCCCCCAGATCGATCTTCTCAAGGTCGATGCCGCAAGGGGCCGAGCGTGATTGGATCGCCAGGGGCGCAGATCAGCTGGCGCAGGCGTAATGGTGAATTGCCGAGATGCGGTTTCTAAATGCCTTTACGACGGCTGAAAACGATGCTACACGCGTTGGATGAGACCCTGCGCGACCAAGGCTTTGTGCTGCAGCCGATTTTTGGCATCAGAAGTGCACGATGTTGCATACAGCCAGAAAGGCGCGGGTCAATGCGCGTGCCTTGTCCGCCAGTTGATCGACGGGGATGCCCGTCTATATCCGCAGCTTTCGAGGATTCGGCGCGCATGGTCCGATGGGCAGTTGCGCGCACTGGTCTGCTGGCGCCTGCATCGGCAGTCCCACGATCTGGCGTTGCCTGGCCATTGGATACGCTGGTTCGCGCGCGCTGGTCGCAAGAACCTGCCCGCCGCCATGTGGGATCAATCTGTCCGCATGGAGTTTGCGCGGTATGACACTGGCCCATATTGCTCGATCCTGATGCTGGCCATGTCGAATGTCTTTATGACCTTCGCTGGTACGGGCATTCTGAAGTTCCCTGGCGCGCCCCCTTGATGGCTGGTCATTCTGATCAGTTTGGGGGATCGCGTTTTTTCTCGAATACACGCTGGCCGTGCCGGCCAACCGGATCGGGCATCAGGTCTATTTCCGCCGCCCAGCTTAAGAACATTCAGGAGTAATTAACCCTGTCGTGTTTGTCGGCTTTTCGGTCTTCTGGCTGAAAGAGGCGATTAACCTGGACGACAGCGGCGGGTTTCGGCCTTCATCAGCACTTGGGGCGGCGGTTGGGTTTCGGGGGGGGCGCATGATGCAAGATATTCGTGACGCGTCCCGAACTGACCAATGCCGAGGCCGAGGCCATCTTGCTGCGCCGACATCCTACGCTCCGGGCAGATGTGATCCTTGAAAATATGGGATCAGGCGGGTCAACCGTCCATGGCGCCGAAATTGGGCATAGCACGTGACCAGCCGTGGAAAGCGACAAGGCATGGGCGCAGATGATGCGCGCTGGTTGTGACGCCAATCCCGCCCAAGGCAAGGTGGATTATCGTCCTGGTCCGATATCGGCCGACCAAGGAATGGGGTCATCCGGTGATGACAGCGCGTGAAGCGTTTGCCCCGTTCATTCCGCTGGAAGTGTGGGATCTGCCCGATCTCCGCGCATCCCGATGTGATCCTTGTGGACGTAGGCGTTTTCGTACCGGTTGGCGCGCGTGGCAATCCGCCTTTCGGATCACACGGCCCGTGACTTCGTGCTTTCGAGAAACTATACCTAACCGTCCGCGACACCATGGAGGTTCGAGGAAATTTCTGGGGGCACCGCGCAACAAATCGTCTAGGGCCGTTTATTGTCCTCTGGTTGGCCTGCATTCTTCCCAGCCTGTTGGCCAGCCGACCGGCTGTTGCGGGGTGATACAACTGATGAACGACCCCTACCGCGCCCTTGCGCCGGGTCGGAAATGAAATACCGGAAAGGACACGACAATGCTGACTATCAAAAACCTGCACGTCATAACTTGAAGCAGGGACATAGGCCATTCGAAAGGCGGTCCGATCTGGTGATCGAGCCGGGACTGTGCATGCCGTCATCGGGCCGACGGATCGGGCAAGTCGACGCCCTCTCCTACTGTTCGTCGGGGCGTGACGGCTATGTGTGACCGATGGGCGTGCGACGCTGGATGAGGGGCTGATATGCTTGATATGGAGCCGAGAGCGCGCCGCTTGCAAGGCCTGTTTTTCTTGGCCTTCCAGTAATCCGGTCGAGATCCCCGGTTGTGTGGCAATATGACATTTCCTGCGTACCGCCAGTGAATTTCACGAGCGGCAAGGCACGCGGTCAAGGATGAGATGATCAGCGCGGCAGATTTTCCTTAAGTGATCCGGCGAGAAGGCCAAGACCTTGCAGATTGACGCGGATATGCTCAAGCGTCCGGTGAACGTCGGCTTTTCGGGCGGCGAGAAGAAGCCGCACGAGATCCTGCAAATGGCGATGCTTGAAGTCCCAGAGATGTGCATTCTGGACGAGACAGATTTCGGGTCTGGACGTGGATCCGATGAAGCTGGTGTTCGGATCGGCGGGGGGTGGGCCCGGGGGGGGGGGGGGGGGTTTTTTTGGGGAAAAAAACCGCCCCCGGCCCCCCCCCCCCCCTGCGCGACGCGGGCGCTCTTTCCTTGTTATCACGCAACTTATCAAGCGGCTCTGAACCGATATCAAACCTGAATGTGTGCAATATCATGGCCGACTGGGCGCGATCATCAAATCCGGCGGGTCCCGAACTGGCGCTGGAAAGTGGAACAGAACGGCTATGCCGATCTGCTGGCCGAAGCGGAGGCAACAGTAATGCGCACGCCAGAACTGACACAGGACGCGACAGAGGCGCGGACTTGCAGCGCTTGATCTGCCCAAAGGGGGCAAATGGGCCTCGCGTTGGGCAGCGTATGCCTTCAAGCGTTTGCGCGCCATGGGTCTGCCCGGACGGCCGCGACGATATACTGGCGCTACAAACCCGCCCCGATGCGCTGAATCGCACCGGTCCGTGACCTCCGGCAGCCTTGTTTCGAACAGCAAGGAAACCATGGTCTTTTTGAACAAAGGTGGACCGGTTGCGGAATCGTCTTTCTCGATGGCGTATTCGACGAAAAAGCCAGCGTAATGATGCTGGAACCTTGCGGGCGTCTGAGATCGAGCCGTCTGGTGATCGGCGTCCCAAGGCCGATATCCATTGGGCCAGAGGACTGTAAGCACTTTGGGAAACAGCGGTCGGGCAATACGCTCTGTGCCGCGGCCCTTTGCGGCCGCTGAATACGGGCCTATGCCATCGATGGCGTGCTGATCCGCGTCACTCGGTCGCCCCCGCGGGCCAATTACCGTCAACCTGATCTACATCCGCAGCACCCGCGGAGTCCGAATGCGATCCTGCATCACGTGATCAAGCTTGAGAAAGGGGCCGAACTGACTGCTTGAAAACGGCCGGCAGCGGCGTCGTTTCAACAAGGTTGCTGGATAGTTCGAGTTGTGGCGAATGTGCGCGTTTTCATATATCCTGCGCCGCAAGGGCCGGTGGACCATTGAACGCGTGCCGCGCACGCATATCTGTTTGCGCGTCTTGGTGGCGGAAAGCCATTTCAATCTTTCACCCTGACCGGTCAATGGCATCATGACCCAACGAAGCCGGTGATCGAGTTTATCAGGTCCAGGACGCAGTGGCCCATTCGCGGCCGCTGCGATGGGGAATGGGCAATGTCCACCATGATGATACGGTGTTTTCACGGCATTGACGCGGTGAACTGCGAAAGCCGTCAGGTCTATAAAAAGTGGCTGCGCAACGGAGCCGTGGGCGTGTTTTTCAGGGCAAGATTCTGGTCAAGAGCCGGGGCACAGAAAAACTGATGGCTTACCGAGATCAGCCAGTCACTGCTAGCTGGATGGCGACAGCCTAGTTTTCTGGCCCAGCCGGAGCTTTGAGATCTATGCCGATGACGTTGCCTGCCTCGCATGGCTGACATCCGGGGCAATCCCCGAATCTGGACGCGCTTTAACTATCTGCGTCCGCGCGGGGTTGCTCCAAGAAGTGAAGCGACCGACTTCTGTGTGCTGTCCTTCCTTGCCGAGCTGTGGAAAAGAGATGAGGAGATGAAAGACTGCGCGATGATAAATCGCAGCCGCTGACAGGTTGGCTGGCGCGTCGGGGGGGCTTGGATGCCCGTCACGACAATTACGTTGCGACTATCCGCGCGCCCGGGTCAGGTTTGTGTTCCGCGGCTTCTGGCCCGCAGGCCCAGCGCGAGGATCGCGCCTTTGGTTGATCCCTTGTCGCGGGCTGCGCCGGAGTTGCTTGCCCAAATGGCCGCGTTTTGTCGCGTGTCGCGCATTCTGACCGGTCAGGACTTGCAGAAATGGCTTCTGGCGGGTCCTTGTTCGGCATGGTTGTTCATTCTTGCCCCTGGTGCTGATATCAAATGCTGCCTGGTAAGTCGCGGATATGTCTGTGATTTCAGGTGGCAAACACAGGATATCAGTGCAAGGCTGCCCTGTTCTGGGCGCTGCCTTGCGGGCAAGCCCGATAGTAGCTTTTATGGGGCTGGTGGCAGGTTTTATCGGCGAGGGTGCCCACTCAAGGCCGTAGGTCTGGTCTGGCTTTGGTTCCTCTGGTTCTGGATAGCAGGCCTGCGTCAGGCAGGTGGAAAGAAAAAAACGCATGAAACTGAAACGATCTCATTCCTGCAATCGATCACGCTTGCGCGATCCGGTGATGTGCAGCGCGGCTCGATTCGCGATGGATGTCGGCTCTGCCCACCTGTGGATCAGCTGCTTGGCCTTGCAGCGGTGGCTGAATGCGGTTGCTTGTTCAGCGTCAACCTGAATGATGTTTCCGCACCAGTTTTTCCCTTGCCTGCGCTGTTCTTCCCAATCCCATCGTGGGTATGCCATCGTGATGTGCGGGCGGCATGGTGATCACATCATGCATCTGCTGACATGGGATCGGGGCCAAGATGGCGGTTGAAGGGCAAGGCTGGCCGATGCTTACTGGTGGTTCCTGGTCTGGCTACAGTATCTTGCGTCTGGCCGCATGCAGACTGGCGCTGATGATCCTGACCACGCTGGATGCCCTGTCGTCGGATGATGGCGACACTGGCCGTGGCCTTTTACAGTTCTGTGGCTGCCTGTTGAATTTTTCTAGCCTGGGCACATCGTTTCACCTCGCTGGTCAAAACAGCGCTGCTGCTTGTTTTTTCGGTTGTGGGCCTCACCATTTGCTCTGCCGGTCCTGCTGTCGCTGGTCCGGGCGCCGTTTCCCTGATATGAGCCTGAATCCATGTATGCGTCGAAAAACTTCCGTGGCCGATTTCCCGATCCTGTCGCGGCTATGTGAAATGGACAAGCCGTTGGTCTAATCTGGGACAATGGCGCCTCGGGCAAAAGCCGCAGGTCGTGTTGATGCGACACTCGGCCTATTACCCCACGAATAATGCCAAGTGCCATCGCGGGCCCTGCATTACCCTGTTCCAATCTGGCCACCGACAACTAATGAATCGTGTGCGCGGTATCGTTGCGCGCTTTCTGGGCGCCTGGTCGGATAGAAGAGATCATCTTCAACTCGGGCACCACCTGAAGTCATCACATGGTTTGCGCCTATGGCTGGGCCAATGGCCACCGGATGGAAGCGGGCGACGAGATATCCTGTCCATCATGGAACTCACGCCAATTATCGGCCATGGCATTTCCTGCGCGAGCGCAGGGTATTGTGATCAAATGGTCGATGTCGACCAGCTAACGGGCGCGCTGATCCGCAAGCGGTGCTGGATGCGGATCACCTCTCGCGCACACCGCAAGCTGATCGCGTACGCATTGTATCCGAACGTGTTGGGCACGGTCGTGGACGTCCAAGGCGATCTGTTGAGGTGCGCGCGCGCAAGGGGCGTGGCTCCGTGCTGGTGGAGCGGAATCGCAGGCGGCAAAAGTGCATATCCGGTGAATGTTGTGGATATTCGGCTGCGATTTTCTATGCTGTGACGGGGATAAGCTGTATGGGCCGTTCCGGATCGGGGCGCGATTCTTATGTCCGCCATGCGCGATGGCCGAAATGGCGACCCTTCATGCGGGGGCGGGTGACATGATCCGGCCCCCCCGGGTGGAAAGGGTTTGGGGGGGAAACACGCGTCGACCACCGTGACATAATAACGACCGCCGAATGAATTCGAAAGCGGGCACAGCCCGGCATCGTGCAAACCATCGGGCTGGCGTGGCGCTGGACCTATATGACAGGGCTGGGGATGAAAATATCGCCGCCCATGAAAAAGGGTCTGCGCGACTTATGCGCGGGCCACGGAACTGGAACGGGCTGAACTGATCTCGGTGGCAGGGAACGAACCCGCTGACAAGGCGGCCTATTTTCTCGTTCACATGATGGACGGGGCGCGCAATGCCCATGATAATTTCGACCATCCTTGACAAAAAAGGCGTCGCGGTGGCGCGGTCAGCATTTGCGCAGGACCCGCTGATGGAGCATGATGGGGCCTCAACGCGGACCTGCCGCGCCTCGTTTCGGGCTGTATATTACCCGAATTCCGAGGTGGACCGGTTTGACTGACGCGCTGGACTGGCGCACGAGCTTGTTTCCGCCTGACCGGCACCGCCCGCATCTGCAAATAGCGGTTTGCGGCGCGCAGGCTTGTCCTATTTGACCTCAAAGGGCGCACCCGTAGCTCAGCTGGATAGAGCGCTGCCCTCCGAAGGCAGAGGTTCATGATGGTAAAGCTTTGGAATCTTTGATAGAATAGCGAGGTAATAAAAGTTATTGGTGCATGTTTGGTGTCAGTTGGGTTAAATAAAACCCATATATAATGGTTCCTTAGCTCAGCTTGGAATAAGAGCGCTACCCTCTCGCAAGGTAGAGGGTCACAGGTTCGAATCCTGTAGGGATCAACCAGACACCATATCTAGTAATTCTTGCCTGGACAGAATTACCCCCTTCTTCCTTGGTCATGGGGTTTTTGACCACAGAAAACTTTCAGAATCATCTTAAATGCTGCGTATTGCACCGGGTGGTTCTAGCTGCTTCGTTGACAGATGGAATGACGCCGATTTTCGCGTATCGCAGGATTCGTCACAGACGGAGTACAGCGGTCGTTTCGCTGCGCCGGGCACAACTACACAGTGCGGAGAGCAGACGTTCAGAAATAGCACTGCGCACAACGCGTTCAGTCCCTCAGGTTTCCAGTCAGGCCTGGTGTCGCAAAAGAGAATAACTCCTTCCAAGCTGATCCCAATGTTGCTTGTCCAGCGCTCAATATAGTACGACTTCAAGTGTCCAGCCCTCGCGTCATCCATCGTGCCTCAAAGGCGTCAGTGTCAAATGAATCTGGTATTCGTGTGTTCTTTTCCGCGTAAATGGGGCTACCACAGTTGGCACAAAAAGCTTTCGTACCTGTGAGGCCGTTGTCAGAACAAAAACTGGGAACTGACTTAGTTTTCCCCCGCTAAAGGGAAACGGCATCCGAACTGACCATGGCTCCCACATGTGTGGCCTGTTCCCGCTCAGTCGGCGGCATTCTTTCACATGGCATTGTGCAACGACGACTTTGGCGGCCCCACTGCAAACGTAATGTGACCGTCGCAACCAAGGCTAATTTCTCCATGATATTTCTTTTTTCAATGAGTAGACATTACTAACCCGGTTATCAAAAATGAACAACTTCAAACGGTAGAGGAATTCGTGCCATTGAGTGCCCGGCCTTTCATGCATAGTCTATTTGTCATTCCAGGGCTCTGACCGCGCAAATTAGCTGCACCTTGTTCGAAGTTCCGCACATGGGCCCGATGCGTCGCAAGGGGCCACCGAGGTTTTGAAAGATTGCAGCGTCGTTATCCTGCGCTTAGCGTGGTCGCTCAATGTTTACTCATGCTGCACTTGCGGCGAATGTCTAAAATGCTGCAATCGTTTTTGATTAAGGCAGGAACAAGATTTGCGTAAGCAACTCGTCAGACATAATCGGTCATTTGCGCCGGTTCATTGCCTCAACAGCAGACTTCATATGGTTTGGTGCGTGGTGCGCGAGACCCGCTCATGGTTTCCACCGTAGGTGCGAGTACCGCCCGCCCACGTCCCACATTGTTGCCCCGCGCTTGCAGCGTCCCTGGTGATTGCCGTGTGTTTTGAGGGTGGTGTGGCGTCACATCGAGAGGTCCGATATTGAATGCCGTGCTTGCGGCCAGCTCAGAATGCAAGTGCCTTTGCCCCGGGTCAAACCTGTCTTGATGTTACCGATCCTGCGCTCTGCGTAATTCCTGGAACAACGTAATTGCCGACCGTTTTGGCCGCTTGCCGTCGCAGGTCGCCAGATAATTTTTGCCTGGTAGCCGGGCAGGGGGCTGACCCTTGTTTGTCTCTCTGCTGCCGCTGGGGCGCCGGTAAATAGGCCATTGACCGTGTCGACTATGTCCACGCTCAGGCTGGTGGTGTTCATGTGCAGCTGCAAGATCGTCCTGCTTGCGCTTCTGTGTAGAGCCCGCATAAGATGAAGTCGGCCAGATTGGGCGAACCTGTCTCGGTTCAGGTGCGCGCAGCCCCGCCTGTAAGCCATGCTGCCTCCTGCCTGTCAGCCCATCGCTCTTTTTGGCCGGGGGGCGAGGTGGAAGGGTCACTTTTGGGGCCAATAAGCAGTTAGCCCTCAACGCAGCAGTGGTTCAGTGCCGCTCAAAGCTCATCAGCTCCCGACGAATGTCCGTCTGCCTTGGACGCTCTTTGGCCGTACCTGCGGCAGGGTGGCACCCTTTGACCGCTGAGACCGGCAGATCAAGCCCAGAATGCGTCCCCAATGGCTTTTACTGGCAGCCATAGAGCCTTTCCGGTGCTTGCCTGGTGGTTGGTGCGTGTTCTTTCGAGTAGTATGCCAGCGCCTGCGAAATGGCTCAAGGGTCGTGGCTTGTGCCTGGACCAGCGGGGGTTGTGTTTTGACCCGAATGAATTCTGCAATGCCGCTGGCCTCAAGTTTTTGCGCGGCACTTGCCGGTCGCACTCGGACGCCGCTGGCCGGTTTTGCGTTGTCTCGGATTTCCAGACCTCTCGATCATCCTCGTCCAGCATAATGCTGGCCCCTTGCTCCGCTCGACATAGTTCAATCCAACCTCCCCAGATCGTCTGGAAAATGAATTCTGATGGCCCGCCCCCATGCGGATCGTTCAGGCCGTGTGCGTCGGCGGAGGATACCGCAGCGACGCGACGGGAAACGTTAGTTCCGTGCTTTGCGGCCCTCGAAAGTCAACAAGGCTAAGGGCATGAATCTGCCCGCCTTTGTCGAATTTGCGCAAACACATAAACGTCCCCATTTTCCTGTTTTCCCTCTTTGTTTTGTGCTGTTGCATCCGCACGCAACTCACGCTGAAGCTTTCAAATGAGCTTCTGTCGAAAGCCTAATTTGCACCGGGGGGGCCGTTGAAGCGATGCGGTCGGCCCTTGTCTTTCTGGGCTTTTGCGCCGCTGAAACCGCTATTCTCGATCCAACATTTCGGATTGTCTCGGCAAAGTTCAGTTGGCAACATGCCTTCGGCCTCCCAAGCGAACATCACAGACGCACGCCCGCGATATCGTCGAGCGTTAGCCATGAGCCGGGTGCGGCATCCCCTCCCGGGGCCGGTGGCTCGCTAATCGAGACAAACGGCTTGGCCAAGCGTAGAAGCTCGGCATCCTCGTCTGGTCCCGCGGCCGACAAAAATATGTGGCGCAGGTCGTCCTCACACGTCCTCATTCGTTGAATCATCTGCCAGTGTGGCTCGCCGTCAAGGCCTTCGGGTCAAAAAGTTCTCAGCCATACTGGGCGCGGCTGCTCGCTTGGTCGCTATTTATAAAATGCCGCCTTTTGGGTCACTGTTTTCCTCTCCTTTGAGGGTGATAGGCCGGCAGCACGACGCCGGCGCAGAGTGAAGGATGAAGGCCATGAGTAATGTCCCCTCCAATGGTGATGCCTGCTGGCGCTGCCACGTGCGGTATAGTGCGTCGTGGGCAGCGGTCGCAGGCCGTCACGATGAACAGGTCGTCCGGCTTTTGGCCGCATTACCTGCGATGTGAAGAATGCGCAGGTGCGCGCCGACGGTGTATTCCGACGACAGCGCAGGCGCCGGGGGATGCGCAGCGTGAGTCCTTGCCCGC